>OLOB01000640.1_pt1 | contig 26664 bp, 30 predicted proteins | sample 1671911 | NCBI WGS metagenome assembly OLOB01 (sample SAMEA3136625, study PRJEB25190) | human gut metagenome | biome: human gut; feature: human-associated habitat; material: faeces | place: Austria | collected 2013
CGTGGGGGTGGTAGGAACCCAGCACCGCACCAACGGTGTCGGCGGATTTGCGGTATGCATGGCTGGGGTCGTTGCCGCGCTCATGCATGGTATACAGAATACGGCGGTGAACGGGTTTCAGGCCGTCACGCACATCAGGCAGGGCACGGGACACGATGACCGACATGGAGTAGTCCAGGAACGCGGTCTCGATCTCCTTCTTGACGTCGCGGATGATCTTTTTGGTTCCGCTGCCCGGAATCATGACATAATCTTCTTCCATTTGTTCCTCCGTGTATTACACGTCCAGCTTTGCGTACTGGGCGTTGGTCTCGATAAAGCGGCGGCGGGGCTCCACCTGGTCGCCCATGAGGATGGTAAAGGCTTCGTCGGCCTTTTCGGCATCGTCGATGGTGATCTGCACGATCACCCGGTTGTCCGGGTTCATGGTGGTCTCCCACAGCTGGTCCGGGTTCATCTCACCAAGGCCCTTATAGCGGTTCACCTTGGCACCCGGCATTTCCTGCGAAAGCACGGCCATTTCGGCGTCGTTGTAGGCATACTTGATGGTGCTGCCCTTCTGCACCTTGAACAGGGGCGGCTGGGCCACATACACATGGCCCTGCTCGATGAGCGGACGCATATAGCGGAAGAAGAAGGTCAGCATCAGGGTACAGATGTGAGAACCGTCCACATCGGCATCGGCCATGATGAACACCTTGTCGTACCGCAGCTTGGAGATGTCGAACTCCTCGCCAATGCCGCAGCCCAGGGCCAGCACCACGGGCATCAGTTTATCGTTGCCGTAAATTTTATCTGCCCGGGCCTTTTCCACGTTCAGCATCTTGCCCCACAGCGGCAGGATGGCCTGGATGGCAGAGTCACGGCCCATCTTGGCGGAACCGCCTGCAGAATCGCCCTCGACGATGAAAATTTCAGTCTTGGAGGGGTCCTTTTCCCGGCAGTCTGCCAGCTTGCCGGGCATGCGGCTGGTTTCCAGGGCACTCTTGCGGCGCACCAGCTCCCGGGCCTTCTTGGCGGCAGCGCGGGCGCGGGCAGCCTGGGTGGCCTTTTCAAAGATGGCCTTGGCCACACCGGGGTTCTCTTCAAAGAACTCCATCAGCTTTGCATAGACCATGTTGGACACGAGGGTGCGGATCTCGGTGTTGCCCAGCTTTGCCTTGGTCTGGCCCTCAAATTCGGCCTCCTGCAGCTTGACCGAGATGACGCAGATCAGGCCCTCCCGCACATCGGCACCGGACAGGTTCTCGTCCTTGTCCTTCAGCAGGCCGTGGCTGCGGCCGTAATCGTTGAACACGCGGGTCAGGCTGGACTTGAAGCCCTCTTCGTGGGTGCCGCCGTCCGGGGTGTTGACGTTGTTGGCAAAGCTCAGCAGCAGCTCGTTGTAGCTGGAGTTGTACTGCAGGGCGATCTCGGCCATACCGCGGTCGGTCTGGCCCTTGAGGTAGATGACATTGGGGTGCAGCACTTCCAGCTTGCGCTTCTCGCCCAGATAGGTGACGAAGCTCTTGATGCCGCCCTCATAGCACATGACCTCGGTGCGGTAGCAGGGCTCGCCCTCCTTGCCGTCTTCCAGCACGGGGGTGTACAGCTCGCGCTCGTCGGTCAGGGTGATCTTGACACCGGCGTTCAGGAAGCTCTCTTCCCGCAGGCGCTTTTCCAGCGTGTCGAAGTCGTACACGGTGGTATCCCGGAACATCTCCGGGTCCGGCTTGAAAGTGACGCGGGTGCCGGTGACCCCGTCGGCCACCGGTCCGATGCACTTCAGCGGGCCGTCCGGGTCGCCGCGGCGGAAGGTCTGCTCATACTCATGGCCGTCGCGGCGCACGTTGACGGTGAGCCACTCGGAGCAGGCGTTGACAACGGATGCACCCACGCCGTGGAGGCCGCCGGCCACCTTGTAGCCGGAGTTCTCGCCGCCGAACTTGCCGCCGGCGTGCAGGATGGTGTAAACGACGGTGACGGCGGGCAGGCCGGTGTCGGCCTGGATGTCCACGGGGATGCCGCGGCCGTTGTCGGTGACCTGGATGATGTTGTCCTTCAGGATCTTGACCTCGATGTGGTCGCAGTAGCCGGCCAGTGCTTCATCGATGGCGTTGTCCACGATCTCGTAGACCAGATGATGCAGGCCCCGCTCGCCGGTGGAGCCGATATACATGCCGGGGCGCTTGCGCACGGCCTCCAGACCCTTCAGGACCTGGATCTCGCTGGCGTTATACTCGTGGTCGGTAGCGGTTTCGGCATTTGTGCTGGTAATGATTTCTTCTGCCATTTCCTTTCTCCCTTTTTGTTTTTCGTGTAGATATCGTGTTGTTTCTCTATTCTGGAAACGCAGCGGCAGGCACTTTCCACGCCTGCAGGCTGTGGGGTTCTCGCAAGGGGCGGCTGCACAACGTTCACTCGATCATCTTTTCGGCGCGGCGGCGCAGCACGGCGCTGGACAGCTCCGAAAGGTATACCGTGTCCACCACGCCGCCGTCTGCCAGAACATAGCTCTGGGGCAGCTCATCCGAAAGGCTCACCACAGCCCCGTTCTTCTGGGCGTAGTTCAGAAATTCCCGCCCGCGGGGGGAGATGGTGGTGGTCTCCAGATTGAAGATGCCGATGATGTCACGGTCGTTCAGCACATAATCGCGTCCGAGATGAATATACATACTGTATTTTCCTCGTGCAGTTCCAATTGGATATTTCCGTATTTCATGCAGGTTTTATGCATCCGTTTTTGCAACATTTCTGCATGCCGTCAAGCGCGGCTCAGCACGCCGCCGTTCATGCGGTATACCTCGCCGTCCGTCTTGAGGAAGGCGGTGTCATCGCAGCTGGTGACAAAGGTCTGCTTTTCCTTCATGCGGGTCAGCAGATACTGCTTGCGGCCCTCGTCCAGCTCGCTGAGCACATCGTCCAGCAGCAGCACGGGGTGTTCGCCGGTGATGCGAGCTGCGGCGGCGGCCTCGGCCATCTTCAGGCTCAGCACCACGCTGCGCTGCTGTCCCTGGCTGGCAAACACACGGGCAGGCTGATCGTCCAGCAGCAGTTCCAGATCTTCGCGGTGGATGCCGCACAGGCTCTGCCCGGCCCGCAGCTCCTCGTTCTGGCGCTGCTTCAGCAGATCGGCCAGACCGCCCGGCGCAAACTGGGCCGCATAGCGGATGCTCATGCGCTCCGCCCCGTGGGAAAGCTCCTGATAGTTGGCGCAGGCCAGCGGCCCCAGCAGGGCAAGGTAATCCCGCCGCCGCTGCTGCAGGACCTCGCCCTGCGCGGCCAGTTCCACATTCAGCACTTCCAGCAGAGCACATTTTTCCGCATAAGGGCGCTCCTGCCCGGTGGCAGAATGCCGCAGCAGCGCGTTTTTCTGCTGCAGTACCCGGACGTAGCGGCGGTAAGTGGCCAGATACCCGGGGTACAGCTGGCACAATGCCGCATCCAGAAACCGGCGGCGGCCCTCCGGTGCGCCCTTGACCAGGCTCAGGTGTCCGGGGTCGAACACCACAGCGGGAAAGCTGCCGGCCAGACCGGCGGCCCGCTTGGGGGCAGCCCCGTTCACCGAGGCATAGCGGCCGGGGCGGGGTGCGTCCGGGGTGCCCACCGTGATGCGCACCCGGGCCGGGTCATCCGGCTCCTGATCTTCCTGCCGGGTGCGCTGGGTCACGGCTTCCAGCACCGCGAATGTCTCCCCGCGGCGCACAAGCTCGGCATCCTTGCCGCCCCGGAAGCTCTTGCCGCCGGTAAGCAGCCAGATGGCCTCCAGCAGATTGGTCTTGCCCTGACCGTTGTTGCCGCAGATGACCGTCAGCTCCCGGCCGGGTTCCAGCCGGGCCGACGCAATGTTGCGGTAATTCGTAACTTCCAGTGAAAGCAGCCGCATTACTGGCCCTGCCCGACTTCCACGGACTGGCCGTCCAGCTCGATCACGTCACCGGCACGGCACTTCTTGCCGCGCATGGTGCACACCTCGCCGTTCACCTTCACGGCACCGCCCTGCACCAGCTCCTTGGCTTCGCCGCCGGTCTCGCACAGGCCTGCAAATTTCAGCAGGGCATCCAGCTTGATAAATTCCGTATGAATGAGAATTTTCTGCATAAAATCGCCTTTCTTAATCGTTCTTGAAGCGCACCGGCAGCACCAGATACAGGAAATCGCTGCCTTCCACGGGCAGCACCTTGACCGGGCTCAGGGGGCCGCTGATCTCCATGCGCACCTGTTCGGTGCGGGCGTTGCGCAGAGCGTCCAGCAGATAGCGGTTGTTGAAACCGATCTCCACCTCGTCGCCCTCACACTGCGCGTTGAATTCATCCACCACGCGGCCCAGATTCGTCTGGCAGCGCACCACGACTTTCCCCTCTGTAAAGGTAATGCGGAGGGGATTTTTTAAACGCTCTGTAATAATCAGAGAGGCACGCTCGATGGTCTCGATGAACTCCTTGGTGTCAAGGGTCACCCGGGTACGGCTGCCGGCGGGGATCACGTTGTGATAGTTCAGGAACTCGCCCTCGATGAGCCGGCTCATGATGGTGTAACCGGCGGCCATGAACACCACATAGCGGCGGTTGGCACAGATGTGCACCGGCTCTTCGTCGTCGTTGGGCAGCAGGTGGGCCACTTCGGTCATGGTCTTGCTGGGCACGATGATGCGGATGTCCTTCACGGCGGTGACCGGGCGCTCCACGATGGCCAGACGGTAGCCGTCCAGGGCCACGATGGTCAGCTTATCGGGTTCGATCTCGAACAGTTCGCCGGTGTGAGCCGGTTTTTTCTCGTCCTGACTCACGGCGTACAGGGTGCGGTCGATCATGTCCCGGAGCACGCCGGTGGGGATGGTCAGGGTCTCCTCGGCACCGGTGTTGGGCAGGTCGGGGAAGTCGGTGGCGGCCATGGACTGGATCTCGAATTCCGCCACGCCGCTCTTGATGGTGGTCTTGCCGTTGTCGGCAGACAGGATGCTGATCTGACCGGCGGGCATCCGGCTGATCATGCTGCTGAGCAGTTTTGCGTTCAGCACGATCTCGCCGGGCTCCTTGACGTTGGCCTCGATGGTGGTCACGATGCCCATTTCCAGGTCATAGCCGGTCAGGGTCAGCTGAAAACCTTCGGCTTTCAGCAGGATGCCTTCCAGCACCGGGATGGCTGACCGCATGGTGACGGCCTTGGAAACGCCGTCGATCGCTGCACTGAGAAGGGTTTTATCGCATACAATGTTCAAACCAGAATCGCTCCTTTTTGTTCACCGGCCGTATTGTGGGTCTGTTCTTCAGAATTGCCTGCTGACCGGTCTATCTTATTGAACTTGTTGTAGTAACCGTAGTAGGGGGTGGGGAACTTGTGGAAAACTCGGAAAAGCCTTGTCGGAATGCGGGGGTTTTGGTTTCCACCGGATTGTGAATGGGTTGTGGAGGAATTGTGGAATCGTGAAGAGAAGTCTCGCTTTCCACAGCGGATGTGGAAAGAACAAGTTGAATGTTGAAAACTCGGTGGAAAGTGTGGAAAGGTTTGCGATTTTACCACAAGATATGGGTCTGTTTTCCCCATTTTGCCCCGGTTTTTCCCCATATTTTGGGGTGAGACCCTGAAATGAGTATGACTTTTACGTCAAAATCTGTCTCAGGCCTTGACGTTTTTGATGATGTCGCTCACGGTCTCGCGCAGGTGCTGGTCGTTCTTCATGTCCCGTTCCATGGTCTTGAGGGAGTAGACGATGGTGGAGTGATCGCGGCCGGAGAATTCCCGGCCGATCTCCTCCATGCTCATGCCGGTGACCTCCCGCAGGATGTAGATGGCCACACGGCGGGCAGAGGCCACATTGGCGTTGCGCTTGGTGCCGCGGATGTCGGCAGGGGAGACGTTGAAGGTGCGGGACACCTCGCCGATGATCTTTTCGATGGTCACCGGTACGGGCTGGGTCTCGTTGAGGATGTCCTTGATGGCGTTCTGGGCCACGCTGATCACCGGCTGGATGCCCTCCAGCATGTAGTAGGCGTTCAGCTTTTTCACGGCGCCTTCCAGCTGGCGGATGTTGTTCTTCAGGTGGTTGGCGATGAACTCGGCCACATCCTCGGGCAGATCCAGGTGCAGCAGCTCGGCCTTGCGCTTGACGATGGCCACGCGAGTCTCGAAGTCCGGCGGCTGGACATCGGCGGTCAGGCCCCACTCAAAGCGGGTGCGCAGGCGCTCTTCCAGGCTCTTGATCTCCTTGGCCGGGCGATCGGAAGCAATGACGATCTGCTTGTGGGCGTCGTGCAGGGAGTTGAAGGTGTGGAAGAACTCTTCCTGGGTGGACTCCTTGCCGGCGATGAACTGGATATCGTCCACCAGCAGCAGGTCGGCCACGCGGTACTTCATGCGGAAGTCCTCGGTGCTGCCGGCGCGGATGGCGGCGATCAGCTCATTGGTGAACTGCTCGCAGGTCACATACATGATGACGAAGTCGGGGTGGGTGCGTTTGATCTCGGTCTGGATGGCCGTCAGCAGATGGGTCTTGCCAAGGCCCGAGCCGCCGTAGATGAACAGCGGGTTGTAAGCGCCGGAAGGGTTGGCCGCCACCGCCTGCGCCGCAGCAAACGCAAACTGGTTGGATGGGCCCTTGATGAAGTTCTCGAAGGTGAACTCGTAGTTGCCCTGGGGGGAGGCGGGGTTCGCCTCGTACTGCTGGGCCAGCACCACCTCGTGGGGCGGGGTGCTGGGCACCACCAGCGTGATGTCCACGTCAAAGCCCAGCACGGTCTTGAAGGCCTCCTTCAGCAGGCCCAGGTAGCGGTCGGTGACGATCTTGCAGATGAAGTCGTTGCGCACCGACAGGGTGATGTGGCTGGAGTCCTCAAAGCTGATGGGCTCCAGGCCGTCGATGTAGAGATTATAGGTCGGCTCGGCCATCTGCGTTTTGCAGTACGCCTGGGCGGCCTCTAAAACGTCCTTGAAAGAATCCATAAAAACATCCACTCCATTGAAGTTTTCAACAATGCTGCTGATACCAGGTTAGTATACCACAAAAATCTCTGTGCGTCTATATTTCTATAAGGTAATTTTATATACATAAAATAAGACCGCCCCGTGTCGGGTTTTTTGCGTTGTGGCGCGGCGGACCAAAAGCCACAATATCTTGTGGCAGACGAGTTTTCCACGGCAGAATGGTGAAAAAGTTGAAAATCTTTTCACAAAAAAGTTTGCAGGAAAGCGAAAAAAATGCTTGACAGAACGCCATACTGTGCGATATACTGTTGAATTGCAAGCCTGTCCCCATTTTGGGACCAGAAATACCCCATCATCGGGGACGAGTTTTTACGGAGGATACAACCATGAAGAGAACTTTTCAGCCCAAGAAGCGTCATCGCAAGGAAGTTCATGGCTTTCTGACCCGCATGAGCACCAAGAACGGCCGCAAGGTCATCAATGCTCGCCGTGCTAAGGGCCGCAAGAGCCTGACTGTCTGATCCCGCGTTTTATGACGAGATCCGGCGCAGAACCCAATATGCGCACAAAAGACCGCTGATTCTGGATCGGTGGTCTTATTTTATTTGAAAAATTCCGGCAAACCGGAAAAATTTTTCGCAAAAAGCCCATGGGGCCTTTTAAAGTCGAAAAAATTCTGATATACTGGCTAAAGAATCTGCTTTGTGCACCCGGCTTGGTGCCGGGCAGAAGAGAAAGGAGGCGCCGAAGCAATGCGCTACCGTCCCATCCGCCGCAACAACGAATTTGGCCGCGTGTATGCCCGCGGCAAATCCTATGTGAACCAGGCTCTGGTGCTGTATGTGCTCAAGACCCGCGGCAAACGCACCCGCGTGGGCCTGACCGCCACCAAGAAGATCGGCCACGCCGTGCAGCGCAACCGCGCCCGCCGTGTGATGAAGGCCGCCATCGACGAGCATTTGGATTACAACATCGGCGGTTACGATCTGGTATTCGTGGCCCGGGGCATGACCCCGCGGCTCAAGAGCTGGCAGCTCAGCAGCATCGTGGCAAAGCTGTTTGCCCAGGCCGGCCTGCCGGACAAGGCAAAGCAGCCGGACGCACCGCCGCCCGCCACCCTGCCTCCGGCCCGTAAAAAGCCGGCAGCGGACGAGAAGGCAAAGGCATGAACCGTCTGCAGGCAGCTTGCCGCAGGGCCCTGTGCCTGCCCATCCGGGCCTATCAGCATACCCTCAGCCCATGGATCGGCCGCAGCTGCCGGTTTACCCCCAGCTGCAGCAACTACACCATGCAGGCCATCCTGACCCACGGCTGCATCAAGGGCATCCTGCTGGGAGCTTGGCGCATCGCCCGGTGCAACCCCCTGGGCAAATGGGGCTACGACCCGGTGCCGCCCCCGGGGCGGTGGCAAAGCCCTGCCCGGCACCTGGAGCCTGCCAGGCTCTTTGAAAAGCGGCATAGGGGATAGAATTTCAGCTTCTTGTGACGCATCGCACTGTGGGCGGTGTGTCCTACGATAAAAAATAACGCGTCCCGTGCCACAGACGGGGCAGAATGGACAAAGGTATGAACTTCTTTTACATCCTAAGCGCGCCCCTGGGCTATGTCATGGAGTGGATCTACAAGCTGCTCCCGAGCTACGGCTGGGACATCATCATCTTCACGCTGCTCATCAACATCGTCAAGATCCCTCTGCAGCTGAGCCAGCAGAAGAGCATGGCCAAGATGTCCGCTTTCCAGCCCATGATCATGGACATCCAGACCAAGTACAAGGATAAGCCCGAAAAGCAGCAGGAAGAAATGCTCAAGCTGCAGCAGGACTATGGCTATAAGCCCACCGCCGGCTGCGTGCCCATGCTGCTCAACTTCCTGGTCATCTTCGGCGTTATCGGCGTGGTGTACAACCCCCTGGAGCGGATCTTCCACATCAGTGCCGCTGCCCTGACCGCTGCCGGTGAGGCCCTGACTGCCTCCGGCGTGGCCTTTACCGCCATTACCCGTGACACCACCATCATTGCCCAGGTGCTGGCCGGCAACAGCGGCCTGCTGCAGTGCTTTACCGAGGCACAGATCGCCACCATTACCGAGTTCAGCCAGCACATGAGCTTTTTGGGCATCGACCTGACCCGGGTGCCCCAGATCGGCCTGTCTCTGGACCTGGTGCTGCCCCTGCTGTCGGTGATCACCATGTTCCTGTCCACCCACATCAGCATGAAGGCCTCCGGCCAGCAGATGCAGGGCAGCATGAAGGTGACCATGTACCTGATGCCCCTGATGTACCTGTTCTTCTGCTTTACCTATCCTCTGGCATTCTCTCTGTACTATGTGATCTCCAACATCGTGATGACCGTGCAGACCCAGGCCATGCGGAAGGTCTACGACCCCGAAAAGATGCGGAAAGAAGTGGAAGCTCAGATCGAGGAAAAGCGCAAGCAGCAGAAGCGTGGTGTAAAGAGCACCACCGTGAAGGTCACCGATCCCAAGACCGGCAAGACCGTGGAAAAGAACCTGTCTGCCAGCGAGATGAACAAGCGCCGCCTGGAGTATGCCCGTCAGCTGGACGCTGAGCGCTACAAGGACGAGCGCACCGTGCCGCTGAGTGAGCTGAACAAGCAGGACAAGGAATAAAGGAGGACGAACGGTTATGATCCGTAAGCAGGAAGCGACCGGCAAGACGGTCGATGAAGCCCGCGCAAAAGCCTGCGCTCTGCTGGGTGTACAGGCCGATGATCTGAATGTCAGCTATGAAGTGCTGGAGATGCCCCAGAAAACCGGTTTCCTGGGCCTGAAAACCACCCCTGCCAAGGTGTGCGTGAGCGTGGAAGAACCCGATGCTCCGGCAGCGCCCGCCGCAGCCCCGGCTCCGGCGGCCGAGGCTGCTCCGGTGCAGGAGACTGCCCCGGAAGTTCCCGCTGCCCCCGTGGAAGAGCCTGCCGCACCGGTGGAAGCACCGGCTGCCGAGGTTGAGCAGCCTGCCGCAGAGCAGGCCGCCCCGGCTGCTGCCGCAGCCGCAGACGAGGAGACCGAGGTCCCCATCGTGATCGAAGAGAACGCCAAGGTCAAGGCTGCTGTGGAGTACCTGCAGGAAGTCATTGCCAAGATGGGCGTGGAGAACGTGACCTTCAGCGCCGTGCAGAAGGGCGAAGCCACCATCATCCGTCTGGACGGTGAGCACCTGGGTGCCCTGATCGGCCGCCGCGGCGAGACCATGGAGAGCCTGTCCTATCTGGCAAGCCTGGTGGCCAACCGTCTGGAAGGCGATTACATCAAGCTGGGTCTGGACGTGGCCGGCTACCGCGACAAGCGGGAAAGCGACCTGACCGCCCTGGCACAGCGCATTGGTGCCAAGGTGCGCAAGACCGGCCGCAGCTTTGCCATGGAGCCCATGAACCCCTACGAGCGCCGCATCATCCACTCTGCCATCAGCAAGATGGAGGGGGTCCGCAGCGAGAGCAAGGGCGAGGGCCGTGACCGCCGCGTGGTCATCTACTCCACCGCACCGGATGCCCAGACCGAGAACACCTACGGCGAGCGCCGTCCCCGCGGCGGCCGCCCCGGCAACGGACGCCGCCCCGGCGGCAACCGCAATGGCGGCTATCGCGGCGGCAGCCGTTCGGAGCACGGCGACCGCAACGGCAACCGCGGCGGTTACCGCGGCAGCCGCAACGGCGGCAACCGTGGGCCCCGTCCTTCCGGTGTGCCGGAGCGCACCTATGCGCCCCGCAATGCCGAGACTGCCGCACCGGTGGCACCCAAGCGCACCGAGCGCGTGGATGATTTTGCCGATTTCAGCTTTGGCAAGATCGAGCTGTAACAGGATCTTTTAACACAAAGCCGGGCAGTCCGTAATGGGCCGCCCGGCTTTGTTGTTTGTGGGGGGAACCGCTGCTAAGGATGAGCGCAGGCGGTTCGGAAAGAACCCTCTCCGTCACGGCTTACGCCGTGCCACCTCCCCCAAAGGGGGAGGCAAGAAACGTTTCGGCCAGGTTCTTGGCTCTCCCTTTGACAGACTTCCCCCGGTCGGGGGAAGATGTTGCGTAAGCGACAGAAAGGGGAGCAAGCTGGACGCAAAGCGGCCTGAGAGGGCGAGGCCGCTTGCCGATAAAAGAAAACTGGAGGATATTGTTCATGAGCCGTTTTCTTTCCCCCACCCTGTCCGCTGTCACCCCCTATACGCCGGGCGAACAGCCGCAGGACCAGCAGTACATCAAACTGAACACCAACGAAAGCCCCTATCTGCCCAGCCCGGCGGTGGTGGCGGCGGTGAGTGAAGCCGAGGTGGAAAAGCTCCGCCTTTACTCCGACCCCGCCTGTGCCGACCTGCTGCGGGCAGCGGCGGCCCATTTTGGCCTGCAGCCGGATCAGATCATGCCCGGCAACGGCAGCGACGAGAACCTGTTCTTTGCGCTGCGGGCCTTCTGCGACGAACAGCACCCGCTGGCCTATGCCGACATCACCTACGGCTGCTACGGCGTGTGGTGCGGGCTGCTGCACATCCCCAGCCACATCATCCCGCTGAAGGATGATTTCACGCTGGACCCGAAGGACTACGATGGCCTGCACCAGACCATCGTCATTGCCAACCCCAACGCCCCCACCGGCCTTGCCCTGCCGCGCAGCGCCATCGAGGGCATCCTGCAGGCCAACCCCGACAACGTAGTCATCGTGGACGAGGCCTATGTGGACTTTGGCGGCGAGAGCTGCGTGCCCCTCATCGACCGGTACGAGAACCTGCTGGTGGTGCAGACCTTCTCCAAGTCCCGCCAGCTGGCCGGTGCCCGGCTGGGTCTGGCCATGGGCAATGCAAAACTCATTGCCGACCTGAACCGGGTCAAGTTCAGCCTGAACCCCTACAACATCAACCGCCTGACCCTGAAAGCCGGGCAGGCCGCGCTGGAAGATACGGCCTACTTTGACCGCACCCGTGCCGCCATCGTGGACACCCGCAGCTGGACGAAGCAGCAGCTGGAAGCCCGCGGCTTTGCAGTGCTGGACAGCCGGTCCAACTTCCTGTTTGCAAGTACGGGCCGGAAGGACGGCGGAACACTATACAAAGAGTTGAAGGAAAACGGCATTCTGGTGCGGCATTTTGACGCACCCCGCATCGCCAACTGGCTGCGCATCACCATCGGCACGCCGGAGCAGATGCAGGCCCTTGTGGAAACACTGGACAAAATTCTGGAGGAATGAACCATGGAAAACCGGATGATCTCTCTGGAACGCAACACCAACGAGACCCAGATCGACCTGACGCTGGATCTGGACGGCTCCGGCCGTTACGAGATCGACACGGGGTGCGGCTTCCTGAACCACATGCTGGAGCTGTTTGCCCGGCACGGCCGGTTCGATCTGGTGCTCACCTGCCACGGGGACGTGGAGGTGGACTACCACCACACCACCGAGGATGTGGGCATCGCGCTGGGGCAGGCGTTTGCCCGGGCGCTGGGCGATATGCGCGGCATCCAGCGCTACGGCAGCTTCCACCTGCCCATGGACGAAGCGCTGATCCTGTGCGCGGTGGACCTGTCCGGCCGCTGCACCCTGAACTGGGACATCCACTGCACCACCGAGAAGGTGGGCGATTTTGACGTGGAGTGCGCCAAGGAATTCTGGCTGGGCTTTGCCCGCAGCGTGCCCGCCACCGTCCACTTTGTACAATTTGCGGGCGAAAATACTCACCACATCCTCGAAGCCTGCTTCAAGGGGGCCGGTCACGCGCTGAGCGCGGCGGTGAAGATCGACGAAGCCCACAAGGATGAGATCCCCTCCACGAAAGGACTGCTGGTATGATCGCGATCATTGATTACGGCGTGGGCAACCTGTTCAGCCTGAAATCCAGCCTTGCACAGCTGGGGCAGGACACGGTGGTCACTGCCGACCCCGATACCATCCGCAAAGCCGACCGGCTCATCCTGCCCGGCGTGGGTGCCTTTGGCGACGCCATGGACAAGCTGGTGGCCACCGGCCTTGTGCCGGTCATCCGGGCCGAGGCGGAAAAAAAGCCGCTGCTGGGCATCTGCCTGGGCATGCAGCTGCTGTTTGAAAAAAGCTATGAGTACGGCGAACACGCGGGCCTGGGATTTATCCAAGGCGAGGTGTGCCCGCTGGAGCCGGACCTGACGGACAAGAGCCTGAAGGTGCCGCAGATCGGCTGGAACGCTTTGCACATCGTGAAGGATGACCCGCTGTTCCAGTATATCCGCGAGGGCGAGTATGTATATTACGTCCACAGCTATTACGGCAAGAACTGTACCGAGAGTACACTGGCGACCAGCGAGTATTCCATCCCGGTCACCGGCGCGGTACGGGCGGGCAAGGTGTACGGCACCCAGTTCCACCCGGAAAAGAGCGGCGACACCGGCCTGCGCATCCTGAAAGCGTTTGCGGAGTTATAAGGAGAATGTGATGCAACTGTTTCCAGCCATTGATCTGCGCGGCGGCAAGGTGGTGCGCCTGACCCAGGGCGACTACAGCCGCATGACCGTATACGGCGAGGACCCCTGTGCCCAGGCACGGGCGTTCCTGGCGGCGGGTGCCCGGAACCTGCACGTCGTCGATCTGGACGGCGCGAAGGACGGCACCCTTTCCAATTACGACACCATTGCCGCACTGGCCAAACAGGGCGGGCTGTACATCGAGGTGGGCGGCGGCATCCGCACCGAGGAACGCATTGAAAACTATCTTTCCCTCGGCGTGGGCCGCTGCATCCTGGGCAGCGTGGCGGTGACGGACTTTGCGTTTACCGCCCGGATGCTGCAAAAATACGGCGACAGGATCGCCGTGGGCGTGGATGCCAAGGACGGCTATGTGGCCATCCACGGCTGGAAAGAGGTCAGCGCCGAGCCGGGCGTGGACTTCTGCAGGCGGCTGGCAGACGCCGGGTGCACCGCCATCATCTACACCGATATCGCCTGCGACGGTGCCATGCAGGGCACCAATCTGGCCCTGTACCGCCAGCTGGCAGCAGAGGTGCCCGGCGTGGCCTTTACGGCCAGCGGCGGCATCTCGTCCGAGGCGGAGCTTCTGGAACTGAAAGAGATGGGCACCGCAGCCGCGATTCTGGGCAAGAGCCTGTACACCGGCGCACTGGACCTTAAACGCTGCGTACAACTGGTACAGGATTGAACGGAGGGGAAACCGATATGATCACAAAACGCATCATCCCCTGCCTGGACGTGCGCAGCGGGCGCGTGGTCAAGGGCACGAACTTTGAGGGCATCCGGGATGTGGCCGATCCTGTGGAGATGGCCCGGATGTACAATGCGGCCGGGGCCGACGAGCTGGTGTTCTACGACATCACCGCCAGCTTTGAGGGCCGCGCCCTCTTCACCGACATCCTCACCCGGGTGGCCAGCGAGGTGTTCATCCCGCTCACCGTGGGCGGCGGCATCAACACGCTGGAGGACTTTGACCGGGTGCTGAAATGCGGTGCCGACAAGGTCAGCGTCAACTCCGGTGCCCTGCGCGACCCCGACCTGATCCCGGCGGCGGCCCGGCGCTACGGCAACCAGTGCGTGGTGCTCTCGGCGGATGTCAAACGGGTGAACGGCCAGTTCCGGGTATTCGCCAAGGGCGGCCGCGAGGACACCGGCCGGGATGCGCTGGACTGGATCCGCTGGTGCGTGGACCACGGTGCCGGGGAGATCTGCCTGAACAGCATCGACACCGACGGCGTGCGCAATGGCTTTGATCTGGAAATGCTGGACGCTGTGGCGGCCCGCGTAGACGTGCCCATCATCGCCAGCGGCGGTGCCGGAAAAAAAGAGGATTTTCTGGAGCTGTTCCACCACAAGGGCATCGACGCGGGCCTTGCGGCCGGCATCTTCCACCAGAAGCTGCTGACCATCCGAGACCTGAAGGAATATCTGGCGGAGAATGGCGTGGAAATGCGCCTGTAAAAATACGCCGTACCCCTTGCGTTTGCAAGCCGAATACGCTAAACTAGAGCTATCCCCATCCGGGGAGGGAGAAACGACCATGGAACTGAAATTTGACGAAAAGGGCCTGATCCCTGCCATCGTGCAGGATCACTACACCAAAGAGGTGCTTACCCTCGCGTACATGAACGCTGAGACGCTGGCCCTCACCATTGCCGAAGGTCGCACCGTGTTCTGGAGCCGCAGCCGTCAGGAGATCTGGCGCAAGGGCGAGACCAGCGGCAACGTGCAGCGGGTGGTGTCCATCACTGCCGACTGCGACAAGGACGCACTGGTGGTGGAAGTGGTCAAGTCCGGCCCGGCCTGCCACACCGGGGCCGAGAGCTGTTTCTTCAACGAAGTATACGTCTCCCCGGAGCTGAAACAGTTCAGCTGGCAGGGCCTGTATGAACTGATCAAAGGCCGCAAGGATTCCCCCAAAGAGGGCAGCTACACCACCTACCTGTTTGAAAAGGGCAAGGAGAAGATCCTGAAAAAGGTGGGCGAAGAGTGCACCGAGGTTATCATTGCAGGCGAAAAAGAGGACAAGGAAGAAACCGTTTACGAGATCAGTGATCTGGCCTACCATGTTCTGGTGCTGATGGTCAGCGCCGGCATCACGGTGGAGGACGTGACCCGTGAACTGGAAAAACGACACGTCATTGACCATAAGGTCAAGCAGGAAAGGATGCAGTGAAGCAATTATGGCAGATTATAAGAAGTCCAGTGTCCATTGCCACTCCACCATGTGCGATGGCAAAAATACCTTGCAGGATATGGCAAGCGCTGCGTGCGCGCAGGGCCTGACCACGCTGGGCTTCACCGGCCATAGCTACACCCAGCGCGACCGCGAATACTGCATGAGCCCCAGCCGCACCGCCCAGTACAAGGCCACCATCGCCAAGCTCAAGGCCGAGTACAAGGGCAAGGTGGACATCCTGTGCGGCATTGAGTGGGATATCCTCAGCGAGGACAAGCGCACCGGCTACGATTACTGGATCGGCAGCGCACACCACCTGTACGGCAAGAACACCGGCAAGTATTACGAGATCGACTTCCGCCCGCAGGACCTGTGGGACTGCATCAACGACGACTTCGACGCCGACCCGCTGGCCGCTGTGGAAGCCTACTTTGCCGAGGTGGAAAAGGTGGCCGCCCTCAAGCCGGATATTCTGGCCCACATCGACCTGATCAAGAAGCTGAACGCCAAGGGTGAGTTCTTCGACGAGGAGTCGCCCCGCTACAAGGCTGCTGCTCTCAAGGCTCTGCAGGCCGCAAAGGACAACGACTGCCTGCTGGAAGTGAACACCGGCGGCGTTTACCGCGGCTACCGCAAGGACTTCTACCCTGGCCCCTGGCTGCTGGGTGAGTGGCAGAAGATGGGCGGCAAGGTGATCATCACCTCCGATTCCCACGACATTGCCAGCCTGACCTACGGCTTTGACGAGGCCGCTGCCGCCATCAAGGCCGCAGGCTTTACCAGCGTGGAGGTGCTCACCGGCCACGGCTTTGAGACCCAGGAGCTGTAAAGAGCACGATTGGAATTGCCGCCGCTTGCGCTCTGGCAATTTTCAGCGGAAAAATGTTTTTGATTTTGCAGTCAGAGCGGCCTGCGGGCCGCTCTGACTGCCTTTTCACGAGAGGGGCCGCCGCGGGCAGCTTCTTCGTAAAAAGCAACTGCATAAAACGACAAAACAAGGGACTGCTTTCCGGGCGGCCCCTTGTTTTGCGGTAAAAATAAAGTTGGAGGAACCCTATGACCCAGACCCAGTCCCGGAAGAAGAACCTCTTCCAGATGAATGTAGACCTGATGCACGGCCCCATCTTCAGGAGTCTGGTGCTGTTCATGCTGCCCATTCTCATTTCCAACCTGTTCCAGCAGCTGTACAACACCGTGGACACCATGATCGTGGGCAACGTGCTGGGCGACACCGCCCTTGCTGCCATTGGCTCCTGCGGAGCCATCTACGAGCTTCTGGTGGGCTTCGGCCTTGGCATCGGCAACGGCCTTGCCATCGTGGCAGCGCGCGCCTACGGCGCTCAGGACGAGGACCTGCTCAAGCGCACGGTGGCCGGGTCGCTGGTCATCGGACTGGTGGCGTCGCTGACCATCACCACGGCAGGCTTTTTCGGCCTGCGGCCCCTGCTGGAGCTGCTGGACACCCCCGCCGAAATTCTGGAAGATGCCTACCGCTACATCATCATCATTGATCTGGGCGTCATCGTCATGTTCGCTTACAACCTGTGCGCGGGCCTGCTGCGGGCCATCGGCAACAGTGTGATGCCGCTGGTGTTCCTGCTGCTCAGCTCGGCGCTGAACGTGGTGCTGGACCTGTGGTTCATTGCCGGGATGGGCATGGGCGTGGCCGGTGCCGCTGTGGCTACCGTGATCGCACAGGGCGTGTCAGTGGTGCTGTGCATCCTCTATGTCATGACGCGGGTGCGCATCCTCATCCCGGGCCGGAAGCATCTGGACGTGGGCCGCAAGCTGTACTGGGACCTGTTCAGCCAGAGCATCTCCATGGGCCTGATGAGCAGCATCGTGTCTGCCGGTTCGGTGATCTTGCAGTACGGCATCAACGGGCTGGGCACCCTGACCATCGCCGGACACACGGCGGCCCGCAAGCTGTTTGCCTTCACGGATATGCCGCTCATCGCCATGGCGAATGCGGCGTCCACCTTCGTTTCCCAGAATTACGGCGCAGGCCAGCCGGAGCGCATCCGCAAGGGCATGCGGGAAATCTACCTGTATTCGCTGGTGGTCATGGTGGTGACGGTGCTGCTGATGCAGGTGAGCGCCGAGTGGCTGGTGCGCATGGTGTCCGGCTCATCGGAGGCCCTCGTGCTGGAAAACGGCGCACGCTATCTGCGCTGGACCTCCCCCTTCTATGCGGTGCTGGGGGTGCTGCTGTCCACCCGCTATGCCCTGCAGAGCCTGGGCGAAAAGGTGCTGCCGCTGTTTTCCAGTGTCATCGAGTTCCTGGGCAAGGTGGTGTTCGTGCTGGTGTTCATCCCCCGCTTTGCCTACGATGCTGTCATCCTCTGCGAGCCGGTGGTGTGGTGCTTCATGGCGCTGTATCTGGTGGCGGTATACCGCTGCAATCCCTTTGTATTCCCCAAAAAACAATGACCCGGTGCCCCGGGCAAACAAAAAGCGTCTGCAGAGGCTTCTGCAGACGCTTTTGTATTGGGGGTCTCCTTACAGGGCCGAATAGCCGAAGCTGTTGACCAAGGCGTCGATGTGCTGGCCGGCCTTGCACAGGGGGCAGTCGCGGCTGTCAAAGCTGGCGTAATCCGGCAGGCTGGCGGGGTCGAAGATGGAGGTGACCGGGTAGCCCATGCACTCGTGGGTGGTGGCAAAAATAGCCGAAAGCCCAGCCACCATGCCGCCGTAATAGTTCACGGCCTCCACAGCGGCCTGCACGGTGTAGCCGGTGGTGATGGAAGCGGCCAGGATGAGCACATGCTTGCCCTTGACCATGGGGGCCAGATTGTCGCGCAGGATGATCTGGCTGCCGGTGGTGTACTCCGGGGTGATGACATAGATGGTCTGGTGGGCGTTCATGTTGGCAAAGCCGTCCTTGGTCAGCTCATTGGCCAGACAGGTGCCGATGACCTGGGTGCCGTCCAGACAGAGCACGGTGTCCACGATGGTGCTGTGCTGGTAGGCACTCACCAGCTCCTTGGCCACGGCCTTGGCCTCCGACAGGCGGGCCTTCTGGGTGGTGACGTCGATGTAATAGTTGATGTGGCTGTGGCTGGTGGCAAAATGTCCCTTGGCAACGCGCAGGAACAGGTCACTTTTCTTGGTGGGCAGCTTGACCATGTTGATCATAACAGACAGCACTCCTTTTCAGCCGGGCGGGCGTACCCGCCGCAAAATATAACAGCGCGGCGGCAAGTGGCTCTGCCGCTGCGCTTTGTCCGTTGCTTGTTCTTTTATTGTACCGGAAAACGGAACTGTGCACAAGACACAAAATCACTAAAAAACGATAGGCACTTTGCGACGAACTGCCCAACAAAAGGGTCAAAAAAGCCCGCACCAAGGGTGCGGGCTGAAATGCAAAGATTGGAGAATTACTTGACGAGGTCTGCACCGAGGATCTTCCAGGTCATGCGGAGTTCAGGAGACTTGGCCGGGAGAGGAATGAAGGTGAACTCCAGGGTCTCCTCAGACGTGGGAGCGGAAGAGGCGTAGAAGGGCACACGGACTTTGTACTCACCCACAGTCCGGGCAGGAAGCTCCGGGAGGATGTCAGGAACATTGCCATCCTTCCCCGGAACAGCTGCGATGGACAGGTTGAACAAGTTGTTCCACCTGCTGTTGCCGTCTTTGTCCAGGACCTTTACTACGAAGCTCTCGTTGGGGTCCATACGAAGGGAGGCATCGGAGTTGTTCTTCACCGTGAAGGTAAAGACACCGTCAGTGCCCTCCGTATCCACGCTCTCCAGCAGGCCGCCGGTGGTGCCCAAGGTCGTGCCATAACCCAGCTTTTTGATAACAGGGTTGTTGGGGTCCTGGATCTCACAGCCCGTCAGCAGGCCGGCACCGGCCACAGCCACAGCGGTCATGGCAGAATACTTCAGAAAATCACGCCGGGAAAAAGTGTAAGACATGATACGTTCCTCCGTTTATCAACAAAATATGGTGTAAGGGTCAGCCCAAAGCAGGGACCGCAGTATCCGGGGAGATGATCCAGTTTGCGGTGTACTCGTTGTACTCGGTATCCGGGGTGTAGATGATACGCAGGGAAGCGACGGGGCATTCGGTATCCTCGGCCTTCATCACAGGCAGGCCGGATGCAATAACGGTGTAGGTGCACTCCTTACCGCGGCTGATGGGGTTGGTGTCGCCAGAGGCCAGGACGGCGTTGAGGCTGCCCTGGGTAGAACCCACAAAGATGTTTGCGATGCAGTTGTTGTTCTTATCGTAGGCCTTGACTGCAAAACGATTGGGGCTCACGACGATGGGATTCTTGCGGCCGTTGACGATATGGATCGTAAAGGTCGCATGGCCGTCGGTGGGATCATACTCCAAAGTCTCCAGAGTGGACTTTACCTTCAGCACGACATTATCACTGGGATAGGTGGTCTGGATCGCAGTTTCTGCGCCAGAACCGGAGCAGCCGCCCAGCAGGCTGGTACCGGCCACAGCCACAGCGGTCACGGCGGTGTATTTCAGAAACGAGCGGCGGGAGAAAACGGTAGACATGATTTTGTTCCTCCTCCTGGAATGTAAAATTATACAGTTTATGCCAATGGAAGTTACTTATACAATAGGCGAAATGACCGCAAAAGTCAATGCTTTTTATAAAATAATTGTGAACATTCTGTGGGCATATCGTACAAAATGGACGAAATCGAATGCAATTATCCGCGGATCACATCGGCGGCCTTCATGGTAAAGGTCAGGGTCTTGTCCGGGGCAAAGGTGGGCATGTAGGTCACCTGCAGCTCCTTCCAGCCGGTGGGCACCTGCAGCATCAGCACGATGTAGCCGGAGCCCTGCGGGGGCAGGGTCTCGCTGTCGGAAAAGCTCTGGGAGTTGGAATTGTACAGCGAGATGTTGGCACTCACGGCGGCACCCTGACCGTCGCAGGTGGCAACAAAGTCGGTGGTAGCAGCGGCCATGGCCTGGAAGTTGGCGTCCACGTTCTCCAGCGGGGGCACGGGGTAAGCGGCGTTGATGGCATCCACGCCCTGTGCACCGATGGTGTAGGTCTCGGTCTTGCTGCGGTTCAGCACGGTCACGCGCACGCCCAGATACTCATAGCCGGGCTGTGCGGGGTCCTGGGTCAGGTGGAACACGCTGGACAGCTGCACGCCCAGACCGTTCCAGTTCTTGACGGTGTCGCCCACCTTCACGTCGTTGACGGTGGTGTTGCTGCCATTGGTCTTGCAGCCGCTCAGCAGGCTGGCAGAGCCGACCGCTGCAGCGGAAACACCTGCACACTTCAGGAATGCACGGCGGGAAATCTTGTTCGACATAGGTATTGTCCTCCTCTTGATCGGTGGAAATGTTGTCCTTTCCAGAATCTTCTACTCTGTTTATACCGTTTTTGGTGCACAGATGCAAGAGTTTGGGGGAACAATTCACAGGAATATCACCCCGGTACGACGGGATTTCAGTCCTCAGGGGTCAGGCCCTTGACGTGGGTCTCGCTGGTCTTGACCAGATTCAGCAGGCTGGGGGTGTACAGCGGGAACTCGCGGGTCAGGCTCTCGGTGGTCATGGCAAGGCAGGCGGGGTCCTTCACGCCTTCGCCGCCGTTCACGTCTTCCCCGGCCAGCAGGGCTTCCACGTTGGCCTCGGACATGCGCATCACGGCGTCGGAATAGCCGCGCCAGCGGTGGGCACCGATGCTGAACATGCTGGACGCGTTGTGGGGCTCGGCCGAGTACAGTAGGCGGAACATCTTGGCCACGGCCATCATCAGGTAGGCACTCACCTCGGTGGTCAGGGCCTTGCTGTGGCACTGGCCAATCTTGGCATACAGCACGTTCAGGCTGTTGGAGATCAGCTTTTTGTTCATGGTGGGCAGCACACTGCCGTGGTAGATGTTGTCCTTCATCTTGTCGGGGTTGGGCAGGTCCTCGGCCGAGAGCATCATACCATTGCGCTCGGCGCTGCGGCCCAGCAGATAGTCGCAGGAAACATTATAATAGTCGGCCACGCGCACCACAAAGTCCAGCCCGCACTCGCGGATGCCTTTTTCGTAGTGGGACAGCAGGGCCTGCGAAACACCCAGATCTTCCGCCGCCTGCTTCTGGGTGATGCCGCGCTCCTTGCGCAGCAGTTTGATGATACGATTGAATTCCATGATCTCTGTCTCCTCAATGACCCCGGGTTGGGGAACATCCTTGATTTTTGGTTTACAGCAGGTTGATTATACACAACGGAAAACGAAATGTAAAGCAAGAAAAGTGACGATATTTTTCATCAAATTTCGTCATTTCTGTCAAAGGCCTTGCCGGGTACACTACATCTATGTTAAACTACAGGTATAACAGCATACATTTTGTGGCGGACGCCCGGGGCACAAAGATGCCGGGCGGGAATATTTTTGGCAGAGGACGCGCTTTTCTGCCAGAAAATGGCTCCCGTTCCGGCCAAAAGAAACGGCACCCGGCGCAAAATGCAAAAATTTCAAATTGGAACTTCCATCTTTCCTGGTTTTGTGCTATAATGCTGTTTTGGCACCTGTCCTTGCCCGGCGCACAGCTTTGTGGTGGGCAGGGAGGCTATAAAAATAGGAATAGGAAAGAGGATTACCCAAATGAAACGCAACACCATCACCCGTCTGTGCAGCCTGGCCGCTGCCGCTGTTCTGGCTGTGAGCTGCATCGCCTTGACCGGCTGCGGCAGCAGCGCATCTTCTGCTGCTTCCAGCACCGCTTCCACCGCTGCATCCGCTGCTGCCGCCGGCGACAACTCCTGCGGCGAGAACGTGACCTGGACCCTGGCCGACGGCACCCTGACCATCAGCGGCACCGGCCGTATGACCAACTTTACCTCCGACAGTCCGGCACCCTGGGCAGACCAGGCCGACCAGATCACCAATGTGGAAGTGGAAGGCACTGTCACCAGCATCGGTGCCGTCGCCTTCAAGGGCTGCACCAACCTGACCACCGTGAACATCGCTGACGGCGTGGAGTACATCGAGGCCGGTGCCTTCAACGGCTGCACTGCCCTCACCGATATCACCATCCCCGAGAGCGTGGGCTACATCAAGACCGGCGCCTTCAAGGATTGCAACGCCCTGACCAGCGTTACCATCCGTGACGACTGCCGCCTGGACATGAACGTGTTCCCCACCACCGTTGAGGTGAACCACAGCGAGGGCTGATCCTCCCCTGGCCTGCCCCGGACGCCCTCCCACATGATACGAGGTGCTATGCATGAAAACCTTTAAACTTCATCTCATCCGTCACGGCGTGACCGCCGGCAACCTGCAGGGCCTGTACATCGGCAGCGGCACCGACATCCCGCTGTGCGACGAGGGCCGTGCCCAGCTGGCCGAACTGAAGGAGCGCTTTGAGTACCCCCAGGTGGACACCGTGTTCTCCTCGCCCATGCTGCGTGCGGTGGAAACGGCCAACATCCTGTTCCCCAACGCGGCCCACACCTTTACGGTGCACGATCTGCGGGAGGCGGGCTTTGGCAAATTCGAGAACAAGCCCGTGAAGGAACTGGTGCACGACGAGGACTTTAAAAAGTGGATCACCCCGGGTTCCGGCTTTGTGCCGGAGGGGGCTGAGCCCACCGAGCAGTTCCACGCCCGCTGCGCCGAAAGCCTGCTCAAGCTGTTTGAGTATATGATCCGCATGGACGTGACCGAGGCCGCCTGTGTGACCCACGGCGGCGTGATCATGAGCATGCTCAGCCAGCGTGCTCTGCCCAGCCGCCGCCCCGAGCAGTGGATGGCAGACCCCGGCTGCGGCTACACCGTGCAGACTGACGTGCAGCTGTGGATGCGGGACAAGCTGGTGGAGGCCATCGACATCGTGCCCTTCGGCTATGCCGACACCCTGCGCGGCCAGGCCGAGACCGAAGAGAACGAGGCCTACGAATAAACGCAAAGAATCGGTTACAATCCGGGGCAACCGCTTGACAGAACGGTCACAATCCTTTATTGTATAAAGGAACCACTTTTTCGTTTCGCCAAGGAGGAAGTTCCCATGTCACAAGCCATCTCCCGCCGGTCATTCCTGAAATGTGCCGGCTCCGGTGCGGTCAGCCTTGCGGCTGCCCTGCTCACCGGTGTATCCGCAGCAGCGGCCGAGCTGCGTGCTGCGGGCGACCCTGCCCTGCTGGACGGCAAGGCGGCAGTGGAGCTGCTGGGTTATGCCCCGGCTCCGGGTCTGGGCGGTGTGCTGGTGTATCTCTCGGTGGAGAACCTGTCCGGCCATGCGCTGCCGGTGGGCGAAAGCTACCTGCAGAGCCGTCGGGTGTCCACCCGGGAGGACCTGTACAGCATGGGCACCGGGGTCATGGCCGCCTGCAACGGCCGTGCGGTGCGCTGCGGCAGCTTTGCCGCCCCGCTGTACGGTGAGAACGCGGCGGATGCTTCGATTTTTACCCTGAATCTGGCCGCCGGGCGCGGTGCGCTGCTGCACTGCTTCTGCGCCGTGCCGGAGGACTGGCAGACGCTGGAGCTCACCTATGCCCCGGACTTTGCCGCCGGGCGCAGCGTCACCTTTACGGTGCAGCGCGGCGCGGACGAAGCGGAACTGGGCATGGTGCCCGCCACCCCTGCCGAGGTGGGCAGCGTGGTGGATCTGTAAACCGAATAAACGCAAAAGCTCCCCGTGCATCTGCACGAGGAGCTTTTTGTGTGTCAGGGCTGCAGCAGGTCGTTCCCGGCGGAATCCTGCACGGTGACTTCCTCACCGGTCAGGCTGGAAAGCCATGCAATGTAGCTGCGGCCGCTCAGGATGCGCAGAGGGCGGCCGTCGGCGTCATAAAAGGCAAAGGTCGAGCCGGTGCCCTGGGTCCAGGTGATGTGCCACAGGTGGCCGCCGTTGAGCCACAGGCCGCCGCCCATGGTCAGGTCGTAGTCCAGGGTGCGGCCATCGTCCCGCGGGGTGGAGGCACTGTACAGCACCAGGAGGTTGTCAAAGGCGGCCTGGATGCCGGTGTTGGCGTCCAGCTGCGGGGAGCCGTCATTGTGCAGCATCCCGTAGGTGCCGGTGTCGGTATCGTAGGCAAAGCGGGTGGTGCTGCCGGACGGGAACTGTACCGCTGCCTGGACTGCGTCGGCGGCATCCGCATCCGGCAGGTGGCCGTCGGTCTGCTGAGGCAGCAGGGCCGGGACAGTGGGTACGGCGGGGGTGTCCCCTTCCTGCGTGCTGTCTGCGGATTCCGCAGGGTCCTCGGACAGCGCGGACGAGAGGCTCAGGCTGCTCAGCACCTTGGCCACAGACTGACCGTTGGTGCACCACAGCGGGCTGGCCCAGTCGGTATTGCCGGTGGTGAAGGCGTTGCGGCCTGTTTCCAGCGCGTCCACCGCGCGCAGGTTCCAGTAGTCCAGAAAATTGCGGGTGTACAGGTCGCAGCCGCGCTGGATGGGCAGCACCTGCTGGCCGCTGAGCAGCCGCCAGAACAGGTCCTGCCCCAGCGTGACCGGCCCCACCGTCGCATGGCCGACACGGAGGGATAGACCAGGCACAGGCTGGGGGCGGTGTCCGCACGGGCTGCGGCCTCCAGCACCACAGAGGCGCTGCCGATGCCCCACTGGGTGGTGCTGCCGGGGGCGTTGTCGATGACCACTGCCGCCGGACGCTGGCCCGGGTATTGCTGCTCCTGCCCGGTCAGGGGGTCAGCAGAAGCCGTGCTGTCGGCTGCCGGGCCGCCCGGCATGCAGCCGGCCAGCAGCACAGCGCACAGCACGGCCGCACCGATGCGCTGGATCCAGATGCGTTTCATGGCGTTCCCCTCGTTTACTGATAGCTGAAATTGGACCACTCATCGTCGTCCACAATGGCAAGGTAGGTCTTGCCGCGGTTGAAGAGCAGCTCGGCCCCGGCGTCATCGTAGACCTTCAGCGGATGCTCCGGGGAGGCCTTCTCCCAGCGGCCCACCTGTACCCCGCCCCGGCTGAAGAAGTAGGCTTCGCCGCCGGAAATGTAACTCACCTGCTGCACGTCGCCGGAGTCGCCAGGGTAGGCGGCGATGGGGGCAAAGCAGATGAGCAGGTTGTCAAAACTCAGCTGCTTGCCGTTCAGCTCGTCCACGGCGTTCTCGAATCCACCGGCGGCGTGGCTGTACATCTGCATTTTATAGGTGCGGCTCAGCAGGTTGTAGGTAAAGCTGGTCTTGTAGTTGTCGGAGTGCACGATGCGTATCGTCCGGCCGGAAGCGGTGCCGCGCATGGTATTCTCGGCCCCGGTGCGGTAGTCCGCAAAGCGGAAGAAGGTGGTGTCGTAATCGTGGCTCAGGCCGATGCCGGCATTGGCGGCGGCCTGCCGGATCTCCTTGCCGGAGGTGAACTCGGTGTGTTCGTAGGCAACGTTGCGGCCGCGGCTGTCCCGGTGGGCCACATGGGGATGGGTGGGCGTGTTGAAGTAGCTCTTGCCGCCGATGTTCAGACCGGAGTAGTTGTAGACGCTGATGAACTTGGTGCAGGGGGCGCTTTCACCGTCGTGGTAGTACAGCGCCTGCCAGGGCATCAGCAGCTGCAGGAACTGGTCCCGGCCGGAGCGCATGGGCCCCACCTCGGGGATGCTGTCGGCGTCGCGGTACACGGCACAGAAGCGAGTGATGCCGCCCTCCACCTTGCTCTCGATGAGCAGGTCAGCAGAAGAAAGGCCCCGCTGAGGGCGGGCGTTCTGCCGCTCGGAATAGCTGATGTTGTTGACCATCACGCCCACGATGCGGCCGCTGCTGCGGTTGGCCTCGCCGGTCAGCGGGTCGGCGTCGTAGGCAGGCAGCCAGCTGGACGCGGCCGGTTCCTCCGCTGCTGCGGAAGATGCGGCGGCCTCACTGGAAGCCGCTACCTCGCCGGAGGCTGCCGCCTCCGAGGATGCAGAGGAAGAGCTGTTGGCGAGCTTCTGCCGCAGCCAGTCGGAAAAGCGGCTGCCAACGGCGGCAGAACCGGTGGCCCGGCAGCTGGTCAGCGCCAGCGAAGCGGCTGCCAGCCCGGACAGACGAAGAACGGAACGGCGAGTGATCTTTTTCATAGAAATTACCTCCTGCAGGGGGAAAGGATCGCGGCGGGGTCAGGCACTGCCTGCCCGGAAAAGAGCCCAAATCGGATTTGCTTTGATTGTAACGATTCTGTCCGGTTTTGTAAAGAGGAACTTGTCGGGATAAAATCCCTCCATCTCGCCTGCGGCGAGACCGTTC
>OLOB01000641.1_pt1 | contig 26639 bp, 21 predicted proteins | sample 1671911 | NCBI WGS metagenome assembly OLOB01 (sample SAMEA3136625, study PRJEB25190) | human gut metagenome | biome: human gut; feature: human-associated habitat; material: faeces | place: Austria | collected 2013
TGGTTCAACATGGTAGCCGCATCGATCTGCATCGGGTAGAGCTGCGATGCGGGCGGATAGCCGTCAGTCAGCACATGGCGGGAAATGACGATGGCCTGCAACAGGTTCATGCTGCGGGTGTGCGCCCACGTGACCGGCTCTGGACCGACCACCAAATAATGGCCATCCACGCCGACGCCATCAGATTCCAATATGGCTGACATCCAGCCTTCCAAGCCCCATGCCGCGGCTTCGGATTCATCGGTCAGCCCGCTGACTGTCCAAGCACGCTGAGTGTCGGCCACCGCCTCGCCGATGCGCCCGTCCAGGCTCATCCAGCCATCGAACGGCGGAGCGACGAACGTCACCGTGCTACCGAGAGAAGCGCCGAGATTATCCGCCAATGTGCGGCTGATGACAATCTGCGTATTATTCTGCGGCGCCGAACCCTTGACCAGCTTCGGCAACATTCGTTGCAATGCCTCAGGTGAAGCCTCGGTCATGGTCGCGGTGGAGGCCGCGTTCAGATCAATGTCGTTCCCGCTTTTCACGTCGATCCCAGCCTTGGTCTGTTCGCCGGGTTGCAACGCGGTGCCGGTGATGGCGATGAGTTCGGGCGACTGCCAATACGGGAGCAGCCGATCCTGTTGCGGCAGAATCTTCGCAAGCTCGGCGGCCGAGGCCGGCTGCTGGGAGGGATCGTCCTGCCACGTGCCGCCGCTTTCGGGTGACTGCCGGAACGGTTGGCCGGTGCGGGGCCTGGCGGTGGCGGTGATGACCGCCTGCGTATCAGCCGGGATTGTCGCCAGCGCACGCGATCTGGTGGGCGGTATGGTGGTGGTCATACCGATGGAGGCCACCATTGCGGCGATTGGCAGCATTACCAGCAGCAAGGACAGTAGGGTGCGGGCCTTGTGCCGTAGTGCGTCGCGCCAGCCGAGTCGCAGCGCGGCCCGATACCGGTTGCAACGTGCGCCAAGGCTTGGCCTAGCGGCATGGGGAATTTGGGCAGAGCGACCGACGGTGGCATTGGCAAGATTATTGAGGGCTGCGCGTGCCATCATGCTCCCCTTTCCTCAAGGCTGAGCAAATCATCCATATTGCTGGAGCCGGTTTCATCGATGATACGGCCGTCCTTCAAAAACACCGTGCGGTCGGCCCAGGCGGCGAAGCGAGGCTCATGAGTGACCAGCAGTACGGCCGCGCCGCGATCTGCGCGGGTGCGCAACACTTCGAGAATCGTCATGCCGGCATTGGAATCCAGAGCTCCGGTCGGCTCGTCGGCCAGTAGTAGACGGCGTGGGCCGACCAGTGCGCGGGCAATCGCCACACGTTGCGCCTGGCCGCCGGACATATCTTCAGGTCGGCGATCAGCCATATCGGCTACCCCCACTTCATTGAGGGATTGCATCGCGGCCTCACGTGCCTTGCGAGGATTCCAGCCATCCAATTCCAAGGGGAACGACACGTTCTCGGCTGCGCTCAGGGAAGGCAGCAGATTGAAATCCTGAAACACGTAACCTATCGATTTGCGGCGGATGGCCGCGCGTTCGGCCACTGACAGTGTGGCCAGATCGCGGCCTTCGACCAGCACGTGCCCCTGCGTGGGCACATCGAGCCCGCCCGCAAGATTGAGCAAAGTGGATTTGCCGGAACCACTGGGGCCCATGATGGCCACGAATTCACCCGGGCGAAGCGTGAGATTGGCGTGACTGAGCGCGGTGACACGACGTGCATCTTTGCCGTGAACGCGAGTGACGTCGTGTAATTCCAGCGCGCATGGGGAAGATTGCGGGAGAGAAGAAAGAACGGGAGAAGTCATGATGTGCTCCTATGCACTATTGAATGGTAGCGGTGAGTGCGGCTGAGCTTGCCGTGAGAGGTGCCGAAACGGGGTGCTGCGCCAGTTGTGCTCGCAGCTGGGTTTCATCCACGGTATCGAGCCAGCGCAATTCCGCTTCAGTGATGAAAATGTGGTGGTCGAGTACTAGACGTGTGGCGAGTTCGGTGGGCGGTGTTTGCCGGCGCAGTCGGGTGATGTCGTGCAGCAGTTGCTGCAAAGCGTGGCGTTGGTGTTGGATGAGTTCGGAAACATCGAGGCCGGGTATTTCCACGGCGACGGCCAGCTTCATCACCAGTTCGTCGCGTCCGCGTTGTTCCGGGGTAATAGGGGAGCGCCACCATCGGTCAAGCTCTTGGGCGCCGGAATTGGTCAATCGCCATAATGGTGCGGCCGCTGCGGTGCCGACATCATTGGATCCGCTAGTAGTCGGCGCGGTCTCTTCAATAAGCCCGTCGCGGTTCAACCGCTGCAGCGTAGTGGAAACTTGCCCCATATTGAGCGGCCAAGTCAGACCGATGGTGCGGTCGAAGTCCTTCTTAAGCTGATAGGCGCTGGCCGGGCCTCGCTCCAACAGTGCTAATAGCGCTTCTCTGATTGCCATACCGCATCCCCTTTGCATAGACGGTTTGCCTTGGGTGAAGGTTACTGAGTAACTATCGTTGGATATCAGGTTACTCAGTAACTACCCATGACGGTGCTGTACTCAGGGATGATTCAGGGGAGATTCAGGGGATACACTTGGCGCCCCTCAGTTGCCCACGGCGACAGCTCCCCTCAGGGAGGGGAGTCGAGAGTGTGGAATACAAAAAGACTCGCAAGCCAGATGACATGTGACTAATTCTCAGAAAGCCGGGCCCGTTGTGTGTCAAGGTGTGCCAGTAACATCGTGACGGTTTGTGTGTAGGTACAGGTTGATATCCAAGAGCAAGTACTCGAGAACGCAAGTACCGAACGATTACGCAAGAAAATCAGTATTAAGAGAGGTTTCGATGGCGGTTCGTGGAGATATCCGTAATGTGGCGATTGTGGCTCACGTCGATCACGGCAAGACCACCCTGGTCAATGCCATGCTTCAGCAGTCGCACGTGTTTTCCGAACGTGAGGAAGTGCCGGATCGTGTAATGGATTCCAACGATCTGGAACGCGAGAAGGGCATCACCATCCTCGCCAAGAACACGGCCGTGGAATACACCGGTCCGCTGGCCGCCAAGTACGGCCACCCGGAGGGCATCACCCTCAACATCATCGACACCCCCGGCCACGCCGATTTCGGCGGCGAGGTCGAGCGCGGCATCTCCATGGTTGACGGCGTCGTGCTGCTCGTGGACGCCTCCGAAGGCCCGCTGCCGCAGACCCGCTTCGTGCTGCGCAAGGCCCTCGAAGCCAAGCTGCCGGTCATCCTGTGCGTGAACAAGGTCGACCGCCCCGACGCCCGTATCGAAGAGGTCGTCGGCGAAACCTCCGACCTGCTGCTCGGCCTGGCCGACGATGTGCAGCACGAGGGCATCGACCTGAACCTTGACCAGCTGCTTGAAATGCCGGTCATCTACTGCGCCGCCAAGGCCGGCTACGCCTCCGTGAACCAGCCCGCCGACGGTGGCCTGCCGGACAACGACAACCTCGAGCCGCTGTTCGAGGCCATCATCTCCACCATTCCGGCCCCCGAATACGAGGAAGGCGCCCCGCTGCAGGCTCACGTGGCCAACATCGACTCCTCCGACTTCCTCGGCCGACTCGGTCTGGTCCGTATCTACAACGGCACCCTTGAGAAAGGCAAGACCTACGGCCTGTCCCGTGTGGACGGCTCCCTCGAGAACTTCCGCGTCTCCGAACTGCTGCGCACCCAGGGTCTTGATCGTATCCCGGTCGAGTCCGCAGGCCCCGGTGACATCGTGGCCGTCGCCGGCGTCAACGACATCATGATCGGCGAGACCATCGTCGACCCCAACGATCCGAAGCCGCTGCCGCTCATCCATGTGGACGATCCGGCCATCTCCATGACCTTCGGCACCAACGATTCTCCGCTGGCCGGCACCGAGGGCAAGGACCACAAGCTCACCGCCCGCATGATCAAGGACCGTCTGGACCGCGAGCTCATCGGTAACGTGTCCATCAAGGTGCTGCCCACCGACCGTCCCGACGCTTGGGAAGTCCAGGGCCGTGGCGAGCTGGCGCTGGCCGTGCTTGCCGAGCAGATGCGCCGCGAAGGCTACGAGCTGACCGTCGGCCGTCCGCAGGTGGTCACCAAGAAGATCGACGGCGTGATCAACGAGCCGATGGAAAACACCACCATCGACGTGCCGGAAGAGTACATGGGTACCGTCACCCAGCTCATGGCCGACCGTAAGGGCCGTATGGATGGCATGACCAACCACGGCTCCGGCTGGGTCCGTCTGCAGTTCACCGTGCCGTCCCGTGGTCTGATCGGCTTCCGCACCGCGCTGCTTTCCGCCACTCGTGGCACCGGCATCTCCTCCTCCATCTCTGCCGGCTACGCGCCGTGGGCTGGCGCCATCACCATTCGCCAGAACGGTTCCATGGTTTCCGATCGCAAGGGTATCGCCACCCCGTACGCCATGCAGCGTCTGCAGGCCCGTGGCAACTTCTTCGTCGAACCGCAGTCCCCGGTGTATGAAGGCCAGGTCGTGGGTGTGAACAACAAGCCCGACGAGCTGGACGTGAACATCACGCTGGCCAAGCACATGACCAACATGCGTTCCTCCACCGCTGACGTGCTCGAAACCCTGACCCCGCCGATCAAGATGAGCCTTGAGGAGTCCCTGGACTTCGCCAACGAGGACGAGTGCGTGGAAGTCACCCCGGAGTCCATCCGCGTGCGCAAGATCATCCTCGGCCGTGAGGACTGGTACAAGTGGCGCGCCAAGCAGCGCCGCCAGAATGCCGCCCAGCAGGGTAAGTGATTTGGTGCGGCTGTAGCCGACCATTCTCTCTAGCTCCCCTCTCTGAGGGGAGCTAAGTTTATGGCTCTGTTAAACCAGAATTGACATGCTGATGAAATGAGGTAGGAGGCATCGGTGCCTCCTACCTCTCGGTTTCAGTCGCCCATGGACGGTAGGTCGATTTCTTTCTTAAGTAGGCTGCCAAGCTTTTTCTGGACTGCTAATAACAGGTCCTCGCACCTCTGGGCTTCATTCACCAGTTGCACCAGCCGCTTCAACTCCTCGGCATACCGTCGCTCATCCAACCGAATGGACATCCCCACTCACCCTCCTTTGCACTACCATCCCAGCACACAACCAGCCGTCACGCCATGGGCAGCGCCGTACACACGCCAATGACGAACAACGCCTCGGCGGTGAGCCAGAACGCGGCCGGCCACTCGCCACACGACTCACGACGATTATCCACACAAAAACAGGCAGCCGCCAAATCCAACGGGAACCACAGAAGCCCGACGAACAAGGCGATGAACGGGGCAGCCACCAACGCGAAACCGCTCACATGACGGGTCAACGCGATGCCGATGGCCGCGACCAAGCCAACCACGCCGCCACCATACGATATATAGCGAGGAAGAATATTCGACCCACGATACCGATCCTCCCGGTACAGGAACAGGGAACCCGACACCAGCAGTACACCGGCCACCAAGCCAATCACCCACCAACCACCCGACGCGGGTTGCGCCAAAGGCGCAGGCAGACGATCAGACGACCAATCCACGAAATCCCCCGGCTTCAACAAGCCCGTCGCCACATACCGGTCCCACAACCACCTACGACCAACCTCCTGACCCACAAACGAACCAACCGCAAGCATCGCCAAGGAACCGAACAAAATCGACAAACCCCACAGTCGAGGCCAAATACCGCCGAACAACAACATGAGAAACGGGGATAGCGCCATCGACGTGAACACGAGAGCGAATACCACGACGTTGGGGACGGCCGCCAACGGCCACCAATCACCCGACCCATTCGCCTTCGCCGCATCAATGAACACTACCTGCACCACCACGGACACCACAAAAACAAACAGGAACCACAAAGACTTCAACACCACGCCACGCATTCCGAACGCACGACGCCCCGGACGCGGACCATGCAGATGAGGAACCGTCAACGCCAACAAGCCATGACTCTCATACTCCAGAGTCGGACCACCATTCGCCGCAGACCGTTCATACTTGTCTCTATCAATGGTCTTTAACATATCCCTGACCGCAGGATCGTTCCGATCTCCCTTAGTAAGCAGAAACTGACGGAACTCCTCATCAGACTCATCCTCCGAAGGAGACTCCGATAAACGTGCATATTGCTCCGGTTGCCGACCATCATTTCTAGAATGCTTACTCATCGTCAATCATCCATCCTTTATAGATCACTGATACCAACTCGAATGGCATTAGATGCCTCAGCCGCCCCATCGGACAACTTTCCCGGTGCCTGATATATGGTCTTGAAATTCCATAACTGATCTGGATCCGGAACGAGCGTCTTGAAATAATCCTGTGGCGAATGCTTCCACTGCAGACCACCATCCGCAGTCGGATTCACAAACGGCTTCACCACTTTCGCCGTATTCAACGTGTCATACGTCGCGTTGGCATACGCCAAAAAATGCTGGCCAATATTCATGGTGTCCCACACCGTCCGACGGGTGTCGACAGCCGCGATATTCTTCATGTCGTGGATACCCCGAAAATCGGTATACCCGGTTCGGGCATTCATAATTGTGTTGCCGATGGACCACCCGTGGCCTTTGCTCCAATCTCCGAATCTCTTGAACTGACCATCCCAGAAATCCCTCATCACCGTGTTGTTTGGGTTAGAATGAGCGGCATTCGCGGCCTGTTTCGCATCCTGCCAACCGGAAACGAAACGATTCCACGCCCTGCCACTGTTCTTCAACGAATGCCCAACATTATGCATTCCCTTGCCTAAAGCATCCCAACCCTGCCGAATGGCGTCCTTCCAGTCGGCGTCGTCCACCTTGCAGCTGATGTCCTTCGCCTCGGCGTAGCAGATAAGATTGTTGATGAAGTCTTCCTCGTTCCGTATGTCGCCGGGATTGTTCAGATAGGCGACGTTGGAGATGAGGATGTCAGGCCTCTGAGAATCCGTGTAACGGCTGAAAGCCGCGTCGTTGACGATGTTATGCGATGGGATGCCTAGGGTCTGCACCAGCACTTCGTTGATAAGTCGCTGGACCGAGAGCGCCTCCTTACGCTGCTTCGGCCCCCTGCGCTTGCCTGCCATGTCTGCTCCTTGCTTTCAGCCCTAATCCGCCGATTCCATCTTCACTTCGAATGGCAGTCCTTTTTCTCTGATGACTGCTTTGAGGAAGATGGTGACCGCGCTGGTGAGGTTCAGTCCCAACGGTTCGAGTATCCTCAGCGCTTCGTCTTTTATCTCGGGGTCGAGGCGCATGGTGGTGGTTGGTGTGTTCGCCATGCCTGTACTCCTTCCGTTCCTGCTAGTTACATTGTACATACAGTCTATGCCGTGACGCCCCAATAGTCCATGTACGGCGGCATCACGTGCGCCCAGTCGCGCACGGTGTTGTCGCATGGGGTGACGTTGACCTGACGGACGGCGATGCTCTCCCGGTCCTGCGTGTAGGTTCGCCTCCATAGGAACCATGCGAGGTATTCGTCCAGCCGTTTCGTGCTTACGCCACGGAACCCACTGAGAAACCCATGGAAGAGGGAGTGGAGCGTATTGGCCCGGTTGATGGCGTGGTCGTCCGCCTCTGTTTGAGTGAGCGTGACGCCCAAGGTTTCCATGGCTCCGGGGTAGGCGGCGGCCTTGTCTGTGATTGCGTAGGCTCCGCGTGCAAGCTTCCCGCCCAACGCGATGATGGCGCGGCTCTTGGATAGCAGGCCGCGTCCGCTCATGGTCAGGAACGCGCTTCCGTCGTCGGCGACGCCGGTCACGACGCAGATTTGCTCCTTGCTCAGGCCGCGCTTGGACGCGGGCGTGCCCCTGTGATGCGCTGGGCGTGGCAGACGGAACTTGCCGCGTCTGTGGTTGCCTTTGAAGCTCTCGCGCAGGTAGGTCTCGTCCAGCTGGACGGCACACCCGGCTGCGGCATGGAAGCGCGGCAGGTGACGGCGGATGGACTCAATCAGTCTCATGCGCATCAGCCATGAGGTGCGCAACGATATGTGGCAACGGCTGGCGCATTCACGCAACGGCAGGCAGTCCACGAAGCATTCGAGGTAGCGCATCCATACGGCCGGCCTGAGCTTGCTGCGGGTGATGATGGTGTCCGCCGCATTGCGGAACGTCCTGTGGCAGTCCTTGCATAGCCAGCGCTGGGTACCGTCGTGGTCGTGGCCTTTGCGCACGACGTCCAGCGAGCCGCAGCGCGCGGGCACGCCACGCCGTCGTCCGTCGCCGGATGCAGGGCGTGGGTGTAGGCGTCTTCGTAGATGAGGTCGCGCAACGAGCTGATGGCCCGTTGGCGTTCCGTCGCGCTCATGTCCTGTAGTTGGCGGCGGATGCTGTCGATGAAGGTCATGTCCACCATCTCCCATCTGTAATTACAGTGTAGTTACAGATGGGATGGAAGTCAAACCCACAATGTCAAAACTGGTTTAACAGAGCCAAGTTTATTCCTCACCAAGTCATATCCCCACCTATACTGAAACGCATGACTGTGAAGAGCACTACTGAATTGCGTCCGTGGTCGTATCGCCAGAACGCGCTGGTCAAATCGTTGATCACGATTGCGGCGGGCGTGGCTTCCGCCTTTGTGGGCACGTTCGCCCACCGTATGGGTGCGGAACTGAATATTCCGTATGGTCTGGTGCTGGCGTTTCTGCTGATCGGCCTATCGACATGGTGCGCCCGTTCGCGCATGGGCGCGGTCGGACTGGCCCTGCACCTCATCGCCTCCTCACTGACCGCATGGGGCATGGCGCTGACCACCACATCCGGCAAAGCGCTCATCGTCGCCGGATTCCAAGGCGACATGCCGTTCTTCTCCCAACATGCCGGCTACATCTGGCTGTACGGCCTGATACTGGTCCAAGTCGTCCTGCTCATTCTTCCCGCCCGCTGGTTCGTCATTCCCACTCATTCTGAATCGCGCGCGTAACTATATATGGCGATACATTCCCGGGAATGCGTCGCGTATCGGCGGGCGTAGGGGATTACGGCCGCTACCATAGAACTTTATGGCACGCATGAAACTGTTTTACTTGGGCCCGGAGGGCACCTTCACCCATCAGGCGGCAATGACGGCCGCCGACCAGTTCGCCACACTCGGCGACTTCGACCTCATCGCTCTGCCCGACGTGCCCGCGATCATGCAGGCCGTACAGTCGCGCCAAGGCTGGGGCGTCATCGCATGGGAAAACAACGTCGAAGGCTATGTGGTCCCGAATCTCGACGCGCTGATCGACGCCCCCAACGCGGCCGGCTTCGCCCGGATCAGTGTGGACGTGGCCTTCAACGCCTTCACCGTGCGCGGCCACAGCATCTACGACTGCACCGGCAACCCCGTCAGCGCCCACCCGCACGGTCTGGCCCAATGCACCCGGTTCATCGCCGAACACCATTTGCAGCCCGAACCCGCATCCTCCAACGCCGCCGCCTGCCGCGACCTGAAGCCCGGCCGCGTGGCGCTCGGCCCCAGCCTCTGCGGCGAACTCTACGATCTCGACACCCTCGCCGAACATGTGCAGGATTTCGATGGCGCGCACACCGAATTCCTTGTCATCGCCCCGCGTGATGTGGTCCAGGAACTCAACGCCCGCGCCCACAGCAATGACGCCGGCGACTTCGAAACCATCATCACCTTCATCCCGCTGGTCACCGGCCCCGGCGTACTCGCCGACCTGCTGGACGTCCTGCGCGATGCGGGACTGAACATGACCAGCTTCATCTCACGCCCGATCAAAGGCCACGACGGAACCTACAGCTTCATCGCCACCCTTGACGCCGCCCCCTGGGAGCCGAGATTCCGCACCGCACTGGAAGAGATCGCCGGACACGGCGACTGGGCAAAAACCCTGGCCGTCTACCCACGCCGCGAACGCCCGAACCCGCCGGTCGACGCCTGGATGCTGCCCGAGGGCGGCGTCCACATCACCAATCGCGCGCCGGAAGGCTGGCAGTACACCGAGGAAGCAAGGAAGGAACTGCTGTGGTAGATACAGTCGGAATCGTCGGACTCGGATTGATCGGCGGCTCGCTCGCACGCCGCCTGACCGAGCGCGGCGTGCGCGTCGTCGCGTGGAACCATCGCCCGCACCCCTACGCCCAGGCCGAAGCCGATGGCATTTTCTGCAAGAGCACGCTCTCCGAACTCATGGATGCCGAGCCGGATGTGGTCGTGCTGTGCAATCCGCTCAAGGCGATGCCCGCAATCCTCGCCGCCCTGGCCCCGCTCATGGGCGACCATCCGAACACCACGCTCACCGACGTGGGCTCGGTCAAGGGCATGGTCCGCGATCAGGTCAAGGCTGCCGGGCTGGGGAAGTGCTACGTCGGCGCCCATCCGATGGCCGGCAACGAACTGTCCGGCTGGCAGGCCGCCGACCCGCATCTGTACGACGGTGCCCTATGGGCCATCACCGTGGACGAGTCCACGGACTACCGCCGCTTCCTCGACGTCGCCGCGATGATCACCAAGGACGTCGGCAACCGCGTCATCGTCGTGGACGACGAAACGCATGACAAGGCCGCGGCGATGATCTCCCACATGCCGCATGTGGTGTCCACCGCGCTGATCAACGAACTGGTCGCCAACCCGGACCGCAACATCGCCGCCGCGCTGGCCGCCGGCTGCTGGAGGGACATGACCCGCGTGTCCCTGACCGACCCGGACCGCACGCGCGCGATGGTCGAGGAAGACTCGCTGAACGTCGAAGCGCTGCTGCGCCGCATGGCGGCACGTCTGACCGATATGGCCGACCAACTGCACGCTGGTGCCGCCGGCGAGCAGGATGTGATGGGATTCTTCGCCGAAGGCGACCCCTTCCGCCGGTACAAGGCCGCCGTGACGCGAGCCGGCATCACCGCTGCACAAGCTGGTACGGCCACCGCTGCGCCGCAAGCCGGCACAACTGCCGCCGGATTCCCGGAACGCGAGCTCGCCGTCCCCGAAGCCGGCTGGCAGCAGACCCTGCTGTTCTCCGCACGCCGAGGAGAAGCCATCACCGGCTTCGTCCATCCACGTCAGGCCATCATCCAACTGCGCCCCGCCATGTAACTGCGTACCGCCATGTAGGCCCGTGCGCAGGTTCCCCTCGCCGCCCGTCACGAAGAAGGCCGCGCGAGGGGGATGAAGTTCCCGCTTGTTTTCGTGAGAAGACCGTGTGGCTCCGCTGTTCGAAAGGCTCAAAGGAGTAAGGTAGTCTGTACCGTTTTTCGGGAAACGCATCGAAGTTGATGCGGCGAATGGTTAAGGGGGATGATGACGTATGACGTTACCAAGGCAGATTCCGGCCGGTGCCCGCGTGGTGGTGCGCATCACCGACGGCATTGACCCGGTCGACCACCGTATGAAGTTCCGCGACTATGTGGGTCACGTGGTTTCCTGGGACGGATACACGTTGGAGATGGTGCGTGACGCCGCCGCCAATGGTTCGCGCCCGGCCCAGAACGTGACCATCCATCAGGAACAGATTGCCACATTGAAACCCGTGCCGGAGCGGCGCAACACGCCACCCCGGCCGTAACCCAAGGCCATAAAGAATTCGGAGGAGAACGAGAGTGTCATCTACGCAGTTCGACGGCGATATCGACTCCTTCGTCTCCTATCTGAAGTCCAACCGCGGCCTGTCAGCGAATACGCTCAAAGCGTATCGCGCGGATCTCACGGCATGTCTGCACCTGTTCGAGCTGCGCGGCGTGACCGATCTGAACGAGATCACGCTGGATGATCTGCGTAGCTGGATGGCGGTGGAATCGCGCGATCACGCCCGCAGCAGCATGGCCCGCAAAACCGTGGCCGTGCGCGGGTTCTTCGCGTGGGCCTATGAGCATGGGCTGACCACCACCGACCCGGCCGCCACACTGATGACTCCCTCGATTCCCAGCACGCTGCCCGCGGTGCTCACCGAATCTCAAGCTGAGCAGTTATTGGATGTCGCCGAACAGGCCGTTGCAACAAACCAGTACAAGGGCGATGGGGGAGCGGCAGCCGCGTCCGGCAGTGGCAGCGGCAAGGCAGTCGGCAAGACAGCTGATAAGTCAGCCGACACCGTAAACCGCAACGAGGCACCCGCCCGTGCAGACAAGCGCGACAGCGCCCGAGTCGTCGCCGAATCGCAGCGCAACGCCGCGATTCTCGAACTACTGTATGCCACCGGCATCCGTGTCGCCGAACTGGTGTCGATGGATATCGTTGACGTCGACTTCTCCAATCGCACCATCAAAGTCACCGGCAAAGGCAACAAGCAACGCGTGGTGCCGTTCGGACTGCCCGCCCAGCGTGCGCTGGAGACTTGGCTTGAACAAGGGCGGCCTGTACTGGCCCGTACGGCAACGGATGCAGCCAAGTCCCGTGCTACCAACGCCCTGTTCCTCGGCGCACGAGGCGGCCGTATCGACCAACGCATAGCCCGTGACATCGTGCACAGAGCGGCCCGAGAGGCCGGAGTGCCGGATATCAGTCCCCACGCCTTGCGGCATTCCGCGGCCACGCACATGCTGGACGGCGGTGCCGATCTGAGGGAGGTGCAGGAGATGCTCGGGCATTCCTCCTTGAAAACTACACAACGCTATACGCACGTCTCCATCGAGCAGCTCAAGAACCGTTACGGACAGGCCTTTCCCCGGGCATGACCACTATGTGGGCATTGGTTAACAAACTTAGCAAAGACTGAACCTAGCCGGTAAAAGCCCCCGAATTTTACATGGGTGTAACAAAAATACGCTGCTTGTCTCCCAAGTGCGCAAAAATGACAGGTAACAGCAACGGGGTTGGGTGTCCGAAGCGGCGGGAAGCGTAAGTGTCCCGACGATGAGGAAATCCGACCCCGTTCGCATGAGGCGAGGCTGAAACGCTTCGCAACCTAATGAATAGGAGAAATCATATGAAGAAGAAAGCTCTTGCTTTCGCTGCCATGGCTTGCTCCGTGGCCATGCTGCTGAGCGCCTGCGGCGGCTCCAACAGCAACGCTGCCTCCGGTGACACCGCTGGCTCCAACATCATCACTGCGTACAACTCCGAACCGCAGAACCCGCTGATCCCGGGCAACACCAACGAAACCGGCGGCGGCAAGCCGGTCGACCTGCTGTTCTCCCGTCTGGTCTCCTTCGACAAGGACGGCAAGGCTTCCAACGAAGTGGCCGAGTCCATCACCCCGAACGATGACGCCACCCAGTACACCATCAAGATCAAGTCTGGCTGGAAGTTCACCGACGGCACTCCGGTGACCGCTGAGTCCTTCACCAAGGCCTGGTCCTACGTGGCCAACGCCAAGAACGCCCAGAAGTGCTCCTCCTTCTTCTCCGCCATCGCCGGCTATGACGATCTGCAGAAGGATGGCCTCAAAGGTGACGAGCAGCTCTCCGGCCTCAAGGTCGTGGACGACACCACCTTCACCGTCGACCTGAACCAGTCCGACTCCGTGTTCCCGATTAAGGTCGGCTACTCGGCCTTCGCCCCGCTGCCCGAGTCCTTCTACAAGGATCCGAAGGCCTTCGGCGAGAAGCCTGTCTCCAATGGCCCGTACAAGCTGGACCACTGGGATCACAACAAGGAAATCGCCCTCGTCAAGAACCCTGACTATAAGGGTAACGAGCAGCCCAAGAACGACGGCGTGACCTTCAAGGTCTACACCGACGACTCCGCCGCTTACCGTGACATTCAGGCCGGCAACCTCGACGTGATGGAATCCGTCCCGGCTGCCTTCACCAAGACCTTCAAGACCGACAAGAAGGTCCAGGCTTACTCCGAGGCCGGCTCCGTCATCCAGACCTTCACCATCCCGTCCTCCCTTGACCACTTCAAGAACGACGAGGAAGGCCAGCTGCGTCGTCAGGCCATCTCCATGGCCATCAACCGTGACCAGCTCATCGACAAGGTGCTCAACGGCAACGCCACCGCCGCCACCGAGTTCACCTCCCCGAAGACCCCGGGCTACTCCGACTCCCTCAAGGGTGCCGACAACCTGAAGTTCAACGCCTCCAAGGCCAAGGAACTGTGGGCCAAGGCTGACGCCATCTCCAAGTACGACGGCCAGCTCACCTTCTCCTACAACGCCGATGGTGGTGCCAAGCCGCTCTACGATGCTATCGTGAACCAGCTCAAGAACAACTTGGGCATCGACGCGGCCACCAACCCGATCCCGACCTTCCAGGAATTCCGTGACGCGGTCACCAACCGTCAGATGAAGGGCGCCTTCCGTACCGGCTGGCAGCCTGACTACCCGTTCGCCGAGAACTACCTGTGGCAGCTGTACTCCACCGCTGCTGCTGATGGCAACGGCTCCAACGATGGTGACTACAAGAACCCGGCCTTCGATGACCTGTGCAAGCAGGCTGCTGCCGCTTCCAGCACTGATGACGCCAACAAGCTGTACCAGCAGGCTGAGGAAATCCTCCTCAACGACCTTCCGGCCATCCCGCTGTACTACTCCAACGCCTCCGGTGTGGCTTCCCTCAACGTGAAGTCCGGCTACGCCTTCGATTGGCAGAACCTCCCGACCTACACCGAGATGTCCAAGAAGTGAGTCTGACTCACTGAACGGATACCGTTAGGTAGTTCGGAAATAAAGGGCGAGGATCGCAAGATCCCCGCCCTTTTTGTTGTGTGAGGGGTGCTTGCTCACGCCATCGGGAACCAAGTTAAAGTATCCACTATCCGACCGCAACCATGGACATATCCACCAACATTGCCCAATCTCAAACCTTGCGTTAACGCAAATTTACATATCACAGTCCGGGCATGCGGTAAACTGTCGGAGTATTTATCGACCGGCGGGGGCGTACTATACCCTTTCTGGCCGGTCTAGGAAATAAGGAGCAACCGTATGGGTAAGTATCTTCTGCGACGCATTCTGCAGATGATTCCCGTGGTTCTCGGTACGACTCTTCTGGTATATGCCCTTGTATTCGCCCTGCCGGGCGACCCTGTCAAGGCCATGTTCGGAGACAAGCCCGTCAATGAGGCCGTCGCAGCCCAGATCCGCGCAGAATACCATCTCGACCAGCCGTTCATCGTTCAGTACTTTATCTACCTGAAGAATGCACTGACCCTGAACTTCGGCGATACCTTCGCCGGCCAGCCCGTTCTCGACGAAATCACCCGCGCCTTCCCGGTCACCATCAGGCTCGGCTTGATGGCGTTCGTGTTCGAGGCGATTTTCGGTGTCGTCTTCGGCATTATCTCGGGCCTCAAGAAGGGCAAGTGGTACGACACCGTCATCCTGATCGTCTCTCTGCTGCTTATTTCCGTGCCGACCTTCGTCACCGGCTTCGTCATGCAATATGTCTTTGGTATTCAGTGGGCGATATTGCCGGTGACGGCAGGCGCCGACCCCGGCTTCCTTGATCTGCTCATGCCGGCCATGGTGCTCGGTTCGGTGTCGATGGCCTATATCATCCGACTGACCCGCTCCGAAATCTCCTCCAACATCGCCGAGGATTACGTGCGCACCGCACGCGCCAAGGGCATGTCGAACGGTCAGGTCATGCTGCGCCACGTGTTACGTAACTCCCTGATTCCAGTCGTCACTTACCTCGGCCAGGACATCGGCGCCCTGATGGGTGGTGCCATGATCACCGAGCAGATCTTCAACATCCACGGCATCGGCTTCCTCACCTACCAGTCCATTCTGAAGGGCGAGGCAAACCTGGTGGTGTCCATCGTCACGTTGCTCATGCTGATTTTCGTAGTGTGCAACCTCGTTGTCGACATGCTGTACGCGGCCCTCGATCCGCGTATCCGTTACGCGTGATAGGGAGGAGTGAGTCACATGGCAAACGAAACCACTGAAAACGAGCTCAACGAGACCGGCGAGCCAGGAACCGAATACTTCATGGAAACCCTGCCCGGTCAGGACCGTTACGTAGCTCCTCTCGACGAGACCCCGTTGCAGGACGTCGATTCCGTCGACGAATCCGCACCGGCCACCAGCATGTGGGCCGACGCATGGCGAACCCTGCGCCGCAATCCGCTGTTCATCATCTCCGGGCTGCTGATCCTCTTCATCATCGTGGTGGCCATCGCCCCCGGTCTATTCACCAAGCAGGATCCGAACGCCTGCGATCTGGGCAACTCCTTGAGCCCCGCCTCCGCCGGACACCCCTTCGGCTACGACCTGCAGGGCTGCGACGTGTACACCCGCGTGGTCTACGGCACCCGTACCTCACTGTCCGTCGGCGTGCTCTCCACGCTACTAGTCGTGATTGTCGGTACCCTGATCGGTGCCGTCGCCGGCTTCTTCGGCGGTTGGGTCGACGCGGTGCTGAGCCGTATCACCGACATCTTCTTCGCCCTGCCTATGCTGCTCGGCGCCATCGTGGTGCTCCAGATGTTCAAGACCTCCAAGTCCATCTGGAAGATCGTGCTGGTGTTGACGCTCTTCGGCTGGGTCGGCGTATGCCGTATCGCCCGAAGCGCCGTGCTGGAATCGAAGAACCTCGAATTCAACACCGCCTCCACGGCCCTCGGCTCCACGCCTGCCAGGAATCTGTTCCGCCATATCCTGCCGAACTCCTTGGCCCCGATCATCGTCATCGCCACCACTTCGCTGGCCTCCTACATCGTGGCCGAAGCAACCCTAAGCTTCCTTGGCGTCGGTCTGCCGACCACCACGGTGAGCTGGGGTGGCGATATCTCCAGCGCACAGACCAACCTGCAGACCGATCCGATGGTGCTGTTCTACCCGTCCGCCGCACTGGCCATCACCGTGCTTGCGTTCATCATGATGGGCGACGCCGTCAAGGACGCCCTCGACCCGAAGAGCCGTACGGCCTGAGTGAGGGGAGTGGAGAATCATTATGACTGACAACACCAACGCCAAGATGCTGGCTATGCAGAAAGAGCATGGTCCGCTGCTCGAGGTCAAGGATCTGGCCATCGACTTCACCACTGACACCGGCAAGCCGGTGCATGCGGTGCGCGACGCCAACTTCACCGTCTACCCCGGCCAGTGGGTGGCCATCGTGGGCGAATCCGGCTCCGGCAAATCCACCTCCGCCATGGCTGTGCTGGGCCTGCTGCCCGGCACCGGTCACGTGGTCAACGGCTCCATCAAGCTCGACGGCGAGGAAATCGCCGGCGCCAAGCAGAGCGAGTTCGACAAGCTGCGCGGCACCAGGATGGGCCTCGTGCCGCAGGACCCGATGAGCAACCTCAACCCGGTGTGGCGCATCGGCACCCAGGTCAAGGAAGCACTGAAGGCCAACAACATGGACGTGGACCATGAGAAGCGCTCCGCCCTCGCCAAGGCCCTGGCCGGCGACGAGGTCGAAGTCAAGGGCAACGACGACGAGACCTTCCTCGGTGCCAAGGAACTGCCCGAGCTCATGACCGAGGCCAAGAAGGCTTTGACCGAAGCCGGCGTGTCCGGCGAGGCCTTCGACAAGGCCGTCGCCCGCTTCACCAACGAATGGGTTCCGGGCTCCGAAACCCGTTGGCGCGTGGCCGACGACCTCATCAAGGCCGGCGTGGCCGACGATCAGGCCTGGTACCTCGCCAAGAAGTACGTCATCGGCTCCACAATGGATGACCGTATCGCGGGTCTGCTGTCCGAGGCCGGTCTGCCCGACGCCGCTACCCGTGCCCGTCAGTTCCCGCACGAGTTCTCCGGTGGTATGCGCCAGCGTGCGCTCATCGCCATCGGTCTGGCCTGCCGCCCTGACCTGCTGATCGCCGACGAGCCGACCTCCGCCCTCGACGTGACCGTGCAGAAGCGCATCCTCGACCACCTGCACATGCTCACCGACTCGTTGGGCACCGCCGTGCTGTTCATCACCCACGATCTGGGCCTTGCTGCCGAGCGCGCCCAGCACATTGTCGTGATGTACAAGGGTCAGGTCGTCGAATCCGGACCGTCCCTGGAAGTGCTCCAGCACCCGCAGCACCCGTACACCAAGCGACTCGTGGCCGCCGCCCCGTCGCTGGCCTCCCAGCGCATCATCTCCGCCAAGGAGCGCGGTGAGAACGCGGACGCCCTGCTTGACCACCACATCGCCGGCGAAAGCACGCTTGAGAAAAGCGAGCACATCATCACCGTCGACCACTTGACCAAGGAATTCAAGCTGCCCCGCAAGAAGGAGATGTTCAAGGCCGTCGACGACGTGTCCTTCTCCGTCAAGCGCGGCACCACCCTGGCCATCGTGGGCGAATCCGGTTCCGGCAAGTCCACCGTGGCGAACATGGTGCTTCACCTCCTGAAGCCCACTTCCGGCAAGGTGTTCTACGAAGGCCGCGACACCTCCACGTTCAAGGCCAAGGATCTGCTCGGTTTCCGCCGCCACGTTCAGCCGGTGTTCCAGAACCCCTACGGTTCGCTCGACCCGATGTACTCCATCTTCCGTTCCATCGAGGAGCCGCTGCGCATCCACAAGATCGGCGATTCCAAGTGGCGAGCCAACCGTGTCAAGGAACTGCTGGACATGGTCGAGATGCCGGCTTCCGTGATGGGCCGTTACCCGAACGAGCTTTCCGGCGGCCAGCGTCAGCGTATCGCCATCGCACGAGCCATGGCTCTGGATCCGGACGTCATCGTGTGCGATGAGGCCGTGTCCGCCCTCGATGTGCTGGTGCAGGATCAGGTGCTGCGCCTGCTCAACGACCTGCAGGCCGAAAAGGGCCTGAGCTACCTGTTCATCACCCACGATCTGGCCGTAGTCCGCCAGATCGCCGACGAGGTTGTGGTGATGCAGCACGGCAAGCTCGTGGAGCACGCCACCACCGACGAGGTCTTCGACCACCCGCAGAAGCAGTACACCCGAGACCTGCTCGACGCCATCCCCGGCGGCAAGCTCCAACTCGGTCTGGACTGATAATCTGCGTTTGAGCGCATTGTATTGGGTTCTTTCCATCCGTGGAAAGAACCCAATATTCGTATGCGCAGGTTTGCATGATGGTTCGCGTGGGACGAAAGGCAAAAATTGGTGTTTTCCCGATGTTGTCCCACAAATTGTGGGACAACATCAACATCAATCGATGGACATGAATGTTGTCCCACAGCAGATTTCTCACGAAGCCCGGAATTACGCCATTCTTAGTGTGGTCGATAATTACTCATGCTGTGGGGTGTGGGACGGCCCGCGAAAATCGTCGATTTTCGGATGTTGTCCCACGGAATATGTCATACCTCGTATGTGATCGTGAGTGGGGCGTGATCGGACCAGCGTTTGTCATACGTGGGAGCCTTGTCGATGACGAATCCGCGTGCGGTCTCCGCCAACTCGGGCGTGGCGAACTGGTAGTCGATTCTCCAGCCGACATTGTTGTCGAAAGCGCGCCCTCGCTGGCTCCACCAGGTGTATGGCCCCTGAATGTCGCCGGCCAACGAACGCATCACATCCACGAACTCGTATTCGTCCAGCCATTTGTCCACGTAGGCACGTTCTTCGGGCAGAAATCCGGCGTGCTTCTCATTGGCCTTGGCGTTCTTGATATCAAGCGGCGTGTGCGCGATGTTGAAATCGCCGCAGAGCACGGCCTGTTTGCCGCCATGCGCAGCCTCGTCCCGCAACGCGCCCATGCGCTTCAGCATCGTGTCCAGAAAACGGTACTTCTGTTCCATTTTGGTCGGATAATCGGTGTTGCCAGCATGCACATATACGGATGCCACGGTGATCGCGTAGCCCTCAGGCGTTTTGACATCGGTTTCGATCCAACGCCCTGAATCCACATCCTCGCTCAGACCTGGCAGCCCATATCGCTTGTCAAGCACTTCCAAGTCGGTGAGCAGTCCGACTCCCGCGCGGCCTTTCACCCGGCAGACCTCGTTCATGGCATGGAGGTTGGCCGGTGCCTCGATCTTGCCGGCGGTGGCGTATTCGAAACCAAATTCATCGAAAATAGAATCGACATCGTCCTGAGGCGCGCGAACCTCCTGTATGCACCAGACATCCGGCGCATGCTTGCCGGCCCAATCCTCGATGCCCTTGCGCTTGGCCGCACGAATGCCGTTGACGTTAGACGTGGTAATGGTGATGGTCATGCGGCCATACTATTTTGGCCTCCCTACGAATCGAACCGGACATCGGCGGCCGCGATGCTCAGCTTTCTCTAAGCCTGAGTGCTAGTGTTAGCAAGGTTGCAACCGTTACATGAAACGAGGAATTATGGGACTGTTCGGATTCGGCAAGAAGAAGAGCAAGAAGGAAGCCGAGCCGGCCGTTGAGCCTGTCGATGAGGACAAGGTGGCCGCCGAGGCCGCAAACGCCGCAGCAAAGGCGGAAAGCGCTGAAACCGTATTGACGGAACCATCCAGCGAATACCAGGGCCGCGGAGAAGAGCGAGGCCCGTGGGACGTCAATGATGAGGACGTGCCCGATTATGACGATTATCTGGATCTGGGCGCCTACTACCTGCCCTTCCTCCGGGGCATCCAACTGCGTATCAAGGCCAACCGCGCCACCCAGCAAGTGCTTGGTTCCACCATCACCTTCGGCTCCTCCAGCCTGGAGATCGAAGCCTTTGCCGCACCCAAGACCCTGGGACTGTGGGATGACGTTCGCGGTGACCTGCTTGAAGCCAACAAGGCCGCTTCTGAAGTGGACGGTGTGTTCGGCACCGAACTGAAGCTGCCGGTCAATGTCAAGGGCGGCAAGACCGTGAACACGCGCATCGTTGGTGTGGACGGCCCGCGCTGGATGCTGCGTGGCATCTTCTCCGGCAAGGCTGCTATCGATCCGGACAGCCCGGAGACCGAGGCGCTGAACAAGTTCTTCGCCGACATCGTCGTCGAACGTGGCGAGGAGCCTTTGGCGCCGCGCGATCTGATCCCGATGCATCCGCCGGTCGCCCCCGCTGAGCGTAAGGCCGCCAAGGCCGCGGCCGAAGCCGGCGAGGCGAACGGCAAGGAACACTTCAAGGACATTCCGGACAACAAGCCGAAGGGTCCGCTGAGCCAGGACCAGCAGACCGAAGTGAAGACCACGCTGTCTCGCGGCCCGATGTTCTCCGAAGTTCGCTGATCTATAGGAAGAGACTTGGCAGACAACAAACGCACCGGCCTGTCCGCTCTAGCCGACGCCGGCAATGAAGGCGAGGATTTCTCCGTCATCGACGCCATCGGTGGCCCGCGTGGCGTCATCGAATCCATGCTGCCTGGCGTGGTGTTCGTCGTACTGTTCGTGGCTACGAGCAATCTGAATCTCACCATTGCGGTTTCGGCCGTGTTGGCGGTATTGCAGGTTATTGTGCGACTGATTCAGCGCCAGTCGGTAATGGGCGCGGTCTCTGGTCTGGTGGCGGTAGGCATCTGCCTGATTTGGGCATGGCAGACTCATGAGGCCCGCAATTACTACATCTTCGGATTCATTACCAATGCTGGCTATGCCGCGTTGCTTGCCGTGTCGCTGATTGCGCGCGTGCCCGGACTGGGTTTGGTCGTCGAATTCATCCGTAGCCTGCCCACCGAGCATTTCAAGGCATGGTTCCATGACTGGATGGACGACAAGGCCCTGAAACGCGCCTATATGATTGTCACCGGCCTGTGGGTCGGTCTGTTCCTGCTGCGGCTGGTGGTGCAGGTGCCGCTGTATCTGACCAACCATGTAGCTGCACTCGGCGTGACCCGCCTGCTCATGGGCATTCCGTTCTGGGCATTGGCGATTTGGGTGAGTTACCTCATTATTGCCACGCCGATGCACCGGCATAAGGTCGCGGCTAGGAAGATACAGACTGAAGTCGCTGTTGATGCCGAACTCGAACCGAGCGCAACCGGAAAGGACGATGATGCAAGCTGAAGTTCGTATCGAACGATACGCCGACCAAGGCCGCTGCGTGGCCCATATCGACGGTCGTGTGGTGTTCGTCCGCTTCGCCTTGCCCGACGAACTCGTGCGAGTCGAGCTTGACGAGCCCCACGACCGGGACGACCGGTTCTGGACCGGCGAAGTCGTCGAGGTTCTCGAGCCGTCCGAAGACCGAGTCACCCCGGCATGGCCACTTGCCGGTCCCTTGGCGATGGGCGGGGGAGTGGGCGGCGCGGATCTCGTGCACGTCTCTTTGCCCGGCCAGCTCAAGTGGAAGGCCATCACCGTCTCCGAACAGATGAGCCGACTCGGCCATATCGACGTGGCCGTTCCCATCGAGCGCATGCCCGGCGACAAGGCAGCCGGCGGCCTCAATTGGCGTACCCGCATCGAAATGATTGCCGACGACAACGGCATGCCATCCATGCGCCGGCGCGGCACACACAACCGCGTGGCCATCGACACCATGCCGCTTGCCACGCGCACGCTGCTGGACGTCGCCAAGCGCGAACACGTGTGGGAAGGCGGCTTTGAACCCGGCTCCCAGATTCGTCTTTCCGTGCCCGAACCGCGCGGCGAGATCGTCGATACCGCGGCAGCAGACGACAATTACGCCGTACTTGTGGACGGCGAACTGCGCGCCGGCTCCCAGCTGCTCACCGAACAGGTGACCATCAACGGCACGACCTTCGACTATCAGGTTGACGCCAACGGTTTCTGGCAAGTGCATCGCCAAGCGCCTATCGCCCTCGGTACGCACGTGATCAACCTGGTCAACGGGCAGCTGCAGTCAGCGGCGGACGCCGTAATCTGGGATTTGTATTCCGGTTCCGGCCTGTTCACCCTGCCGCTGGCCACAATGACCGGTGAACGCACCCGCATGCTCAGCGTTGAAGGCGCGCGTGTGGCCGTCAAGAACGCCCAGCGCAATCTGCGCGCCATGAACCTGAACGACGTGGACGCCCGCGCGGGTGACGTCTCGCGCACGCTGGACCATGTGCCGGCGCATCTGGCCAAGCCGAATGTCGTAGTGCTTGATCCGCCGCGTGCCGGTGCTCGTGCCAAGGTCTGCCGCCAGATTGCCGCGGCCGGCGCATCCAGCGTGGTCTACATCGCCTGTGATCCCACCAGCCTCGCACGCGACACCGCGACACTCATCGGCGAAGGCTACGAGCTCAAAGACATCCGTGCCTTCGATATCTACCCGATGACCCACCATGTTGAGACGGTGGCCCTGTTTACCCGCTGACAGGTGAGCATATGACACGACGAATTCTCGGATTGCTGGCCTGCATGGCGGCTGTGTTGTCCCTGGCCGCCTGCACGCCGGCCGGTAGGGCGGTCGGCGATACCCAAGACAGCATGCCGGAAGTCGCCCACGATTCCACACATCCCACGGATGTCACAGTCGGCTTTGTGGGGTCGACTGACACCGCCGCAGACGAGTTCGTCATCAATGCGCTGTCTGATGACAAACTCAATGTCTACTATGCCTCGCTCGAAACATCCGCAAGCTCGGCAAACGCAACTGATGGTGTATCCGGTGAAACCGAATCTTCTGACGCCGGCACTACCAGCGAAAACGGTGCCGATAGTATGGATGCTCATACTGGCGTCGACAAGAATGCGGTCACCGCACAGCAGGGTGTTGCCGATTTCGTAGCTCGCGCGGTCAAAATCGTGGTTATCAGCGGCATCGACGTTACCGACGCCAACCGGGAGAGCTGGAACCAGACGTTGACCAATGCGCGTGAAGCCGGTATTCCAGTCGCTCTCATTGATCCAAAGCATGCGCCCGAAGATGAACTGCTGTACGCCGTCATCCTTCACCTCAACACCAACAGTGCCGATTCTGGCGACACTGCCGATACCAAGCCAATGACTATTACTGACGCCGTGCTCACCATCACGCGCGACGAACCCCACGAACGCGAGATCAAAGTCACCGTTTCCTGAGCCGAATCAGGCCCTTGAAGCTGAGAAAGCACCCTGAATCATCCCTGAGCCTTAGCGGATTGCGAAACAAGACGCGGTAGGCTGGAGAATATGAGTGCAACAACAGCCGTGGAAATGCCTGAGATCGGAGCGACCGGTCTTACCCCCAAAGAAGTGGTGCAGCGTATCGAAAGTGGCCAATCGAATGCGGTGAAAACATCCACCTCGCGTTCGGTTCAAGATATCGTGCGAGCCAACGTATTCACGCTGTTCAACGGCATCATCTTCGCCGCGATGGTACTGGTGCTGATCACCGGTTCCTGGAGGGACGCGGTGTTCGGTTTCGTCATCATCATCAACACGGGCATCGGCATCGTCACCGAACTCAGGGCCAAGCGCACGCTGGACAGGCTTTCCATCCTTGTGGCCTCCGAATTCCTCGTGCATCGTGACGGCAGGGACGTGGAGGTGCCCCACAACGAGATCGTGCTCGACGACCTGCTGTGGATCCGTGCCGGCGAACAGGTGCCGGCCGACGGGCAGATCATCCAGACCTGGGGACTGGAACTCGACGAATCCATGCTCACCGGCGAATCTCGTACCGTGCGCCACAAGGTGGGGGAGCAGGTGTATTCCGGCGCCACCGCGGTCTCCGGCATGGCATTGGTCAAGGTCAATGCGGTCGGCAGCCATTCCTACGCCGCCACGCTCACCGCGCAGGCCAAGGTATACAAGAAAACCGTGTCCGACCTGAACAAGGGCATCAACACGATTCTGAAATTCATGACCTTCCTCGTGGTACCGCTGTGCATTCTGCTGATTCTTTCGCAGATTCATACGGTCGGCGGTTGGGGCACGGCACTCTCCACCGGCGAATGGCGGCAAGCCGTGGTTTCCGCGGTCGCCGGCGTAGTAGGCATGATTCCCGAAGGCTTGGTGCTGCTGACTTCGCTGAACTTCGCGGTGGCCGCCATGCGTCTCGCCCGTCACAATACGCTGGTGCAGGAGCTTGAATCCGTGGAGACACTGGCTCGCGTGGACGCGCTGAACCTCGATAAAACCGGCACGATCACCGATGGCGGTATCGCCTTCAACCGGCTCGTGATGCTCGATTCCGCCAATGCGGCTGCGGAACAGGCAGCCACGCAGGCCCTCTACGACTGCTGCAACGAAGAGCAGCCCAACGGCACCGGCCAAGCCGTACTCGCCGGGCTCAAGGCCCAAGGATATGGGGCAGGTGCGGTTGAGTCTCGTGTCCCGTTCTCTTCGGCGCGCAAATGGAGTGCGGTGCGTAAATCCGGCGAGACCTGGTACATGGGAGCGCCGGAGGTGATTATTTCTGCGCTTGAGGGTGACTATTCGTCGGTGTTGCAGCAGGTTAACGAGTATGCCAATGACGGCAACCGTGTGTTGCTGGTTGCGCGGTCTACAGCTCCCCTCTCCGAGGGGAGCTGTCGCCAAAAGCGACTGAGGGACGCAGTTGAGGGAGCCAATGTCTCGGACGGCCCGCAACTGGATGTGCAGGCTGAGCCGGTGGCGTTGGTGTTGTGCTCTGAGAAGATTCGCGAGGACGCCGAGCGGACGCTCGCTTGGTTCCGTGAGCAGGGTGTGCGCTGTCGTGTGATTTCCGGTGACAATCCAGTGACCGTGGGTGCCATCGCCCGCAGAGTGAAACTGACAGGCGACCATGAGCCGGTGGCGATGGACGCGCGCGAACTGCCCGAGGACGTGAACGAACTGGCCCGCGTGCTCGAAAACGTCGATGTGCTCGGCCGCGTGCTGCCTGACCAGAAGAAGGCCATCGTGCAGGCGCTGCACACGCAGAACCACGTGGTTGCCATGACCGGCGACGGCGTCAACGACGCGCTCGCCATCAAGGAGGCGGACCTCGGCATCGCCATGGGCAACGCGGCACCCGCCACCAAAGCCGTGGCCCAAGTGGTGCTGGTGGATTCCAAGTTCTCGCACCTGCCGGACGTCGTGGCACGAGGCCGTCAGGTCATGGCCAATATGGAGCGCGTGGCCAGCCTGTTCCTCGTCAAAACCGTGTACTCCGCGCTGATCTCGCTCGGCGTAGTGCTGACGCAAATCCCATACCCATACCTGCCGCGCCATATCACCTATATCGGCGCTCTCACCATCGGCATGCCCGCGTTCATCCTGGCGCTCGCGCCGAACACGCGCCGCTATATTCCGGGATTCCTCAAGCGCGTGGTCACGTTCGCGCTGCCGGGCGGCATCGCCACCGCGCTGTCGGTGCTGCTGGCCGCTTGGGTGCTGCCGCCGGTCATGGGCTGGAACGTGACCGGCGATGCCACGGACCTGTCCGCCCTGCGCGCCACCAGCGCCATCATCCTGTTCGCGATGGGCGTGTTCGTGCTGGCCCGCGTGGCCAGACCACTCAACGGTTGGCGTGGCGTGCTGGTGGCGGTGTTCGCGGCGGCGGGCGTAATCGGCGCGTTCGTCCCGTTCGTGGCGAACTTCTTCGCCCTGATTCTGCCGACCGGCGCCACGATGGTGGCCACGCTGATCGCGTTGGCCGGTTCCGCGCTGATCTTCGCGCTGTGCCTGTGGCTGGCGCCGCTCGTGCGCGGACTGACGGGCAAGCTCTCGCGTCGGCATTGAGACGGCGGCGCGATTGTCTCATACTTCAAGCCGACACGCCAGAGCCTCGGTAACGTGCCCGTACCATGTGTAGCGGATAATCAGCGGCATCATAAGCCGATTCATGATTTCGGAGGAAGCATGTCCTTACGCGACGACCAGCTGGCTACCCTCAAGGCAGCCGGCAAGGACTTCGATTACTACAACATCGCCAATCTCGACGGCATCGATCATCTGCCGTACTCGCTGAAGGTACTGGTCGAGAATCTGGTACGCAACATCGACGGTGCCAACATCACCGACGAACACGTCAAGACCCTGCTCGACTGGGATCCGAACGCCGAACCCAGCCACGAAATCCAGTTCACGCCGTCCCGCGTGATCATGCAGGACTTCACCGGCGTGCCCTGCATCGT
>OLOB01000645.1_pt1 | contig 26530 bp, 19 predicted proteins | sample 1671911 | NCBI WGS metagenome assembly OLOB01 (sample SAMEA3136625, study PRJEB25190) | human gut metagenome | biome: human gut; feature: human-associated habitat; material: faeces | place: Austria | collected 2013
GCGCAACGCGTTGCGCTGAGTCCTGAGGCTGTTGCAATGAAAATGACAATCAAGGATTGTCATGATATGTGGATAGAGCAGGGTCTTGATCTGCATATCCATGGCGTGGAGAGATATAATCTGGTTGAAATCGCTGATGGGGAGCCTATTCGACGAATCTCCCACGAACCGAAACCCTTTGTATCCATGGTAGTAGCCGATGTTCTTGAGCTTTCGTTTTTGCCCTGAACCACCGATTGAAATCCCTTGATTCCGGAGATGCTTCATAAGGGAGTTGATGGATTTGGGCGGCACGGTAGAGCCTTTCTGTCAACAGTTTAATTTGATGGGATTGTATCACGGTGGGGGTCATCGTTTCACTTTGCGTTTGCTGCCTTTGTAAGGGCTAGGCTAGGCTTTCACGTTTATGATGACAACAGGACGCCTCAATATCGGTGGCCCATGGTGCTGGATCTAGATTATGTTTGCCATGTTTGATAACGAGTAGCTAATACTAAGTGGTTTCGATTGCTACTCCAACGCAAGCGGTGCATGGTTGAATGCGTCTGGTTCTGTTTTGAGAAAATAGGCCCAGACTGGTCAATTGGCTTATGATTCGCGAAAGCGACGGCTATTACCGAGGAGCATGCTGCGGTCCATTGGCTTAATCGCGAGAACGAGAATTGCCTACTCTATCAGCAGCGCAGTATATTATCTTTGAAACTGATGCTTAGTGGTTCCGCGTTTCTGCCGTCGAGCCCTTATTCTTCCCCCACATGTGGAGGCTTGCCCTTGATAGAGATTTGGCACATTGAAAAAGACAATGCGGCGGGCATGTTCGCACAAAGCGTTGATAGTAACGGTACAGATTTGCCGCCAGCCCTCCCTTGGGTCGAGCCTTCCCTCAATAACCTATGGCTTGAGGCGTGTAGCTCTCATTTGTGCGGAAACTACCAAGCTGCAATTATTACTACCTCTGTTCTTCTTGAATTTACCTTAAGAATGGTTGTTTCGAACCTTGATGAAGTGCCATCAATACGAAAAGACCACGGTGAGATGTTCGAGAACCAAACCTTGAGGCCAGTCATCAACTCTGCGAAAAGTAAAGGGCTTTTGTCGGGCAATACAAAGAAATGGTGGGAAGCTTACTGCGAGCATATTCGAAACAAGATTTGCCATGGCGATTTGCTGCATATTCTTGACGACTGCAGAGATGTTCCTCAGTTCGTTGATTATTTTAATCCCATAGAATCGAGAGTGAATACAGAGCGGTATTCTTACGAGCAAGTTATTACACATCCTGCGGTATTTCATCATAAGACAGGCAGAAGATTCTCAAAGCATTTTCTCCACGATGCCTACGGCAAGCTATCCGAACTTATAGGGCAAACGGAATGGGATGAGTACGATGAGTGGTGGGAATCGCAAAAGGTTGCTTACGATAGCTTTTTTGCATACCGTTGGAATTATCCATCTCTTAAAAGTGGCATACAATCCGCGCGTAGGCCATTTGGATCCGAAGGCGAATGATGACTTAGCTTAGTTGCGTTTCTACTGGTTATTGCGGTTGGCGGTCGTTTGTTCCTGCCAAGATTCAACCGAATTGCATCCGCGAATACCTCAACCAAAGGATTACCTCTTGCTTTCTTGTGGTCAAACACCTAGCTAACGCGCGCCAGGAGAACCTCCTCATCGGGACGCTGCATACATTCTCGGCGCCGTGTGCGTCATTGGCTGTGCTCACCGACAACATGAGGAGCATGGTCCTCCGCCGCGGCGACGGATGCGATGGTCCTCACGAGCAATATCGCCCTGAGCGGGCGGGATGAGTTCTTCATGAGAGGCGATACGTTCCTCCGTGCCCTTGACGGACTGTTCGACAAGGAATCGGGGCTCGTGATGCGGAATCCGAACTCCGCGGCAGGGAGCTCGACCCTCGATCGGTGGAAGTTGTCCCACAGGCGACGAAGGTAGGGGGGGCTAGTTCAGGGGGGGCGTAGGAAAGCACCAGGAAAGTCATAGATGCAAAAAATTTAAACCCTTTCTATTGTTTGCTCTACTATTCGGATTTGCTTCACGGAGTATTGATATTCAAAGGAAGTAACAACAATCCCCGCGCTTTAAGTAACTGGACTTCCGATGTGAGACTGATTGTTAGATAATCATTCTTCAGTAACAATTATTTGTGACGGGGGATTCGATATGAAAAACGCGTTGCGTGCCTCAACTGTTTTTTCTATGGCTACACTTTTGGCCGCCTCATCTTTGATGGGTCCTGTAACTGCTGCTTATGCTGCGAATAACGTGCAGTCTATGGATGTTGCGCCTGGTACTGTACCCGTAGATGATAGCGTGGCCTCGCGTGACGAGAGTTCCATCGACGGTGAAGACACGGCCGTTGATCGGTCGCTGCCAGCGGATGCTACGGAATCAGAGGATGAGGGTTTCAGCGTAGACGTTTCCGCGCCCGAACACGAGGTCGAATCGGTTGATTCCTCTTTCCAATATGTATATCTTGCCTACCCGAGCCTTCCCAGCGGGACTGATCAAGTTGTCGCCTTTGCTACTCCCGATGACGGCGACATCCTTGCTTCCGCAACGCTTAACTATGTAAGTGCCAATGGAGTACAGGGAACCACGGTTGCATCTGAATCCGCTGGTAATTCGGCTGCTTTTGTATTCGGCTCGACGTTGAAATCCAATACTTACTTTCTGACTTCGATAACCTATGTTTTGCAGGGTGATGGCACTGAACATGTAGTGGATCTCTCTGACAGGGATTATTCGTTTACGATTATCGATAGCTCCATGAATTCTGAGAGCACTTCTGTTTACTATGCGGACGGCGATGGCAATGCCGTTGAAGCCCAGTCGATTCAGCAGGCATTGGAATGCGCCGATTCGCCCGATGGCATTTCCACCTATGCTGAGCGCTCCGCGCGTAATGTGGGGGTTATTGCACTTGACGCGGGACATGGCGGGGTGGATTCTGGCGCTCAGGGTAATGGCAAGAGTGAAGCCGACCTTACCTGGAAGATCATGACAGCCTGCAAAAATAAACTTGAAGCTTACGGCTTTAAGATCGTTCTTGCGCGCGAGCAGTCTGGCTACTATCCCAGCAATGATTATCTTTATCGCGTACAGCGCTGCATTGATCAGGGCGCGCAGGCCTTTGTTAGCTTTCACATCAACTCTGGGTCTTCTGGAGCTCACGGCGCAGAAGTTTATGCTCCTACCGCAAATGGCACCGACTACACGCAGGTCTCTGTTGAGCTTGCCAACAAGGTCATGAACAACCTTGCTGCTATGGGACTAACATACCGCGGCGTATTTCAAATGGAGGTAGGCGACGAGTTCGCCGTTATCCGCTGCGCTCGCGAGCAGGGAATTCCAGGTATTCTTATCGAGCATGGTTTCATTTCGAATTACGGTGATGTGGCCAACTATTTCTCGGACGATGGTTGCCGTCGTCTGGGAGAGGCTGACGCTGCTGCTATCATCGCGCAGTTTCCGCATCCCTACTCCGTCAATGGAATTTCCTTCTCGGAAGAACTGGGACATGCGGGGTCAACGGTAAAAATCGGTGTAAATGTTAGCGGCAAGACTGATGGCCTTAGATATAAGTTTGTTTGGCATAGGGCTGGGTCTGATTGGAGTGATTCCAATTGGGGTGTAATCGGTCAAGACTTAACTTCGCCGTCGATTTCTTGGACCCTGCCCCAGGCTGGTGAATATGAGATCTATGCTGATGTCATTGACTCCAATGGGTATGTGACTAGCACTTCTAAATACAAAGTTGTTAATTGGTCTCTTGAGTCGCTCGAAGTCTCGGGCTCCGCCCTCTGCGGCAAGCCGGTCAAGCTGCAGGCCAAGGTGTCCGGCGACGCCTCCGGCCTCAAGTACAAGTTCGTCTGGGAGAAGGGCGGCTGGGCCAAGTGGGGCGTCGCCCAGCAGCCCTCCGCTTCCTCCTCCTGCGAGTGGACCCCGACCGAGCCGGGCGAGTACACCGTCTACCTCGACGTGATCGACGGCTCCGCCGAGAGGCACCTGACCCGCAAGGTCACGGTCGGCGAGCGCTACTCCGTCGAGTCGCTCGAAGTCTCGGGCTCCGCCCTCTGCGGCAAGCCGGTCAAGCTGCAGGCCAAGGTGTCCGGCGACGCCTCCGGCCTCAAGTACAAGTTCGTCTGGGAGAAGGGCGGCTGGGCCAAGTGGGGCGTCGCCCAGCAGCCCTCCGCTTCCTCCTCCTGCGAGTGGACCCCGACCGAGCCGGGCGAGTACACCGTCTACCTCGACGTGATCGACGGCTCCGCCGAGAGGCACCTGACCCGCAAGGTCACGGTGGAGGGTACTCCAATTATGGGAAGTCTGCAGACTTCAGTTGATGCTATGGTGAACTTATATGAATCAACAGGACATACATATCCCTCAGACGCATTTGTTTCAAAGGGAGCACCTACTATTCGTGATTTTTGTTCATTAATTGTCGAAGCCGCTGTTTCTGAAGGGGTTCGCCCGGAAGTTGTTTTTGCTCAGGCTATGCTTGAGACTGGATGGTTGCAATTTGGAGGTTCCGTAAAGCCGAATCAGTGCAATTTCGCCGGACTGGGCGCCGTCAATCAACAATCGGGAGGCGCTAGATTTGACGATGTATATCAGGGCTTGCTTGCCCAAGTCCAGCATCTTAAAGGATATGCTACTGGTGCGGCGTTGAATAACACTTGTGTGGATCCTCGATATGAAGTCCTTCAGTCTAAGGGTTTTCTCGGAGTTGCGCCATATTTGGAAGATTTAAATGGCCGCTGGGCTGTTCCGGGTGACACATATGGTCAGAATATTGCGCGCATTATTTCTTTAATTGGCTAATATCAATATGAATTCTCTAGGTCGACTGCGCTGGTTGTAGTCGACCTTACTTGTATGGTAAATCTTGGCCTTAAATTGTTACTTGCTAGCAATATTATGTTGGAGTGAACTATCGGGGAGGTTCTATATGCATTTCTTTAGAAGTAAGGCTGTCCGTGTCGCTTTTTTCTTCTTTTATTTCTGTTTGGCCGTAACTCCTTGCTTTGGTTTGAGTGAAGCGGGCCTGTCTCCATCACAGATTGAAGATTCAACACGGGCCGATGATTTAAGTGCAACTTCGCCGGTTTCAGAGGACTACTCTGTCGACGGCCTCTCGGCCAAGGCGTCCGATGGCGGGTCTCCTCTCCTGGGCGACCGCTGCTCGCTCGGCCTGACCGCGTCCGGCAACTCGGGCTCGGTCCGCTATAAGTTCGTCTGGGAGCAGGGCGGCTGGTCCAGGTGGGGCACCATCCGCCAGCTCGGGCCCGAGGCCTCCTGCGATTGGGTGCCGGAGGTCGCCGGCGACGTCAACATCTTGGTCGACGCCGTCGATTCGGCCGGCAACGTGAGGACCTGGAGGTTCCCCGTCAGGGTGGATGCCTGTCGCCTTTCCGTGAGCGGCGGGGATACGCTCGAGTGGAGCGGCGGAATGAAGGTCAATATCTCCGCCGCGGCGGCTCCCGACGCAAAGATTAAATTCCTTTGGGAACGGGGCTCATGGTCCAAGTGGGGCGTCATCCAGGCAGCATCTGAGTCCGCCGCCTGTACCTGGACGCCCCCGTCTTCCGGCTCCTATACTCTCTATGCCGACGTCACGGTCGGCGGGCTCACGTCGACGTCAAGACTCCCCGTTCGCATCTCAGAGGACTACTCTGTCGACGGCCTCTCGGCCAAGGCGTCCGATGGCGGGTCTCCTCTCCTGGGCGACCGCTGCTCGCTCGGCCTGACCGCGTCCGGCAACTCGGGCTCGGTCCGCTATAAGTTCGTCTGGGAGCAGGGCGGCTGGTCCAGGTGGGGCACCATCCGCCAGCTCGGGCCCGAGGCCTCCTGCGATTGGGTGCCGGAGGTCGCCGGCGACGTCAACATCTTGGTCGACGCCGTCGATTCGGCCGGCAACGTGAGGACCTGGAGGTTCCCCGTCAGGGTGGAGAGAAATCTATCTAACTTCACTTCAATAGATTTGAAATCTGATTCATCCAATTTGTGCGTAGGGGATACGCTTTCAATTACACCTCGGATTACCATCCGAAAGAATAACCAGATTTCATACAAATATGTTTGGATGCGGAACAACTGGGCTGAATGGGGTGTGATTGACTCCGGCAGAGGTAAATCCTCAATTGACTGGAGAGTCGATAAATCTGGCGCTGTCACCGTTTTTGTTGATGTTATTGATGAGGCCAACGATCAGACGATGACCTCGAAGACTGAATGCTCGATTGGCTCCGAGAAGTGGAATTACGAGTCCTTGAGTTCTTCTGCAACGCTTGTCAGGCCTAATGAAAGCACTGAGATCGATGCCAGATGCTCGGGTGATACTAATTACTTACAGTATAAGTTCGTCTGGAATAAGAATAATTGGGCTGACTGGGGCGTTGCTCAACAGGGCGCAAGTTCACACTTGCAATGGGCTCCAAAAGACGCCGGAGACTATGAATTGATCTGTGACGTTTCGGGGTCAGATGGAGTTGTCCAAACAAAAAGAACAATCATTAGCTGTTGGGATTTCTCGAGGATTACTGCAATTTCGACTGATGGCAATAATTCTTGGGGAGTTCGAGCTGATTTGGGAACGCTTGCAGCTGAAAAATCTGGGCAATTTCAGTTTAAATTTGTTTGGGCCAAGTCCGACTGGAGTAAATGGGGTGTTCTAAAAGAATTTTCCAGTGTGAATGACGCTTATTTCAATCCCTCTGCACTTGGATTGCAAGATGGTTATTACGATCTTTACTGCGATGTCTTGCTTCCTGATGGCACTCTCCAGTCGAAGTCGACTCAGATTTACTACAGCCCATTTGGTAGCTCAACGGTTTTGGGGGTTAGTCGTATTGGACTCGTCACTTGGCTTACGTCGCATCAATTTGATGGCTATTATTTAGGAACGAGATATTCCGGTGGCTTCTCCTATGATAGTTGCCTTTACCCAAAAGGTGCCCCGAGATGGGATGGCTATACTGGCATGAATTGCACTGGCTTCGTGGCTCATGCTTATGCTGCGGTTGGTGGCGATGTCAATCGTATTGCGCAGAATAATAATCACTCTCCTTGGGCTGGGGGGCCAGGCGGTGGCGGCTATATTAACGCTTGGAGATGGTATGGCTATGCTCGAGATTTGGGATGCAAAATGTATGAGTTCCGTACTGTCCAAGATATGCTAAATAGTGGTTATGCTCAAAAGGGAGATATTATCTTCTTTAAGACTGACGGATCAATCGACTGTCATATTGGGTTCTTCTGGGGAGATAATCCGCATGACAATAAAATGTGGCATCAAATTCTGCCTGGGAATTTAATCGGACCCTGCTTTAACAATGCGAACAAAGGAGAGGTTCGGCAATCGGTTGTTCTGATTAAATAGTGCTTTAATTTCTGAATGGTATTTGAAGCAACTAATTGTGAAACGGTGATTCTGATAAGTAGCGCAAGCAGAAGACTTACTGGCATAGTAATTACATATGGTTATATACTGGCTCAGGCTTTAGTCGGCTTTGTATATGTTCCGATGTTGTTGCAAAACATTGGACAAGACGAATATGGACTCTATCAATTGATAGGTTCTATCATGTCTTATATAGTTTCCATTAATGGGATTTTGTCTGCCGGTGTTGGGCGTTTTTATTGCAAGTATATGGCAGAGGGCAAAAATGACTTAATGGAGAATACTCTCGCAATAGCTAGGCGTCTGTACTGGGTCCTATCTGTGTTCGTGATGCTAATAAGTTGCGTTCTCGCCGTGGTTGTTCGGTTTGTATATTCAGCCAGTTTTACAAACTCACAGCTTGATGAGTGTTCCGCAATGCTTGTTGTATTAGGGATCAACACAATTGTTATCATGAACAACACTATTAGCGTTGCGGCGATAACTGCTAATGAAAGGTTCGTTTTTTTGAAGGGCTCGCAATTGGCCGCCCTAATAGCTCAGCCTTTCATTGTGTATGGACTTACGACAATTTTTAAGAATGCATTAGCCGTATGTTTAGTTGTGCTTGTTACAAATGTGTTGTGCGCGGTGAGCCAGCGTTTGTTTGCTAAATATAATCTGCATATTAGTTTCAGATATCATGGCTGGGACATGAAACTGGCTAAAGGTTTGCTATTTTTTAGTGGCGCGATTGTATTGGTGACGATTGCTGACCAGATTTTCTGGAAAACCGATCAATTAATTGTCGGCTATTATTTTGGTGCTGCCGCCGTTGCGGTATATTCTGTTGGATCTCAAATCTACACGATTTATATGACAATCGGTACGGCAGCCTCTTCAGTTTTTCTTCCTCGAGTTTCAGAACTGTATTGCCAGAATAAGGATATGTCTGAAATTTCGGATCTTTTCATTAAAGTTGGTCGCATTTCCTTTATTGTCTGCGGATTTGTTCTTAGTTTATTTATTGTTCTGGGGAAAGATTTCATCATTATTTGGGCTGGTAAGGACTATATAGACGCTTTCTATATCGCCTTGATCGTAATGGTTCCATTTACCATTGACTTAATTCAGAACCTGGGACTTACCATAATGCAGGTTGCGAATGTTTACCTGTATAGGGGGTATATGTATCTTGCGATTGCGCTTGTCAACGTGGTCGTGACGATTATACTGCTCAAGCTTATGGGCATAGTGGGCGCAGCAGTTTCAACAGCCATCGCTATGGTTATAGGCAACGGTTTCTGTATGAATTGGTATTATTCTGAAAAGCTTGGGTTGAACATAAAGAAATTTTGGCTTGAAATTGCCAAACTTTCCGTCTTGGTTATTGTCGGTACGGGGGCTTTGCTGCTGCTCTATAACCTAATTAAAAGCCTTTTATCTGGCCTTGTGGTGGTTTTGGTTTCAGCAATAATTTATTTCTTTATCTATTTCTTCTTGGTTTTGATGTTTGGGCTAAACGAATCCGAAAAGACGAGCATATCTGCATTTATCAAGCGATAATCTGCGACGCTTATTAAGCAGAATAGCCTAATGTACTTTCATTACTTTTATGACCAACCGGCTTGCCTGACATTTGATTATCGAAGGCTAAGTCGGTTGGTTTTATTACTCGGTGCCAGGAAAAATGAGCGATGGCAACAGGGCGATTAGCTCAAGACTTTCAGTATCAATAGTTTTAGCTGTTCACAACAGCGTATTACTACTCGAGATAACAAATAGTGCTTATTCTTTGCCGCAAGGAACAGTAAATAGCTGTCAGGCCTGTAGGTGCTGCAAGGGACATCAGCTTTAATTGAGGGATTAAATAAGGCCTCTGAAATTGAAACAAAGTTACGTTTTTTGGTCTCATTATTGTCACTGAGCTCGTTGATCGATAGGAGATAAAGATACTGTTCCGTTCTTGTTTTCCATGCCAGCCTTTCTGTTTCTTCTCCCCAACGAGCAGCGATTTTCACTAGGCTTGAGGTGACGAAGGTTAAATCTGAAAGCTGTTTTTCCTTATAGCTGTGTGTTGCACTTTGTCCGTTTTGACAATTGTAATAATACAGCGCATCACTTATTTGTAAAACCGATCTGGCTGAATCGACTATGGGTATCATTTGCAGAAAATCTTCTGCAAAATCGATTCTCTTTGTATCGGTATTGCTTAAATCGTCAATCAGACAGTTTCTTTTGATTGCCTTTCCCCAAATTGAATTGAGTTTCCCTCGTGCCAAACATTTTCTGACTTCGGCGAGATCGTCACCTTCATAGATGCCAGACGGAAGGGCGGGATTGATAAACGGATCGTTTGAATAGTCTGGGTTTCTTGTATAGCTGAAACAGATTATGTCTGGATTGCACTTATCGATTTCGCGAGCAAGAATAGATAGGGTATCGAAGCGCAAAGAATCATCTGCATCAACAAAGACCAGGTAATCTCCGGCGCTTATCTCCGCGCCTTTTCGCCTGGCCTCATATACGCCCATATTATTTTGTCTAACGTAATGAGTATTGTTGTGAGATTCACAAAACACTTTGCAGACACTTTCAGTAGCGTCCGCTGATCCATCATTGATGAGAATAATTTCATAGCCGTCATATGTTTGTTGGTAGATGGATGATAGCGTTTCCGGCAAACTGGATGCCGCATTATATGCAGGGATAATAATTGAAAACAGCATTTAGTTCCTTTCCGTATTGGAAGAACAAGATGGTTAGTTAGAAAGCCCGTTTACAATGTCCCTGTATAAAATAAATTGACGCTTGGCAATGGCCTTCCATTGAAAGTGTTCAATTGCATACTTTCTAGCTGCATTTGCAAGTTTACAACGAAGTTCATCGTCATTGAACAGGGTGAGAATTGCGTTAGAAATGGCTTCGAGATCAGATTCTACACCGATTCCAATTCCTTTATTGTTCGCTGTTTCTTTCCATGTGGTTCCCTCGGTAACAATAATTGGGAGGCCATATGCTAGCGCTTCCAAAACAGACGTCGGGAAACCTTCAGTGCGTGAAAGTTGGATATAAAACTGCGATTTGAGAAAAGCGTCCGCTTTAGATTGACCATTAACTGGACCATTTAATAAAACAATATCGGATACTTGATTGTCGGCAATAAGTAGTTCCAGTTTGGCCATAGACCCATCTTCGTCTGGACCGTAGATGTAGATTTTAGCTCCGAGCCCTCTTAGCTCATCAGCAATTAGCGGCAGACTTTTGATCAGTAGATCAAGACCTTTGACCTCTATATCTAGGCGGCCAATAAAAAGCGCGATGCGGCTGTCTAAGTTTGAGGCTTTGGCTTTTGGGATGCTAACACCATTTGGAATAATGCTTGCTTTCCTATGTTTAAAGCCGTTTGAACTCATCGCCTCTTTTTTCGATAGAAAATGGATACAATCAGCATTGCGAATAAAGGCGTTATAGAAGAAAACATTAAGCAATTGTTTAGCTAAATGATGCTGTTCTTGCGCCACATATGTTAGAGACCCATGTGGTGTGATGATGTATGGGATCGCACGTCTTCTGAGCCAATGGCTTAGTTTAATGTGATCCGGCCTATATATCTCATGAAATATTACGAGTGACGGATTGCAAAACGGTTCAGGAAGTTTTTCTATGCATGACTGAAAGAAGACGGGATATTTCGCATCTTTAGGTCTGTAGTTTGTAAGATTTAATAGAGCTATATTCATTTCCTTTATTTCTGACTGCTCATTTAGGTATTGAGGCACCACTGTAGACACGCCAGAAGCGAAATCACTTGTAATATATGCCACATGAAGGACTATTAAACTATCGGTAGTTTTCATTAGCGTTTGCTCCCGCAGCGGTGTTGGAGGTTTTAGTTGACAGATTCACAGTTGGTTTCAGTGCTCATGCCTTGTTATAGGGAGAGCGCCAAAGATTTTACTGAGGCACTAGCGTCTATTTTAAAGCAGACCTATCATCGAATCGAGGTGGTTGTTGTTTTTGATAATCCAGATGACAACACACTTTACGATATTGCTCAAAACTATAGCTCTCATGACAGCAGGATTTGCCTCGTGAGAAATGAACGCAATCTTGGTCTTGCTGCATCTTTGGAAAGGGCGTTCAAGGTCTCACGCGGTCAGTATATCTGCCGAATGGACTCAGATGACATTTCTGAGGCGCAGCGCATTGAACGGCAGTTGTCGTATCTTGAAGAGCATGAGCTTGACCTAGTGGGTTCTTATTTGAACGCCATTGACGAAGACGGTAGTCAATTATATCTCGTTGATTCAATTCCAAGTTCGAGTGAAGGCGTTAGGCGTTCTCTTATGATTAGAAATTGCGTACCTCATCCGAGTTGGTTTGGAAGAAGGTCTGTATTTGAAATGGGGTATCGGTCTGTTCCGCTAGCAGAAGATTATGACTTACTGTTGCGTGCCGAGCTGGAAGGGTTCACTATTGGAAATGTTCCAGAGCCGCTCATTCGATACAGAATGACTGTTAATAGCATTTCGCGTAGCAATTTGTATAAACAGTTCGTTGTTTCTCAGTGTTTACGTTCAGCTTTCAAAGAGGGTCGATCACTGGATGTCGATAAGATTGATACAATCGTCGCCGAGCGGTTCGATCGGCGCCGAGCTGAGAACTATCTAAAGGCAAATGCATTATTTAATAATGGGTTGAGAAATATTCATTCTGGTAATCGAGCAAAAGGTATTTTCCAATTGCTTCAAATCCCATTTTGCTCTAAGTCGTATTTAATGAATGTCATTAATATGGCGCGTGTGGTTGCAATTAAAACTATTGAGAAAACCTCGTAGTTGTGTACCTACGCTTAGAGAGACATGGCGTAACCATGCCGTTCGACACTCGTAAGATTGCTAGCTTTGAAATCTAGGGCGAGGTTTGTTGCGGGGTTCTCGATGCCGTGTGCACCATTCGTGGTTGATTTCCGATCTCAGCCGAACACGCTGCGCAGATAGTTCGTATCCGCGGCTAGCCGAACGCCCCCGTGGACCCCGGGGGCTCCGTTTCCCCAGTTGAAGGAACGGTGGATATGTGTTCGATAGGTCCGGGGGCCATTCTCCGCCCTCAGTCTGGCACCTCTTTCCAGACTCAGCTGGACGGTCGGTCCGCCTATTCCGTTTTGCCTTTGGGCTAGGCCAGCGGGGCGACGCGCCTCTCTGCGCGTGCCCTCTCGATGAGGCTCGGCGTCAGGTCGAGTCTCCCGATGGGCACGTCCTCCAGGCTGTAGGCGTCTAGCAGCGCCTCCGCATCGCCGCCGAGCATCGCCTTGGAGGCGCGCGGGCGTCCAGCTCCAGCATCTTCTGGCCCGTGTCCCTTTCGTGTCTGGTGAGCCTGCCGTAGACACTCGGGGTTGCCTTCTCGGAACCCTTTTTCTTTTTTCCGGACATGCTGTCCTTCGAGTCCCCGGGGCCAACCGGTTCGGCTCTCAGGGTAACGGGTTCCCACATTCATCCGTCCATGTACGGATGAATGTGGGAAGTGTTCTGATTAAGTTGATAATCAAGGGTGCACCATTCGTTGTGTCTATTTAACCATTTGTATATCTCTCGCTATAATAATGAGAAAAACTAGAGATCGGTTTATGTGTATATGACACCCAAAACTCTTATCGCTATTCCTGCTTATAATGAGGAGGAATGCATAGAAAAGACGATATGCGAGCTCAGGCAAATTGCACCTGAGTTTGATTTTGTTGTTATCAATGATGGGTCTCGAGATCGAACGCTAGCTATCTGCAAGGATCTTGGTTGTGACATCATTGATATGCCCATTAACTGTGGTTTGACCGTTGGGTTTCAGACGGCTGCGCGTTATGCGGTTGATCATGGATATGACTATATGGTTCAGTTTGATGCTGACGGCCAGCATTGTCCGGAATATATAAAGGTCCTTGTTGATAGGGCTCAATCTGATGGATCAGATATTGTCATTGGCTCTAGGTTTGTAAGCGTGCGCAAAGACAAGACGCTTCGCATGATCGGCTCGCGTATGATTACGGTGCTAATAAAGATTCTGACAGGCAAGAGGATCAGTGACCCAACGTCTGGATTTAGGCTATTTGGGCGGGATATTCTTAAGAAATACTATTACGACAATACCTTAAATCCGGAACCAGAATCTCTCGCTCTCTTTTTGAAGCAAGGGTATTCCATTTCAGAGGTACAGGTTAAGATGCGCGAGCGTCAAGGTGGCGAGAGCTATCTTAACCCTGTTAGGTCCATGCAGTATATGGTTCGTGTTTTCGTTACGCTCCTTGTCGTTCAGTGGTTTAGGTGATCCATTTGCCGGTCTCTCTTCGTATTTTGCTTCTTGTTTGCGCTGTTTTGGTATTCGTGTTCGTATTGCGCAAATTAAAAAAATCCCAAATGCAAGTTTTGGATTCTCTGTTTTGGCTGCTATTCAGCGTCAGTTTTGTAATTTTGGGCGTTTTTCCACAAGTTGCAATGTGGCTTTCAAGTCTATTTGGTTTCATGTCGGCTTCTAACTTCGTGTTCCTTTACGTTATTGCCGTTCTTGTGGTCCGTGATTTCTGTAATTCTCTTCGCCTCTCTCGACAGGAAGAGCGTTTAAACTCGCTTGTTCAGGCTGTTGCGTTAAGTAGGGAGAAGGAAAAGTAGGCTATGCGTTTCGCTTTAGCGTATAAATCATCTCGATGTGAATGTCCCTACTTATATTACTTTCAACAGTTGTGAACAGTGCTTGGTGCCCATACTTGTCATCCAGACGACTGGGAACGATTCTTCTAGGGCCCTTGCAGCTTGATTTGGATAAAGGTGAATTAGCTCCGTGTTGTCTCGATGCGTAAACCAAAAGCAAATAATGAAAGCCGTCTTTGTTGCTCTTCTCTTTATTGTCGAGCTTCTGTGCATGAAGCACTTTTATGCGAACCACTCTGTTTCACAGCTGTTTGTTTTAGCGCTCTATTGCGTCGTTGTAGATGTTGCCATTTGGCAATCATATTGTGTCTTCCTTTCCTCAGATGAAGAAAAAAAGCGTGACAACTGTTCTGGTCGCTGCGCTCAATTATTAGTCCTGTTGCTTGCGGCATTTGCTGTGGCGGTCATCTGGGAGGGCTGTACCGTTCTTGGCTCGCCGGCTTCTCATTTCTCGAATATTGCTGACTGGAATAAAAAGCGGCTCATATTCTTTTTTCTGATTTCCTATTGCGCAATACTCTATTTATTCCAAAGCGGCTTTTCTCTGAAAGCGTTGTTCCATTCTGCTTCGGCGAGGGTCAAGGCTACCGACTACGTTTCCCTGCTGATTATCGCATTCTTTATTGTTTTTGGCTGCTCTACGATTGCATTCATGAATGGGTTCATTAATGCTGTTGTTTATTTCCTGCTGGTAGTCATAACTTCGGTTTTCACGGCTTGCTCGGGCATTCGAAAGAGAAACTCTGCCCTTCCTGGTGCTTTCTTTATCGCTGCATTCTCAATTGGTGTTTTCCTTGTGGTGAGCACTCCGATAACGACGGGTATTTCATGGGATGATCAAATTCACTATTCCAATGCCCTTTCGACATCTTATTTATTTGAAACTCAAAAAACTGATACGGATATTAAATTTTCTGACGAAGCGGTCCGTCGTGCACAGGGCTATGAAGAGCCCTCTCTTTCCCATTTTGATCGAGCGGAAATTCTTGAGCATGCTAGGCAGTTGAATGGCTCCTATAGATCTGATATCGCTTCTGGTCATGTGCAAGTTAACAAGCATGAAGAATTCGTTTATACGCTTAGCAGCATTGGGTATATTCCATCGGCAATTGGCCTTTGGCTCGCTCGCCTTCTGCATTTCGATTTTTCTTCTATGATTCAATTCGCTCGGATTTGCAATTTATTTAGTTACTGTCTTGCAATTGCCATTGCAATCAAGGTTACGCCCTCAAAAAAGGGACTATTTGCTTTTGTGGGAATGCTGCCAACTTCGATCTTTCTTGCGTCATGTTTCTCTTATGATGCATGGCTCATTTCGTTTATCATTCTCGGTTTTGCTTATTTTTTGAGGTATGCATGGGGTGATTTAAATGAATTTACAGTTCGCAATATAGCACTCGCATTTTTATTTACCTTTTTAGGACTCGCAGTCAAAGCTGTGTATTTTCCGATAATCGGTCTTTTCTTTATGGTTCCGCGTAATCGTTTTGCGGGCTCGAAGCAACGAGTTCATTACTATGCCGCCGTGTTTGTTTTGGGCTTGATTGCTTTTGCCTCATTTGCGCTTCCGTTCTTGTTTTCAACGGCCAGCGGATCTAACGTTGGCGATATGCGAGGCGGCTCCGATGTTAACTCTGGTCAGCAAATCGCTTTCATTCTCGCTGATCCATTGCGCTACGCGGAAATACTCGCCAATTATTTTTCAACTTATTATTTAAATCCGATAACCTCTTCTGGATATGCATTGAACTTTGCATACCTTGGATCGCTTGCTGCTCAGATTTCTGTAAATGCAATCCGTGGGTTGGTTCAGGTGCTTCCAGCTGTTTGCCTATTGTTGTTTGGGCTTTTTTCGGCCGATTCGATTAGCGTGAATCATATTGGTCTCGCACAATTTCTTTGGGCCTCATTTGTGTTTTTGTTTACGGTGATTTTGGTCGCTACAGCACTTTATGTATCGTTTACCCCCGTTGGCTTGGGGACGGTTAATGGTTGTCAGAGTCGTTACCTTTTGCCACTCCTGGTTCCTTGCCTCTCGTTTATTCTTAACCAGGATCGCTTGGTCTATGGGGATGGTAAACGATTCGTTTTAGTGTGCCTCGTATTGCCGTTTGTTCTGGCTGCGATTTGCGAGTTTGTATTAATTGTTGGAAAGTGTTGCTGATATGGGCATAGTTTTTAATACCGAATTTAACAATAAGCTAAATTGCCGTGGCGACGGCAAGCTATATCTACTGTATGAAGCCGCATCCGTTTTTCCTGATGCTGTTGAGTCGAAATCACCCAATGGGCAAATTCTGCCCGCAAGAATCATTCCTTTTTCAGAGACTGAATTTGTTGTTGTTCTTGCCGATTTTGGTGTCGACCAATCGCTGTCTTTCTTTAGCGGAGATAATGTAACTTACCAGCGCCGCATCAATCCTGGCAAGTTTTCGATTGAGTCGAAAGTTAACGGCTTGCTGCGCGCGGAGCATTGTGGACAATTTCGCAATATTGACCGTTCTGGCGTGCATGCGCTCGCTTCTATCCAAATTGAGAGCTTTATTCCCTGCGTTGATGGCGTAATCGTTAGAGGTGTTCTTTCAGGTACTGATTGCCTTGAGGGTGATCGTATTGTCGCCTATAATGAAGAAGCCTGCGTTATTGGCGAATCTTTGTTATTTAATAACTTAATAGCCGATGCGAATCCTGGTTTAATAAATTTCTCTCTTCATATTCCTAAGGTCGGGGATAGCCTGTGCATTTGCATGCACAGGGCTTCTGGTCATCTAGATACGTTTATCAATCTAAAGAAAGATATGCTTAAGGAGCTTTTGGATGAGGCTGATCGGGACCATGCGTGCGCATTCGATCAACCCCGTTATTTGTCCTGGTTTTCTGGGCGCAGATTGACTGGATCCGATTCGCGGGCACAAGCACAAATAAAACTTGCATACCAGCCCTTGTTTTCAATCATCGTTCCTCTATATAAGACTCCCTTGAATTTCTTCAGGGATATGGCTGATTCTGTGATTGCTCAGACGTATTCGAATTGGGAACTCATCCTGGTTAACTCTACGCCAGATTACGATGGCCTTAGCGATTTGGTCTCCGAGTATGTGACTGCAGACTCTAGAATTAAAGTTACTGATCTTGAGGGCAATCTAGGTATCACTGAGAACACCAATGTCGGAATCAAGATGGCCAAGGGAGACTACCTTTGCTTTTTCGATCATGATGATGTTCTCGAACCGAATATCTTGTTTGAGTATGCACACGCTCTAAATCATAATTCGGATATTAATCTTCTCTACTGTGATGAAGATAAGCTATTGCCTGACGGGTCCTTGGCTCATCCTACTTTTAAGCCCGATTTTAGTCTTGATATGGCTCGTGACAACAATTATATTTGTCACCTTCTTACTGTTAAAAGGGCATGTTTAGACAGAATTGATCTTTCTAACAGCGAGCTGGATGGCGCCCAAGACCATGCCATGGTGTTGAAGATTGCCGAACTTGGTGGGACGATCCATCACGTTCCTAAAATCTTGTATCACTGGAGAATAAGCGAGAATTCGACTGCGGGTAATTCCGATAGTAAACCCTATGCAACACTTGCTGGAATAAAAGCGGTTCAGGAGCACCTTGATAGATGCGGTATCAAGGCGACTGTGGTCAACTCTCATAACCGTGCTTTTAGATATAGCCCTATTTATGATGTTCCTTCATCTGAGTCCTGTTCATTAATCGTTACCACCCGCGGCAATCCTTCGGTTCTTTCGACTCTTGTATCTTCAATCAATGACACCGATTTTGATGATCTTGAAGTTGTTTTCGTGTGCTCACAGGATACGGAAGCCGTTGTTCAGCAATCGAGCTCTGGACTTCGTTGTCGCTATATCGTTCACGCGCTTGATGACCCGTTTAATATATCTGCATGGAGAAATGCCGGAGTTCTCGCCGCGCATGGCGAGCAACTCGTCTTTGTTCATGACGATATTCAGGCACTAGACTCCTTGTGGCTAAAGACTCTCGTTGGTTTTTCCCAGCGAGAGGATGTTGGCGTTGTTGGAACAATGACGTGCGATCTTGACGGTATTGTGCAGCAGGCAGGCCTGTCTTATGTTGGAGAATCAATCGTCAACCTATCGCAAGGCATTCATCGCTCTTCTCCTGGCTATATCTATATGCCATTGACCGTGAGGGATGTATCGGCGGTGAGTGGTGTCTGTTTAGCTATTTCACGCGAACATTTTAATCGTCTGGGTGGTTTTGACGAGTCGTATCTTCTTGACTATTCGGATGTTGATATTTGCTTCAAGTCTTCTCAAGCTGGGTTAAAAGTGATCTATACACCAGAGGCATGTCTCTACCATTTGGCATGTGTTGACAAATCCCTTGATAGTAAATCTCGCTCTCATAAGCATTTTGAGGATAAGGCACGATTGCTGCATAACTGGTCCGAGCGATTCTCTGAGGGGGATCCATGGTTTTCCGTTAACTTTTCTCGAGATCCCAAGCGCGCAGCGTTATATAAGTTCGATCCTTTTGACTACGAAGCGATTTGAGTGCTTTAAATGAAACAAATTGCCTGGATAATATCTCCGCCGGCAAAGGGTTCTGGCGGCTTTCGAACCATCTGCAGCAAGGCTTCCTTTCTAGATTCTCGCGGATATGAGAACTACTTTTACATTATGCCGGGCTGTGAAGCATACAAAAGTGCTCATAGAGTTCAGACCGAAATAAAGGATTGGTTTGGTTATTCGCCTAAAGAAGTTCTTGTGGCTCCGAGTGTGCCCGAGGATTTTTTTGCAGTAATCGCCACCGCTTGGAATACGGCGCACTTTGCATCTATGCAGAAGTGCACCCATAAGTTCTACTTCATTCAGGATTTTGAACCTTGGTTCTATCCGATGGGGGAGATGTATCTAAATGCCGAAGCAAGTTATCGTTATGAACTAAACCCCGTAACGATAGGCAGATGGCTTTCTAAAAAAGTTGAACCCTATTATTCGCATGAAGTCCCATATTGTGATTTTGGCGTTAGCGATATATATACTGCGCAGGAACAAAATCTAAGCAGAGAGTATGCCGTCTGTGCTATTTATCAATCCAATAAGGATCGGCGTTTGTCTGGCATGTTGCTTGATGCAATTAAATTGCTTCTCAAGCTCGACGATGCAGTTGTCGTATATTTATACGGCGAAGACGCAATGCCTCCCATTCGTGATCCACGTGTACGCAGCCTCGGCATCTTGACCGCTGATGAATGCGCCTCGCTTTATGCCAAGTGTGTTGCCGGCGTATCGTTGAGCGTGACTAATCCCTCTCGCCTGCCTTTCGAAATGCTTGCATCGAAGCTCTCGGTAATTGAAATAAACCGTGAGAATAATCTACTCGACTTTCCGGAGGGCACCATCCACCTCGCTGAGCCCTCTGCTTGCGGCATTGCTTCTTCTATTCTTGAGGCTCTTTCAGGCTCAAAATGCGATTCGCCTAATCGATTTAGCTGCACGTCGATTGAGCGTGAAAATGAAATGTTCTTCGAGGCCTTTACACGTTATCTGAATGAAGAGCCATCCTTGGTTAGCGGGAAGTCCGCCTTCGGGAATGTGCTAAAAACCGAAGAACTAAGTAAGGTCTTCTTGCTCAGCGATCATCTCGCTGATGCTCGATTGCGATCGTCTGCCATGTCTCAAACGCTCATTCAAGCTTCTTCTGTTGATATGACTGTGCGTTTTGAGTCGTCTTTGATGCCTGTGGATGTTCGCGCGGCAGTTTGGTGTGCCCTTGATCAGTCTGATATTCGCTGGATTAGTCTTGAATCTAGGGACGGTCTTTTTGCGGGGCATGTTCCGCTGTTTTTAAATGATGATGAAGAGGCCTATCTTCGCATTCATATATACTCTTTTGCGGAAGACGGCAAGAATCCGCTTTGTGTCGCCGAGCTAAGCCAACTAGTCTGTCTTTCGCCTTCTCGCAACGCTCATCCTGTTGTTCGTTCGGTTGAAAGTGGCGCATGCAGCGTGTCTGCCGTTTTTAACCTATCTGATGATTATTGTGAACCGTTTCAGCCTTCTGCTTCGACGGGCGTCGAAGGCGGTCACGTTGCTCTACTCAAACGTTTATTTCGGAGAAACTAATGGCGCGCTTTAACCAATGGACTCAGCTACTTAAAGCCTCTGCGACATCGCGCAGGCACGATGAAAAATCCGATGGTGTTAAGCAAGAACGCTATCTCCTTTTGGATACGGCTATGGGAAGCGAGAACTCTGGTGACCATGTGATCATGGATGCCTGTGGCTGTATCGCGGGTCAAATCTTTGGCGGTGCGTTGCCCCATGTGGCAACGCACTATTATTCCAAAGAGCTTGAAATGTATCCTGAATACGTAAAGCTGTTGTGCGGCACCAATATTCTGTATACGCATATGGCTGATCAGCAGCAATGGGCGCTTGCCAAGCGGTTGGGCAATAATAGAAATGTTGTTTTGTTCGGCGTGGGCATGTCTGATATTGGGGTGGACGATGCTATCGACGCCTATACAAAGAAGTTCTATAAAACCTTGCTATCCGATGAATATCTTCATAGTGTTCGAGATGAAATGACTAAGAAGAGGCTTAACTCTATTGGCATAGAGAATGTTCTTAATACCGCATGTCCGACCATGTGGTCGTTAACCCCATCTAGGCAACTCGAGATATCCTCTAAGCGTTCTAAAAACGTTGTTACGTCAATTACCGATTATTGTTTCGATGCGGAACGTGACCGTAAGATGCTGGAATTGCTGTCGTCGGAATACGAAAAGGTAACGATTTGGATTCAAGGAAGCCATGATGTTGATTGGTGTCTTGATCAAATAGTCGATCTGAAGCAATTTAATGTCATAGGCCCCAATATCGAAGAGCTTAATCGTGTAATTGAAACTGAGGAGTTTGATTATGTGGGGACGCGTCTCCATGCGGGCATCCGCTGTTTAAATGGAGGACATCGCTCTCTAATTATTGCAATTGATAATCGAGCCCGCCAGATCGGTGAAGATACGGGACTTCCCGTTCTTGAACGCGAGGACGGCTATCTCCATAAATTAGCTGATTGGGTAAACCATCCCGTTAAAACTGAGATTAATCTTCCCTGGACGAGCATCGATAAATGGAAGAAACAGTTTAATTAGCTGTATTCCTTGGCTATTGCTTTCCCTATTTCTTATCGTGTGGTGCCTTTGGCGTTTCTCCGATTATCCAACCCATATTTGTGGCTCGAATTAGATTCGTCAACATATAGGCGACTGATCCAAATCCAATCAGGTTAATTGCTGCCATCGCCATTGGGGCTATGTTGGGCCAGTAGGTAAAAGAAATGTAAACCAGTGGAGAATGAAAAAGATATATTCCCATACTGTTTTTGCTAATCTTTTCGGTTAGTAGGTTTGCCTTTTGGGGGATGACACAATAAATTGATGCAAGCGCCATGCAAGTAAGGGCGGTGGAAGCAATGGGGGGCACCACTTGTTTTAGTAAGTTTACAAGGAATAATAGTATTAGGACTATTGATATGCTTTTACGCCTTTTATAGCTCTCGAACCATTTGTTTGCTTCCAAGTAGTGGATTGTTAGGCCAAGCGCAAACCATATTGCATTTGCTTCTGCCAAATTGATATATCTGTTCGCTGATGGTATTCCAAAATGGTAAAGATAAATTGAAGCGCCGAAAACTATCGGAACCTTAAAACTTGTTAGAGGGCTCTTTTCGAGTATTTGAAAGATGCACGACGTGGCTGCTGTAATGAAAAAAAGAGTCGGGAGAAACCAAAGGTGACCGTTGTCTTCGCCCAACAGAATTGATTTAAAGATGATGTGCGGTATAGTTAGGCTATTATAAAAGGGATACTTAACGAGCATCCTGATGGGGAAGAGCCAACATATTCCAATCATGATATAGGGGATAATTAAGCGTTGGGCTTTTTTAATGATCTGACTGATAAAATCGCTTGATCGATTCCAGCTCCATAAAAAACAAAAGCCAGACAACGAAAAGAACAAGGGCATCTGGATTCCGTTTATTAAGAATTTGAGATTATCCAACAGAATTGATTTTTGTTCAGTTGGATAATATCCCCACGCACTTGAATACAGAATAATGCTGTGGCCTAGGACTACAAGGAATATTGCAAGGGCCCTCACGTTCGTTATGTCGTCTCTACGGGTTGTGTCCTTGCGGTTGTTCATCAATTGCTTCTTTCGTTAATATTGAGAAGGATTAACTTAATAGAATATCAAACTCTTACTAACCGCTCGATTTATAACTATTTTCGATTGTAGAGGACGGATTATATGAAAGGCATCATCCTCGCCGGCGGGTCCGGCACGCGCCTGTACCCGCTCACGCTCGTGACCTCCAAGCAGCTGCTGCCGGTCTACGACAAGCCCATGATCTACTACCCGCTGTCCACCCTCATGCTGGCGGGCATCCGGGACATCCTGGTCATCTCCACGCCGACGGACCTGCCCAACTTCGAGCGCCTGCTCGGGGACGGCTCGCGCTACGGCGTGAACCTGTCCTACGCCGAGCAGCCGAGCCCCGACGGCCTCGCGCAGGCATTCACCATCGGCGAGGACTTCATCGCCGGCGAGCCGTGCGCCCTGGTGCTGGGCGACAACATCTTCTACGGCAACGGCCTTTCGCGCCACCTGACGCGCGCCGTCCAGAACGCAGAGTCGGGCCGCGCCACGGTCTTCGGCTACCACGTGGACGACCCCGAGCGCTTCGGCGTCGTCGAGTTCGATGCGCGGGGGAGGGCCGTGTCCATCGAGGAGAAGCCCGCCGAGCCCAAGAGCTCCTACGCCGTCACCGGCCTGTACTTCTACCCGGGCGACGTCGCCGCCAAGGCCCGCGAGGTCAAGCCGTCGGCCCGCGGCGAGCTGGAGATCACCACGCTCAACCAGATGTACCTGGAGGAGGGGACGCTGTCCGTGGTGACCCTGGGCCGCGGCTACGCGTGGCTGGACACCGGCACCATGGAGAGCCTGCACGAGGCCGCGGAGTTCGTCCGCGCCGTGGAGCACTCCCAGGACCTGCCCGTGTCCGTGCCCGAGGAGATCGCCTGGGAGAACGGCTGGATCACCACCGAGGGGCTCAAGGAGGCCGCCGAGGCCTACGGCAAGTCGGTCTACGGCCGGCACCTGAAGAAGGTCGCCGCCGGCGAGATCGTCAACAGCCCGCGCGAGTACTAGCGCAAGCTTGTTTTCTTTTAGGGGTCACCGTTTATCTGGTGGCCCCTTTCGTTATGATTACGTTGACCATAAAGACAATATGATTGGGAGTGGATGTGTTAAGCGTCTACTTTGGCGATATGCCAGAAGCGATTTACAACACAGCGACATATTTCAAAAACTCTTACCGGTCTTCTTGGATTACGGATCCCTATGCAGTCTCGATAATTAAAGATGTCGATCGATCGGTTGTTGTCTCCGAAAACGTCATCGAAAGCCCTGTGCTTGGATCCATCTCCCCACTCCAGCTTTCTGGTGGCGTGAAAACGCTGCTGCTTATGAGATTTGATCGTAAGCATATTTTTAACGCTTCTACCTGTGGTGACAACTGTGCCAAGTGGATTCTCGACATGGCGAAAGACCGCAAGCTCGTTGTGAATCTCTATCATGTGATGGACTTTGGTCGCGAGGATTTTAAAATTAAAGTCGTGAATAGCGGCCGAATCGTTCACAACATGGCCGATTTGATTCACGAGTCGATTCCGTATCTGTAGGTGCTGCTTATGAACGGTTCGCATCTCGTTAAGATTTCCCGCCGCAGGGGAACCAAGTACACATTTACCATTAAACGGAACATTACTATTGTGCGTGGGGATAGTGGCACGGGTAAGACGACACTGTTTGACATGGTCGCAGACTACATGCGAACGGGCGAGCAGTCGGGTGTTTCCTTGCAATGCGATTGTCCCTGTGTCGCCCTGACCGATTATGATTGGCGAAACCAGCTTTCGTCCGTTCATGACTCGATTGTATTTGTCGATGAGGGCTTAAAAGAGATTCATTCTGATGAGTTTGCCCATCATGTGCTGTATTCCTCGAATTATTTCGAGCTGATCTCAAGGGCTGATTTCCCCAATCTTCCGTATAGCGTGGATGAGATTTACAAGATTAAGACGAGCGGAAAATACCATTCTTTCGTCCCTGTTTATCAAGATCGCGGGAATCATCGTTATGCTATTTCCCGGTCGGCGCCAAAACAGGACTTTTCTATCCTTCTATGCGAGGACAGTAAGTCTGGTTTCCAGTTCTTTAAACGGCATTTTGCTGACAGTGAGCTTACCTGTACTTCGGCCATGACGAACAGCGCGATTTTGGGCTGGTTGGATCAGCATCTCGACGATCGCGTGTTTGTTGTCGCGGACGGGGCGGCATTTGGGTGCTATGCGGACCGCGTCCTTAAGCTGCAAGACATTCACCGCGATACTGTTACGGTTTGTCTTCCCGAGTCGTTCGAATGGCTTCTGCTGAGCTCCGGCGTAATTTCAGGGCTAGATGCCAAAGCAGTTCTGCAAGAGCCGGAAGCGTTTGCAGACAGTGAGAAGTTTAAAAGCTGGGAGGACTTCTTCTATAAGTACTTACGCGATAAAACTGGGAATTCGGTCTTCCGGTACGACAAAGACTGCATTCCGGAGGCGTTTTGTAGAGGAAGTAATTCTGCGAAGGTTATGGCTCTTATCGCGTGCCGAAATGTCCGATAGTTTTGTTGAATAGTGTCGCGGCATCACTTCCTGCGGCATACTAAAGAAGCTGTACATGCTTCAGATTGGATTTTCATGTCTGAGATTTTTGAACCTAAGAACATCATCGTCACGGGCGGCTGCGGCTTCATCGGCAGCAACTTCGTGCACTACGTGGTCGACAACCACCCCGACGTGCACGTGACCGTCCTGGACAAGCTGACCTACGCCGGCAACCCCGAGAACATCGCCGGGTTGCCCTCGGACCGCGTGGAGCTCGTCGTGGGCGACATCTGCGACGCCGAGCTGCTGGACAGGATCGTCCCGGGCCACGACGCCATCGTGCACTACGCCGCAGAGAGCCACAACGACAACTCCATCGCCGACCCGGAGCCGTTCCTGCGCACCAACGTCGAGGGCACCTTCCGCCTGCTGGAGGCCGTCCGCAAGCACGGCATCCGCTACCACCACGTCTCCACCGACGAGGTCTACGGCGACCTGGCGCTCGACGACCCGGCGAAGTTCACCGAGGAGACGCCGTATCACCCGAGCAGCCCGTACTCGAGCACCAAGGCGTCCTCCGACATGCTCGTGCGCGCCTGGACCCGCACCTACGGCCTGCGCACCACGATCTCCAACTGCTCCAACAACTACGGCCCCTACCAGCACGTGGAGAAGTTCATCCCCAGGCAGATCACGAACATCATCGACGGCGTCCGCCCCAAGCTCTACGGCCGCGGCGAGAACGTCCGCGACTGGATCCACACCGAGGACCACTCCTCGGCCGTCTGGGACATCCTCACCAAGGGCCGGATGGGGGAGACCTACCTCATCGGCGCCGACGGCGAGAAGAATAACATCACCGTGCTGCGCATGATCCTGGAGGCCATGGGGCGCGACCCCGAGGACTTCGACTGGGTTGCCGATCGCCCTGGTCATGATCGCCGTTATGCCATCGATAGTAGCAAACTGCAGTGTGAGCTTGGTTGGAAACCGTCTCATACCGATTTTTCTGAGGGCCTGAAGGAAACCATTGATTGGTATGTAGCCAATGAGGCATGGTGGCGACCGGCCAAGGAGGCTACTGAAGCACGTTATCGTGCTCAAGGGCAGTAAGAACTCCTGCAGACAAAGCACTACAGCCATAGGTGCCCTTGCGGACCCAGGGGCATGGGGATGATCCTGGGCCCGTAAGGGCACCTATCTTTGATTGGAGCTACGCTTAAATGGCGGATATCACATTTGAGAAGGACCTGAATGTTGCCGAGACTGGAATCGATGGGCTCAAAGTTCTCGATTTGGCAGTCCATGGCGACTCCCGCGGTTGGTTCAAGGAGAACTGGCAGCGCGCGAAGATGACTGCGCTTGGGATTCCCGATCTGAATATTGTTCAGAACAATATTAGCTACAACGAGAATCGTGGTGTGACCCGCGGCATTCATGCGGAGCCTTGGGATAAGTTCATCAGTATCGCACGTGGTTCTGTCTTCGGCGCTTGGGTTGATCTTCGCGAGGGTTCTCGGACTTTCGGCAAAGTCTTCACTTGCACACTTGATCCCTCTAAAGCTATCTACGTACCCCGTGGCGTGGGCAACTCCTTCCAGGCGCTCGAGGACGGTACCGTCTACACCTATCTGGTGAATGCGCATTGGTCGCTGGAGCTCAAGAAGACCTACACCTTCGTGAACCTCGCCGACCCCGAGCTCGCCATCGAGTGGC
>OLOB01000655.1_pt1 | contig 26355 bp, 23 predicted proteins | sample 1671911 | NCBI WGS metagenome assembly OLOB01 (sample SAMEA3136625, study PRJEB25190) | human gut metagenome | biome: human gut; feature: human-associated habitat; material: faeces | place: Austria | collected 2013
TTTTTATTTTGGGAAACGTAAAAAGCCGCCGATGGGGGCTCGGCGACTTTTTACCACTACGAAATTATTAATTAAGAAAGAACAATTAAAGAAAATGCATTATGGTTTCTCGCTTCCGGTACTCTGTGTCATTTCCCTTCTGCACCATTATAGTACCACCCGTTTGTGTAGCTTTTGTTAACTGAATATATGCCTTCTGTGTGAACCGTCTATCGGATTCTTCGCAAACGAACAGTCGTCCGACACATACGGGAAAGTACCCAAAGGTGTAATTTCCATTCCTTTTCCCATATGCTATAATAAACCAACCGTATAATTCTCGTCGTATAGACAGGAGGATCAAATGAATTACAAAATTATCGGCGACTCCGATGCGCCAATCGTAGATATTACTCTCAGCTCCGGCGAAACCATCAAAGTGGAACGGGGCGCTATGGCATTTATGCAGAACGTCAGCCTTCAGGCGGAAACCAACAGCAAAAAGTCCGGCTTTGGCGGACTGGTGGGCGCGCTTGCCCGCAGTGCGGTGAGCGGCGAGAGCATGTTCATCACAAAAGCAGTCGGTCAGGCGGAAGGTGCCCGGCTGGGCATCGCACCGGCAGTACCGGGAAAAGTGGCATGCCTCAACGTGGGCGGCGGAAATCAGTACCGTCTGAACACCGGTGCGTTCCTGGCTTGCGATGATTCCGTATTCTACAACATCAAGCGCCAGGACATCGGTAAAGCCTTCTTTGGCGGCACCGGCGGTCTCTTCGTGATGGAAACGGAAGGAAACGGTCAGGTTCTGATTAATGCCTTCGGTGACCTGGTTGTCCTGGACATCACCCCGAATGCACCGATGGCCATCGACAACGAGCACGTAGTTGCTTGGGAAGCCTCTCTGGATTACAACATCCGCGTGGCCTCCGGCACCTTCGGTTTCATGTCCGGCGAAGGTCTTGTAAACGAATTCCACGGAACCGGCAAGGTCATCATCCAGACCCGGAACGTGCACTCCCTGGCAGACGCCGTAGCGAAGTACATTCCGACTTCCAACAATTAAATTTCAATTAAAAAAAACACCCGCCCTTGTCGAACACGTCCGGACTCCCGGACACGCCGCAGGGCGGGTGATTATTTTACAGCGCGTGTACCATTGTTTTCAGAAACAGAAACAGCAAGAAGTAAATCGTCATTACAACGTACGCAGTCACGTCTCTTCGTTCATATTTTAAGGGATACATTCTCGAAGTTTCTGCCGTTCCGGTGTATCCTCGCGCCTCCATCGCCATCGCAAGATCGGAAGACCTGCGAACAGTTATCAGAAACAGCGGCAGCAGCAGCGTAACGACACCCTTACTTTTATCGATGATATTTCCTTCTCCGAATTTTGCCCCTCTGGCGGCTTGTGCATCCATCAGCAGATTCAGCTCATCCAGCATGATGGGGATGAATCGAAATGCAATCATGACAATGACGGACATCTCATGAATTGGGATGCCCATTTTTTCAAATTTCGAGAACGCCTTTTCCAGACCGTCTGCCAACTCCTTCGGCGTGGACGTGTAGGATAATAAAGAGGCCCCTGCTATCATTAGGGCAATTCGCGCCGTCATCTGAGTTGCTTTTACGATTCCTTGATCGGTTACCGAGAAAATCCAAAATTGGCCCATTACATTTCCCGGAGTATACAGCATTCGAAATACAAACGTGAAGAGCAAGAGCAGGATGATTCCCTTTAGCCCTTTCAACAGGTATCCGAAGGGAACTTTCGCGGTTTTATACAATGCCAGAATTACCGACAGACACAGAAGATACCACAGCGGATTTTTCACCAGAAAAAGAGTAACGATGTAGATTAGCGTCCCCATCAATTTCGTTCTCGGATCCATTCGATGAATTACAGATTCCGAATCATAGTACCGTCCGATTGTAATATCTCGAATCATCACTCTTTCTCCTTCGGCAGAATATCCATCAGCATTTCCTCCGCTTCCGATACGGAAATTGCAGTATCCGGCATCGGAATCCCCTTCTGTATCAAGATGTACGTCAGATGCGTTATTTGCGGAATGCCGACATTCATCTCTTCCAATTCTTTCACTCGTTTGTATACTTTTGCCGGCGTATCATCCATGGCAATTTTTCCGTTATGCATGACCCACACGCGGTTCGCAAATCGGGCCACATCTTCCATGTGATGCGATACCAATACAATCGCTGCATTTCTCTGTTCCCGCACTCTCTCCAGGATTTCAAAAATATCGCGTTTCGTCTCCGGATCCAGGCCGGCAGCCGGTTCGTCCAGGACCAATATTTTCGGCTGCATCGCCAGCACCCCTGCAATTGCCGCACAACGCTTCTGCCCTCCGGACAATTCCATCGGACTCATCGAAAAACACTCCTCTGCAAGCCCCACCAGCTTCAGACTGTCGATCGCGGACTTTTCGGCATCCTCTTCGGTCATCCCAAGGTTCAGCGGTCCATACATCACATCTTTCAACACCGTTCTCCCAAACAGCTGATGCTCCGGATATTGGAAGACCAGTCCCACATCTTTTCTGAGCTTCGACAGCGGGTATTTTTTCTCATAGATATTCCGCCCGTCGAAGAGAAGCTCTCCGCAATCTGCCTTGAGCAACCCATTGAGATGTTTGATAAAAGTAGTTTTGCCGGATCCGGAGGGTCCGATTAATCCAATGAAATCTCCCGAATTGATTTGGAATGAAATATTGTCCAGAATTTTGACTGGGCCTTTTGCCGGATCCGAATACGAGAATGAGATATTTTTACCTTCCAGCATCATCACTCCCCCTATCCTTCTTTCTGTATAAATCCACTATCGCCTCAACCATATCCTCTTCTGTGAGAATCGGAGCATCCAACGGGACTCCATTTTCTTTCAGCCGCATGCTCAGCTCCACCACCGGAGGGATATCCATCTTTACTTCCTTCAGGAGCGGGATGTTCGAAAAAATCGCTCGGGGGGATCCATCCCCTGCAATTTTCCCGTCCTTCATTAGTACGATGCGGTCCGCATCCACCACTTCGTCAGTATGGTGGGTGATTAACACAATGGTCATTTCGTCTTTTTGATTTAATTCATGTACCAGTTCGATGACCTCTCTTCGGGATGCCGGATCCAGCATCGCGGTGGGTTCATCCAGCACGAGATATTTGGGGCTGCCCGCAAGGGCATCTGCGGCAGCCAACTTCTGCTTCTGCCCTCCGGACAGTTTCATCGGCGAAAACTTCCGCCTATTCCAAAGTCCTACTTTCGTCAGAACGATTTTAACGATTTTCCTTATTTTTTCCGGGGGAACGTTCTTGTTTTCCGGTCCAAATGCCACATCCTCTTCGACGCTCGTTCCAATAATCTGATTGTCCGGGTTTTGAAATACCATTCCAACATGGCTTCGTATCTCCCAGAGTTTTTCTTTCACACGGGTATCTGCCCCATCAATCCATACGGTACCGTCGCTGGGCAATAGCAGCACATTTAAATGCTTCGCCAAGGTGGATTTTCCGGAGCCGTTCGGCCCCAATATTGCCATAAACTGACCGGACGGAATATCCAATGATATTCCGTCCAGTGCTGTCTTTTCGCTTTTTGTATTTTCATCTTTCCATATTGTGTACTTATGGACCAACTTGCGAATCGTAATCATGCGAGTGTATGTTTCTCTTTCTTGAAATTATCCAGGAACTTCATCGGCATTGCCTTAATCAGCAGGAATCCAATGATGCAAGTTCCAATCTTATCAATCAAGTTGGATGCTACATTTCGCAGGAACGATGCCTGGAAAATAGTTTTTCCACCCTGTACCAGAGACATAACCAGTACGTCCGATACCGATCCGTTCAATCCTCCGTATACATAAATACCAATCGGGGTTCCGATTGCCGGACAGATGAAACTCAGTGCCAAACCGGTAATAATTGCCGGAACGGCTCCAAATCCCCATTTTTTTGCAACCAGACCGACAATCAGACCCACTGCCATGTTTACAAGGCAGAATGGAATGTCGGATACACTGTACATCAGTCCGGTGATGATATTACTCAAGGCTCCCACGATAACGCCCGGAATCGGTCCCAGAATTGCTGCGGAAAGTACGGTTCCCAGCGTATCCAGATACAGCGGAATTCCCAAAGCGGATGTAATAATTCCCAACACGATATTCATCGCAACGCACACGCCACAAAATGTGGTGACATAAACTTTTCTGTTTTTCATAATTCCTCTTTCTTCCTACAATTCTTTTAAAAGTGATATGGTTTCTTCCATCGTCAGAATTGGAACATTTAACTGTCGCTGATTGAATTCATCTTCCAGTATCTCCATAAATACTCCCGGCTGATTCGTTCCTTTTACAGAATTCTGTATCTTCCGAATTCTCTTTTCATTACTTCCAATCTCGCCTTTCCATGGCCCTACACAAGTAAGATGATATCCGCAGTTCGGACTTCCTTCCACAGAAACGACACCCTCCACGCGGAATGTCTCCGGATGCTGTGCATATTCCCGGACTTGCATTAATACGGAATTTAACAGCGTCCTGCACTGTTCCTCATAAAACGGATATTGAAACTGATTCTTCACATGCCCCCATCTCTGCGAGCCATACATAATAAATTCCGGACACGGAAGCTGGAGCAGCTGAATATTCTTTTCCAGGATTAAATGCATTAGCTCGTTCCGAAGGCGATACTCCGCCTCGAGTTCTCTTTCATCCATTTCGACTTTCGAAGCATTATTCAAGATGCAATGGGATACCAGTAAAATTATCTTCACAACACCTGTTCCTTTCTAACCATTTCATAATAACATTTTTTTATATATAATGCAAATTACTATTTTTCATGGCAAATATTCTGTATTTATTTAATTTATACGACAAGCCTCAGCTATTGCTATTTTAAATAAAAACAGCGATTGGAATCACCTCCATCCGCTGTTTTTTGCTAAAATAACATTCTATTCTGCGTGCTCGTCCGAAGCCTCTTCCTTCATAATCTCTGCCAAAGACTTTCGCTGAAGCTCTTCAAACAGGATTTTCTGGATTCGGCAAAGCTCCTTATGGAATCGGCAAGGGGCATCCTTCGGGTTCAACGGACAATTCACATCCGGATGCAGGCAATCGTTGAGTACCGTGTCCGGATTCATGATTTTGAAAACATCATAGAGGGTAATCTCGCTCATATCCCTGGTTAACTTATATCCACCGGAATTTCCCCGGACACTTTCAATCAGGCCGCCTCGATCCAGTTTTCGGGCAACCTTATAGGTAATAGCAGTGGTCATAAGTTCCTTGTCGATGATTTGGCTGATGCTCTTGTGCTTCTTTGCATCAAGATTCCGAAGCAGCCGTAATGCGTAATCCGTTTCTCTTGTAAAAAGCATTTTTCTTATTCCTTTCGTTCTCCGGTCCTCAAATTCCCCATTCTTTCCTATCGCCACTGCAGTTTGAAATATTATTCACTTTCATGCAACATTATTTAAAAATACCACATACCAAGTCGGTAGTCAACTGCTTTATTCGTCCAGATTTTTTTGTTCGGTTTCATTCCCCATCTCCGAAACATTTCGAAGCTTCCGCTGAATCTGCCGGGTCCGCACGCCCACCAGCCGATCCAAATCCGCATTGGCCTGATTCAGCCGATGCTGCGTGCTCTGCAGCACGTCGGCAAAGGTGTCGAATTCCGCGCGCACCGACGCCAGCAGCTTCCACACCTCGTTAGACCGCTTCTCGATTGCCAAAGTGTTGAAACCCATCTGCAGGGAATTCAGCAGCGCCGCCATGGTGGTCGGTCCCGCAATGGTCACCCGATACTTTCGTTGGAGCATCTCAATCATCCCGTTACGCACAACTTCCGCGTACAACCCCTCAAAGGGTAAAAACATCACTGCAAAATCCGTGGTGTACGGGACGGCAATGTACTTATCGCAGATGTCCTTCCCTTCCGAAGCAATCCGCGTAAGCAAGCGCTTCCGCGCCAGTTCAATTTCCGCTTTGTCCCCGGTATCATACGCTTCCTGAAGAGCGCTGTAAGTGTCCCCGGGGAATTTGGCATCGATGGGAAGGTATACGGTCTCTCCCGCACCGGAACCCGGAAGTTTTACCGCAAATTCCACCCGCTCCGAGCTTCCCGGCCGGGTGGCCACGTTCTCCTCGTACTGTTCCGGACTGAGAATCTGCTCCAGGATTCCGCCCAACTGCACCTCCCCCAGAATGCCCCGAGTCTTTACGTTGGAAAGAATTTTCTTCAGATCTCCCACATTGGAGGCGATGGTCTGCATTTCCCCCAGGCCCTTATACACCTGTTCCAATCGCTCGTTGACCAGGCCAAAGGATTGGGTGAGCTTGGTTTCCAGGGTATCCTGAAGCTTCTCATCCACCGTCTTTCGGATATTTTCTATCTGCTGGGCGTTCTCCTGACGAAGCCGGCTGAAATTCTCGTCCAAAGCCTTCAGCCGAGCATCCTGCTGCTGGGCCACCGCCCGCTGCAAAGCGTCCTGCTGCTGGGCAATGGCCTTCTGAGTTTCCACCGCAGATTGATTGTACAACCGGAAGTACTCCCCGGTCTTGGCGCCGCTCCGCCGCACGCCCCCCGCCAGCATCCACAAAAGCGCAATGATGGCGGCACTCATCAGAACCAACAATATCAGCAGCACCTGTTCCAGCATACAAAACTCTCCTTTTCCCTTAATACAAAGAAGCGGAATAACCTAGGTTACATCCGCTTCTTTTCATCGTCTGAAATTCAAAATCTTCCGATTGCTCAGAGATTAGCCAACGATACGATACTTCTTCTCAACGTGGTTCAGAAGTTCGTGACCATCTTCTGTTACCAGAACCAGGTCCTCTACACGAACGCCGTATTTTCCTTCGATGTAGATTCCCGGCTCGATGGAGAAGATGTTGCCGACAGCAGCCGGATTGTGGTTAATTGGGCTTACATCACCGAATTCGTGGTCGTCCTGACCGATGAAGTGTCCCAGACGAACGCCCCAGTACTTGGTATATCCCATCTCATCGATGTAATCTCTTGCCTGCTTATCGATGTCGCAAACCGGAATTCCCGGCTTGATTACTTCCTCTGCCTTCAGAACAGCGGTACGAACGATGTCGTGAATCTTTGCCTGCTCTTCATCTACGCTCTTGCAGTAGAATGTTCTGGTCATGTCGGAGCAGTAACCCTTCCATACGCAGCCCATGTCAATCAGGATGCACTCTCCGGCCTTCAGCGTTCTGGTTTCGCTCGGCTCATGGTGCTGGTCTGCAGCGTTCTCACCGAAGCATACGATGGTCGGGAAGCTGTTTCCGGATGCACCTTCCTTGAGGTACTCTGCATCGATAAAGTCTGCAACCTGTCTCTCGGTCATGCCTTCCTTGATGTACTCTGCAACTCTCTCCATTACGACGTCGTTGATTTCGGAAGCCTTCTTCATGAGAGCGATTTCCTCTTCGTCCTTTTCTGCACGAACATCATCTACGCAGTTGGAACCCCATACGGTCTTCAGGTTCGGGCAACGCTCCTGCAGCGGAATCAGGAAACGAGCCGCCCATGTCTTGTCGATTCCCAGGGTGCCCTCTTTGTCGATGTTCTCCATAATCAGACCGATCTGGTCGTCCATGTCGGTGAACCAAACTTCCTTGTATCCTGTTTCGGAAACGAAGAACAGTGTGTTCATAAAGAATACGTGCTCCCCGTTGGACTTCAGCAGCAGTGCCCAAAGTCTTTCATACGGATCTACGAAGATACCGGTCAGGAATGCGATGCTCTTTGGATCGCTGATCAGCAGCTGCTCCAGGCCGTTTTCCTTCATTTTCTCCATTACACGAGCAATTCTTTCGTTCTGTTTTGCAGTGAATTTTTCGTTCATTATTTCGTCCTCCTTATATATAATGACTCTGACCCTATAATATCACGATTGGTTTTCATAAACTAGTATAAAGTCTAAACTTTGGTCTACTATTTTGTTTTTCAATAAAAAAAGATATTCCCATAGATTACATGTTCCGATGATGCACATCCATCTGCGGATACGGGATTTCCAAACCGGAGGCGATAATATATCGCTGAATGATGGCCATGGATGCCCGCAGCATCGGCCAGTGAATTTTCGGAGAGCAGTAATAGCGAATCCGATAGATCACCCCGGACGCCTCATACCGCTGAATGCCCAAATACTCCGCTCGGGTAATCCCCTTGTTCTTGGCGATTTCTTTTGCCGCCTCGCTAAAAACTTCTTTTACCCGATCCGGATCTTCCGAATAAGCCAGCTGCAGATCGATGTCGTAGATGCCGTTGACCTTGGCCACCTGAGTGATGTTTCGATTGCACATCACCACCGTATTGCCCGTGTTCAGGTCCTGAAGCACCGTAGTCATCAGGGAGAAGCTCAGCACGATGCCTTCCACGCCGTTGATTTCCACCACTTCACCCACCACTACGGAATGATCGTTCACGATGTGAATCCCCATGATGATGTCCTTGAAGAAATCCTGCAGCGCAAGGCCGGCAATGGCACTGACCACGCCGACGCCGGTAATCATGGACGTGATGTTGATATCGTTGGCCTGAAGCACCGCAAACAGGCAGATGACAACAACGATTCCCTTAATGGTATTGAAAACGCTCCGCACAAAAGCATTCAGACGAATGTCCGCGGGATCGATTTTCTCCCGATATTTCTTGGATAAATGGTTCAGCACCACTACCAGAATGAAGGCGGCCACAATGTAAGTGGCGCTGATAATCATCCCTTTGGACAGCAGCACGCTCAAAACTTTTTCCAGACTTTTTTCCACCCTTTCCTCCTTTTCCGTTGCGGGCTTTGCCCAATTCGCAAGCAGCATCATTATAGCCCGAACGACGTCCCATTTCAATGTTCATACGGTGATGAAAAAATGTAATTGTATTTTATTGTCGGTGCTTTTACCAATTGAAAAAAGTAATAGGAGTTGGAGCGGCCGGGCCGCATTTTCCAGTTTTCCCGGCCCGTGGTTTGCGTACCGAAACCGAATTCATTGGCTTTCCGGGGAGTCGTACGCAAACCCGGACGACCGCCGGGCCGCATTTTCCTCTTTTCCCGGCCCGCGGTTTGCGTACCGAAACCAAATTCATTGGCTTTCCAGGGAGTCGTACGCAAACCCGGACGTCCGCCGGGCCGCCGGCGCGCCGCATCCCAACAATGAAGAAACCGAAGGCGCACGCCTTCGGTTTCTTTTCTTTCCTATTATTCCCGGCTTCGGCCGGATGCTGCCAGCCGGCCGATCTGAGTTGCCATGTACCCGGCACCGTAGCCGTTGTCGATGTTCACCACTGCCACTCCATTGGCACAGGAGTTGATCATGGTGAGCAATGCCGTCAGGCCCTGCATGTTGGCGCCGTAACCCACAGAAGTAGGGACGGCGATGACCGGATTTCGCACCATTCCGCCGATCACCGTCGGAAGCGCCCCCTCCATGCCCGCCACCGCAATGACGCAATCGGCTTTGCGGATTTCATCCATGTTATTGAACAGCCGGTGGATGCCGCTGACCCCCACATCGTAGAACCGGTCCACTCGGGCGCCAAAGAATTCCGCCGTCTGCGCCGCCTCCTCGGCCACCGGGATATCCGCTGTGCCGCCGGTGCATACCGCGACCCGGCCGCCGGAGGCAGTACCGACACCGGAGACGCCGTGCACGCCGGTGGCTCCGCTAACGTCGGAGATGTCACAACTGCCGGAGACTCCATGCATTCCGGAGGCGCCGGTGTTGCCGGAGGCACCACCACTGCGTTCCACCTTCAAGATTCGGGACACCGGATCATACTCCGCCGCCGGGATGGCTTCCTGTACCAGCGCCGCCTGGTGCGACGTGGCCCGCGTGCCGAACGCCCGGCCCTCCAATTCCGTGATTTTGCGGTAAATGGCCACCAGATAATCGTCCGGCTTCCCGCTGCAGAAAATCACCTCCGGAAAACCCGACCGCTCCTTCCGCTGGGTGTCCAGCCGGGCGAACCCCATGTTGGTATAGCCCTTCCCCGGCCGCTCATCGATCTGGCGGATTTTCGCCTCCGCAATCTCCAGGGAAATCTCCCCCGCCTTGTAGCCTCTCAAAATCTCCTGAATATCCATACCATTCTCCTTACAACTCCCGTGCCTCCTGCTGTGCCGCCCGGTACACCTCCTGGAAAGGAACGTCCTTCTCCCGAGCAATCGCCGCCACGTCCTCATATTCCGGGTAAAAATAAGTTTCATCCCCGCTCCGGCAGATTTTAATTCTCACATTTCCGAAGGGGGTCCGGGCATTTCCGGTCTGCCGCTTCAGGATGCTTCGCTCCATTCGGATGCGCCGAATGCCGATGGTGGTGGTTTCCCGGAAGATGATGCGCTCCAGCGCCGGTCGGTGCTCCTCATCGCAAATTACCTGGAGCTGCCACGCCGGGCGGTTCTTTTTCATGAAACACGGCAGGTAGTGGACATCCTTGGCCCCCGCCTCAAGCAGGCGCTCCAGGGTGTAGCCCAGCACTTCCCCCGTGGTGTCGTCGATATCCGATTCCAGCTTCCACACGGAATCCGACGCTTCGTCTGCGGATTCCAGAAGCATGCCCCGAAGGACGTTGGCCCGTTCCGTCTGCCGCTTGCCGGCACCCATTCCGGTGCGGGCGATGGTGCAGCCCGCCGGAAAACCGCCGCCGGTACGAACCGCTTTTACGATGGCCGCACCGGTCGGAGTGACGAACTCGCCCTTGTACGGCAGAATTTCCATTGGAATCCCGGAACCCTCCAGGATGTTGGTCACCGCCGGAACCGGGACCGGAAGAATCCCGTGCTGGCAGCGAACCACCCCCGTGCCCTCACAGAGTTTTGGCACCAGCACCCGGCGGATACCCAGGTTATCGAAGCACACGGCGAAAGCCACGATGTCCACGATGGAGTCCACCGCACCCACCTCGTGGAAGCCCACCTTCTCCAAAGGAAGGTTGTGGGCCCGACTCTCCGCCTCCGCGATGATGCGGAAGATTTTTTTTGCCAGGGCATTGGCGCCGTCGGTCAGATTGCCGGCATCAATGATCCGATTGATTTCCGCCAGGTGGCGATGAACATGAGCGTGGGAATGGTGATGGGCATGGGCGTGATCGTCGTCATGAGAATGTTCGTGCTCGTGCTCATGCTCGTGGGTGTGCTCGTGTTCGTGGGCATGGGTATGGCCTTCCCCTTCCCCGTACAGGTACTCCATATCGTGGTCGTGATTCTCCTCCTCCAGAACCACGTCGAAGTCGCAGCAATCGATGCCGTTCCGGTTCACCCTGGAAATCCGAATCTCGTACCCCTGCAGCGGCAAGGATTTCAGGGCCTCTGCCAGAACCTCCCGGTCCGCCCCCAGGTCCAGGAGCATGGCCACCGACATGTCTCCGCTGATTCCGCTTTCACATTCCAAGTACAACGTTCTATCCATTGACAACTCCCTTCTTCTGCTCATCCTTCAGAATTTCGTTCATGCTTCCCGTGCGGTACCCCTTCAGGTCCATGGTGACGTAGGTAAAACCAATTTGCCGAAGGGCTTCCGTTACCGAGTCCCCCAGAGACAGCAACTTCTCCCGCTGTTCCGGCGCCACCTCCAGCCGGGCCAAATCGGCCCCATGGATGCGCACCCGAACCTGCCGGAAACCTTGATCCGCCAGGAAGTCTTCTGCCTGCTCCACCATGCGGAGTTTTTCCCGGGTAATCCGTTCGCCGTAGGCGAACCGGGAGGCCAGGCAGGCAGCGGAAGGTTTGTCCCAGGTGGGAAGGTTCAGGTCTCGAGAAAGCTGCCGAATTTCTTCCTTATATAAGCCCGCCTCTTTCAATGGGCTCAGCACCTGCAGCTCCCGGAGGGCCCGGAGTCCCGGCCGGTAATCCCCCAGGTCGTCCATATTGCTGCCCTCGGCCACGTGTGCGATGCCGTGACTTGCCGCCGTATCCAGCAGGTTTTGAAAAATTGTTTTTTTGCAAACGTAGCAGCGGTCCGGGGGATTGTCCTGAAAACCGGGAATCTCCAGTTCGTTCATCACCACGATTTCCTGACGGATGCCTTCCTGTCGGCAGAATTCCATTCCCTGAGACAAATCCCGTCCCGAGAACACGCTGCCCTTTGCGGTCACCGCCAACAGCCGGTCCCCCAGCTCCTCATGGGCAACCTTCAGCAGAAAGGTAGAATCCACCCCGCCGGAAAACGCCACCGCCAGGGAGCCCAAGTTCCGCAGGTTCTCCCGAAGCTGTGCTTCCTTCTCTTGCAACTTATTTGAATTCATCTCTAAGTCCTTCCTTTTCCATCCGGATAATCCGGTCGCTGATATGTTCCACCACGGGAATATCGTGGGAGATGATCAGCAGGGTTAGATTGCGGCGGTCCCGAAGATGCTTCAGCAGCCGAAGGATTTCCATCTGCACCGGGGCGTCCAAGGAGGACACCGGCTCGTCCGCAATCAGGAATTCCGGATCCATGGCCAGCCCTCGGGCGATGGCCGCCCGCTGCCGCTGTCCCCCGGAAACCTCATAGGGATACCGGTCCAGCAATGCCTCTTCCAGCTCCACCTGTTCTGTCAGCTCCCGGAGCTTTTCTTTTCGCCGCTCCAGCGGCATTTTCCCGATGACCAGCGGCTCCTGAACAATCTCGCCCAGGGTCATCCGTTCGTTGAAGGAGGCCACGGAATCCTGGAAGATCAGGACGGGTTTCACCGGGCGAAAGAATTCTACCTCCCCGGCGGAAGGTTTCAGTATGCCGCAAAGCACCTTAGCCAGGGTGGATTTGCCGCAGCCCGACTCGCCGATCAGGCCCAGGATTTCCCCTTCCCGGATGTCCAGACTGCAGTCCCTCAGCGCCGGTTTTGGCGCTCCGGTATACCGCACCGTCAGGTGATGCACCGCTGCCAGGCGCTTCCTTTCCGGCTCCGGCTTCAATGATTCCGCAGGCGCTTTCCCGCGTCCCCACTCCGCACAGCGCACCAGCTTCTTCGTATAGTTCTCCTTCGGCCGCGCAAAAATATCTTCCGTGGTTCCCTGCTCCAGGATTTCCCCGTTCTTCATCACCAGCACCCGGTCCGCCAACGCCGACGCCACCGCCAGGTCGTGGGTCACAAAGAGGATGCCCTTCTGTTTCTCATCCGCCACCCGGCGAAGGAGGTCCGTTACCATCTTCGCGGTTTCCGGGTCCAACGCCGTGGTAGGCTCATCGGCGACAATCAGAGACGGATCTCCCGCCAGCGCGATGGCCACCGCCACTCGCTGCCGCTGACCGCCGGAAAGCTGATGGGGATATTTTCCCAGAATCTCCTCCGGCTCCTTCAGGCCCATTTCCAGAAGAAGCTCTCGGGAGCGGACTTCCAACGCGCCGGCATCCTTCATGCCAAGATGACGGCGCATGGGTTCTTCCAGCTGCTCCCGGATTCGGTACACCGGATTCAGGGAACTCAGTGGATTCTGGAATACCAGCGACGCCGCCTTGCCCCGAATCTGCTCCATTTCCCTTTCGCTGCAAGTCCGCACATCTCGGCCGTCCAGGAGAATTCTTCCGGACAGGTACCGGGCATGGGCGGAGTGAAGCATCAGGATGGCCCGGCACAGTGCGGTTTTGCCGCAGCCGGACTCGCCCACCAGGGCCACAATCTCGCCCCGCCGAACTTCCAGATTGGCATCCCGCACCGCATGCACCGCGCCAAAGCGACCGTTAAAGCAAAGTCGGAAATCCTCCACCTTCAGAACGGTTTTATTTTTGCCCGTATTCCTTTCTTCCCTATTGCTGAAATCCTTTGTCATCTTCTATCGTTCCAGTTTCCAATCCGCTACGTTCCAGAAAATCCCCACGCCGTGGTGCCCCAGGACCACGTTCTTGTCCACGCCTTTTACCGCCTTGTTCGCGCCGTAGTTGGCTTTGAGGTAAGCGATGTAGGTGAACGGCATCTGCTCGGTCATGCGGTGGAGGAAGGTGCTGTAATACTGCTTCCGCAGGTTGTTGTCGTCGGTGGAGCGCGCCGCTTCCAGGGCCCGGTCCACATCGACATTGGAATATCCGGTGTAGTTGTCTCCCGCACCGGTGGTGAACACCTTATAGGTATGGTCATCCGCGTCAAACGGGCTGCCCCATCCGATGATGCAGGCATCCTGACCGGCCCAATCCAGCTCCTTCCGGTTCTCCGCCGTGGCATGGATGCCTTCCTTCTTCAGCTGCTCCGCGCACATGTTGGCCATATCCACCCGCACCTGATCGTCGGACATGGCGGCGATGGTGAACTTCAGCTCCGTACCGTCCTTTTCGTACCAACCGTCCTTGTTTTTCTTCCAGCCGTCCTGCTCCAGCAGGGATTTCATTTTCGCCGGGTCGTAATTGAACTTCTCGATGCTGCTGTCGTTGAACGGATTCTTCTGAATCGGCGAGTAGGCAATCTCCCCCTCGCCCAGAAGCACGCTCTTCAGAATCGCCTGCCGGTCGATGCCGTAGCTGAGGATGTTCGCCAGCTCCGGATACTTCTTAAACAGCTTGCTGCCCGCAAAATTATACGCAATCGCCCGGTAGTCCGCGGTGTCCATCTCGTACACGCTGCAGTCCGAATCCTTTTTCATCAGGGCTTTGCCGTCCTTCGGAGTCAGCTGGGCCATGTCCAGGTCGCCGGATTCCAGCTGCAGGAGACGGGTGGCACTGTCCGGCACGATTTTAAAAATAATTTTCGGAATGTTGGCTTTTCCGGCATAGTATCCGTCGAACCGCTCCAGGGTGATGCTCTGTCCCTCGTCCCACTCCGTCAGCTTGTACGGTCCGGCGCCCACCGGCTTCTGATTGAACTCGTCGGTGGTGAGGTCCTTCCCCTCCAGGAGGTGCTTCGGCAGGATCCCGATGGTCATGTATTCCGGAAATCCCACGTTCTCTTCCTTCAGCTGAATCTTCACCGTGCGGGCATCCGGGCAGGAAATCTTCTTTACGTCCGCGTAGTTGGACACGATTTCCGATCCGTTCTTCTCGTCAAGGATGGATTCCAGGGTGAACTTCACGTCCGCTGAGGTCAGAGGTTCGCCGTCGTGGAAGGTCAGGTCTTTCCGCAGGCGGAAGGTCCAGGTTTTGGCGCCTTTGTCGTAGCTCCACTTCTCCGCCAGTCCGGGAACCACGTTGTTGTCCGCATCGTGGGCCGTCAATCCGGCAAAAATAAGCAGGTTAATCTCCCCGTGCTCGTACAATGCCGGGTTAATGGCGGTATAGTCCTGACTGCCGTACACCATGGTGTCGCCATCCGGCTTCGCCTCGCCGCCGCACCCCGCCAGGAGGGCCAGCGCCAGAACCAGCAGCATGGCCGGCAGAATTCGCTTCCACTTCTTAGAAATATTTTTCATCTCGTTTATACCTTTCGCTTACGCAGAAATAACGCCAATCTCTTTTCCCGGTTTTCCCTAGAATAACTTATAAATTGCTGTGCAGCCGGGTGTTCCCCTTCCGCACCTGTTCCCCCAGCGCCGCGATGGCGATCAGTGTTCCGATCAGCACGATGCCGGGAATCAGGATGATCCACCAGCTGTCGGAGAGCAGTGCATTCCGGGAGTCGGACAGCAGGCCTCCCCAGGACACCTCCGCCACCGGGAGTCCCAATCCCATAAAGCTCAAGGTGGCCTCCGTCATCATGGCCGCGCCGATGCTGCTCACCGCCGCGTACAGCACTGCCGGCAGAAAGCCCGGCAGCAGGTGCTTCCGAAGGATGTAGCCGAAGCTGCCGCCCATCATCCGGGCTGCGGTGACGTAGTCCGTCTCCCGAATCCGCCGCACTTCGTTTCGGATGATCCGAGCCATGGCCATCCAGCCCGTCACGCCGATGGAGAGGGCCAGGGACAGGTATCCGGATTTTCCGAAAATCGCCTGGAGAAATACCACAATCAGGATCTGGGGCACGCTGAGCATCAGGTCCGCAAAACCCATGAGCCCCCGGTCCACCCACCGGCGGCTCATTCCGCTGAGGGATCCGTAGACCATGGCGATGCCGGTGCTGATGGCCGCCGCCATCAGTCCGATGCACAGGCTGGCCCGCCCGCCGTACAGAATACGGCTCAGCAGATCCCGACCCATGGAATCGGTGCCGAACAGGTGATCTGCCGAAGGGGCTTGGTTGATGGCCGGTCCCATCTCGTTGGGGCCGTAAGGTGCCAGCAGAGGCGCCAGCAGCGAAGCGATGCCCACGACAGCCAATAGAGTGATGCTCAGCCGGACGCCCGGGCCGAGGCGATTCTTTTTTTTATTCATAATCCACCTCCCGGAATTCCGCCGCATCGTCCCGCATTCTCGGATCGATGGCCGCACTGAGGACCTCTCCCAGCATGTTGCAGAAGATGACCAGGGCGCCGGTGAGCAGGGTCACCGCCATCAGCACGTTGAAATCTTTGTACAGGGCGCTTTCGAAGGCCAGGGTGCCCAGTCCCGGATAGCCGAAGACCATTTCCACCACGTAGGTGCCGCCCAGGATGTGGGGCACCGCCATGGTCATGGCCGGAATCATGCCCGGCAAGATGTTCTTCATGCAGTATTTTCGGAGGATTTTCTCCCGGGGAATGCCCTGGGATTTGTGCAGCAGCACGTAGTCCTTTCGGGTTTCCTCCACCAGCAGGTTCCGCACCATCAGGCCGTAGTAGCTCACGTGCTCCAGCACCAGCACGGCACATGGAAGCACCAGGTGCCATATGCGATCCGGCAGGCTGTGAGCCATACCGTAGGAATAGGCGCCGCCGGTGGGAAAGAGCCGGATTTTCACGGCGAAAAACAAAATCAGCAGCAGTCCCAGGAAGAAGGAAGGAATGTTTCCCGTCACCACGGCAATGCGGGAGAGCCGGCGGTCCTTTCGGCTGCCCTCTTTCAGGGCACAGCTGCTCCCGATTCGGAAAGCCGGCAGAAAGGTCATCACGTAGGCCAGGAGTCCCAGAATGGCGGTATTTCCCGCCACGCTGCCCAGCACCGCCGCCACCGGCCGCTTGTATTTAAGGGAGATTCCCAGGTTGCCTTGGAACAGGTTCCGAAGCCACAGGCCGTACTGCACCCACAGGGACCGGTCCAGTCCCAGGTTCCGGCGCATGGCCTCTTTCTGTGCCGCACTCAGCCGGTCCACCCCGTCCCCGTACCAGGACCGGAGCGGATCTCCGGGACACGCCCGCGCCAGAAAGAACACCACCAGCGACAGGACCAGCAGCAGGAACAAGCCTCGCACCAGACCTCCCGCCGCAGCACCGACCCGGCTCCGCCGGATGCCCGGATTCTTCTGATTTTCAATCCGGCTATTCATCCGCTCCCCCGTCTTCCCGAAGCAGCTTCTCCAGCGCTTCGCGGGCCTGCTCGTAATTCTCAAAATGCACGGTGCGGAAGTCCAGTTCCCGGGCCGCCTGAATGTTCTTCCCGTTATCGTCCACGAAGACGCACTCCTCTGCCTTCAGCTCGTACTTCTCCAGCAGGATGCGGTAAATCTCCGGCTCCGGCTTGATGCGGTGCACCTGATAGGAAAACACGCCCCCATCCAGGTGCGGCAGGAAATCCAGTGTATGTGTGCTTCGCTTTCGCACATGTTCCGAATAGTTGGACAGGAACAGTACCCGGTATCCCCGAGCCTTCAGATTCTCAATCCACGGGATGGCGTACTCCTTTCGCTCCGTACAGCATCCCACCCGGTCAAAGGCGACCCGGATTTCCTTCTCCCGTTCCGGTGCCCGGGCGATGAACCGCGCCAGCACCTCTTCCTCCGACCAGATTCCCCGGTCCATCTCGTTCCAGATTCCGCTGCCGAAGGTGGCATCGGTCACCCGGGCTTCCACCTCCGGATTGCCGAACAGTCGGTGGACGTAATCCTTCCACTCGAAGCCGATCAGCACCCGCCCGATATCGAAAATAACTGTTTTTATCATATCCATCGCCTCGTTTTCTTTCCCGGTGCTTTCGCCGGCTCTATGCTACCGTTCTGCCAGGTACGCCAAAGCATGGGGAACGTAGGCCTTCACGTGAATGCCGTCCCCCTCGTATTTTTCTTCCAGCAGCTGGCCGAATTTCCGAATCTGTTCCAGAATACCCATCTCCGAGTAGGTGAGCACCGTGTCCACGTACACCCGAGATTCCCGAACGATTCGTCCCAGCTCTTCAAACATCTCTTCCAAGCCCAGATTCATTTTGGCGGAAATCATCACCGATGCGTCTGCCTGAAAATCCTGCCGCTTCTCTCCTTCCGGAAGCAGGTCCATCTTGTTCCACACCGTGATTACCGGTTTGCCCACCACGCCAAGCTCCTTCAGGGTATCCAGTACCACCTTCCGGTGCAGTTCCCACTGAGGGTTGGATGCGTCAATCACGTGCATGATGATGTCTGCGTATTTTGCCTCTTCCAGCGTGCTTCGGAAGGCGTCCACCAGATGGTGAGGCAGCTTGTTGATAAAACCAACGGTGTCCGTCAGCAGCACCGACTGTCCGTCCGGCAGCACCGCGGTTCGGGTGGTGGGATCCAGTGTGGCAAAAAGCTTGTTTTCCGCCAAGATGCCCGCATCCGTCACCTTGTTCAGCAGGGTTGATTTCCCCGCGTTGGTGTATCCCACGATGGCCACGGTCATGGTGGCGCTTTCGGACCGTTTTTTCCGGGTGGTTTCCCGCACCCGCTTCATATCCTCGATCTCATCAGACAGCACCTTGATGCGCTTCTGAATCACCCGGCGGTCCGTCTCCAGCTTGGTTTCGCCCGGTCCCCGGGTACCGATGCCCGCACCCAGCCGGGACATGGCTTCGCCCATTCCCCGGAGGCGAGAGGCTCGGTATCGCTGCTGGGCGATTTCCACCTGAATCTTTCCTTCCTTTGTCTTGGCGTGAGCCGCAAAGATATCCAGAATCAGCAGGGTCCGATCCAGCACCTTTGCCCCGATGGCTTCCGACAGATTTCGGAATTGGGACGGGGTCAGTTCATCGTCACAGATGATTCCGTCCGCTTCTTGTACCTCCAGCATCTCCCGAATTTCCAGGGCTTTGCCGCTGCCCACATAGGTGGCCCGCTCCGGATGGTCCAGGTTCTGCACCACCATGGAGGAAACCTCTGCACCGTCGGTGCGCACCAGTTCCCCCAACTCCTCTAGGGATGCCCAGGCCGCCTCTTCCTCGCCGGTGGCTACCGCCACCAAAATATATTTTTCTGTCTTTTCGATTTGTTCCATATCCTATTTCCCATGTTCCGTCTCGGTGTCGGTTCTAGCCCCAGCTCTGGCCGATGCCCTTCTCCACCGCTTTATCGTAAATGACCTTTGCCGCCACCAGATCCAGAGCCGCAATGCCCACGTTCTCAAAGACGATAATCTCGTCGTCCTTCTCTCTGCCGGCCACGGTGCCGTTAATCACGTCTCCCAGGCTTCCCAGCACGTCGCTTTCGGAAATGATGCCCTCCCGAATCGGAATCAGCAGATCCCCGCTTTCCGCCATCACCGCGTCCTTGGAGTCGCAGATAATCTTAGCGGTTCTCGGCAGCACCGCCGGATCCAGCTCGTGCTTGTGCGGTTCGTAGGTGCCCACGCAGCTGATGGTGCAGCCCGGTTTTACCTTGGTGCCGTCGAATACCGGCTCCGAAGATCCCGTTACCGTAATCAGCAGGTCCGCATCTTCCACCGCTTCGTCGGCGCTGTCCGCCGCATAGATTCGGGTGCCGAATTCCTTCAGTTCCTCCTGCATCTCCGCCGCAAAAGCCTCCCGCTTCTCCTTGTTCCGGCTGTACACGGCCACCTCTTCCAACTTTCTTGCCGTCAGCATGGCTTCCAGCTGGCAAGCCGCCTGTCCGCCGGTGCCGATCATGGCCCCCTTGCGGCACGCCTTCTTTCCCAGAATATCGAAAGCGGCTCCCGATGCCGCACCGGTGCGGGCTTCCGTCACGTAGGTGCCGTCCAGGATGGCGCTGATGTATCCCGTCTTACCGTCGATGAGCAGTACCTGAGCCGGAGAGGTCTTCAGCCCCTGTTCCGGGTTGTGGGGAAAAATATCCACCACCTTCAGCGCCGCCGCATCCAGTCCCGGTGCGTAGGCCGGCATGAACACAAAGGATCCGTCATATTTTCCCGGAATTACCGTGCGCAGCGGATTCTCCACTTCTCCGTCCACCACGCTCTTGTAGGCCACCTTGTTGCCCTCGATGATATCTGCCATGGTTACGACTTTGCGAATGTCTTCTTTCGATAGTAACAGCATTTTCTTTTCCTCCTATAAAACCATATTTCGTTACGCCAGCCTCTGCCGGTTTTCCATCGCTTGAACCGCTGCTTTGGCCGCGGCGGTGGCATCGTCCGTATAGATATCCGCGCCGATGCTGTCGCAGAAATCCTGAGTCACCGGGGCGCCGCCCACCATGATGGTCACATCCTCTCGGATACCCGCTGCCTTGCAGCCTTCCACCACCTTCCGCATCTCTTCGATGGTGGTGGTGAGGAGCGTGGAGCAGCAGATGATATCGCACTTCTCTTCCTTGGCGGTGCGGACGAAGGTCTCTGCCGGCACATCGCTTCCCAGGTCAATCACGTCAAAGCCGTTTCCTTCCAGCATGATTTTCACCAGGTTCTTTCCGATGTCGTGCATATCCCCCTGTACCGTGCCGATGCACACTCTACCCAATGATGCGCTTGCATCGGCTACCAGCATGGGCTTCAGCAGATCCAGTGCTGTGGTCATGCATTTTGCCGACATCAGCATTTCCGGGACGAACACCTCTCCCCGGGAGAAGGCATTGCCCACTTCCGTCATTCCGGTAATCAATCCCTTGTTCAGAATTTCCTGAGGCGCATATCCCGCATCCAGGGCTTCCCGGCACACCTTCTCCATCCGGTTCCGGTTCCCCTTCATCAGCACGTCCGCCACCTTTCCCAGCGGGGTTTTCCGAACACTGTCGGACACCTTCTGTTCCCCGTGAGATGCGGATTTATTTTTGCCCGTGGAAAGGGCATATTTCTTTTCCGTCACCGGATAGTTGTAGTGCCGGAAGTGAAGCTCATTGTTGTACCGGGCGATTTCCTCGTCGATAATCGGATCCACGTGCTTGAAAATGGTGCCGCTCAGCCCATATGTGATGGATGGGATGAAGTGCTCCAGGGATCCGTTCTGCTTCAGCATCTTGCGCATGTATTCCCGAATTTCCTCTTCCGTGGCATCGCTCCGGTCTATCTCAGCGCCCACGCCGCCCATGACAATCATTCGGCCGTCCAGGTGGCGCACCACTTCCGGGATGTTGTTCTCCGGCAGGATTCCCTGCCAGCACTGAATGCCGATTTCCACCATATCATCCAGAATCGGCACTAGATAGGAATCGGAGTGGTGGATGGCGATGCATCCCGCATCCCGAATCTCTCCGTAGAACTTCCGATACGGTTCCTTAAAGAATTCCCGCCAGATTTCCGGCTTCATGAACAGCTGGTTTTTCGCACCCCAGTCGTCGTGGGAGAAGATGACGTCCGGCTGCAACCCCTTAATCAGCATCCGAACATATTCCAGGCGGTAACTGAGGATGTAGTCGATCAGCTCGTGCATCTCCTTCGGGTGCTCGTAGAAATTGGTCAGGGTGTCTTCGAAACCCATCAGGAAGTGGCATTGTTCGAAGATACCGGTTCCCATAAAACCCGCCAGAAGGCGCCGATCGCCCGCTTTTTCTCGCTGGGCCTTCCGGTATTCCTCCCAGCCCTCTTGGCAGTTGTTTTTAATATCCGGTGCGTGGACCTCCTCTTTCCATCGGGTAATGTCCTTCAGCACCGTGGCTTCCTCCGAGTGATACGGGATGGTGCCCGGCGCATCTTCCGGGAAAAGAATGGTCACGCCCCAGCGGTCGATGGTCCGAGATCCCCGAACCTGACCGGCCCGAAGGTACCGGCTCACCGGATCCCCCAGCGCCATCTGCAGAGCTTCATACTGGTCCAGCAGGCGCTCCGGCCGCCCCTCTTTCTTCAACAGTTCCAGAAATATTTCTTTTGGTGTCATATTGCGTTCTCCTTTGTCCCTAAAACAATCCCTTTTCTAATCAATCAGTACCGCAGCGGAATAGGTGATGGTGCCCGGCCCGTAGTCGTACCGAAGCCCGGAGGCCTTTGCCACATCATTTACCAGCAAGCCGTAGCCCTCCATGGAAGTGAACATTTCCTCCGGATGGCGGCAGGGCCGGTCCGGATAGGTGCACTTTCGACACAGGGTACAGGCCCCCGTTCCCATGGGGAGGCAGTCCGGATATCCGTAACGAATCTGCCGCACCAAAGTGGCAAACCGTTCCTTGTGGCGTTTCTCTGCCTGTAAAATTCCCTCGCTGTCAAAGTCGTGGGCCATCTGCCCCGTGGTCTGTACCAGGATCCCCCGATGATACTTCTCCGTGCGCCGACGGCTGCGTTCCAGATCCCCCACCGCCGGCGGGCAGCTCCACCGGGTGCCGTAGGCCCGGCAGCGTCCGCTTGAACACATATCCCGCACCTCCGGCCGGAAGTCCAGCGCCCCCATATTCAGTTCTCCGGCGTGGTCGAATCCCACCTCCAGTGCCAGCTCGATGAGCTCCTCTGTTTTCATTTCCCTACCCCCTCGGTATAATGATTCATTATACCATTTTTGATATTTTCTTGACACCTCCAAAACCCTCTGCCTATAATATTAAGAAAAGATTTTATAGGGACAAAGAGACAAGCATAAAGGAGCATATTATGGAACTTCATTTTCCGATTCTGCTGGACGGCGCCACGGGGACCGAGCTTCAAAAATGGGGCTACCGGGGCGGCATCAGCGCGGAGCAGTGGGTGCTGGAGCACCCGGATGCCATTACGGATTTGCACAACAACTACATCGAAGCCGGAAGCGACGTGCTGTACGCCCCTACTTTTGGGGCCAACCGGGTCAAGCTGGAGGAGTACGGCGTCTTCAATCAGGTGCCGGAGTACAATCGACGTCTGGCAAAAATAGCATTGGATAATGCCGAGGGGCGCGCGCTGGTGGCGGGGGATATCTCCCAGACCGGCAAATTTCTAAAGCCTATCGGAAACACCACCTTCCGAGAGATGCTGGAAATCTACCGGGAGCAGGCGGAAGCCCTGGAGGAAGCCGGGGTGGACCTGTACGCCGTGGAGACCATGACCAACCTGGCGGAAGCCCGGGCGGCGGTGCTGGCCATCCGGCAAATTTCCGATAAACCCATCATGGTATGTTTTACCTGTGAGGCCAACGGACGCACGATGATGGGCAACGATATTGCGGCAGCGCTGGTAATCCTGCAGAACATGGGCATCGATGCCTTCGGGCTGAACTGCTCCACGGGGCCGGATCAGATGCTGCCCCACATTCAGCGGCTGCAGAAGTACGCGGAGGTGCCTCTTATCGCCAAGCCCAATGCGGGCATGCCAAAGACGAAGAACGGGGAAACCTACTACGACTGCGGTCCGGAGGAACTGGCGTCCTACGTGAAGGATCTGGCGGCCGCCGGCGTAGGCATTTTCGGGAGCTGCTGCGGCTCCACGGAGGAGCACATTCGGGCGATTCACCGAGAGCTTCAGAATGTGGAATTCCTTCCGCCTCACCCGGATTTTCAGGGCAAAATCCCTCTGGCGACGGAGAAGAATCTCTACCTCCTGCCGACGGATCTCGAAATCGGTAAAATCTATCCTTGCGATGAGCACCTGGAGGATTCCTGCGAGGAGGCAGAGGAGGACGACGAGGCTCTCTTCATGACGATTGAACTGAAAGCGGAGGAGGAGCTGGATCACCTGGAGGACTTCCAATACGCCATCTCGCTGCCGCTGTGCATTCTTTGCAATGATGCGTCCCTTCTGGAGCAGGCGCTGGAAATTTATCAGGGCCGGGTCCTCTATGCCGGCGATCTGCCGGAGGAGGAGCTTCTGCCGCTGGCCAACCGCTACGGACTGGTAATCTAGGGGGCTTGCCGGACGAGCGGGCCGCGGCGAATTTGTTTTTATCGCTTGACAAGGTTTTGCGCCGGTGCTAAAATCTATGATTATAAAAATAAAACGATGACGAGGACAGTACGCTTGTCGGGAGAATCTTACAGAGAGGGATAGCCGGTGAAATTATCCCAGATTCGGACTTGCGGAACACCACCTCCGAGTGGCACTAATCCTGCCCGCCGGCCGCGTGAAAAGCCATAATGAGTGCCGGGATTTTCCCGGAAGATGGGTGGAACCACGAATACGAAATGTATGCGTCCCTTCTGACAGTATATCTGCGGAAGGGACTTTTTTGTACCTTCCGTTTCAAGAAGGAGGAAACCAAATGATTATTACTTTGAAAGACGGAAGTACCCGTGAATACGGAGAACCGATGTCCATCTACGATATCGCCAAGGATATCAGCGAGGGTCTGGCCCGTGTTGCTTGCGTGGGCGAGGTGAACGGTGAGGTGAAGGACCTGCGTACCGTGATCGACAGCGATTGTGAGCTGAACATTCTCACTTTCGATTCCGATGCGGGCAAACACGCGTATCGCCACACCTGTTCTCACGTTCTGGCGGAGGCAGTGCTGAACCTGTACCCGGAGGCAAAGCTGGCCATCGGACCTTCCATCGACACCGGATTCTACTATGACTTCGATATGCCGCCGCTGACCCGGGAGGATCTGGACAAGATCGAGAAAGAGATGAAGAAGATCATCAAGAAGGGCGACCGTCTGGAGTACTTTACACTGCCGAGGGAAGAGGCGATTCAGATGATGAAGGATCGGGAAGAGCCGTACAAGGTGGAGCTGATTGAGGATCTGCCGGAGGGCGAGACCATTTCCTTCTACCAGCAGGGTGATTTCATCGAACTGTGTGCGGGTCCGCACCTGATGAGCACCAAGCAGATCAAGGCGTTCAAGCTGACTTCTTCTTCCGGTGCATACTGGAGAGGAGACGAGCACAACAAGATGCTCACCAGAATCTACGGAACCGCATACACCAAGAAGGCGGATCTGGAAGAGTACCTGGAGTACCTGGCAGATATCAAAAACAGAGACCACAACCGTCTGGGCCGTGAGATGGACCTGTTCACTACGGTGGATGTAGTGGGTCAGGGCCTGCCGCTGTTCATGCCGAACGGTACCAAAATGATTCAGAAGCTGCAGCGCTGGATTGAGGATCTGGAGGATTACGAGTGGGGCTATGTTCGTACCCGTACTCCGCTGATGGCGAAGTCCACCCTGTACAAAATCTCGGACCACTGGTACCACTATAAGGACGGTATGTTCCTGCTGGGCTACGATAACCTGGAGGATTTGAACAATGCGGAGGACGCTTCCCGTGAGATTCACGGTGTTCAGGACCTGAAGATGATTGAAAACGATGCGGACAGCGATGTATACGCACTGCGTCCGATGACCTGCCCGTTCCAGTACTATGTGTACAAGGCGCGTCAGAAGAGTTACCGCGATCTGCCTTACAGAATGGCGGAGACTTCCACTCTGTTCCGTAACGAGGATTCCGGCGAGATGCACGGACTGACCCGCGTTCGTCAGTTCACTATTTCCGAGGGTCACCTGGTGTGCACTCCGGAGCAGATTGACGAGGAGTTCAAGAACTGCGTTCGCCTGGCAAAATATTGCCTCACCACTTTGGGTTTGGAGGAAGATGTAACCTATCGGATGTCCAAGTGGGATCCGGAGAACTCCGAGAAGTATCTGGGAACTGCGGAGGATTGGAACCGCGTAGAGGATGCCATGAGAACCATCCTGGATGAAATCGGTCTGGACTACACCGAGGCGACCGGCGAGGCAGCGTTCTACGGTCCAAAGCTGGACATTCAGGCCAAGAACGTATACGGCAAGGAAGACACCATGATCACCATTCAGCTGGATATGTTCCTGGCAGAACGCTACGATATGTACTACATCGATAAGGACGGTTCCAAGAAGCGCCCGTACATCATCCACCGTACTTCCATTGGTTGCTACGAGAGAACACTGGCATGGCTCATTGAAAAATATGCGGGCAACTTCCCGACATGGCTCTGTCCGGAACAGGTTCGCATCCTGCCGATTTCCGACAAGTACGATGACTATGCGGAAAAGGTATTCCGTGAACTCCGTCGTAACGGCGTCGATGTTCACGTGGATCACAGCACGGAACGTATCGGCTATAAGATCCGTAAGGCACAGATGGAAAAGATTCCGTACATGCTGGTTCTGGGTGCCAAGGAAGAGGAAGAAAATGCCGTTTCCGTTCGTTCCAGATTCGCCGGTGACGAAGGCAGCAAGCCGCTGTCCGAATTCGTCCGCCAGATTGTGGAAGAGATTGAGACAAAGGCGATCCGGAAGAAAGAAGTAGAAGAAAAATAAGAAACGGGACTGTAAAATAAGTCCGCAAATAAAAAAAACCATCCCCGCGTCAAACGCGGGGTTTTTAACGACAGGGCAAAGCCCA
>OLOB01000661.1_pt1 | contig 25979 bp, 21 predicted proteins | sample 1671911 | NCBI WGS metagenome assembly OLOB01 (sample SAMEA3136625, study PRJEB25190) | human gut metagenome | biome: human gut; feature: human-associated habitat; material: faeces | place: Austria | collected 2013
CGACTCCGGCGTCTCCCGCCGTCACCTGGAGATCCGCCTGACGCACGGCAACGCCATCGCCAGCGACCTGGGCTCCACCAACGGCACCTTCGTCGAGGGCCAGCGGGTCGACGCCGTCACGCTCGTGGACGGCAACACCCTCACCATCGGCCGCACCCAGATCCTGTTCTGGGATGGCACCCAGAACAGCGGAGTCAACGGTTGAGCGCACTCGCCTTCACGATCCTGCGGCTGGGCTATCTGGTCCTGCTCTGGTTCTTCCTGTACCTCATCGTGCGTGTCATGCGCCGCGATATGGCCGACTCCCCCGTCGCCGGCCCGTCACGTCGACGCTCCGCGGGCGGCTCCGAGCAGCCCTCGGGCCCGCCCCCCAGGGGCCGACGCCGCAGCGCCACCCGCCTGGTCATCACCGAGGGCCCCCTGGCCGGCTCGACCGTGCCCCTGAGCCCCTCGTCGATCATCATCGGCCGCTCGCCCTCCTGCACCCTGGTCCTCGATGACTCCTACGCCTCATCGCGCCACGCCCGTGTCTTCCCCAAGGACGGCGCCTGGTGGCTGGAGGACCTGGGATCCACCAACGGAACCATGATGGACGGCCGCCCCGTGCACGGCGCCGTGGAGCTCCCCATGAACATTCCTGTCAGAATCGGCCAAACGACGCTGGAGCTGCGCTCATGACCATCTCCTTGCGCTTCGCCGCACGCTCCGACGTCGGCCTGGTCCGCCAGTCCAACCAGGACTCGGGCTATGCCGGCCCCCACCTGTGCCTTCTGTGCGACGGGATGGGCGGACCTGCGGGCGGAGACATCGCCTCGGCGGTCGCCGTCGAGCACCTCATGCCCCTGGACGCCGACTCCCACCAGGCCGGCGAGCTGTTGGGCCTCATGCGCGACGCCGTCCAGGCCGCCCACACCGAGCTCGTCACCCTGTCCTCGCAGGACCCTGACCTCGCCGGCCTGGGCACCACCTGCATCGGCGTCATGCGCAGCGGCAACAAGCTCGCCATGGTCCACGTGGGCGACTCGCGCGCCTACATGCTGCGCGACGGCACCCTCACCCAGGTCACCACCGACCACACCTTCGTGGAGTACCTCGTGGAGACCGGGCGCCTGACCCGGGACCAGGCCCGCCAGCACCCGCAGCGCTCGGTCCTCCTGCGCGTCCTGGGGGACACCGAGGGTGAGGTCCAGCTCGACGAGTCGATCCGCGAGGCCGTTCCCGGCGACCGCTGGCTGCTGTGCTCCGATGGCCTGAGCGGCCCGGTGACCGCCGAGACCATCGGTGAGGTCCTGGCCGGCGTCGCCGACCCTGGTCAGGCCGCCGACCAGCTCATTGACCTGGCCCTGCGCGCCGGCGGACCGGACAACGTCACCGCCGTCGTCTTCGACGTCGTCAAGGACGACCCCGAGCCCCAGACCGTCCCGCAGGTGGTGGGCAGTGCCGCCACCGAGCGCCTCGCCCAGGAGCGCGCCGCAGCCGCACACCGTGCCGGCGACGAGCAGGCCGAGGCCAAGGACACCGAGGCCGCCAGCCCCGCCGCCAAGGCCGCGGCCCTCATGGCCACCCTGGAGGACAAGCCCGAGGCCGCCTCCGCCAAGGAGTCCTCCGAGGTCGACGAGGCCATCGCCGCCGAGGCCGCCACCCAGGAGAAGGCCCGACGCCGCCACCGCCGTCGGGTCCTCGTAGGCAGCCTCGTCCTGCTGGCCACGCTCGTCGGCGCCAGCGCCCTGTTCTACCGCTGGACCCAGACCCGCTACTACGTCTCCACCTACAAGGGCGAGGTCGCCATCTACCAGGGGATCCCCCAGTCCGTCGGCCCGCTCAAGCTGAGCCACTCGGTCAAGACTTACGCGGACCTGCCCGTGGAGGCCCTCGATCACAACATCCGCGAGCGCCTGGAGGCCACCGTCACCCAGTCGTCGATGAGCGCCGCGGAGACCTACGTGGACAAGACGGTCCGCTCTTACCGCAAGCAGGCCCCCGCCCCGCAGGGCACCGCGAGCCCCACGGCCAAGCCCTCCTCCTCGTCCTCCTCCTCGTCCTCCTCCACCCCATCGCCGGCCTCCGCCACACCGACCCAGCCCGCCAAGCCCGGGCAGGAGGGGTGAGATGACTGCTGCTCCCGGTCCCCTGGGCGCCCCCGCGGGCGTCGCGACCATCCAGCCCGCCGGCGTCGCTCGATACTCGGGGCGCTGGGCGGAGGCGGCGCTGCTCGGCGTCGCCCTGGTCCTGGGGCTGGGCGGCTTCGTGCTCACTGCTCTCAACCGCACGGGTTCCTCCCCGGCGCAGACCGTGGGCGTGGCCATCGCCTTCCTCGTCCTGACCGTCCTCATGCACCTGTGCGTGCGCTACGCCGCCCCGTGGGCCGATCCGGTGCTCCTGCCGACGGCGGTGGCGCTCAACGGGATCGGCCTGGCCATGATCCGGCGCTTGGATCTGGCCTATGAGGCCAACGAGCAGTGGCAGTTCTATGTGGGCTCCAAGCAGCTGGTCTGGACGCTGCTGGGCGTCATCCTCTTCGCCGTCACGCTCCTGCTGCTGCGCGACTACCGGCGCCTGAGGCGCTGGGACCGGTGGGCCATGTGGTCCGGCCTGGTCTTCCTCGTCCTTCCCTTCATCCCGGGGATCGGCCAGAGCATCAACGGCGCCCGCATCTGGATCCGGATCGGCCCGATGAGCTTCCAGCCGGCCGAGCTGTCCAAGGTGCTGCTGGCGGTCTTCTTCGCCTCCTACCTCGTGGCCAACCGGGACAACCTGGCTCTGGCGGGCCGCAAGGTCCTGTGGATGAGCCTGCCGCGCGCCCGGCACCTGGGCCCCCTGTTCATCGTGTGGGGCGTGAGCATCTGCGTCCTGGTCCTGCAGAAGGACCTGGGTTCCTCGGTGCTGCTGTTCGGCCTGTTCGTCGTCGTCCTGTACGTGGCCACTGACCGGCCCTCATGGCTGCTCATCGGTGCTGCCCTGTTCCTCCCGGCGGCCTGGTTCGCGGCCACGCACCTCAACCACGTCCAGCAGCGCATCAACGGCTGGCTCCACGCCACCGACAATGCCGTGTACAACGCCGCGGGCGGCTCCTGGCAGCTGCTGACGGGCATGTTCGGGATGTCCACCGGCGGGCTCATGGGCGCCGGCTGGGGCAAGGGCTCACCGACCCTGGTCACCTTCGCCAACTCCGACTTCATCTTCGCCTCACTGGGTGAGGAGCTGGGGCTGACCGGCACGCTCGTCCTGCTCATGCTCTACCTCGTCCTCATCCAGCGGGGACTGCGCACCGCCGTGCTGCTGCGCGACGGCTTCGGCAAGCTCCTGGCCGTGGGTCTGTCCTTCGCCGTCGCCCTGCAGATCTTCGTGGTCATCGGCGGTGTCACCCGGCTCATCCCGCTGACGGGGCTGACCCTGCCCTTCCTGGCCTACGGCGGCTCCTCACTCATCGCCAACTGGATCATCCTGGCCCTCCTGCTGCGCCTGTCCGACGCCGCCCGGCGGCCGGCCACCCACGCGCCGCGGATCATCGACACCGCCGAGCTGCCGCTGTCCCTGCGCCGTCGGGTCCAGGACGCAGGGGCCGAGGAGTCGATGGCCCAGGCCGCCGATGACGCACCCGCTGGAGGCTCACCGGCCGACGCCGGGGGCTACGCCTCCCCGTCGGCCGCACCCGGCTTCGGCAGCCTGGAGGATGACGCTCGGCCCGCCGTCGCCGTCAGTCCGGAGGCGCCGCCTCCGCCGCACACCGCACCGGACGGGGCGACCCTGCGCTCATCGCGGGCCCCGGGCTTCACTGAGGACACTGACAGGAGGCAGCTGCCATGAACCGACAGATCCGTCAGGTCGCCTTCCTGGTGCTGGTCATGTTCGCCACGCTGGCCCTGTCCGTCACCAGCGTCCAGGGCCTGGCCCGCCCCTCCGTGTGGGAGTCGTGGTCGGCCAACGGGGCCCTCAACTCCGACCCGCGCAACCGCCGCACCGTCAGCCGCAACTTTGACACCGAGCGGGGCCCGATCCTCCTGGCCGGCGGCACCACGATCGCCAGCACCCAGAAGTCCGACGACGGCCAGGGCTCTGAGGACTATCAGCGCGTCTACGCCAACGGGCCGCTCTACGCCCCGGTGACCGGGTACTTCTCTCCCGCCTTCGCCTCCATGACCGGCATGGAGAAGGAGGGCAACTCTGTGCTCAACGGGGATGACCCCTCCCTGTTCTCCTCCCGGATCAAGACCCTCATCACCGGTGACTCCCAGCGGGGCGGGGCCGTGGAGCTGACCATCAAGCCCGAGATCCAGCAGGCCGCCTACGACGCCCTGGCCGGGCGCGAGGGCGCCGTCGTCGCCCTGGACCCCAAGACCGGGGCCATCCTGGCGCTGGTCTCCACCCCCTCCTACGACCCCTCGGCCTTCGCGACCCGCAACGGGAACGCCGCCAATGAGGCCGCGACCCTCAGCCAGGACTCCTCCCGTCCCCTGGACAACCGGGCCATCGCCGGCAACCGCTACCCGCCGGGATCGACCTTCAAGATCATCACCACGGCGGCGGCACTGCGCACCGGCAAGATCAAGCCCGATCAGGAGGTCGACGCCCCCGACACCATCACCCTGCCGGGCACCAGCCACTCCCTGGAGAACTACGGCGGGGAGTCCTGCGGCGGTGGTCGGACCACCTTCTCCAAAGCCTTCGCCGAGTCCTGCAACACTCCCTTCGCGCAGCTGGCCATCAACGTCGGCGAGGAGGAGCTCTCCAAGGAGGCGAAGAACTGGGGCTTCGACTCCGACTTGTCCATCCCGCTGAAGGTCACGCCGTCGACCTACCCGCACAACGACTCCCAGGCGCAGACCGCGATGGCCGGCATCGGTCAGGCCTCGGTGCAGGCGACCCCGCTCATGATGGCGATGGTGGCCGCCACCGTGGCCAACAAGGGCGAGCAGATGACCCCCTACCTGGTCTCGCGCACCCTGGACCCCGACCTCAACGAGGTCAGCTCCACCTCCACGAAGGTGGCCCGCACTCCGATCGACTCGGCCACCGCCTCCTCCCTGTCCTCCCTCATGCAGACCGCCGTCGCCGAGGGCACGGGCACCAGCGCCCAGGTCTCCGGGGTCCAGGTGGCCGGCAAGACCGGTACCGCCGAGACCGGCACGGACAGCGGCCCCACCACCTGGTTCGTCGGCTTCGCCGGCACCGACATCGACAAGCCTGAGATCGCCCTGGCCGTCGTGCTCGACGGCAATGCGGAGACCGAGGACGGCGCCACCGGCGGCAAGATCGCCGGACCCGTCGCCGCCCAGGTCATCGATGCGGCGGTGAACCAGTGAAACCTGTTGCCGGGCTCCAGCTCCAGGGCCGCTACGAGCTGGTCGAGCAGATCGCTCTGGGCGGCATGGGCCAGGTGTGGCGCGCCACCGACCTGCGTTCGGGTCGGGCCGTGGCCGCCAAGATCCTGCGCCCCGAGCTGACCGGTGACGAGATCTTCCTGTCCCGCCTGCGTGCGGAGGCCAAGAACTCCAAGGGGCTGCGCCACCCGAACCTCGCCGTCGTCCTGGACTCCGGGGAGAAGGACGGGACCGGCTGGCTCATCATGGAGCTCGTCCAGGGGCGCGCCCTGTCCGACATCATCGCCGAGAAGGGGACCCTGTCACCCGCCGAGATCCTGCCGGTCCTGGCGCAGGTCGCCCGCGCCCTCCAGGTCGTCCACGACTCCGGCGTCGTCCACCGGGACGTCAAGCCCTCCAACATCCTCATCAACCGCGAGGGCCTGGCCAAGCTCACCGACTTCGGCATCTCCACCGGCATCAACCAGCGCCCCCTGACGGCCTCCGGCATGGTGATGGGCACCGCCCAGTACCTCGCCCCCGAGCAGGCCATGGGGAACATGGCCACCCCGGCCGGCGACCTCTACGGGCTGGGCATCATCGCCTACGAGGCCCTGGTGGGGCGGCGCCCCTTCAGCGGAGCCACCCAGGTCGATATCGCCTTCGCCCACGTCAACGAGGAGGTGCCCGCCCTCCCCGACGCCGTCCCGCCCCAGGTCCAGGCCATCATCCTCAAGCTGCTCGCCAAGAAGCCCTCCGACCGGCCGCACTCCGCCCGCGAGGTGGCCCGCGCCCTGGACCGGGCGGTGGTGAACCTGCCCACGGACGCGTGGGATCCCCGTGAGGCGCTCAGCTGGGAGTCCACTGGCCGCCGCGGTCCGCAGACCCGCGAGCTGCCCCGGCCCGCCGCCGTGCGTCCCGGTCGTCACGCGGCCGAGGAGCCGACGCCGTCACGCACCGCCCGGCACGCCTCAGGACGCTCCTTCCTCGGCCTCAACCTGCTGACGCTCAGGGCCCTCATCCCGGCGCTCTCGCTCATCACCCTGCACAGCACGGGTACGCTTGCCCATGCGCATCAGGTCGTGCCAGCCTTGATGCTGAGCATCCCTGTCAAGGAGGTACTGTGACCAGTCAGTTCCCCCAGGTCCTCGCGGGCCGTTACGAGATCCGCGACCTCATCGGACGTGGTGGTATGGCAGAGGTGCACCTCGGCTACGACACTCGCCTGTCGCGGGTCGTGGCCATCAAGCTGCTGCGTTCGGACATCGCCGGCGACCCCACCTTCCAGGCCCGCTTCCGCCGGGAGGCCCAGTCCGCGGCGGCGCTCAACCACCCCGCCGTCGTCGCCGTCTATGACTCCGGTGAGGAGGAGCTCCTCCAGCCCGGTGGCGCCAGCCGCACCGTTCCCTACATCGTCATGGAGTACATCGAGGGGCACACGGTGCGTGAGCTCCTCAGCGAGGGTGAGGCCGTCCCGATCGCGGAGGCCGCGGAGATCGTCTCCGGGGTCCTGGACGCCCTGGAGTACTCCCACCGGGTCGGGATCGTCCACCGTGACATCAAGCCCGGAAACATCATGCTGACCTCCACCGGCGCCGTGAAGGTCATGGACTTCGGCATCGCGCGGGCCATTGAGGACTCCGCCTCCACGGTCACCCAGACCCACACGGTGGTGGGCACCGCCCAGTACCTCTCCCCGGAGCAGGCCCGCGGCGAGTCCGTGGACGCCCGCTCGGACCTGTACTCCACCGGCTGTCTTCTCTACGAGCTGCTCACCGGCCAGCCGCCCTTCCAGGGCGACTCCGCCGTGGCCATCGCCTACCAGCACGTGCGGGAGATTCCCAAGCGTCCCTCCTCGCTGGCGGCCGATGTGCCCGAGTCCCTGGACCGGGTGATTCTCAAGTCCCTGGCCAAGAGCCGTGAGGACCGCTACCAGGACGCCGCCCACATGCGCGCCGACCTGCAGGCGGCCGCCCGAGGCCTGTCTGTGGCCGCGCCGGCCGCTGACTCCTGGTCCCCGGCCACCTCGGTCATGGCCTCACCGGCCGCCGAACCAGTTCAGCCCACCTCCTCCTTCGCCCAGGTGCCCTCCGGGGCCTCTCCGATGCAGGCGGCCAAAGAGGCCGAAGAGCCCGAGGAGAAGCCCAAGAGCCACGCCTGGGTCTGGATCCTCATGTTCCTGCTGTTCATGACCCTAGCCGTCGTCGCCGGGCTGTGGGCCGCCGGGGGCTTCGACAACCAGCCCACCCCGACGCCGAGTCCGACCATCAGCAAGGTGGAAGTCCCCGACACCTCCGGTCAGGACGAGGAATCGGCCAAGAAGACCATTGAGGACGCCGGCCTGAAGTTCGCCAAGGACGAGGTCGCCAACGAGGAGGTCGGTGCAGGACTGGCTGTCTCCTCCGACCCGGGCAAGGGCACGAAGGTCGAGCCGGGCTCCACCGTCACCGTGCACTTCTCCACCGGATCGGCGATGGTCAAGGTTCCCGACCTGTCCGGCAAGACTCAGGAGGACGCCCGCAAGGCCCTCAAGGAGGCCGGGCTCGAGGGCGGAAACACCTCCCAGGAGGACTCCGCCACGGTCGCCAAGGACCGGGTCATCTACACCAACCCGCAGGCGGGGAACTCCGTTGCACGCGGCACCACGGTGGACCTGGTGCTCTCCACCGGGAACACCTCCGTCCCCGACGTCTCCGGCCAGGACGAGGCCACGGCGAAGAAGTCCATCGAGGATGCCGGCCTGCAGTTCAAGAAGGGCGACGACGTGGCCTCTGCTGAGGTCGAGCGCGGCAAGGCCGTCTCCTCCAACCCGGCCGCGGGCACCAGCGTCTCCGCGGGAGACACGATCACCGTGAGCTTCTCCAGCGGCGCGGCCAAAGTGACGATTCCCAGTAACCTCAACGGCAAGACTGTCGAGGAAGCAACTGCCGATCTGCAGAAGCTCGGACTCAACGTCACCGTCATCACCAAGACCTCTGACAAGGTGGACGCAAATAAGGTCATCGGCACGAGCCCGAAGGCCGGCGAACAGGTGAGCGCCGGTTCGACCGTCACCCTCACGGTCTCCTCCGGTAAAGACAGTGACAACAACAACAATAACAACAACAACCAGCAGCAGCCGCAGCCGGGTAATCCCAATCCCGGCGGTGGGAACGCCAATAACGGCGGCTGAGCGCCTGACGGTCCATGGCGCCGCGCGAGGGGTGTCCTCTTCGCTCAGGTGACTGGTGTTCCAGGCTTTCCTGGCCTGGGACACCAGTCACGTCTTTTGATGGGGCCGTGTTGTGACGATCACCGTCAGCCCCGGATGTACGGCCGGTCCTGCTCGCCGGGATGCACCTCGCCGGTCCTCTGGCATTCCGTCTGTGCGGACAGCTGCCCCAGGTTTCCGTCGCGGAAGTACCCTGCCGTCCTCCTGCTCCGTACGCGCGGACAACCGAGCCCGCACGTCGTCGAGAACGCACCTGAGGCCACGAGCATGGCCCCCTGCGGGTACAGACCGCGAGCCTTCAGGTGCGTCCTCCGGCTCTGGGCACCTGCATCCAGCTGGCCATCGCCTACGACGGGGACATTCCACGTGGCCGGGTGCGTGTCCTTCCGGGCGGGGGCATTCGACGCCGTCGGGGACAGCATTCCCGTCCCCGGGCGCGCAGGACGTCCCCGGCCGCACAGAAATGTCCCCGCACGCGCAGGATGTCCCCAGCCAAGGCGCCTGAGTGCGGGGCGCCCTTGGCAGCCCGAGTCACTGGTACAGCGAGTGCGCCGGCGCCGACGTCGAACCACGACCTCCGGGCCCCACACAGGCGCCAGAAGCGGCCAAGCAGGGAAGGCGCGACCGGCTCCAGGAGAGGAAGCTCCCAGACCTGAGGTGGAGGCTCCCAGCTGTGGAGTGAGAGTGCCCGGCCCTCACCGGTCGGGGTGGCTCATCCCTATCCCAGCAGCCCGGCGCGTTCGGCGAGGACCGCCAGGTGCACCCGGTTACGGGCACCGACCCGCTCCTGCGCACTGCGCAGGTGGGCCTTGACGGTTGAGACCGAGATGTACAGCCGGTTCGCGATCTCCTCAGTGGTCAGTCCCTCGGCGGCCGCGGCGATGACCTCGAGCTCGCGCCGGCTGAGCCCCGCTGCTGCCTGCTGAGCCTGGGCCACGGCGTGCTGACGCTCCTGAGAGCGAAGGTCATAGGCCGTCATCGTCGGGGCCGTCGGCTGGGAACGCACATATCGCAGCAGCTCGGCAAGCGCCCCCGGCGAGAGCACCGACTCGCCCGCCATGACCCGACGCAGCCCGGCCTGGAGCTCCTCGGAGGCGGAGTACTTGAGCAGGTAGCCCACCGCACCGGCCTCAATGACGCGCACGACGGCGTCGTCGACGTCCCAGGTGGTCAGCGCCACGACGTGGGGGTGGCGCGGTGCGGCACAGATCTGGCGGGTGGCCTCGATCCCGTCCATGACGGGCATGCCCAGGTCCATGAGCACGATATCGGCCTCGATCCGGCCCACCACGTCGATCGCCTCACGGCCGTCACCGGCCTCGGCGACGACGACGTAGTCCTGGCTCGGCCGCAGGAGCGGCTTGATGGCGGCGCGGGTCAGTGGGTCGTCGTCGACGAGGATGACACGGACCGGGCGGACCGGTGCGGGGGACGCGGACCAGGAGGCCGAGGAGGCCGGGGCGGCGGAGGGATCGGGCACGGGACCAGCCTAGGTGCGTGCGCCGACACAATCACCATCCCAACGGCCCAGGCCCCGGATGGTGCCTCCCCGTGAGCTGCGCGCAGACCGGTATCTCCGATCTCGGGCTGTTCAGATACTGGTTGGCGGCCGCTCAGCGATCGGTGCGGGGTGACTCCGCCGAGCGCCAGGGCAGGTGCGCGCTCACGACGAACCTGCCCTGGCCGTCGGGGCCGGCGTGGAACGTGCCGCCGCAGATCGCCGCCCGTTGGGCCATGCCGCGCAGGCCCGAGCCGCCCTGGGGGTCGCCGACGACGACTCCAGGTCCTGACGCTGCGCCTCGGTCAGCGCCCGCGGCCTGAGGCGCCTCACCGGCCTCTGCCTCGGGAGCCTCCGCATTGTGAGCCTCCGGCTCGGTCCGAGAGATCCGGTTGGAGCAGGTGATGTCGATGCCGGTGTCCGGACCGCCCTCGACACGCAGTTGCACATTCGTACCGGGCGAGTGCTTGCGGGCGTTGGTCAGGGACTCCTGGACGATCCGGTAGACGGCTCGCGAGAGCACCTCGTCGGCCTGCGCAGCGCGGTCCAGGTAGATCGAGGAACTCAGCGGCTGGCGGGCGGCAAGGACCCCGTCCACCACCTCTCTGAGGTCCTCCAGGCGCGGGGCGGGCTCGACCGCCCCCACCGGCTCGCGCAGCACGGCGAGCAGGGAACGCAGGTCCCGCATGGCGCCCTGGGCCTCCTGTCGCACGCGCTGGGCGGCGGCCCGCGGATCGTCATCGCCGACGGCGCCGGCTGAGTCCGGGGCCTGCGAGCCCTCTGGGGCATTCGAGCTCTCCGACGTCTCCAGGACGCCCTGCTCCAGGGCGGCGGCGTGGAGGGCGAGCAGCGACAGGCGGTGGCCGAGTCCGTCATGCACCTCGCGAGCCACCCGCTCACGCTCGGCCTGCAGGCTGACGGTGTCCGCCAACCGGGTGGAGGTCCGGGTCTGCTCCTGGGCGGCGCGCTCGGCCTGGGCTGAGGCGTCGGCGGCCTCCTGGGCACGGCGTCGTGCCTTCTTCTCCCCATCACGTGCACGCAGCCACAGTCCGACGGCGACCGGCAGGGACATGGCCACGACCGCGAGGAACAGCACCTGCAGCACCGACACATGGGTCACGGCATGGGGCTCGGGGGAGGATGAGTTGAAGGCACCGATGATGGAGTTCCCGGTGGAGCCCTGGCTCGCGTCCCGGAAGAGCGCCGTCAGGGTGCCGACGGCGAGCAGCGCGCCTGTGGCCCACGGGACAGGGTCGCGCAGGGACCGGGACCGGCGCACCACGGTGGTGAAGGCGATGAGTCCCACCGTGGTGTCCAGGTAGACCCCGATGCCCGCGAGCGCCGAGGCGACCGTGATCGCCACCGGCCAGCGCCGGCGCAGGAAGACCACCACGAGGAGCGCTAGCCCTACCAGAAACCCTGCAACATCAAGGAACGGATTGCTTGTCTTAAGAGCCTGCTCATGACCGAAGTGGTATCCCAGTGCGCACATGGAGGCGAGCAGGCACAGGGCGAACAGGCCCAGGGATCGCAGGATCGTCAGGGTGACGCGCAGGGCACGGCGTTGCGACGGGGACAGGGACTCCGTGAACGACCGAGCCGGTCTTACAGGGGCGTACGGCGCAGGACTGGAGGGAGCCGCAGTCATCCGGGGGCGGAGGCTCGGTCCCGGCGCCGCAGGAGTACCGGGAGCAGCGGAAGGAGCGGGGTATGCGGGATGCGGGGCGAGTCCCGCATACCCCTGGTACCCCGGATACCCCGGATAGGCGGGATAGGGGTAGGCCGGCGGGCTCGACGGGTATGGCAGGGCCCGCGCCCCGGGAGGCGGCGCAGTGGGCTCAGTCCGGCCGCCACCCAGGCCACCGCTCCAGCCCGACACGGGTGGGGTGCCGGGTGCAGGAGTGGGCGGGTAGGTGGGGACTGACATGTGCTCACTGTAGGACCGGGCACTGACATGCATGATCGCCCGATAGGACACGATTCGGGCGCTAGGGCGCGGGAGGCATCGTCCTTTTGGTCAGTCGCGATGAGTGCCCTTTCGGACGGCCGCCTCGGACTCATCGGTCGATGTGCGCGCTGCACGGCCGGGGCCATCGTTGTTCCCGTCAGCTGATCCCGTCAGCTCCGGTGACGACACACCGTGATGGGCACTGCCGCATCCCGCTCAGTGCCTCACCTCCCGCATCTCGAAGGACCCATCATGACCAGCCCCGTCAACCCAGTCCCTTCCTCACCCGCCGGTGTCCCCACCGGTGTCCCCGCCGCGCCCTTCCCCGCCCCGGCCGCAGGCATGGGCATGCCCGCCCCTGAGCCGAAGCGCTCCTGGTTCGCCCGACACAAGATCCTCACCGGTATCGGCGCCTTCATCGCCGTCGGCATGATCGCCTCCGCACTCAACGGTGGTGGGGGCTCGGGGAACTCGAGCACTACCACCGCCACCCTGCCCTCCATCCAGTCGATGGCCAGCGCGCCCGCTCAAGCAACCGCCGGCCAGGACTCCGCAGCCGCACCCAGCCCCCAGCAGCAGGAGGCGGCAAAGGATGCCGAGAAGTCGGACTCCGCACTGAGCTTCCCCGGGAAGCAGAGCGGCGACGTCGTCGGAAACGCCGGTGACACGATCGACGACGACGGCATCAAGGTCAGCGCCACACCCGTGGCCGCGGGTGATGCCACCCTGGGCCCCACCGCCTGCTCGACCATCACGATCACCAACGGCTCCAAGAACACGCTGGACGTCAATGCCCTGGACTTCACCTTGCAGGACCCGGCCGGGGCGATCAGCAACAGCGGCTTCATGGGGTCGAGCAACCACCTGTCGGCCTCCAAGCTGATCGCGGGAGGCTCGGTCAGCGGAGATGTCTGCTTCGATGCCGACGTGTCGGCCGGAGGGCAGTACGTGCTCCTCTACAAGCCCACGCTCTCGCTGTTCGGGCACCGCCGGGCCTGGATCAACAACCTTTGACATCCCACGGGGTCCGCAGGTGCATCTGGCACTGCGGGCCCCAACGGTCGGGGACGACGTTCCACGCGGCCGGGTGCGTGTCCTTCCGGCCGGGCGCGTGTCCTTCCGGCCGGGGGCGTTCGACGCCGTCGGGGACAGCAATCCCGTCCCCGCACGCGCGAGACGTCCCCCGCCGGAAGAGAATGTCCCCGGCCACACAGAAATGTCCCCAGCCACCTGGGACCCCGGCTCAGCTCAGATGCCGCGCGCCGACAGCACGCCGTCGATCGCGCGCAGCTCCTCAAGGACCTTGGGCTCGATCTCGCCCTCGACGTCGACCAGCGTCACCGCCAGCTCACCGCGCGACTTGTTGAGCAGGTTGGCGATGTTCTGCCCGTGCTGGGCCACGATCGTGGAGACCTGACCGACCATGTTGGGCACGTTGCGGTTGACGATGACGAGCCGGTGCGTGCCCTCCTGGCGCGACATGACGGCCTCGGGGAAGTTCACCGAGTTGTGGACCTGCCCGTCCTCGAGGAAGCCGCGCAGGGAGTCGGCGGCCATGATGGCGCAGTTGCGCTCGGCCTCCTTGGTGGAGGCGCCCAGGTGGGGCAGGGAGATGCACTTGGGGTGCTTGTGGACCTGCGTGGAGGGGAAGTCGCACACGTAGCCGCGCAGCGTGCCCTCGTCCAGGGCCGCCACGACGGCGTCGGTGTCGACGATCTCGGCGCGCGCGAAATTGAGCAGCACCGCGGTCTCCTTCATGAGGGCCAGGCGCTGGGTGCTCACCAGTCCGCGGGTGGCCGGGATGAGGGGCACGTGGACGGTGAGGATGTCGGCGCGGCGGAAGACCTCCTCCATGGAGTCGGCCCGCTCGACCTCAGCGCTCAGGTGCCAGGCGTGCTCCACGGAGATACCCGGGTCGAAGCCGACGACGTTGAGCCCCAGCCCCAGGGCGGCGTTGGCCACCTGCACGCCGATGGCCCCCAGGCCGATGACGCCGAGCGTGCGGCCGGGCAGCTCGAATCCGACGAACTGCTTCTTGCCGGCCTCGACGGCCTTGGCGATCTCGGCGTCGTCGCCCTCGAGGGTGTGGGCGAAGCGGGCCGCCGGGATGAGGTTGCGCGAGGCGATGAACAGGCCCGCCAGGACCAGCTCCTTGACGGCGTTGGCGTTGGCGCCGGGGGTGTTGAACACGGGCACGCCGCGCTCGGTGAGCGCCTCGACCGGGATGTTGTTCGTGCCGGCGCCGGCGCGGGCCACGGCCAGGACCGACTCCTCGATGGGGGTGTCGTGGAGCTTGGCCGAGCGCACCAGGAGGGCGTCGGGCTCCTCCACGGAGCCGCCGACCTCGTAGAGCTCGTCGGGCAGGCGGGACAGGCCGGCCCCGGAGATGGCGTTGAGGGTGCGGATGCGGAACTTGTGGTCAACGCTGCTGGTGGTCACGGAAGTACTTTCTGCAGAGCGGTCCAGGTGGAGGAAGGTCGTGGCGGACAGGCGGTCGGGCCCGCAGGCCAGGCGAGACGGCCGGGATGGCGAGCCGGCGGGCGCTCAGGCCCGGGCGGCGAAGTCGGTCATGTAGTCGATGAGGGCGCGCACGCCCTCGATCGGCATGGCGTTGTAGATGGAGGCGCGCATGCCGCCCACGGAGCGGTGCCCCTTGAGGTTGGTGAGCCCTGCGGCCTGGGCGCCGGCCAGGAAGTCGGCGTCGCGGGCAGGGTCGGCCAGGGTGAAGGGCACGTTCATCCAGGACCGCGAGCGCTCCTGAACCGGGTTGGCGTAGAAGTCGGAGGAGTCGATGTAGCCGTAGAGAAGCTCAGCCTTGGCGCGGTTGCGCTCGGCCATTGCCTCCAGGCCGCCGCCGTCCTCGATCCAGTGGCCGATGAGCCCCAGCAGGTAAATGGCGAAGGTGGGAGGCGTGTTGAGCATGGAGTCGGCGTCGGCCATCTTCTGGTAGTCCAGGATGGTGGGGGTCACCGGGCGGGCGTACCCCAGCAGGTCCTCGCGCACGATGACGACGGCCAGGCCCGAGGGCCCCATGTTCTTCTGAGCCCCGGCGTAGATAAGGCCGTAGCGGGAGACGTCGATGGGCCGCGAGAGGATCGTGGAGGAGAAGTCGGCCACGAGCGGGACCTCGCCGGCCTCCGGCACGTAGTCGAACTCGACGCCGCCGATGGTCTCGTTGGGCGTGTAGTGCAGGTAGCGGGCCGCCTCGGGCACCGTGAAAGAGCCGGGCTCGGGAGTGGTCGTGTAGGAGGAGGCGGCCTCGTCGGCGGGCACGACGACGTCGAGCTCGTAGGCGCCGGCCTGCTTGATGGCCTTGGCGGACCACTGGCCGGTGTTGAGGTAGGCGACCGTGTCACCGGGGGCGGTCAGGTTGAGGGGGATGCCGGCGAACTGGGCGCTGGCCCCGCCCTGGAGGAAGAGCACGCGGTAGTTGTCGGGCACGGACAGGAGGCGGCGCAGGGTGGCCTCGGCGTCGGCCGCGCAGGCCACGAAGTCGGCTCCGCGGTGGGAGACCTCCAGGACGGACATTCCCGATCCGCCCCAGCTGGTGAGCTCGGAGGCGGCCTGCTCGAGGACGGGCAGGGGGAGCTGGGCGGGACCGGCGGAGAAATTGAAAACGCGCACGGAGTCATCATGGCCGCTTATGCGCGCGGCGGCAATGTCGTCCCGCATGGCGACGCCCGCCGACGTCGGAACGCAGCCGAACCGCTGCCGGAATGCGGCCAGAACACGGCCAGAACGCGGCACAGCGCGAAATTCTCATGTCCCCCAAAAGTACGGGTGGCACAGGCCTTCCACCCCGTCAACCGAGCACGTTGTCAGCGATAGCACAGGTGGACCGCTCAACTGGCCGGTAGGGTTTACCCACGCCCAAGTCCCTACCTGACAAGTTTTTATGATCGATTCACAGCACGACGAGACCACTTCTGCAGCAGCTTCCGGCTCCACGTCGGCGGCCGCGCAGCAATCGCACGGCCCAGGTTCCGATCGCACGCCCTCTCTGGGACACCAGGTGCTCGACCGGCTCCGCAGGGGGCGCAAGCCGCGCTTGGGCGCCATCCTCATGGCGCTCGTCGCCGTGGTGTCCCTGGCCACCGGGTTCCGGGCCTGCAACTGCAACCGGGCCTGGATCGAGGTCTCCGCGGCGGCCACGCCGGAGGCCAACCCGCTCAAGGGGATGATGCCCTTCGCGCCAGCGGATGCCTCCCACTCGCCGGTGCTGCAGGAGAACGCACCGCCCCACACGATGGAGTGGCTGACGCTGCCGGTCAGCGACGTCGTCACCGGGCCCGGCTCGTACTCCTGGGACAAGCTCGATGCGCACCTCAACGCCATCGCCTCGCGCGGGCACCAGGCGGTGCTGCGCTTCTACGTCGACTACCCCGGGCGCCCCAGCGGCATCCCGGCCTACCTGCTGAGCTCCCACGCGGTGCCGACCCACGACTACACGTTCCACGGCAACGCGCCGGGCCAGTCACTGGCGCCGGACTACAACGACCCCGAGATGATGTCGATGCTCACCAGCTTCATCTCGGCCCTGGGCCAGCAGTACGACGGCGACCCGCGCCTGGCCTTCATCACCCACGGCCTGGTGGGCTTCTGGGGCGAGGGGCACACCTACCCGATGAACGGCAAGGTCTCCGGGGAGAACCCCTCCGGCGAGAACTGGATGCCGTCGGCGGCGAACCAGAACACCCTCGTTGACACCTGGGGCAGCGCCTTCCAGGTGACGCCGACGCTGGCGCGCTACCCGTCCGCGGAGACGGTCAAGCACGGGGTCGGCTACCACGATGACTCCTTCGGCTACGCCACGATGGACACCGCCGACTGGCACTTCCTGCCGAAGCTGAAGGACGCCAAGGCGGACCAGGCCTGGCAGCAGCACCCGATCGGCGGCGAGATCTACCCGGGCATCCAGGAGTGCTCCGTGCGCAACCCGGGCAGCTGCATGGCCTCGGGCTCCAACGGAGGAACGGTGGACATCGACGCCTCCATCAAGGCCACGCACGCGAGCTGGCTGGTGGACAACTGGGCCTTCACCACGACCCTCAACGGCTCCGAGCGCGAGCGGACCGTGCAGGCCTCCGCCGAGACCGGCTACGACTTGGCGGTGTCGCGCTGGCGGATGCGCAACGGCAAGGTCGAGGTGCAGATCGCCAACAACGGGGTGGCGCCCTTCTACTACAACTGGAATGTGGAGGCGGTGGCCATCAACACCTCCAACGGCATGGAGGTCGGGCGCACCACGCTCAGCGGCGACCTGCGCAAGGTCGCGGTCGGCAAGACCCAGACCTTCTCCGGGCAGCTTCCGGCGGACCCGGCCGGACAGAACACGATCCTGGTGCGCGTGGTCAACCCGCTGGACTCGGGTCAGCCGCTGCGCTTCTCCAGCGCCGGCCAGGACCAGACGCTGCCCGGCTACCTCACCCTGGGCCGCACCCCCACCAAGTAGGCGGAACCCGACGGCGGAGTCCCGACGGAATACCGGCGGGGCCCGCCCGGGGCCGGGCTCCCCGACCCGGGTCCGGGGCGATCGAGGACCTAGAGGACCTAGCAGCGGGGCCGGGCGCTCTCAACCCAGGGGCCGGCCCCGCCTTCCGCCAGCCTGGCGTCTGTCCACCCGTTTCTGGTTCCCGCCTGGTTCCCGCGCAGCCTCCCGGCGGCGGTTCGACGTCGGCGCTAGCCCGCCCCGCCTCGGGCCGGCCCACTCCACGAGGGTGGGGATCTACTGACCGAGGGTTGTGCGTACTGCACGAACCCCCGCCCTTGGTGGAGTATCCCCAACCCTCCTCCAGTAGCACCCGAACCTCGTGCAGTAGGCGCCCCGACCCAGCCGACCGGACCCGGGCATAAAAGGACCACCAACCGGTATCTCCTGTGCTGGCACGGAGATGGCTTGCGGAGCCTCACGAGAACGATGCGCAGGCTTCGAGGCGACCAAACAGTCGATGAAGCGACCCGCCTGGCTTCAACCGGCTCCAGACAGCCACCCCACCCCGGCTCACAGGGGGTAGGCCGACGGCGTCCCCTCGATGGCCTCGGTGAGGTCGATCTCGCGCTCACCCAGGCTGAAGCGGTAGCGGCCCAGGATCTCCAGGGGCTCGTCCTCGGCTGCCAGGAAGGCGCGCACGGCCTCCTTCTCCTCCTCGTCGAGCCAGGTCATCTGGTCCGACAGGCACCGGTAGCGGCTGGCCTCGGCCACGTCGCGCAGCCACTGCATCTGGGTGTCGTCCAGGAGGTTGCGGCGGTGGCGGAAGAAGACGACGTCGGGGTCGACCCCGATGACCCGCCCCAGCCAGAGCCGGTTGATGCCGGCGTGCAGGGCGTTGTAGGCCTTGGCGTCGGACAGGTCGTCGGAGGCGTAGTTCTCCCACATGGGGGCCACGTCCGGCCCCACCCGCACCGCGTCGAGCAACCCGATGGAGGGCATGATGAGCGCCCCGGAGCCCAGGAGGAAGGTCTCCTCCCCGGCCGTGTCGCGCACGAGCCGCAGCCCGGTGCGGTAGGCCTCCTCCCGGTCGATCTGGCGGTGCCGGTAGCCGGGGATGGCGGCGGCGTTGATGAAGTCGAGCTTGAGGTAACTGAAGCCCCACCGGTGGACGATCTTGGCGATGAGCTTGCGCACGTAGGTCTGGGCGGTGGGGTGGGTCGTGTCCAGCGCGTAGTAGTCGCCGCCCCAGTTGGAGCCGGCCACGGCCAGTCCGCCGTCGGCGTTGTGGACGAACATCTCCGGGTAGTCGCGCACGGCCCGCGAGCCCGGCAGGGCGATGAAGGGCGCCACCCACAGGCCCGGCTGCATGCCGGCCTCCCGGATCCGACTCGCGGCGGCCTCCATCCCGTCGCTGAAGCTCTCGCCGGCCTCCCAGTCGCCGACCGCGACCTCCCAGCCGTCGTCGATCTGAAGCGTCTTGAAACCCAGCTCGGCGACCTGCGGTATCTCGCGCTCGAGGGCCTCCTGCGAGATCCCCTCGTAGTAGGAGTACCAGGAGCACCACACGCTCTGCGGCTCGATCGCCCGGGCCCCCAGGCTCTCGCCGAGCTCGCGCGCGTAGCGGGCCATGACGGCGGTGGCCGGGCCGGGCAGGATCACCCAGCGCGCCGGGTCACCGGACTCGGTGAAGGCCTCCAGGACCGCGGTGTCGGCGCGCAGCCGCGGCGTGCGCCCGTCCAGGCAGCCCACAAGCAGCGCCCCGGCGGAGTCCTCCAGGACCGCCATCCAGGCCGAGTGGTGGCGGGCCGGGTCGTCCCAGGGGGCGTCGTCGGCGGTCCGACGGCGCTGCTCATTGGCGATGCGCATGGGCGCCTCGCTCAGGCGGCGCCAGCCCGAAGGCGACCAGGAGTTCTGGCCGGTGCGGTAGAACTCGCCATCGCGCATGTCGTGCAGGAGGGTCAGGTGGGAGGCCTCGACGTAGACCGCGCCGGTGGCGCCGCCGGCACCGTGCTGGGTGGTCACCGTGCCGTCGCAGGCCAGGGCGATGCTGCGCCCGGTCAGGGTGATGTGGTGAATCATGCGCTCTCCTCGGCTCCGGCCTGTCCTGCCCGCGGCTCGGGTCCCCCGCGAGGCACCGGCACCGCCCGGCTCGCACTGTACGTGCTACCGACCGTACAGACCGACATTTTCTTCAAAGATGACGCGGAGCCGCGTCGTTTATGAAGATTCGGTCGGTGTGTGAGGATTGTGCTGCCCGCGGTGGAAGTAGTCCGCCAGCTCCGCGTCGAGCTCGGGCACGTCGAAGGGCACGGAGCCCGAGCGCAGGGACCGGGTGGCCAGCACCCCCGCTGCGACGGCGGCGCGCGCTGATCGGCGAGACGTCGGTGTCCCCGCCATCGACGTCGATTGCGGGCATACCAGGGGGGAGAACATCCCTATGGCCATTCCTATGGCACAACGGAAAGAGCAGGTGGCACAGCACCTCAAGACACCGGAAGAGAATGTCAACAGGAGCGTCATGCAACGTGACGGTCGCCCCGCGGACACATACTTCGCACACCGATCCCATAGATGGCACGGGGATCATCACCCATATGAACGAGCCTCTCCGCGCCACCCCGTGGCACGGAGGAACTGTTCCCACGTGAGCGCCTCCGGGTCTATACTGCGACTCCACTCAAGATCACGATCCTGCCGAAAGTAACCGTACTCAACAGCATAGTTGACCATCCCCAGGATCTCCTGCGCATGAAGATCATCGGCAACCAATTCAGGAAAGTTGCGCGCCAACCCGTCATACGTGAACGCATCGCGATATTCGGCTCGCAGCCCGGTAACATCCTGGAACGTTCTCACCATCTCGCGCGGAGAGATGACATCACCCACGATCGGCAGGGTTTCACCGTCATACCTCTCCGGCTTGCTGATGATTTCCCGCACAGCCGGACCAGTCGCCGTGACGGGATCGACGAACGGCGCCCGAAAATCTTCAGGAAGATATATAGGAAGGACAAGCGAGCCGTCCTCCACCCTGGGAACGTAGTACTCCATCAAATTGGTGTAGAAAAATGAGAGAATCACAAAAGTACTAGCTACGGGCAGACCACTGATGTACTCCGCAACCCGCGCCTTGTCGGTGAAATGAGGTGCGAACAACTTTCCACCTGTGGTCTCATCAACGTTCTCCAAGGCACTGAACACAACGTGTTCAACCCCGGCCCTCACCGCAGCATCAGCGATCCGACACCCCAACTCGTATTCACGAGACCCTCTCGGAGGAGTGGGAGGGGTGACCAAGAATGCAGCACGAGCACCAGAAAAAGCATCAACCCACGCATCATCACTCCCCAACGAAAGCGACCCCGCCACCAATTCGGCACCTTGACGTTCAAGGCTTTGCGCCACCTGCGATGCGGGATCCCGAGTCAGTGCCCGCACCCTGTAGCCTCCACCCTGCAGCAACGATCTCACAACGCTGCGCCCCTGCTTGCTGGTTGCACCGGCAACAGCAACAATCGGAGTGTCCAGCATGTTACGCTCCCATCCATGACTCATAACGAACATTGGCTGACACAGGACAGCGTCACAGGAGTGAGACCGCCACGTCAAGAACTATCTTTTTAGATAGTCCCCTCAAAACGGAGACATGACACATGAGGACCGAATGCATCAGCGAGTTCGTCAGTTTCAACGACAAGACCTACTCCTGCCCGATCAGCGTGGCCATGAATCTTGTCGGAGGGAAATGGAAGACGGTCATCATTTACCACCTTCAACACGGACCGAAGCGCTTCAGCGAACTACGGAACGATCTCGTGTCAGCAACAGATGCAACACTCACTCATCAGCTCAAACAGCTCGAGACGGACGGCCTCATATCACGCCGAGCCTTTGGCGATAAGCCGCCATTGAAAACGGTGTACTCACTCACCGACTTCGGTCGAACCTTTTTACCCGCCTTACAGGCCCTGACACAATGGGGAAATCAGGTGGTAGCAGAGCGAGGTCAATTCATGTAGATGCCCTCATGTTTCTTGAAGTGGACCACCGAAGACCTACACGGCACACATTCTCTTGGCGCGAATCACGGCCACGGAGTCATTCACCGACACGGCCGGCCGTCGAGACGAACTTGACGGACGGCCAATTTATACCCCGTCGGCGACTCGCCCGACTTTGCAGAATCGAGATGTTCCGTTACCTTATCGTGAGACGTCTGACATCTACCGTCTACGTCTCCTGTTGAAGGCAAGGCCGCCTCGGCACCCTAGAACGGAACACCTATGACATCGCACAGTCCTTTTTCCCGGAGGCGCCTGCCGGCCCTCCTGGGCTCCCTGCCACTGGCCGCCACCGGCCTGATCGCCGCCGCGCCCCCGGCGCACGCCGTCCCCACGTCTGACGGCCTGGCCGACGTCACCATCACGCAGGTGAATGCGCCCGCGGACGGCCTCTACTCCGTCGGCGATGTCATGACCTTCAACATCACCCTGACCAACACCAGCGGTGAGGCCCACTCCTACGCCCCGGCCTCGACGAACCTGTCCGGGAACGTCTCCAAGTGCCGGTGGCGCAACGTCCCGGCCGGGACGACCAAGACCGACTGCACCGGCCTGGCCACGCACACGGTGACCGCCGAGGACCTCAAGGCCGGCGGCTTCACCCCACAGATCGCCTACGAGGTCAAGGCCGTGGAGTACGCCGGGAAGGCCCTGAGCACCCCGGAGACGATCAAGGGCGCGACGAGCCCGGTCAAGGCCAACTCGCTGCGAGTCGAGTCGATCACGCCGTCGTCGAGCCAGGAGAGCTACAAGCTGGGCGACACCGTGAGCTACACGGTGCGCGTCCGCTCGGTGTCGGACAAGACGATCAACGTCGCCGCCACCGAGTCCTCCTTCGACGACCTGGGCCGCCAGTGCCACTGGGGCGGCCTCAAACCGGGCAAGGGCGCCGTCTACAACTGCAAGCCGCTCACCCACACGATCACGCAAGCCGACGTCGACGCCGGCCGCTGGACGCCGTCGATCACCCTGACGGCCACCGGAACCGACGGCGCCGCCCTCCAGACGCTCACCGCCACCGGCAACCCGATCAACGTCGTCGGCGACCATCCGCAGGCGACGCCCGCGCCGGCGCCCGACGCGAGCACCGAGCTGCCGGCCTCGATGAGCCAGGCCCAGCACCTGGCCCCCAACACGGCCACCGACAACTACCGCATCCCGGCGATCACCACCGCCCCCAACGGGGACCTGCTCATCTCCTACGACGAGCGCCCGAAGGACAACGGCAACGGCGGCAGCGACGCCCCCAACCCGAACCACATCGTCCAGCGCCGCTCCACCGACGGCGGCAAGACCTGGTCGGCACCCACCTACATCCACCAGGGCACGGAGACCGGCAAGAAGGTCGGCTACTCCGACCCGAGCTACGTCGTCGACCACCAGACGGGCACGATCTTCAACTTCCACGTCAAGTCCTACGACCAGGGCTGGGGTGGCTCGCAGGCCGGCACCGACCCGGACAACCGGGGCATCATCCAGGCGGAGGTGTCGACCTCCACGGACAACGGCTGGACCTGGACGCACCGCACGATCACCGCGGACATCACGAAGGACAACCCGTGGACCGCGCGCTTCGCGGCCTCGGGCCAGGGCATCCAGATTCAGCACGGCCCCCATGCCGGGCGCCTGGTGCAGCAGTACACGATCAGGACCGCCGGCGGCGCGGTGCAGGCCGTCTCGGTCTACTCCGACGACCACGGGCAGACGTGGCAGGCCGGCACGCCGATCGGGACCGGCATGGATGAGAACAAGGTCGTTGAGCTCTCCGACGGCTCCCTCATGCTCAACTCGCGCGCCTCGGACGGCTCCGGCTTCCGCAAGGTGGCCCACTCCACCGACGGCGGGCAGACCTGGAGCGAGCCCGTCTCCGACAAGAACCTGCCCGACTCAGTGGACAACGCCCAGATCATCCGGGCCTTCCCGAACGCCGCCCCGGACGACCCGCGCGCCAAGGTGCTGCTGCTGAGCCACTCGCCGAACCCGAAGCCGTGGTCGCGTGACCGCGGCACCATCTCGATGTCCTGCGACGATGGCGCCTCCTGGACGACCAGCAAGGTCTTCCACGAGCCCTTCGTCGGCTACACGACAATCGCAGTGCAGTCCGACGGCAGCATCGGGCTGCTCAGCGAGGATGCCCATGACGGCGCCAACTACGGCGGTATCTGGTACCGCAACTTCACGATGAACTGGCTCGGCGAGCAGTGCGGCCAGAAGCCGGCAGAGCCGAGCCCGGCGCCGTCGCCGACGGCGGCACCGTCGGCGGCACCGTCGGAGAAGCCCGCCCCGTCGGCCGCGCCGAGCATCGAGCCCACGCAGGCCCCGGCACCGTCCTCCGCGCCTGAGCCGAGCGCTGCGCCCGAGCCAAGCAGCACCCCGGCTCCGGAGCCCACAACCGCTCCAAGTACGGAGCCCACGCCGGCCCCGGCACCGAGTTCCGCACCTGAGCAGACCGACGGGTCGACCGCTGCGCCCGCACCGGAGGCCTCGTCTGCTCCGGCTGCTGAGCCGACGCAGGCCCCGACGGTGGCGCCTTCTGCTGAGCCCACGCAGGCTCCGGGTGCGCAGCCCAGCGCCGCGCCGTCGGAGAAGCCGGGGGCGCAGCCGAGCTCGGCCCCCAAGCCGGGTGCGACGAGTCAGGCGCCGTCGGTGGCGAACCCGAAGGCGACCGCGGCGGCGACACAGCCTGGGAAGCCGTCGTCGAGCGCGAACCCGGCACCGAGCCGGAGCGCGGCGGCACCGTCGAAGCCGGGCATGGAGCCCGATGAGATCGATCGGCCGTCTGACGGCGCCATGGCCCAGCCGACCGGTGGTGCCAGCACGCCGAGCGCCGTGCCGACGCAGGCGGCGAAGGCCGGCAGCAGGCTGTCTCGCACGGGGACCAACGCGCTGCTGGTCCTGGGCCTTGCGGGTGTCGCGGTTGTCGGCGGGTACCTGCTGCTGCGGGCTCGTCGCTCGAAGAACTGAACACTCGATGAGCCGGTCATCCGGCTCTGAGCGCTGACTGAGGGGTGGGACGCCGGCGCGCCCCACCCCTCAGTGCTGTCCTGGGCGGCGGAGCTGACCGCATCTGCAGCGCGGCCTGGCCTTCCTCAGGTGCAGAACGCCCAACGATGTCCAAATCGGATACAAAGGCCCAGAACGGGACGGAACCGGCGCGAAGAAACCGCATGATTCCAACGTTCTGTTTCCCGGGCCGGCGACATCGGGGCTCCTTTGTATCCGATTTGGACACCGACGCCCTCCAGCGCCCCTGCAATGCGGTCAAGTTCGGGCGCGAGAGTCCGTGAGAGCCTGTTCGTATGCGTCGAGCAGACGCCGGGCGTCTTGGGCGAGCAGAAGAGGAGGGCGGTCTCCTGCCGGCTCGCGTACTCCTCGGCCGACATGAGAACCGCTCGGCCGTTGTTCGAGACGACACGACCGCCTTCACTATCAGTAGTGGTAGCGAACTTGGAGAATCACCAGGTCATCACCAGCAACGAGGTACACGAGGCGATGCTCGTCAGTGATCCTTCGCGACCACGCACCCGAGGCGCCGTACTTGAGCCGCCCAGGTTTACCGATACCTCCGAAGGGATCGCGAAGGGCCGCATCGATGAGCGTGTTGACCCGTTTGAGGATCCGGCGGTCCGCCTTCTGCCAGTGCGTATAGTCCTCCCAAGCATACGGGTCCCATACGAGACGCATCAGTCCTCCTGGTCGAGGTCATGCATCTCCGTGTGGCCCGCACGAGCCCGGTCATACGCATCAAGAAGGCGTCGCGCGTTCTCAGGTGATCGGAACAGGTAGGCGGTCTCCTGCCAAGCAGCGTACTCGTCGGCGGGCATAAGAACAGCACTGCCCTTACGTGAAACAATCTCAACGGCGTCATGATCGGCGTTGACTCGCTCGATGAGCGGGTACAACGTCTTGCGCGCCTCGCTTGCACTGATAGACATCAGAGCACCTCCCCCCTCAGTCGTACCAGAATACGGTACCACCTGAGACGATACGCTGTAGGCTCTCTTACTCCCTCACACGGTCCGAGCAGCCACCTACTGCACCTCAACGGCCTCAGGAGCAGTCACCGGGACACTTCCTGCGAGGAGCTATCACTGAGGAGGTGCAGATGATGTCGAGCTCGTCGACTGCCACCGACACCGACCAGATCGACCCGATTCACCCGGGCGAGGTCATTATCGAGGACTTCATCGAGGGGTTCGGGCTCACCCAGAACAAGCTCGCCACGGCCATCGGCGTGCCCCCGCGCCGCATCAATGAGATCGTGCACGGCAAGCGCGGCATCACCGCGGACACCGCTGTACGACTGGCCAAGTACTTCGGCACATCTGCCGAGCTGCGGATGAACCTGCAGAGCCACTACTAACTCAGGCTCGAGCGCCGGACCCTGCGCGAGCAGCTGGACAGCATCGTGCCGCTGCAGTCGGGGGCGCAGACACCGCAAACGGCATACGTGACCGAGGCTCATAGTCGACGAGCGGGTACCTGCTACCGCGGGCGTCGCTCGAAGAACTGAACACTCGATGAGCCGGT
>OLOB01000662.1_pt1 | contig 25958 bp, 22 predicted proteins | sample 1671911 | NCBI WGS metagenome assembly OLOB01 (sample SAMEA3136625, study PRJEB25190) | human gut metagenome | biome: human gut; feature: human-associated habitat; material: faeces | place: Austria | collected 2013
TGGTCAACTGAAGGGCGTGGATGCTGACACCGAGCATCTTGAAGGCCAAGGCGTAAATCAACCACGTCAGAATGAAAAAGATTCGATGAGGTTGGATAGCTTGACTGGCCTTGGTCATGGCCAATGCAATGATGATGAGAACGGCTATGGCAAACCCTATTCCCAGTAAGAAATTCGCGGTTGTAATCCGCGGAATGATCCCAACATAAAAGAGAATAGTCTCAGCCCCTTCACGAAAGACTGCTAAGAAACTGAGAGCAAACATCGACACAAAGCTTCCAGTAGCCGTCACTGTCTTCATTTTACGTTCCATAAAGGCATTCCACTGTTTGACAGAGGACTTGCTGTGGAGCCAAATTCCGATGAGAATCATCATGACCACAGCGAAAATCCCAACGCCACCTTCAATGATTTCCCGATTAGACCCCGAAGTAACGGCTGGAAATGCTACTTGCAAAACAAGAGCAATCGCTGCACTGGCAAGAACACCCGCAATAGCTCCACCGTAAACCCATTTAAGGCCTTTCCTCATCTTAGCAGCCTTAAGGGTCGTCACAAGTGCCATGACGATCAGAAGGGCTTCTACTCCTTCACGCAGAAGGATCAACATGGCATCAAAAGCGTTGTAAGAAGCTGTCGTATCGATCGCAGACAGGTCCTTAATCAAGGCTTGTAATTTCTCTTGATTGGCCTTTTCTTTCCCCTTGACCATAATGACCGGGGATTCGCTCTCTACGCGCGTGTAGAGACTGGGATTGGTCGTGCTAACATCCCCTTCGATAGTTGGCCAGATCGTGATGAACTGCTTCATAGTCGCTGCAGCAGATTTATCGTCGCCGGATTGAAATTGGCTTTGCGCCTTCTCCAAAAGCTTGATCCCATCGTTCAACGTCAAATCCGTACTGGCACTGCTAATAGCTTCTCCTTTTACAAAAGCATCAATACCATTTTTGAGGTCATCATAAGAGGACTGGATGTTGGTAAAGTCGGTAGGCTCTGTTTCAATACTACTGCGCAAGAGCGAAATGGCCGTCTCGATTTTGCCATAGTAGGCTGTGCTGTGATCTCTTACCACCGCTTCGTTTCGCGTCCAGGTGTTATTGAGATCAGCATAGGTTTGACGGGTTTTATCCAGATCCTTAGCTGTAATGGCCTCTTGTAGGTTCTTATAATAAGGTGCGAGGCGACTCACGAGTTTGTCTTTTTCCGCCTCTAAATCGACCGGATTTTGCTCTTTTTCAAAAGCCAGCAAGGCTGATGAGATCTTGGTAAGATCGTCTTTGGTTACCTCCCCTTTTATAGCCAGGGCTTGGTTAACTTTTTTCCCTGCCTTGGAATCATGGTGGTCTTTTGATTCAAAATCAGACTGAATCTCAGCGATTAATGCCTTGGCCTTATCCTGATTCTTATTTTCTACAGCGGTTGTTGCATCCGTGATCTTGATAAAGAGATCGCTATAAGAGTCCGCAGCCACTGGATGAGTCCAGAACAAGGCAAGAAGGCCTAATAAGATCAAGAATTTATTCAAAGAGTGCTTGACCAAGATACCCTCCTTTCTCAACGCCTGCAAAGCAAGCAAAGAGTCCACTTCCGATATGGGTGATGTACTCGTTCATTTTATCCACCGCACCCAAGTTGGTTTGGATTTTGACAAAGCTGTTCGGATCCTTTTGAAAGGCGATAAAGATCAAGCCAGCATCAAATTGCCCAGTCTGTTCATTGATGCCATCCGAATAGGAATATGAACGCCGTAAAATCGGCCGATCCACTTCTTTGGCCAAACGGACATGTGAATCAACTGGTAGTTTAGATAAATCTACTTCATCAAATTCGTTGGTTTTACCAAAGGGAGCACCGGACTCCTTGTAGCGACCAAAGGTGTTTTCTTGCTCCTGCAAATTGGTTCGGTCCCATGTTTCCAAGTGCATTTGCACTAGTCGAAGAGCCATATAAGAACCACCCTTCATCCAGTCCTTGCTGTCAGTCCAGACGACCTTGTCAAAATCCTTCTCCGTCGTGACATTTGCTGTTCCATCCTTGAAACCAAAGAGGTTGCGTGGCGTTTCTTTTCGATCACCAATAGCTGCAAATCCTGATTTGCTCCACTTCATGGTAACGGTATTGCGACCCTTACGAATCAGATTTCGCACCGCATGAAAGGCTACTTGCTCATCGTCTGCACAGGCCTGAATGACGATATCGCCACCTGTATATTTGTCCTGCAACTGCTCCTTTGGAAATGGAGGCAAATCACGAAAAAGTTTCGGACGTTTGGACTCCAAGCCCAGTTTCTTTAGAAAGGAGGCCGAAACCCCAAACGTCAGGCTCAAGCGATAGGGGTTGAGTCCCACTGTTTCACCTGTATCTGTTGGAGGCAAGAGGGCATTGGCCCCATCTTTTTTGACCAACTCTCCTTCGACTAATTTACTACTATAATCAGTCCAGTCTTTAAAGAGCTGGATAACTTCTTTTTTGTCCGTCGTATGAAGGTCTAACACCACCAAGTAGCAAGCCTTCTGCATGGCCGTCGTAATCCCTGCTTGGTGCTTGCCATAAAAGGAGATTTCTTCATCCCCATCATAAGCTTTTTTGCTGGAACTGTCTTGATTAGCGAAAAAAGCAGATGCACCAGAGAGGCCCAGCGCTAGACCAGCCCCTCCAATACCTGCTTTTTTAAGAAATTCACGACGGTCCATTTTTTTATCTAAAAATTTTTCGTCAGCCATTTTTCTTATTTCCCATCTAAAATCACACCCATTTGAGACAACGGTTCACCAAGTTTGGTCACAGCTTCTGCCAATTCCTTGGTATCTTCCTTGGATAAATCTGTGTAAGACTTATAGTTTGAATCATCTGTCATGTGTTTGTCCAATAAAGCATTAACATTCTTGAATTCTGCTTCCAAGGTTTTAACCAATTTAGCATCTTTTTTCTCAATCAAGGGTTTAAAGAGAGAGAAGATCTTTTCAGCCCCTTCAATATTGGCGCGGAAGTCGTAAAGATCTGTATGAGAGAAGACTTCTTCTTCACCTGTAATCTTTTGCGTTGCCACTTCATTGAGCAGATCGACAGCCCCAGTCAACATGATATCCGGTGTAACTTCTACTGTAGCAATTTTAGCTTTCAACTCCTTGATATCGTTCACTAGTTGGTCAGCGTATTTGTCTGTTCCATCTGTGGTATTGTTTTCCCAAAGGATACGCTCAATCCGGTGGAAACCTGACCAGCCATCTTCTGATTTATTTTCATCCACATAATCCACCAAGCGGTAGTCGATCTTGACATCCGATTCCCCGAAGGTTTCAGCAATCGGTTCGGAACGTTCATAGGCCATACGGATCAAGGGATATTGCTTTTTGGCTTCTTCCAAATTACCGTCTTTTAGGGTAGCACGGAATCCTTCTGTATCCTTGAGCAATTGGTCAATTTGCATTTCAACAAAGTCTTTGTATTCAGCTGTCGCATTGTCCAAGGTCTTCTGGTCAGCCTTAGACAACTGCACCGTTGTGCTGGTTTGCGTCTTTTGATTCGACTGTTTGCTAGTAGAATTTGCACACCCTGCTAAAAGAGCAACACTCAATAAGAGTAGACTATATTTTTTCATGAAAGACTTCTCCTCATTTGTTCTTGCCCTTATTCTACCAGATATTTTCTCATTTTTCAATAATTGTCTGAAAATTTAATAATAGAAAAACTTTTCTGTGAATCTTTCTTTTACAAAAGAATATCCTTGACCCGTCCGATTTCGGATTCTTTAACCACCACAAAGATGCTATCCCCTAGATACAAGCGGGTCGCACCATTAACCGTATAGCTCTTACCGCTTCGCATTTGTGTGGTGATCAAGATATCTTGAGGGAGGTGCAGTTCATGGACTTGCTTTCCAGCAATCTTTTCTGATACAGGGATCTCAATTAAAGTCAACTCTCCTTCTTCTTGCGCCTTATCCGGCAACAATTGCTCGAGCATGGCTTCATAGACTGGCGCTCCATGGAAGAGATCCATGATCATATAAGCCAGCAAGGTCACCATGCCTAGGGGCATTAAACTGCGAATATCACCGACCATCTCTGTTACTAAGATCATAGCTGTCAGAGGCGCTTTTGAAATAGCCCCAAAATACCCACTCATACCTAAAATAATGAAAAGAGGTAACTGATTTTGAGAGATAAAGCCAATGTTTTGGAGGAAGGTTCCAACGATGGCCCCTAAAAGTGATCCTAATGCTAGTATAGGCAGGAAGATGCCACCTGGTAAGCCACTACCATAGCTCAACATACTCCAGATGAAACGGATCGCAAAATAAAGAAGGATGGTCAGCACTGGATACGGTACTCGAGCTAAATCCAAGACCAATTGGTTCCCACCACCAAGAATTTGGGGAAGAAAATAGCCGATTGGAAGAATCAAGACAAAGGCAAATAAAGAGGAATAATGTGAAGTAACACGGAAAATCTTCTCTAGCAAACGATACAGGCGACCGATATTGAGAACCACTATTTCGTAGACATAACCCGCTGCCCCTAAAAAGACTCCAAGAAAAAGATAAATCCAGTACTGAGACAGATGGAGTGGCGGAATATTTTGTGGCATATGAAGCACTGGTGTTTGACCAAAGACATTGAGTGAAATAAAATTAGCCGTCAAACTAGCAGCCAAGGTTGAAATCCAAAAGAAGCGTGAAAAATGATGGTAGACCTCTTCAACCACAAATAAGAGCCCCGCTATAGGTGCATTAAAGGCAGCGGCAAGGCCAGCAGCAGCCCCACTTGCAATCAAAGACCGCTCCTCAACCGGACTGACCTTCAAATGATGGGCCACTCCTTTTCCACCCATTGCCCCTAATTGAATACTAGGACCTTCACGACCAAGCATCAAGCCACTTCCGATGGCCAAGACACCTAGAATATACTTCTTCCACAAGGTATCCCACCAGCTTACCGCCAATAGGCCCTTAAGCTCTGCTTCGACTTGCGGAATTCCTGATCCTTTGATATCCCGATTGGTGCGAATAAGTCGGCCAGCAATCAGTACGATCACCCCATACCCCAACAGCATCGCCAGTAAATAAAGTGGTTGACCAGACATCTCCTTGTAAACGCCTTGAACAAAATGAAAAATATGTTCGATCAAAAAACGAAAACTTGAGACGATGCAGCCCACAACGATCCCAACCAGAACACCTCTGACAATATGGGCCACAATTGAACTAGAGGCAAAATGAAATTCCTTTTTTAAGGCTTCTTCTTTAGCAGACATTCCCTAACTCCTTCAAACTCTTATCCTATTCATTATACCTTATTTCACTGCCTCTGAATACATGGAAAATCAGAAAAAAACAAAACCACCCTTGTTAGTTTTGTTTAGAATGTAGACAAACCATTTTATCAAGTAAAATAAGTTAAGAAATTCTACAAAGAAATATAAATATGTTCTATTTATTATGGAACGAATAAAGAAAAGTCAAAACTTTCCGCTGTGAGAAAAGTGCCTGAAACAATACAGTTTCAGGCACTCGGAATTATTGAGACCTTAGGCTCAATAATTAGTCATGGAACTTCTACGAAGTTCGCTGACGTCCGTACTCACTTAAGGAAAGTTTTTAAGATAACTCTGTCCTCAATCAGAGACTGGACATAAATGTCCAGCCTCTGATTTATTTGATGCGGAATTTTTGTCTGAGACGTGCAGCTTGACCTCCGATAAAGCGGTCAAAATACCGTAGCCATAATCCTAAGGCTCCATAAATAGCAACTCCTAATCCGCCAATGACGATGATATAAATCATGCTCGATACACGACCATTTGGTGGGAAAATCCAGCCCAAAATCAAGCCAGCGATCAAGACTCCAAGTAGCATCACCATAGTCAGGATAGAACCAAGCAAGGTCCGCTTGAAGACGATGGTGCGATTAAACTGAGTGATGGTTTGGATCTCTCGATACATGAGAACGATTGGCACCATTAAGGCAATGGTCGTTGACAAAAGTGGTCCATAAGAACGAAAGACCAAAATAAATGGAATTTGTAGGACCAATTTCACCACTACACCATAAAGGAAGTAGCGAATGGCCTTGCGATTTTGAAAGAGAGCTTGAATCATTGGCGATAAGACCGTGTAAAGACCGAGAATTACGGTCTGCAACATCGCTACGATGAAGAGTCCTAAGGCCAAGCCATCTGGTTGCCCATAGAAAACCGTATAAAGTGGTTTTGCGACTGCTACTGCACCAAAGGTGGCTGGAAGCAAGAAAGCTAGCAACATGGTCAAGTTATCCTGTACGAGCTTCCCAGCTGCTTTTAGGTCCCCCTTCACATAATTCTCTGTCAACAGAGGAATCCCAACTCCCCCAATCGAAGTCGCTACTGCTATCAAGATCATGGTAATTTTGTTTGGATTAGCAGAGAAATAACTAAACATGACCATGAGCTGCTTTTGACTATAGTCTGTGAACCAAGACATGACATTGATAAAGGTCATCTGGTCAACAATTTGGAAGAGCTGAATCGCAGAACCAGTAATGATAAAAGGAATAGCTTCCCGAATCGTATCGATCAAGAGAGCCCGAGTGTCAATCCCTTCACTTCCCTCTTGCTTTCTAAAAATAGAAGAGAGCAAGCCTGTCTTTGCAAGGTAATAAAAGAGCACCAGAAGGCTCGCTCCCATACCGATAAAGGCCGCAAAGGTCGACTGCGTCACAGCCTGCACATAGTCTCCTGAGCCAATCTTCATAATGAAGAAGGTCGTGAGCAACATCCAGATGACCCGGATCACTTGTTCAGCGATCTGGCTAATGGCGTAAGGCTTCATGTTGTTAAAACCTTGGAAAAATCCCCGAATGACACTCATCGAAGGAAAGATCAAGACAGCCCAAGAAAGGCTCTGCATGATCGGAATCAACTCTTTTCCCCCACCTGAAAGACTCGCAAAGACAGGAGACAAAAGATACATGAGAATGGCAAATCCTAGGCCTAGAATTCCCATAAATTTCAAGAAGCCCCGAATCAAGGCAAAGCTATGATCGGCTTGGTCCCGGGTATTGTACTTGGCTACTTGCTTGGCAACAGCTACGGGTACTCCGGCTGTCGAAATCAAGAGAAACCAAGCATAGATATTGTAGCCCATTGTAAAAAGACCATTGGCTTGTGGCCCATATTTTCCCATCCAAATATACCAAGGAATAATATAAGCGGCTCCTAGCAAACGGCTGATAAAGTTGCTGGCTGTCATCCAGGCAGTCCCGCGTAGCATCTGGGCTTGCTGGTCATTTTGTTCGTGACTCATTGGTGTCCTCTTTCGTTTCTTCTTCTCTTCATTATAAACTTTTCCATGACACTTGTAAAATAGGGACTTTAGGTTTACAATAGTTTTATGATTACAATTGAACAAACCCTCAACATTTTAAAACATGACCAAAATTTCCGAGAAGTTCTAGTAAATGGTGAATACTACTACCATCTAGAAGGAACAAGTTTTGATGCTATTAGCTATGATAGCCGGAAGGTTTCTGCTAGCACCCTCTTTTTTGTCAAAGGGGCCAACTTCAAAAAAGAATACCTGGAACAGGCTATTTCTAATGGACTCGGCTTTTATGTCTCTGAAAAAGATTATGAAGTTGGTATTCCTGCCATCCTCGTCAATGATATCAAACAGGCCATGAGCTTAATTGCCATGGAGTTTTATGGGCACCCTGAGAAACAATTAAAACTATTGGCCTTCACAGGGACTAAGGGAAAGACAACCGCGGCCTATTTTGCTTACCATATTTTGGAACAAAGTCACCGACCAGCTATGCTGTCTACCATGAATACGACACTGGATGGTAAAAACTTCTTTAAATCGACCCTGACAACGCCAGAGAGTTTGGATCTTTTTGCCATGATGGCTGAGGCAGTAGCCAATGATCGGACCCACCTCATTATGGAAGTTTCCAGTCAAGCTTATCTAGTGAAACGGGTTTACGGTCTGACCTTTGACGTTGGTGTTTTTCTCAACATCAGTCCTGACCATATTGGACCGATTGAACACCCAACTTTTGAGGATTATTTCTACCACAAACGTCTCCTCATGAAGAACAGCCAAGCCGTTGTCATCAATAGTGATATGGATCATTTCCAAGTTTTAGCGGACCAAGTCGCGAACCAAGACCACGATTTTTATGGAAGCCAGTCTGAGAATCAAATTGAAAACTCTAAGGCCTTCAGCTTCTCAGCCACTGGTAAATTAGCTGGAAACTATGAAATCCAACTGATTGGACATTTCAACCAAGAAAATGCTGTGGCTGCAGGTCTTGCCTGCCTTCGCCTAGGTGCGAGCCTCGAGGATATCCAAAAAGGGATTGCTAAGACGCGCGTTCCAGGCCGAATGGAAGTCTTGACTCAGCAAAACGGCGCTAAGGTCTTCATCGACTACGCCCATAACGGAGATAGCTTGAAAAAATTGCTCTCAGTTGTCGAAACCCATCAAACAGGGACCATTTCACTAGTTCTCGGATCAACTGGAAATAAAGGAGAGAGCCGCCGCAAGGACTTTGGCTTACTCTTAGAAGAGCATCCTGAGATCCAAGTCTTCCTCACAGCGGATGATCCCAACTATGAAGATCCTTTGGCAATCGCTGAAGAGATTAGCAGTTTCATCACGCGACCTGTCGAAAAAATCGCAGATCGCGAAGAAGGCATTCAACTGGCCATGGCAACGACCAGCAAGCCTGAAGATGCCGTCATTATCGCTGGAAAAGGAGCTGACTGCTACCAAATCGTCAATGGCGTAAAAGAAGAATATCCAGGTGATGCCGCCATCGCTGAACGTTATCTATAATCAAATGAAAGAAGGCTAGGAAAATTCCTAGCCTTTATTTTTTTATAAAAATGAATCGTTCTTTATCAAATTCGACAGCTAACTCATACTTTCCATCTTCATTTTGAATGATGTAGCCCAATAAAACTAAACTATCGACAAAGATGTCCTTGCGCTTTTGCTGGACTACTTCTTTTTTGAGAAATTTGAGCAAAAAGCTAGTCATATACTTAAGAGCATACTCAGGATTGACATCTCCCAAGATGGCATAGAGTTTCTCTTGCTCCTCCGTCAAAGGGTATTGGTGTTTCACCTTGTAGAAGTAATTGGAAAGTGTCTGTGCATGTCGTTCGAAGTCAGTCTCCTCTATGAGAATTGCTGCATTAGTCGTGTTGCGGAGTTCTGTTTGGAAGACCTTGGCTTTTAATTCTTGATAAACTGCACTGTCCTCTCGAACAAAGACCTCTTGATCCAGTTCAACCCGATCAGCTGACTCCAAGAAGGGCAGGTTGAGGGTGTAGCGTTTATTTTCTCGAAGGATGAAGCCCGCTTTGATATACTCCTCCATCAGCTTATCCACTGGTTGATCTGGAAATTGGGCCTTGATTTGCCGCAGGATCACATCGTCGTGCTGGTCCAAATAGTTGATCAAGTCCTTGAAAAATGACTGACGTGTCAAACGTGTGGGATTAATGATTGTAATCATGAATAGGTCTCGTTTACTGTTTTATCGGTTTGTTCTTATTGTAACATAAAAATTAGTTTAAGCGAAATCAATACCAAAGGACAAAATCTTCAATTTATAGATAGGCAGGCAAGAGGGGAAAATAAGGCAATAAAAGGACTTAGTCTTTTCAATCCAAGTTTACTGTAGAAGCCCCATAAGTTATTCCAACTCATTTCATTTCTATTATTTTAAAAGAAATAAAATCAGTCAGTAGTTGCTTAATGCGTTCTGGACATTCTTCATTGTCCCTACTGTAGATACTCACTAGGCCATGTAAAAAAATAAAGATTCCACTACGAATATTTAGCGCTTCTGCATCAGATAAGTCTCTCGGTAAAAAGACATCAATAGCTTCTTCCAATAAACGATAACTTTTCATTCTCAATTGCATCAACGGTTGCGAACAATCGCCTGAATCTTCATGCTCTCCACGGTAAAAAATCAATAATTCATAAAAATTACATTCTCTAAACCCAAAATCCACGTATACTTGACAGATTTGAAGCAGACGTTCCTTATCATTCTGCTTGGAATGGCTGATTTCTAAGCAAGTATGATAGAGGTGAGTTAACGGTTTTTCCGCTACTGCATATAATATATCCTCTTTCTTTTTAAAATACTGATAAATAGCTGTATGTGAACATCCTGCAGCTTGAGCAATCTGCCTAATTCCCACCTTCTGGTAAGGTTCTTTTCGGAAAATTTCCTCGGCTGCCCTGATAATTCTAGATCTTGTATCCTTTGCCATTACAAACTCCCTTTAAACCCATCCGATGCCTCAAAATCTCGTACGGCATCTTTTACCTCACTGCCATGACAAACACTAACAAGTGCATGTGAATAATCCTTGAGAATTCTTTCACCACTAGCTAAAGCCTGTCTCATATCTGCTGTATATCCTTTCATTGGTGGACGCAACTTTCCATTTCTCGTAGCTGTAAAAAGATCTCCAGCAATTAAAACTTGATCCTCTTCATGGTAATAAACAACATGACCAGGGGAATGACCAGGAGAAAATAGGGGTTTTAGTCCTGCACTACTTATCAAGTCTTGACCTTCTTGACTCTCAACAGTTATAAAAGTAGCCGGATCAAAAATCACTTTTTCCGTCTCTTTTCTATTAGGAAAAGGTTCTTTGCCTGAAATATAGGGGAATTCCTTCTCACTGATTAAAGTCGGGATGTTCCCAAAGTGCTGTCTAAGATAGGGCAAACCTTTGATATGATCTGGATGTCCATGGGTCAGAAAAATTGCTTCAATTTTTTGTGGGAGTAAAAACTGGGCAGCGTACTTTTCCATTCCTCGCATTCCCGTATCAATCACATAAAAGCGACCAGATGATTCAACTAGCCATATGCTGACAACAAAAACACCCAATTCGAACTCAAACTTTCTTATATGTGGACTGATTTGTTTTGTACGTGTTAATAAACGATACAAGAAAGACATATTTACTTCCTCCTTTGAATTCCAGCAAAAACTAACCAGTGGTTAGTTTTTTTGTGAAGTATATCATATTTTATCTGTCTAAACAAGAAACATCCAGAGGATATTAGAAAAAAATACAACTTTTACAAGTTGTATTCGAAGGTAGAACATATTTTTAAAATCAGAAAATAATATATCGAGACTTTCCGCTGTGAGGAAAGGATTAAAATATTATTTTTCTTTAGTTTGATGTAACTCTTATAAACTGTATCAAAGATTCAGATTGTTGTTTCACGAATCCAAATCATCCAAATACCTTTCTTTAAACTGTAGCTGTGGTGATTGGGCTAACTGACTAGGATTGGTCCCGGGCTGATCCAAAGGAACGACTAGACCAAGCTCTCTGTAGTAATCCAGCCAGAACGGACTAATCTCCTGCTTCTCATCTCCAAACTTCATGGGAATGGTCTCAAAAATAGGAAGTAGTTCTGCAATGAACTGGGAACAGTAATAACCATCTCCATTCGGATAAAAGGAAGCATTGTAGGGGGCCCCTAAAAGGTTTTCTGCCCGCTTTTTGACCTCTTTGAGATCGATTCCTGGATAGCGATAAAGGTCATATGCTTTCCTGTCTTCAAAGAAATCTTCAGGGGATTGGGAAAGGACGCCACCTTCTACAGTGGCATGATAAATGAATCCGTCCAAAAAGATAGCTACATGGCTATAGTTGCCAGTAGAGTCCTGAATAGTCTGTCCCATTTCTGTATTTTCACTGACAAAAATCAAATCGCCCGTCTCTAACATGATCTTCTCCTAGCAAAAAAGGAGTCGAAACTCCTTTTTAATAATGGGTTTTCCCACCTATCATTAAGCATTAAAGCTTTCAGTCAATTGAGGAACCACTTGTTTCTTACGTGAAACGGCACCTGGAAGGAAAGCGTGGTTGTTTTCAAGTTTGAAGTTGAAAGCTGCTTCTACCTTGTCCATGTTGGCACCAAGAGCCAAAATTTCTGAGTTTGAGTTGACGATATCTGTAATCATCAAAACAAAGTCAGAGTAGCCGTTAGCTGCATTGGCAGCTTGGATAGCTGCTTCGATTTCAGCTTGGCGTTCCAAAACTTCCGCAATATCAACTGTGTTCACTTGAGCCACACGAACGTTGTTTCCGTTCAATTCAAAAGTCTTAGCATCGATGTCGATCAATTCTTCTGCTGATTTGCTTGCCAAGTTTGTACCAGCCTTGAGCATTGCAAGACCGTATTCTTCCAAGTTGACACCAGCCAATTCTGCCAATTCAGGTGCAATCACTTTATCAGATGGGTGTGTCGTTGGAGATTTCAAAAGAAGGGTATCTGAAATCAAACCTGAAAGCATCAAACCTGCCAATTCTTTTGGCACTGCTACACCGTGTTCTTTGAACATGCGGTATACAATAGAAGATGCTGATCCAACTGGTTCCAAACGCATGTAAAGTGGGCTGGCAGTTTCAAAGTTAGCCACACGGTGGTGATCCACCACACCGTAAACTTCTACTTCAGCGATATCTGAAACAGATTGTTGGAATTCATTGTGGTCCGTCAAGATGACTTGTTCTGCACCTTCTGCTTTAGCTGATGTGATGACGCGTGGTGCTTCCACACCAAAATAGTCCAATACGAAAGCTGTTTCTTCATTTGGAGTTCCAAGAGCCACTGCTTCTGTATCCAAACCATAAGCTTCTTTTGCAAGATAAGCAAAAGCTACAGATGAGCCGATAGCATCTGAGTCAGGATTTTGGTGACCAAAAACGAGAATTTTTGACATGTTTCTACCTCTTTATTTCATTTATAGATTCACTCTATTTTAACACGTTTTGCCGTTTAAAGAAAGGGAAGAACAATGCATTTCACTAGAAAAAACAGTTGGGATTGCCAACTGTTTTTCTTCTTTATCCTTTGACCCGTTTCAGGTAATCTTGGTAACTTTCTGTTTCCATCAAATCTTTTGCATTTTGAACCCGTTCTTTTGTCGGTGGTTTCACACCCTCCAATTTGTAGGGAATGCCCAACTCCCGCCATTTGAATTCCCCCATGGTATGATAAGGGAGAATTTCAAATTTATCAACATTTTTCAGGGTCTTAACAAATTTTCCAAGCTCGATCAAGTCATCATCTCGGTCCGTCAAACCTGGCACCAAAACATGGCGAATCCAGACTGGTTTTCCAATATCAGACAAGTACTTAGCACAAGCTAAGATCGTTTTATTGGTATGGCTGGTCACAATTTTGTGTCGTTCATCATTGATTTCCTTGATATCAAGAAGCACCAAGTCTGTCACCGCCATCAAGCGGTCGAATTTTTCCAAATAACGAGGTGTATTCCGGAAAGGAAGGGCACAGGTATCCAAGGTACAATGAATGCCCAACTCTTGAGCCTTGGTGAAGAGGGCGATCAAGAAGTCAATCTGCAAGAGGGCTTCTCCACCACTGACAGTGATTCCCCCTTTTTCGCCCCAAAATCCACGATAACGGAGGGCTTCTTCTAAGACATCATCCACCGTCCGCTCACGGGACTTGTTGGTTTCCATTGCCCAAGTATCTGGATTGTGGCAGTATTGACACCGCATTTGACAGCCTTGAAGGAAGACAATAAAGCGGATCCCAGGCCCGTCTACTGCACCAAAACTTTCTGTTGAGTGTACCATTCCTGTTACTTTTCCATAGTCAACTGTTTCATTTTCCATTGAGGAACCTCTTCTCTTGAAAACGTTTTATGACTTTATTATAACACGATTCCATCTATTTTAAAGAGTTTAAGCTTCTTTTTGAAAAGAAACTGTTCTTTTCAGTAGTTTTCATTGTCCTAGTACAGTTTCCAATATGGAACTATCTGTCCTGTATTTTAGGAGAAAAAAAGGAGCCAGCGACTCCTTTTTTAGATCTTTCTTATAAAACACGTTAGTGAGTCATCTTTTTCTTTTTATACCAGACAAGACTCATCGTAGCTACTGCCACTCCAAAAAGGGCTAGATAGCTTGTTTCTTGTCCAGTAGATGGAAGGATTTTCCGTTTACCTGGTGTCTTGGTTTCTGTTGTAGCCTCTTCCTTGTCGTCTTGCTTCTCATCTTCGTTCTTGCCCTTCTCTTTGCTTTCAGCTGTTGAACTCTTTTGTTCATTGGCTTGAGTCTGATGAGGGACTAGTTGAGATCCTGTATTCGATGAAGAAGGGCTGGTTTGATCCGTTGGTTGTCCTGTATTTCCTTGTTGATCATCCGTCGGCGTTCCTGGAGTTTGTGCTCCACTAAAGTCGATTTGGACCAAGACAGGATCATGGTCTGATGCACGACCGTGTTCCTTCATAAAGGAAGCATTGATATGGACTGGTTCAAACCTTGCTTTTGCTGCCATGTTGTTTGAGATAAAAATGTTATCCAAAACTTGATTGCTTCCACGGTAGAAATAAGAATAGCGATCCCCTGCATCATGTTGGGCCATTAAGTTTGTTAGTTCGTTGCCAGCAAGGATCTGCGCCGTGGTTGAGAAATCGTAGTCATTAAAATCACCCGTCAAAACGAAGGTGGTCTTCGGATTTTGCTTCAAGCCTTCTTGAACGAATTGATGGATGACACTAGCTTGTGCTTCACGAGTTGGCAAGGTATGTTCCACTGCTGGTTGGCTTGCCCCATAAATAGCATCATCTCCGATTTTTGATTTCAAGTGATTGGCAATCACCACAACTGGTTGGCCTTTGAATTCAAACTCAACGGCTAAAGACTTGCGAGTATGATCAAACGATGGGTCATTAGGGGCAATCCGAGCTGGATTTTTAACCAGGTGTCCCTTGTCAAATTGTGCTGCTTCGTTGCTAGTTGCTGCCTCTTTTTTGGCTAAGCTCACGCGTTCTGGATTGTAGAGGATTCCCAAACGAATATTGGAACCAGGCTTTCCTCCGTCAGCGCCATCTACTGGAGCAACCTCCGTATACTCATAGCTCTTGCCACCCAATTCCTTGATCCGATTGGCTAGTTTGCGTCCACTTTCAACACCACTGGTCGTCCCGTCATCCACACTACCATTATTGTCCTGCACTTCGATCAAAGTGATGATGTCTGGATTGTGAATTTCATGGATAAAGGAATTGGCAATCAGCGTCACCTTATCCTCTGGGGTTTCATTTTTGGCATTGTTGGCCGAGAAATTTTCAATATTATAGGAAGCGATGGTCAGCTTGTCCTCACTTGGTTGGGTTTGAGCTGCTTGACGCTGCAAGCCGCCATCTTGGACTGTCAACTGTTGAGTGGGCTCTACTTTATAAAAGCTATTCCGATAAGTCACCACTCCTGTCACATCTTCTACAAAGTAATCTTTGGCTTTTGCGACAAACTGATTCCCAACATAAATCGGGATCGTCTCTGTATTTTGCGCATGTGGCCGTAGATTCAGACCTCCAATATTGTTTAAAGGAAGACCTGTGAAATCTTCTCCCAAGACATAGATATCTCCTTTGTACTGGGGACCAAGGACATGCGGTTTCTTCACCACCGTGAGCATTCCTTCCAGGCTTTCCCAATAATCGAGGGCATCGGTTTCTGGAGCATAAGCAGTCGGATTAGGCTTCACATCTGCTGGCATGCCCGCAGTGATATTCACAGCTTCTGGAAGAGGGGCTGTCCCATCTTTTGTGATCCAAGCATCGACCAGCATGGTCACTGTTAAACTATTCGTTGGTTCCTTAAAGGTCTTCCCTGCTCCCAAGGTAACCTCTTCCATATAGCCTTCCTTGACGGTACCGGTGATTTTCACCTTGTCGCCGACTTTCACCTTGTATTTGGAAACAACATAAATCCCATCAGAGGTCCGACTATTGCCATCCGATTCAATATCTTGGGCATAAAAACCATATCGGTCTGTTTTCGTCACCACTGCATTTTTGATAGCTACCTTTTGGCCTTCCAGTGGAGAGCGTTGCGATTCCCCTTGAATGTCCCCGATCTTAACCGTTTTCTCCTCAGTATCGTCTGAGGAACTGCTAGATGTCTCTTCTTTATCACTCGAAGCTCTCGTCGTAGCGTCTGTAGTTGTAGTCGAATGATTTGTCGAGCTTTCCTCGCTGCTAGTGTTCGTCACAAGCGCTGGCTCTGAAGTCGAAGCAGTGGTCTCGTCTGCAACTACCGTGAGGGCACTGCTAAAGACCCCCAACTGACTAGCCAATAAGGTGGCTACTCCCAGTAGGCGAATCTTTTTACCGTTTTTTCTCATGCGTTTCTCCATCCCTAAAAAGTTTTCCTCTTTTATTATAAGGGAATGACTTTGCATTTTCAAGCGCTTTCAAAAATATTTTTCAAAAAGAAAAACACTTCGACCGAAAAAGATCGAAGTGTGAAATACTTAAACTAATATCGCCAGTGTCTGATACGGTTTCAGAATTACCTTTTCAGCAAGCTCTACGTTCTCATAGTTGGACAAGAGCACGCGCCCTGTTTGGTAGTCTTCTGGAATCGCTACTTCAACTTCACTTCCATAGAAATGATTGAGTACCAAGAGTTTTTGACCGTCTAAGTGGCGTTCAAAAGCGTAGATTTCTTGACTATCTTCCAGTGCTGGCAGATAGCTTCCTTCTGAAATGACCCGCATTTCTTTGCGCAAGCGAATCAATTCATTATAGAAGGTAAAGATTGGACCATCCATTTCCTTTTCAACATTGATATCTTTATAGGACTTCCCAACTTTCAACCATGGCACCCTGTTGAAAAACCGGCATTTAGAGAAGCATCCCATTGCATGGGCGTACGTGAATTATCACGTGACTTAGCTTGAATAATCTTAAAGGCTTGCTCAGGAGACTGACCTTGATCCAAAAGCATCTGGTAAGCATTGATGGACTCCACATCCACATAATCTGCCATCGAATCATAGTCTGGATCAATCATGCCGATCTCTTCGCCCATGTAGATATAAGGTGTACCACGTGACAAGTGAATGCTAGCAGCGAGCATGGTCGCTCCTTCATTGCGGAAGTTCTGGATATCTACAAAGCGATTCAAGGCACGAGGTTGGTCATGATTATTCCAGAAAAGGGCACTCCAACCACCACGTTCACTCATTTCCTTGACCCAAGTATGATAGAGACGCTCAAGCTCTTGCAGGAGGAAGGCTTTATCGAGACTGTTCAAGGAATGGGGTCGCAAGTTTCTAGACAAGCTCACTTTGACTTCCCCGTTTCCCAATTAACCAGCTACCAAGAAATCGTCAAAGCTTCTGTTCTTCACTCAGAAACCAATGTCATTCGTTTGGAAAAGATCAGTATCGATGAAAAAGGCGCTAAAAAGACAGGTTTCCCCCTTCACCGATTGGTTTGGAAAGTAACCCGGCAACGGGTGGTGGATGGTGTCTCTTCTGTCTTAGATATTGATTACCTAGACAGAGAGCTCATCCCCGGCCTGACCAAGGAAATTGCCCAGCACTCTATCTACCAATATATAGAAGAAGACTTGAAATTGCAGATTGGCTATGCCAAAAAAGAAATTTTGATTTCACCAATCGATAATCGTGACAAAATCTTACTGGATCTTGGAAAAGACAAACACGTGGTGACAGTCCGTTCCCAAGTTCACCTAGCAGACGGACGCCAATTCCAATTCACCGAAAGTCGACACAAATTAGACAAGTTTCATTTTGTCGACTATGCAGAGCGGAGGAAATAAAAAAGGAGTTCAGAAAAACTCCTTTTATTTTATCCTAATACCAATTCATCACTCACCAGGGTTTCACCACTGTTTTGTTGGAAGAGGCGCATCAAATCTTCAACCGTTAGGTTTTTCTTTTCTTCTCCTTTGACGTCGACAACGATCTTGCCTTGGTAGAGCATGATCAAGCGGTTGCCGTATTCAATGGCATGGTTCATATCATGCGTAATCATCAAGGTTGTCAAATCATGGCTTTCCACGATCTTTTGTGTCAATTCCATGACCATTTCACTAGTCTTAGGATCGAGCGCTGCGGTATGTTCATCCAGAAGCAAGAGTTTGGGTTTGACCAAGGCTGCCATGACCAAGGTCAAAGCTTGACGTTGCCCACCAGACAAATATTGGGTATCCACCTTGAGACGGTTTTCTAAACCGATATTCAGTTCCTTCAAGGCTTCACGGAATAATTCGCGATCTTTCTCCCGAACTCCCCAGCCCAAACCACGAGATTTCCCCCGACGTTGGGCAATGGCCATATTTTCTTCAATGGTCAAACGAGAAGCTGTCCCCATCTTAGGATCTTGGAAGACACGCGCAATATCTTTCGCACGCTTCCGAACACTCGTATTTTTGATAGAGTTACCTTCTAGCAAGATATCCCCTTCATCTACAACCAGATTTCCTGCCAAGATGTTCATCAAGGTTGATTTCCCAGCTCCATTTCCACCGATGACCGAAATGAAGTCCCCTTCTTCTACTTGGAGATCCAAGCCTTTTAAGACATGGTTTTCATTGACTGTTCCTGCTTCAAATGTCTTATGAATACCTTCAATTGATAATAATGTTGCCATACTTTTCTCCTACTTATTTCCTAACTTCAATCCACGAACACGAAGACGTTTTTGCGCCTCAGGAGCGAACAAGACAATCGCGAGCAAGATCGCATTGAAGAGACGAACCATATTTTGATCGAGATTTGGGATCTCGTAAATATTTAAGATAATCAAACGGTAAACAATGGCTCCAACCCCGATGGAAAGCAAGCGCCAACCAATGGTCAATTCGTGGATCAAAACTTCAGCGATAATCACCGCACTCAAACCGACTACGATCGTCCCTGTACCAGAAGTCACATCTGAGAAACCATCATTTTGTGCAAACATGGCTCCACAAAGGGCAATCAAGCCATTGGAAATCATGTAGCCCAACATCTTCATGTTATCTACATTGACCCCATTTGCCTCACTCATTGGAATGTTATCACCAGTCGAGCGCAAAACCAAGCCAAGTTGCGTCTTCATTAAGAGAGTTAACAAGATACAGACGATGATCAAGCAAGAAATACTAATCAAAAAGACAGCTTCTTCATTGGACAAGCCCAATTTCATGACACTTTTGAAAATGGTACTGGCATCGCCAATAGAGAGGTTGGGTACTCCCCCCATGATTTTAATATTGATAGAGTAGAGACCGGTCAAAGTGACAATCCCTGTCAAGAGGGCTGGAATTTTCATTTTTGTATGGAGAATTCCTGAAACCAATCCTGCGATCATCCCTGCCAGAAAAGCCAATAAGGTCGCCAGCCAAGGGTTTCTTCCTGCTTGAATTTGTGAGGCTACAACTGCTGCCCCAAGTGGAAAGGCTCCTTCTGCCGTCATATCGGCAATATCTAAAATTCGAAATGTTAAGTAAACACCGATCGCCATGATCGACCACAATAAACCTTCTGATAAACTTGATAAAACGAAATTCATCTCAAACCTCCTATTTTTCTACCTTCAACGAGCTAATATCAATTCCAAGCTCTTTAGCCATCTCTTTATTGGTATGCAATTCTAATTTTTCAGGTGTTTCAACTGCGACTTTGCCGGGTTTCTCACCCTTCATGATGCGAATAGCCATCCGAGCAGCTTGTTTTCCCAATTCCTCATAATCAGTACCAAAGTTGTACAAGCCACCAGTAGCTACCATTTCAGCAGATCCACCAAAAACGGGCACCTTATGGCTGAGGGAAACCTGTTTTACAGTGTCCATTGTAGAAGAGATAATATTGTCCGTCGGAACAAAGACGATATCTGCCTCTGACATGATACTGTCTGCTGCAGCTTTCACATTGTTACTATCGAGAATTGTTTTTTCAACCACTTGATAGCCTTTAGCTTCTAGGATCTTCTTCGCATTGTCTTTTTGGACGACGGAGTTAGGCTCACTTTGCGTATAGAGAATCCCAACTGTTTTCGCCGTTGGAAGCACTTGCTTAATCATGTCTACCTGTGTAGCGATCGCATCTTCTGACTGGTCACTTGTCCCTGTGATATTGCCACCTGGTTCTTTCAAGTTTTTCACCAATTTCGCTGCCAATGGGTCGGTCACAGCTGAGAAAACAATAGGTGTTGATTTAGTGGTATTAGCCAAACTTTGTGCGGAAGGGGTTGCAATCGCAAAGACTAGATCACTTTCTTCTGCCAATTGTTTAGAAATATTTTTCAGATTTCGTTGCTCCCCTTGAGCATTTTGGAAATCGATCTGAATATTTTTCCCATCTACATAGCCCTCTTTCTTCAACTCCTCGATAAAGCCTTTTCGTGTCGCATCGAGCGACTTATGGGTGATGTACTGGGAAATCCCAATTCGAAAGACATTGTCTTTTTTAGTATCCTTTAGATTGTGTAAGGTCACCAATGATGTTAACAGAAGTCCTACAACCAGGACAGGTGCTAGCAATTTTTTCACTACTTTCATTTATTGACTCCTTTTCTGCAAAATAAACAAAAAATCCGCTTAGATGATACTCTAAACGGATGCTTGAAATTCTCCAACAAGTTACAAAACCTCGGTCCATTTAGATACTAGCTCTATGGACCATCATCAAAAATCTTAGCCACATAGATACAAACAAATTGCTTGGGTTGTTTGCATCCATGAGATCATGTCTACAAACACTATCTAAAGTAGCTAAAGTAAAATTTTTGAGTTGAAATGGCTTGTTGCTTCATGTTTATTTTCTGCTTTCTTTTTTTATGGGTATTATCTTACCTTAATTTTTTTTGGCTGTCAAGACTATTTCAGAAATTTTTGAAATTTTTTGAAAATTCAACTGGTCCTGACAAGAAAAAAACAGAGGCTGGAACACGTCCAGGCCTCTATTTTTTAATCTTCTTTTGATTTAGTTTCTTCATCTTCCTCGACGATTTCAGAAATTTCAACTTTCACCTTGGTCACACGACCATTTTTTACTTTGTCGTTTGTCAAAATGAGGTGTTTCTTTTGACTATCGACTTCACAGCTGAGTCGCTCTTTCAAGGTTGGAATTCGCCCAACCTCTGTCAGATAATACCCTGCAATGGTATCCACATCATCACTTTGCAACTCAACATCAAAATATTCGTTAAAGTCATTTAGTGACATGGCTCCTTGTACGACATAGGTATTGTCCGCAATTTCAAAGACATCAATTTCTGCTTTGTCAGTCTCATCGTCAATTTCACCGACGATTTCTTCCAAAAGGTCTTCAAGAGTAACCAAACCAGACATCCCACCATATTCATCAAGCAGAATAGCCATTTGATTTTGGGTATTGCGCAATTCCTTCAAAAGATCATCCACAAAAATGGTCTCTGGAACAAACAAAGGTTCTTGTAAAATCTTTCTTAAGACAATATTATCAAAGCCATTGATAAATCCTTCGTTCAAGAGACGTTTGGTATGGATGAGACCGATGACATTGTCCTTGTCATCATCATAGACAGGAATCCGTGAAAAGTTTTGCTTAAGGATACTTTCAATGATTTCTTTGGTATCATCATTGATATCAACCATGAAGGCATCTGTCCGTGGCACCATGACTTCACGCGCTACCATTTCATCTAATGAAAAGATCCCTTGGAGCATCTCAATCTCGTCCGCATCTAGTGTTGCTTCACTATTGGTCAGCATATACTCGATTTCATCCCGCGTCATCTTTTCATCCGGATCATCGAATTCCATTGGCGTGATACGGCTCAAAAGGTTGGTCGACGCTGAAAGCAACCAAACAAAGGGGCTAACAATTTTTCCTAATAAAATGACAATCGGAGCTGTTCGAACAGCTAACTCATCTTTCAGGTTCATAGCGATTCGTTTCGGATAGAGTTCGCCAAACACGATCGAAATATAAGTCAAAAATGCTAGAGATAAAAAGCTTCCAGCTGCAACAGCCGTTTTAGTATTGCCCATCCATCCAGCAATAACATGACCAAGGCTATCTGCAAGACTCGCCCCAGATAAGATGGTAATCAAGGTGATCCCCACCTGAATAGTGGATAAAAAATGGTTGGGCTGTTCCAAAACGCTAAGAAGACGAATGTATTTTTTATCTCCTTCTTCAGCCTTTTGCTCTACACGAGAGCGATTCAACGATACCATTGACATTTCAGTCGCCGAGAAAAAGGCGTTCAATAATGTCAAAACAATCAATAAAATAACTTCCAGTAAAATTTCCTGACTGCCAGGGTCTTCCATGGATAATTTCCTCCAGTATATAATATTGTATATTATACCACAAAATAGGAGAGCCTGCATTCTTCTATAAAATTTTCTTTTTTTACCATCAAAAAATCAGGAACAAGTCCTGATTTTAGTGTTCTGCACTGGTAAAATCATAAAAGAAGGCATTGAGTTTTTCAACCAGCTCAAGCGATGAGAGACTACTTGTACAAATAAATGGTTTTTTCTTTAATTCAGGCATCATAAAGTTGGCCACCACTACGTCAGCATCAGAAGCTTCGATATCATCCACTGTCAGATTGTACTTGATCATCTGCGTAAATTCAAAGTTATCCGTACAGTAGAAATCTAGAAAATCGATCATGGATTTGGCATGGTGATCGTCAAAACGACTGATAATCAAGACCTTAATGGACTTCCGACGGCGCAATAACTGCGGTAAGAGACGCTCCCAGTGAGTATAGACCGTATAGATCATATGCTTGATGATCTCATCATTCAGATCATGCTTCATGGTCTTCATATAAGTGATGATATGCTCCTTCAAATCATCATAGAAGGCTGGGAAGATGCTCATGAAATCTTCGTTGGTATTGGTCTTGGTATCAAATAAGAGGAACTCCGAGAACAATTCCTTCCGACCTAAGTGAGCCGTATTGTGAACGTGCATCAACATCTCATCAAGATTTTCAATGTCTAAATCATAGGTATAGCATAGATCCTTGAACATATCTCTGATGAGCATCGTTGATTCTTTGGCATAAGGATCTGTTTCTGCAGCTTCGATCAAGCTTTCTGGACTGAAATAGAAATTCTCTTGAATGAAGATGATGAAGAACTGCTCCAGCACTTTTTCATTCAATTCGACACCCAACTGCAAGCTAAAGTAGCGCAACATCTCCTCGACATTGGTCACCCCTTGATACTGGTCCTTATACACATCATAGTTCGTTGGCATGTCGATGAAGTAACCTTGCTTAATCCGTGATAAGTAGACTGTCAAGAGAACTTTATAAGACCTGAGGACAGAGAAGGTCAATGGATAGCCATAGAGCTTGAAGAAGAAGGTGATCAAATCGGTCACAGCCTCTTCCTTAAATTCTGGGAAAGGCCACTCCATATAGTAATAACGTTCCGCAAAATACTGGGCATAGAAGAAACGAACATCCACTTCATCCCCGACAAGATTCAAGGGTTTCAAATCAATCTTTACATTGTATTTGGTTTGAAGCTTCTGATTGATCGTCCGAATCAAGCGGTAGAAAGATTGGTAACTCAGATCAAACTTTCTGCAAATATATTCATTGGAAACATCCTTGTGGAAGAAAAGATATTCAATCAAGGCGAAGGCTTGTGATTCTTTAAAAAAGTGATGGTAAATCACCTCAAGACCAACCGAATCCTCATAACTGATCTTGATCCCATTGGTGGACGATTCAATTAAAAAGTCATCAAATGTACTACGAAGATTAGACAAATCTTCTTTTAACGAACGTTCTGTACAATCCAAACGCTTGGCCAACTCTTTCAAGTGGAACCATCTTTTTTCCTTAATCAAGATTTCCAACAATTGCAATTGGCGTCTCTGTTTTTTCGATAAGAGCAGTCTCATCTTTCCCTACCTAATTTCATATTTTCTTTCAAAATTACTTATATTTTAACACATTTCATAGCACTTGTTGACTTTTTTCCAGCATTTTTCAAAAAAATGTACAAAAAAGACTCCAAGGCCCATATAGGCGCTAGAGTCTATGATTTATTAATGATACCAAATTCTTCTTTTTTCTTCTGCTCCTTAGCAGCACGGTGGTTATCATAAAGATTTACCAAGAATTTTACAATTTCTTTTCCAATCGAATAGACTGGAATCGCAACGACCATCCCGATAATGCCGTAGATATTACTTGAGAGCAATAAGAGAACCATAATGGTAATCGGGTGAACCTTCATCACGCCTCCAACGATACGCGGATAAAGAATATTCCCATCGATCTGCTGGATAATCAACATGTAAATGACTGCTTTGATCATCATATCCATATCTGTGAAGGCATAGGTGATGATCATCGGAATCAAGCCGATGGTTGGTCCTACATATGGAATGAGATTGGCCAATCCAGAAAAAATGGCAAAGACTAAAGCGTACTTCAATCCAATAAAACTATAGCCAATGTAGGCTAGGGTTCCAATGATAAAGGCATCGATCGAAATCCCACTAATATAGCGAGAGACCGTTTCATTCAAACTAATCAAGAGGCTTGAAATGTGGAGTTTGTCATTGCGTAAAATGGTCCGCTCCAACATCGGTAATAACTTCTTCCCATCGACCAAGAAATAAACCAAGAAGACAGGGGTCATGATCAAGATAAAGACCGTATTGACAATGGTGTTAACCACACTGCCTAAACTGTTGGTCACACTATTCAAGAGATTTTGTAGGATATCCATATAAGAGAGATTCAACTGCTGAATCGTCGACTGGATATTCACATTCTGGAACAAAGGATTGGTTGAGAGTTTTCGAACCAAACTTTGAACTTCCCAGTAAAGTCCTTGAGTTGAATTGATCAAGCTGGTTAACTGATTGATTAAGATAGGAAGCAGATAAAAGATCCCTAAGCCAATGATCCCAAACAAGAGTACTAAGGTGATCAAAATCCCAAACACACGCTTGATTTTTAAGTGTTTTTCCAACAATTCAACAATCGGATTGGTAATGTAATATAAAAAACCTGCAATTAAAAATGGTAAGAGGATGGTATTCAGAACAGATACAAATGGAGAAATTAAAGTCCCCATTGATTTCCAAATATAGAAAATCACCGTCAATAATAAAATCTCACATGTCCAGAATAACAATTTACTATTTCGAAACATTCCTTACCTCCTGTTTTCTATTCTACCATATTTTATGTTAGAATAAAGGAGATTTTAATCAAAAGGATGAAGTTATGAATAATTTGATTGAACTACAAGACGTCAATTTGATCCGCAATGGAAAAGCCCTTTTAAAAGAGATTAACTGGCAAGTAAAAGAAAATGAATGTTGGGCGATTTTAGGCTTAAATGGAGCAGGAAAATCGACCCTCCTCAAACTGCTCATGTCTGAATACTGGGCAAGTTCTGGCCAGGTAACGGTCCTTGGAACTCGCTTTGGCGAAGGAGGCATTCCTGAGTTGCGGAAGCGTATTGGGATCGTTAGCTCCTTTATTTCAGAAAGACTGCCAGAACATCTTTTGACAGAACAAATTGTCCTAACTGGTCAATACAAGAGTAGTATTTTATATGCTGCATACGGGGAGGAAGAACTGAACTGGGCACGGGATATGCTAACTTCAATTGGGGCTAGCTCTTTGATCGGCCGCAAATACCGTGAGCTCTCCCAGGGAGAAAAGCAGACCGTTCTCATTGCACGAAGCCTCATGGACCAGCCAGATCTGATCATTTTTGACGAAGCTTCTAGTGGATTGGATCTCTTTGCCAGAGAAAAGCTCCTCCGTCAGATCCATCATATCAAACAACTGGATCACGCGCCTACCATGATCTACGTCACCCACCATGCCGAGGAAATTACAACAGACATGACCCATGTCCTCTTACTCAAACATGGCCAAGTGGTTGAGCAAGGACCAAAGGAAAAGATCCTAACTCCCCATGTCCTTAGCCAATTTTATGAAGCACCAGTATCCCTTATTGATCTTGGTGATGAGCGACTCTTTGTCAAACCAGAAATCGCACACTGAAAAGAAAGTGAATAAAGCAAAAGAGAGTGGGACAGAAATCGGTAATTCGTTAGAATTCAATTTCGTCGTCCCACCTCCGCACAGTTGAGTAGGGCTGTAAAAGCTGATGAAATC
>OLOB01000680.1_pt1 | contig 25530 bp, 24 predicted proteins | sample 1671911 | NCBI WGS metagenome assembly OLOB01 (sample SAMEA3136625, study PRJEB25190) | human gut metagenome | biome: human gut; feature: human-associated habitat; material: faeces | place: Austria | collected 2013
TTTGGCTGATCCCAAAGAACGCAGAAAAGCCGATTGACGGAAGGACAAAACAAGGAAAGGAATTAAAACATGAATAGAATATTGCTATTGGAGGATGATGTCAGTCTAATAGATGGCTTGGTCTATTCTTTGAAAAAGAATGAATTTGATGTTGAAGTTGCCCGTACAGTATGTGAAGCAAAACAATACTTATCCGAACTCGACCGATACAATTTATTGATTTTGGATGTTACTCTGCCAGATGGAACAGGATTTGACGTATGCGAAAGAGTAAGAAAAGAAAATCAGCAGATACCGATTATATTCCTGACTGCATCGGATGAAGAAGTCAGCATAATTCGTGGATTAGATAGCGGTGGGGACGATTATATCACCAAGCCTTTCAAACTGGGGGAATTGTGTTCCCGCATCCGGGCGCTGTTGCGTCGGGCCGGAGTTTCCAAAAGCGAAAAAAACACTTCTATGGAATGTGGCGACATTACCATTGATCTGTTGGGTAGCCGTGCAACCTTAAAGGGAAAAGCATTGGATTTGACAAGCGCCGAATATCGTTTGCTTTGTCTGCTGGTAAGAAACGCAAATCGCGTTGTGACAAGGGACATCATTCTAAATGAGCTGTGGGATGATACAGGAAATTTTGTTGATGATAATACCCTGTCCGTCTATGTACGGCGGCTTCGTGAAAAAGTGGAAACCAATCCGTCCCATCCAGAACACCTTATAACCATTCGTGGGTTCGGCTACCAATGGAAAGAGGTGTCTATATGAGTTTGTACCAAGATAGACAGATTAAAGGGTTCCTGCTATTTTTGACTTTGTTTGCTCTGCTGTTTGTAGGTACAGCAACCGTTTTGACTATTTATCAGGTGAACGATGCGGAAGTCCTATGGCTCAAACATGATGAAGCGGTTTCATCCTCACTTTTGGAACAGGGTGTTCCGAAAGAAGTGGTTGCAGTTGCCTTTACGAACACAGACATCAGTGACGATGGTAGGTCATTATTAGCGGCTGCGGGTTTGGGAAAACAGTCAGAAAACAGTATGCGGCCTTATTTCAATCAATTTCAGCGTTCCGCTTTCTGCACCATGCTATGCACTGTGCTATTTTTTCTCTTTGTGCTTGCCATAGGAATATTTATTTTTTTCTGGAAAAGGAAGCGATTGTATCAACAGGCCGACAAAATATTGCTAAATTACATCAACGGGGATTACTCTTGTCATTTACCGCAGAATTATGAGGGGGCTATCTACCAAGTGTTTTCTTCGATAGAACAGCTTGCAACTATGCTCCAATCCAAAAATGAAACAGAACGTAAAGCAAAAGAGTTTTTGAAAGACACCATATCCGATATATCTCACCAGCTCAAAACGCCTCTGGCAGCCCTCACTATGTATCAGGAGATCATTGAAAGTGAGCCAGAAAATGCAGAAACGGTCAAACAGTTTGCGGCGAAGATGGGTATTTCTCTAAAGCGTATGGAGCAGTTAATCTTATCCATGTTGAAGATAACCCGACTGGATACGGGAAACATCATTTTTGAGAAAAAAAGTTGCCGTGTGTCCGAGCTGATAGCTCATTCAGTCAATGACCTAACCACAAGGGCTAAAAGCGAAAGCAAGCAGATTCAGATAGATGGCGATGGTGAACAGCAGCTTATTTGTGACATGGAATGGACAGGTGAAGCGATTGGAAACATTGTAAAAAATGCACTGGATCACACGCAAGCTGGCGGTATTGTCCGTATTACATGGGAGCGCACTCCTGCTATGTTTCGGATTTTTATTTCTGATAATGGTAACGGCATAGTCCCGGAAGATATTTACCATATCTTTAAACGCTTTTATCGCAGCAAACATTCCCTTGATACACAAGGAATCGGGCTGGGGCTTCCCCTTGCCAAGTCCATTATTGAGGGTCAAAACGGTGTTATCTCCGTACAAAGTGAAGTCGGAAAAGGTACGCTGTTTACACTATCTTTCCTTACGGATCTGTAAGGTCAAATTCACCTGCTTGTAAGCTGTTTTTGCTATCCTTTTGAGAAAGGAGGTACTGATGACTATGGAAATATTGAAAGTACAAGATTTATGTAAAACTTATGGCAAGGGTGAGGCGAAAGTCGAAGCGTTGAAGAAGGTTTCCTTCTCCCTGGATAAAGGCGAATTTGCTGCCGTTGTGGGTGAATCCGGTTCTGGCAAAAGCACATTACTGAACTGTATTGGAGCTTTGGATACCCCTACTTCCGGCCACATTTGGATTGATGAACAAGACCTGTTTTCCATGAAAGAGGAACAGCGCACGATTTTCCGCCGTCGTAATATCGGCTTTATCTTCCAATCCTTTCAGTTGGTTTCCGAGCTGAATGTGGAGCAGAATATCATGTTTCCGCTTCTTTTGGACTATCGCAAACCAGACCCGGCAGCAGTAGAAGAAATTTTGGAACTCTTGGGACTTACCGAGCGTCGACATCACCTGCCGAGCCAACTATCCGGCGGACAGCAGCAGCGTGTTGCCATTGGCCGGGCGTTAATCACAAAGCCCAAACTGATTCTGGCAGATGAACCTACTGGCAATCTGGACAGCAAGAATAGTCAGGATGTTATCGCCCTGCTTACGCAGGCGTCCCGTCGCTATCAGCAAACAATCCTGATGATTACCCACAATAAGGATTTGACTGCATCCGTTGATCGGGTGTTCCGGGTATCAGATGGCGTTTTGACGGATTTGGGAGGAAAAACAAATGAAGCATTATCTTGACCTTGTTCCCATATCCGCAAAAATCCACAAGAAGCAAAGCAGAATGTCTATTTTCTGCATTGTGCTGGCGGTATTTCTGGTTACAACTATTTTTGGAATGGCAGATATGTTCATCCGCAGCCAGATTTTGCAGGCACAGCAGGAGTCTGGGAATTGGCATATTGCCATTAAGAATATCAGCAATGAAGAAGCAGCAATTATTGCTTCACGCCCTGATATTGAAGTATTTTCACCGTATGGCGTACTCAATTATCGTGGAGATTTAGGCTACACTTTGGGTGGAAAAGATGTAGCGATATGCGGTTGTGATGAAAGCTATATAACTGAAATCTGGACTGACCAAATTGAAGAAGGTGTTTTTCCACAGACAAGTAATGAAGCGTTGGTGACTGAAAATGCAAAGCAGATAATGGGTGTTGCGATTGGTGATCCCATTGCCGTAGAAACTCCTGATGGCGATAAACTGAATTTTACCATATCAGGATTTATGAATAATACCGCCTCGATCATGAGTGGCGACTCCTACGGCATCATTTTGAACACAGAGGATTACTGCGCGATTTATCCGAATGTATCAGACGGGGAGCCGAATGATTACGGCATTATGTTTTTTACTCAATTTGCAAACACAAGAAATATACAAGGGAAAATTGCAGATTTGAAAGAACAATGCAATTTATCGAATGAACAAATATCTTCCAACAACAATCTGCTTGGATTGCTTGGACAAAGCCGCGTTCCCTTTTTGTTACAGGTTTACTTGGCTGCGGCTGTATTGTTTGTACTGGTAATGTTAGCTGGTATTATGATGATTGCAAGCAGCCTGAACAGCAATGTAGCCCAGCGTACCGAATTTTTCGGCCTTATGCGCTGTATCGGTGCAACCCCAAAACAGGTTATGCGCTTAGTACGGAAAGAGGCGCTTAGTTGGTGCCGTTTGGCAATCCCTGTGGGTATTTCCATCGGTATAGTTGTCATTTGGGTCTTATGTGCGATTTTGCGTTTCCTAAGTCCGGAATTTTTCAAAGCGATGCCTACATTCGGATTTAGCGTACCAAGTATTCTTGCAGGAATCGTTGTGGGCTTGGTAACGGTTTTGTTCGCTGCCTATTCTCCGGCAAAGAAAGCAGCAAAAGTATCTCCGTTGGCAGCGGTTTCCGGTAATGCAAACGACTTGGAGCCTGCAAGAAATGCTGCTAATACACAACTGCTTAAGATTGATACAGCACTTGGAATTTATCATGCAAAAGCAAATCGGAAAAATCTGTTTTTGATGACAAGCTCATTTGCTCTCAGTATTATCCTTTTCCTTTCATTCTCTGTAACAGTTGAGTTCATGCAGCATACCTTAACACCGCTCCAACCTTGGACAGCAGATTTATCTATCATAAGCCCTGATAACGCCTGTGCTATTGACAAAGCATTACTTGATGATCTAAAGGAAAATCCTGTTGTGGATTTAGCGTATGGAAGAAAATTTGCATACGAGGTTCCGTCTGTCACAAACGGTATTGAAAAAAAGATGGATTTAATCTCTTATGAGCAGTATCAATTTGATTGGGCAAAGGACTATTTATTAGAGGGTTCTCTGGAATCTGTGCAAACTGATTTAGGGACGGGCTTAATTGTTTATAATTCGCAGAACACAATACAAATAGGCGATACTGTATCGTTGAATACAAACGGACAAAGTAAAGAAATCCAAATCGTGGGAATGTTGTCCGACTGTCCGTTTTACAGTGCCGCCGGTGTTGGAACAATTATTTGTTCAGAGGATACATTTGAACAAATTACTGGCGAGTCGAAATATACGGTTATTGATGTGCAGTTAGTGAAAGGCACAACAGACGAAGATGTTTATGTGATCCGCCAAATGGTAGATTCCTCATTTACTTTCGCTGATGAACGCATGGGTAACAGCAGTACCATGGGAACTTACTATTGTTTTTGGCTGTTCATCTATGGATTCCTCGTCCTAATTGCAATGATTACAATTTTTAACATAATCAATAGTATTTCCATGAGTGTGTCTGCACGGTTGAAACAGTATGGCGCTTTCCGTGCCATCGGCGTTAGCATGGGACAGCTAAGTAAAATGATTGTTGCAGAAGCCTTCACCTATACCATAATCGGCGGTGTAGTTGGTACGGTGTTGGGACTGTTTTGTAACAAGCTATTGTTTGGAATGTTGATAAGTTATAGATGGGGGGATGCTTGGACTCCTCCATTACCAGAGGTAGCTGTTATTCTGTTGATTGTCGTAAGCTCTGTAATTCTGGCTGTGCATGGGCCAATCAAGAGAATACGCAATATGTCCATTGTTGATACAATCAGCGCACAGTAATTCTACTTTTGAAGCGGGTGGCTTTAGAAGCCGCCCACTTTTGTCTTACAAATTCGTAAGTTGAAATTCACCTGTTTGTAAGCTGATTTTTTTATAATTAAGTTGATGAAAGAGAGGAAAAAATGAAAAAAATCCTTTCCACCAGAGTATTGGTGAAGATTTGTGTATTAACAACTATACTGCTGGTTTTGATAATCTATACTATATGGGGCAATTCAGCATTGATGGTAAGTATGGTTAATATCTCCAGCGATCGCATACCATCTGCCTTTTCTAATTTTCGGATTGCACAAGTGTCCGACTTGCATAATGCTGAATTTGGAGAAAGCAATACAGAATTGATAGAATTGCTGTCTGAACACGAACCGGATATTATTGTGATAACTGGAGATTTAATCGATGCTGGACATACAGACATTGAGATTGCGTTTGATTTTATAAAACAAGCTGTTCAAATAGCCCCTGTCTACTTTGTAACTGGAAACCACGAAGCTAACTTCTCACATTATGATCAATTCAAAACAGGGCTTGAAGCGTCTGGCGTAACTGTCCTTGAAGATGAAGCAATACAGTTAGTGCATAACAACGAAATGATTACCCTTATCGGGCTTTCTGATTCTGACTTTACGATTAAGGGCGATATGTTTAATGAAGCGCCAGCCATGGTCAACACAAAATTGAATAGCCTTATTGATGACGAAAACAGTTACACTATACTGCTATCACATCGGCCAGAGTTATTTGAAACCTATGTATGCTGTGGTGTTGATTTGGTTTTATGTGGTCATGCACACGGAGGGCAGTTTCGATTACCTTTTATTGGGGGGCTCGTTGCCCCCAATCAAGGGCTGTTTCCTAAATATGATTCCGGCCTTTATACAGACGGAAAGACAAATATGGTTGTTAGCCGCGGCCTTGGAAATAGTATTATTCCATTCCGATTTAATAATCGTCCAGAGGTTGTATTAGTAGAACTTAATGTCGAATAACGATACTGGAACTGAATGTTGAAATTATCTGCCGTACCACAGCGAAAGAAAAGTCGTTGAGCGGTAGAAACATTTTCAGAGGAATGGTTTTAATAGTGTTGATTTCGTTGAAAAGACTAAACGAAAGATATAACTTTTGATAAAGTGGGTGATTGTATGGGAAAATAGTGATACTGGCATTTGAAGAAAATGAAGAGAATATTCTCAATCGTATTTTATCGTGCATTAGCAAAGAAGCAGATGTTTTGAAACATGAAGTTATCCACAAAGAGGAACTTAGTTTTAAGGGACTTTATATTGACAAGTATAAGCGGATTGTTGTTCGTGAGGATACAGAGCGTGTGGGTGAAGCTTTCAAAGATGGGTTAAAACTGAAAAAGTAAAGCTACAGGAAAGAAAAATTGATTAAGAGAAGATTCTTTCATAAAACATAGACACAAAATTTAATATTATATGGAGAATAGCACAGGTGCTAAATTCAGTAATCATCAATAAAATAATAGCCAAGCTGGGATATATATCCATGCTTGACTACTATCTAACAGTTTGTGAAAACTAAAGAACCGCCTTGGTGCGGAACCGTATGCCAGGTGGTGTGGGAGGTCGGTAGATAAAATAATTATCTACCTCCTACCCGATTTTAGAAATTAAGAAAGTTCTGCCACATTCTTGTAGCCCAGATGGAATTAATCATCAATGTCGTATTTGTTTTCCAGCGCTTCTTCTGCTAATTCCAGTTCATCTTCCAGTTTTTCAATCGCGCGTTCTCTCGCTTTGTATGTCTCGAAGCTAATCTCTTTCATCTGGTAAGCATACTCAAATTCATCATCAAGTTTATCCAGTTCGTCATCAACTGCGTCTATCTGTTTTTTCAAAGCGTAGAATTGTTCGTGATTCTCAGATGCATTTGTAGATCTTTTTGCATTGTTTACACTTTTTGTTATATTACGGATATCGTTTTCATAAGAAGAGAAATCATAATCCTTTTCGTTCACATTCTCTACTGCGTTTTCTGTGTTACTGATGTTATCATCATCGTCATCTGTATTTGATGTTACAACTTCCTGTGTCTTAATTTCTACATCTTCTGCTGCTCCATTATTGGATGAAGTGCATCCTGTAAAAGCAAATATTAATGTGAGAGATAATAAAACTACTAATATTTTTTTCATAACATGTTCTCCTTTCGGCTCTTGGGTGTTTTGTTTTTGCTGTTATATGTATCATATAGGGGGAAGATTAAAAAAAGATTAAAACAAATAGTAATTTCAAAAAATGAAAAAAAGGACTCTAGCACACGAAAATGATTGGTATTATAATAATTACATTATGAGATTACTGATTGTTGAAGACGAGAATGATTTAAGAAACATTGTCAAAAAAAGGCTTGTCAAGGAACATTACAGTGTAGATGCCTGTGGGGATGGTCTGGAAGCGATGGATTATATCGATATGACTTCCTACGATGGTATTATTCTTGATATCATGTTGCCGGGAAAGGATGGATATGAAATCTTAAGAGAATTAAGGCGACGAGAAGATGATACACCGGTTCTGTTACTGACAGCAAAAGACAGCATTGAAGACCGCGTCAAAGGACTGGATCTTGGTGCCGATGATTACCTGATCAAACCATTTGCATTTGAAGAACTGCTTGCAAGAATCCGTGTCATGATGCGTAGAAAGCCACAATTTACATCCAATCAACTAAAAATAGCAGATCTTATTCTGGATCGTGACACAAGAAAGGTTACAAGAGCCGGAAATGAAATTGATCTTTCTGCAAAAGAATTTATGGTTCTGGAATGTCTTATGCGCAACAAAAATATCGTAATGACAAGACAGCAGATTGAACAGAATGCGTGGGACTTTGATTTTGAAGGTGGTTCCAATGTGATCGACGTATACATTCGTTATTTGCGAAAAAAAATCGATGCAAAATATGAACAAAAACTCATCCACACTGTTCGCGGTGTCGGATATGTAATGAGGGAAAACGAATGAAACAGCTGACGATCAAGAAAAAAATTACGCTATGGTACACCGGAATCATTGCCGTAGTTCTTGGGACTATTTTAGTTCTCGTCCTTCTTTTTGTGGATAAGGTTGGAATTTCTGCGACAGAAGAAGAAATCAGTGCCGCAGTGACTGGTTTCTCTTCAAATATTAATTTTCAGGATGATTCCTTTTATCTTGACGGCGATACCGAATTTTACGATGACGGTATTATGTTTTGTATTTATGACAAAAACGGACGCTTACTTTATGGAACGATTCCAACCCAATTTCCAGAAGAAACTATCCTCAAGTCGAATACACCGCGAATGATAACCGGATCAAATCGAAAATGGATGATATATGACAGCGTTTACACTTACGGTGATGATGAGGAAATGTGGGTACGAGGAATTACCTCCGTACATTCTATAGAACTTTTCATGCAGACATCCGAGAAAATGCTGTTGATTGTATTCCCATTACTCATTATTCTGATCGGAGCCATCGGATATTTTATGATCAAGCGGGCATTGAGACAGGTGGATCTTATCTGCGATGAAGTTGAAAACATCAGCAATGGAAAAGATCTTTCCAAACGATTGTCTCTGCCAAAAGCAAAAGATGAATTATACGAATTGTCGGAGAAATTTAACGAAATGTTCGAGCGCTTGGAATTTTCGTTTGAGAAGGAACGTCAATTCACATCAGACGTATCCCATGAACTGCGGACTCCCGTTGCTGTTATCATTTCCCAGTGTGAGTACTTATTGGAAAATGAAAACTTATCTGCGGAAGATAAGGAAGAGATTGCAGTCATCTTAAGGCAGGCAAAACGAATGTCAAAGCTGACAAGCGAAATGTTAATGATCGCCAGAAACGAACAGGGCGAGCAGCATCTGATGGAAAAACTGGATTTTGGATTATTAAGCGAACTTGTAATAGAAGAACTGCAGACAAAAGCACAGGAAAAAAATATTGAGATTACCCTGCAAAAGCAGGACGACTTATTTATGAACGGCGACCAGACATTGATTTTGCGTATGATGATGAATTTAATAACCAATGCCATCAATTACGGAAAAATAAATGGACATATCCATGTTATCCTGAAGGTCGAAAATGACCAGATTGTCGGTGAAGTGAAAGATGATGGTATTGGAATAAGTGAGGAACACCTGGACAGAATCTGGGAGCGTTTCTATCGCATAGACAAAAGCCGTTCCAGAGAAAATGGCGGTACCGGACTCGGCCTTTCTATGGTGCGCTGGATTGTAAATCTCCACAATGGAACCATTCACGTCGAAAGTATCGAAGGTATCGGAACGAGTTTTATTTTCCGATTTCCGAAAATACAAGGCTGCGGTAATCTTAAAAGAATTCAGAAACAGAAAGAAGATTTCAATGGATAAAACAGAATTGTTCGAGAAAATGCCGGTACGAATTGCGGTAAGAAAGCAAATTGTACCGGCAATCATAAGCCAAATGGTAACACTCATATACAATTTGGCAGACACGTATTTCGTAGGGCTTTTGAACGATCCGGCACAGACGGCGGCGGTAGCGGTGGCAGCCCCTATTTTTTTGATGCTCACGGCAATCTCGAATCTTTTCGGCGTGGGCGGTGCAAGTACCTTTGCACAGGCGCTGGGCAGAAAAGAGAATAGAACGGCATCGCAGATATCGTCCATCGCATTCTGGTTCGGTCTGCTGGCATCGGTTCTGTTTGCGTTTTTCGTACTTATTTTTATGAGACCGATTCTGATGGTCTGCGGAGCAACAACCGAAATATATGAATTGGTGCGCAGTTACGTGATGTGGACGGTCATCATCGGCGGGCCGGGGACGGTTCTGAACATCCTGCTGGCGAATCTGATCCGCGGAGAGGGCAGTGCGGGAATTGCCTCCTTCGGAGTATCCGCCGGAGGATTCTTGAACATCCTGCTGGATCCGTTTTTCGTCCTTCCGCAGTTTCTGAACATGGGGGCTGCCGGAGCCGGACTTGCAACCGCGATTTCAAACCTTGCCACAACCCTGTTTTTTCTTGGTTATGTTTTTAGCAGTAAAAACAAGACGCTGCTGTCCGTTTCTCCGTCGCATTTGAGATATACGCGGGAACGTATCGGACTGATCCTCTCCATCGGTTTTCCGTCTGCGGTGCAGTATGCGCTGACAGTGGTTGCGGTTGCAGCGATTACAAAGTTTGTGTCCGGCTACGACACGGCGGCGGTGGCGGGTTTCGGCATCACAAAGAAAATCGATCAGCTGCCGCTGTATTTTTCCATCGGTGTAGCAAACGGCCTGCTGCCGCTATTGGCATACAACTATGCGGCCGGCAACCGAGAACGGCAGAGGCGGGCGTTTCAATACGGCTGCGGGATTGCAGTGGGTTTTTCCGTACTGTGTCTGATCGTCTATGAAGCGTTTGCGCCGAATATCGCTGCCATCTTCATCAAGGATGCGGATACGATAGACTATGCAGCCGCATCCCTAAGACGGATGGTGGTGGCCATGCCGATGGTGGCGATCAATTATCCGATGATTATACAGTTCCAGGCGATGGGTAAAATCAAGGAGTCGCTGATCTGCTCCATTCTCCGGAAAGGTGTACTCGATATTCCGCTGCTGTTTCTGTTTGACCGCATAGCTCCGCTGTACGGGCTTATGTGGGTTCAGCCGGTGGTGGACATGATTTCCCTGCTGGCCGCTGTGTATTTCTATACGAGGATTATTGGATTCCGGCGTTCATGCTGATTCGGTTAGTTCAGGATTTTTCCGTCAATGCTTATGGTGACAACCTGCCACGGAATGAATTTTCCGCTGTTTTGAAGCGCTCTTTTTACGGCCGTCTCAAGACCGCCGCAGCATGGAACTTCCATTCTGACGATGGTGACGCTTTGAATGTTGTTGCTTTGAATAATCGCCGTCAGCTTCTCGCTATAGTCCACCTGATCTAACTTCGGACAGCTGATTAATGTCACTCTGTTCCGGATAAAATCCCGATAGAAGCTTGCATGCGCGTAAGCCGTGCAATCGGCGGCAATCAGAAGGTTAGCGCCGTCGAAATACGGTGCGTTAACCGGTGCCAGCTTAATCTGTACCGGCCAGTTCGGACGCTTTGGCATCTGAGCGGCTTTCACTGCTTCTTCGTCGTATTCCGGTGCTTCCCGCTCTTCAAAGGAAATGGCGCCGGTAGGACATTCCGGGAGGCAATCCCCCAGACCGTCGCAGAAATGCTCTCGTACCAGTTTGGCTTTTCCGTCAATCATATCAATGGCACCCTCGTGACAGGCGACAGCACAAGCGCCACAGCCGTTGCATTTTTCTTTATCAATTCGAATAATCTTTCGTATCATTTTTAGTACCTCCGTTCATCGCATTTCATGTTTATTTCTGTTAGGATTATAGTATTATAGATATAACTTGTATGTTTGATTTCCAACAGGAGGAATACTTTTTTGGAGAAATACTTACCGATTCTAAGAGTCAGTCCTTTCTTTAAAGGGCTTTCAGATAGCGAGATTTTGTCCGTACTTCACTGCGTCAATGCCGCAACGATTTCCAAGAAACGGAATTCCTATATTCTCAGAGCGGGAGATTCTACGGAAGTGATGGGACTTGTGGTGTCCGGCAGCGTTCTGGTGATTCAGGAAGATCTGTGGGGTCATCGGAATATTCTGTCTAAATGTTGTGCTGGAGATTTTTTTGCTGAACCCTATGCTGCAAGCCCGGGGTCGATACTGAATATCAGCGTGATTGCGGATGAGGATTGCGAGATTCTTTATTTGAATGTGCAGCGGCTCATGGTTTCCTGTCCGGCGGCCTGCGAACATCATCAGAAATTAATCCGAAATCTGGTTCGCGTACTGGCAAATAAACTGCTGGTTTTCAACGATAAAATCACGCATGTGGGCAAACGCACGACTCGGGATAAGCTTCTGTCGTATCTGTCCGCAGAGTCCGTTCGGCAGTCATCTTTGAGCTTCGATATTCCTTTTAATCGGCAGCAGCTGGCGGATTACCTTTGCATCGATCGTGCGGCAATGTCCGCGGAATTATCAAAGCTGCAAAAGGAAGGTCTGATAAAAACAAACCGAAATCACTTTGAGTTGACCGTATGCAATCAATAAGAATTGAAAGGTCTACTCTGCATTTTTAAGGGCTTCATCCATTGGAATCCGGCGGATTCTGCGGTATTCCAGAAGGGATACAACCGCATATGTGCCGATTCCGATGAGGAACATTTTCAGGTAGATCTTCGGGTCGATCCACAGAGCAATCCAGCCGGAAACGCTGGACAGCATCATCTCCCGGAACACCACACCCATAATCGCTTTCTCAATCGGCAAGCTCAGCAGGAGGCAGATTATAACCACAATCGTTGTGGACCAAATGTACAATTTGCCGATTTCACCGTTTGTATAAAGGCTATAGCTTCCGTAATACATGGAAGCACATACATTTTTCATTACCGTGTATCCCAGAATATTACCGACAATTGCACCAATCAGGGTGACGATAATCGGAAGTGCCATGTATTGTCGGATGAGTTCTTTTTTGACCCGGAAATTCCCGTCTTCAATATTGTACTTCTCAAAAACCTCATTGTAGGCCTGAAGCATACTGACGTCTGCCACGAGAAATCCGGACACAACCCGATGGTGCTGATCATTAAAATCAAGACCACCAGATATTTTCCGAATTCCGCTCGGAGCTCTCTCAGAATTCTTTTTCTTAAAGGGCTTTTCATGCTTAAAATTCTCCTTACCATTCCAGTTCCGCGGCTGTAAGCTTATGTTCATTGCGGTAATCCAGTGCGCCGGTGGGCTCATCACAAAGCAGGATGTCCGGATTCTTCACGATGGCCCGGCCAATCGCCGTTCGCTGCTGCTGCTTTCGCCGGTACAGTGACAGTTTCTTCTCCGTCATATCTTCCAGCTGTTCTCCTTCAATAATAATGCTGCCTTCATCTGCAACATCGATTCCACCGATAATATTGAGAAGGGTGGACTTTCCGAATCCACTTTATCTCTAAAAACATCGCACTGCTCCTCCCCGGCGAGTTAAATATATCATCTTTATAATAAATATTAGACTTTACTAACCAGAATGCCAATGCGTTTTTAGCTGTAAAAGAATATTTTTTTGTACACAAATTCCGGCGTTTCGGAGTTTTCGCTATGCAATACGTTTTGCAAAACAAAAGGAATCGTGGTATAAGATGTCTAACAAAAGTTAGTTTTTCCTAATCACATTAACGAACGATGCGGTTAGAGCATCTAACATTAATTCTGTGTTAGGAGAAAAAGATTATGGATTTGAAGAAAATTGGTTTATTTGCCGGTGGGGTGTTGTTCGGAACGGCCGGAATCAAGGCACTGAGCAGCAAGGATGCGAAAAAAGCATACACACAGACCACAGCGGCTGCATTGAGAGTAAAGGACAGCGTGATGAATACGGTAACCGCTGTGCGGGAGAATGCAGATGATATCTATGCCGGCGCTCAGGCGATTAATGAACAGCGTGCCGGGGAAGAATGCTCCGAAAAAGCGGAGGGAAGCGAGGCGGAGTAACGCATGAAATGTACGATTTTACATGATTTGCCCGGGCGGCTTCGAGTCCATCTGTGCTGCAGCCGACAACTTCGGCACTGCTGCACAATGGATCTACGCTGGGCACCAGCCTGAAGAATATGAACAATCTGTTAGTAGAAGGTGAAACCGCTCAAAGTAAATAGATGAACAGGAGAGCAGAGGGACAAAGGATTGTTTCTCTGCTCTTTCCAACTCTTGCAGGCAGACGGCATTTTTACTCACATGATGCAGCTCAAGAAAGAGAGTCAAAATTGGACGTTTCGACGGGCGTGAAACTCTTTTTACAAAAAAGACAATAATTGACAGGAATCTCTTGACTCGTAAGCAACTTTTGGGTTTACAGTATACTCAGATTAGAGGATAATGCTTATGAGAAGGAGGATGAATATATGCGTACCGGCGAAGTTGAGAAGCTTACCGAGGTTAAGGAAGCGAACATCAAATTCTACGAGCGAGAGGGATTGATAAAGCCTCGGCGAAATGAGAATGGGTACAGGGATTTTTCGGATGAGGATGTGAAGATAATTAACCGGATTAAGACGCTTCGAATGCTTGACGTTCCGATTCCGGAGATAAAAAAAATCTTTGATGGAGATGTTCAGTTAAAAGCGGTTTTGGAGGAACGCCTGAGTGAGATGAACCTTCAGGCGAAGGCATTGGATAACCGGATGGAGTCTTGCCGGAGAATTATAAAAGAAGGTATGGAGCTTGTTGACATTTCACCGGAGGTTCTTTCGGGAAATCGAGAGGAATGGTCGGAAAAGCTGCGGCATATCGTCGATGAGGATATTGATAAACGCTTTATTCTAAAAGGCGTTGCTTTTACCACAGCGTTTGCCGTTTGTGTTAAATTTACGGTGGTGGTGCTAACCATGGGTGGGTTCTCGCAGCAAGACACAGTGTTCTGTTTTTTTGGCGGAATGCTGGCGATTTTATGCGGATTTGTGTATATTTTTGCGGAAGCCTTGACCAAGCAGGATTTCTTGTATGCGTGGGGCAAGAACTGGGGAGGGTCCGGAATGGGCAGACTGGCCAATTCGTATTCGATTCTCGGCATCGGGGTTGGTTTGGCAGGAACCACGTGGCCGCTCTGGGGCGGCCTGCTGATTGCGTGCATTGCCCTTTCTGTGATTATCCGAATGGTACTGATGCATGTAATAAAAGAAGCAGAGCGTCAGAAATGAAAGCACGGCAAATGAATATGATGAGAAGGAGGCGACCGGGTCAATGTCATTAAGTTAAGGTGACAGAAATAAGGGTTCTATATCATAAGTGATGTAGGGCTCTTTTTTTCGTAGAATGAGGAATAATGTTACAAAACGCATCGAATAACATCGGAAAAATGTTGCATGTTCTGCCGTGAAATGAAGAATAATGTTACAAAAAACGTTGAAAAGTGTCGGAAAAATGTTACAATTCTAGTATTGGGAGGTCTGTGAGATGCTAGAAAGGAACATTACGGAGAAATTAATCTCGTGGAAAAATCAAAAAAATAAGAAAGCACTTTGCATTATTGGTGCGAGGCAGATTGGAAAGACGACGACAATTCGAGAGTTTGCGAAGGAACAATATGAATATTTTGTCGAAATTAACTTTATACTGGATAAAGGCGCGGAGAAGATTTTTGAAGGAAAACTGGATGCAGATACGATCATTGAGAATCTCACGGCATTTAAGCTGCAGGAATTAAAGCCGGGAAAGACACTGATTTTTCTGGATGAGATTCAGGAATGTCCGAATGCGAGATGCGCCATTAAATTTCTTGTGGAAGATGGCAGATTTGATTATGTAGAATCCGGGTCGCTGTTGGGAGTTCGGTACAAAGAAGTACCATCATATGCCGTGGGATTTGAAGAAATCGTATATATGTATCCGATGAACCTCAAGGAATACTTTATTGCGAATGGCGTGCAGAAATCGACGTTCGAGATATTACAAGCATGCTATGAAAAGCACGAACCGGTTCCACAGACGATACATGAAACATTGTTGAAGTTGTTTGCGACCTATATCGTTGTAGGAGGGATGCCGGACGTTGTGCAGACCTATGTGAACTCACATGACATCGGAAAAGTAATTCAGCTCCAGAGAAGCATTTTAGAATTATACAGACAAGATATCTCCAAGTACTCATCTGATACAGAAAAGATAAAAATTAAAGCTATTTTTGATAGCATTGCTTCACAATTAGACGATAAGAACAGGAGATTTTTTCTGAATCGGATTGATAAAAATGCAAGAATGAATCGGTATGAGGATTCAATCCTATGGCTGAGTGATGCAGGTGTTGCACTTCCATCCTATAATGTGACAGAACCTCAACCTCCACTGCAGCTTAATGTAAAGAGAAATTTGTTCAAATTGTTTATGGGAGATACAGGTCTTCTGTGTGCTTCTTGTATGGAGAACATACAGTTTGAATTATTGCAGGGAAACATGGACGTGAATATGGGAAGTATTCTGGAAAATGTATTCGCACAGATGATAAAGGCGAATGGATTCTCTCTGACATATTTTGAATCAAAGAAGTATGGAGAATTGGATTTTGTGATTCAGAATGGGATGAAAATCGATCTTCTTGAAATTAAATCCGGAAATGATTATCAACGGCACTTGGCACTGGATAAAGTTGCTGCTGTAGGGAATTGGAATTTTGGTAGAAAGATTGTATTTTGCAAAGGAAATGTAACGAAAGAATCAGGGATTGAATATTTCCCATGGTATATGAGTATGTTTTATCAGCCGGAGAAAGAGCCGAAGAAGTATATATACGAGGTTGATTTATCCGGATTACAACAATAGAAATAAAGAGGTCTGCAATGGAAAAAAGTATTATATCGGAACTTACTGCATTTATCGAACACGCACCCACGGCATTTCATGCGGTGGCGGAATTAAAGAATTTCCTGAATCGAGACGGGTTCGAAGAACTGCATGAATCCGAGCGGTGGGAGATCGAACCCGGGAAAAAATATTACGTCACAAGAAATAATTCCAGCATCATCGCGGTCAAAGTCGGAACCGACTTGGATGATTACAGTTTCCATGTGACCGCATCCCACAGCGATTCCCCCTCTTTTAAGCTGAAAGAAAATGCGGAGATTGAAATCGCAAAAAGATATACGATGCTGAACACCGAAGGGTACGGCGGAATGATTTGTTCCACCTGGTTTGACCGGCCCCTTTCCCTTGCGGGAAAAGTAATGGTAAAAAACGGAAATCGGTTAGAGACTCACTTGGTGAAAGTGGATCGAGATCTTTTGATGATTCCAAGCCTGGCCATTCATATGGATCGAAAAATCAATGAAGGCCGGCCTCTCAACAAGCAGGTGGACATGCTGCCCATATTATCCGGCAGCGTGAAGGGACCGGGTGCCGTTAAAAAACTGATTGCGGAAGAGCTGGGCGTGTCGGAAGAGAACATCTACGGGATGGATTTGTTTTTATATAACCGAATGGAAGCGGTACGATGGGGCCATGATGATGAATTCATCGGATGCCCGAGACTGGATGACTTGCAATGTGCTTTTACCTCTACGAAGGGATTCCTGACGGCAGAGAACGATCGGAATATCAATGTCTATGCCTGCTTCGACAACGAAGAGGTGGGATCGGGCACAAAACAGGGAGCAGCGTCCACGTTCCTTTATGATGTTTTGTGGCGGATGAACAAAGCGCTGGGCAAGGACGAAGAAGAATTCCGCCGTGCCGTGGCGAGCAGCTTTATGCTGAGCTGCGATAACGCCCACGCGGTACATCCGAATTATCGGCAGAAGAACGATGAAACGAACTGCGTCTACATGAACGAGGGCATCGTGATCAAATCCCACGCCGGGCAAAAATACACCAGCGATGCGGTCAGCGTGGCGATTTTTAAGATGATTTGCGAAAAAGCAGAGGTGCCGGTGCAGTTTTTCTCCAATCGGTCGGACGAAGCGGGTGGCAGCACTCTGGGCAACATAGCCATGTCCCAGGTGTCCATGAATACCGTGGATATCGGATTGCCGCAGCTTGCCATGCATTCGGCGTACGAGACAGCGGGAGTGAAGGATATGGAGTATATGGTAAAAGCAGTGACGGAATTCTACGCATCGAATATCCGGACGGATTCCGACGGAAATTTTCGGATTTAGCGGCGGATTGATTTTCTTGTTTACAACGAACAAACGTATAAGGTATACTTATTTTGTTATGTTCATTGATTTATTAAGAGATGAGCTTGCATATTCTATGTACAATTTAATGGAGGCTTAGATGAAAGCAGAAAGACGTGTAGGTACGGTTTCCCGTGGAATCCGGTGTCCGATTTTCCGTGAAGGAGATAATCTGGCAGAGCAGGTAGTGGAGAGTGTTCTGGAGGCAGCGGAATCCGATGGGTTCGAGATTCTGGACAGAGATGTAATCGGTATTACCGAGTCTGTGGTTGCCAGATGTCAGGGAAACTATGCTAGTGTGAACGACATTGCAGAGGATGTAAAGAACAAGCTGGGTGGAGAGACCATCGGAATCGTATGGCCGATTCTTTCCAGAAACAGATTCTCCATCTGCCTGAAGGGCATGGCAATGGGTGCCAAGAAGGTTGTTGTAATGCTCAGCTATCCGTCCGATGAAGTGGGAAATGCACTGCTTACTATCGATCAGGTGGTGGATGCGGGAATCAATCCGTATTCCGATGTGCTGGATGAGAAGAAATACAGAGAACTGTTCGGCGTGAACAAGCATCAGTTCACGGGCGTGGATTATGTGGAGTTCTACAGTGAAATTATTCGGGAAGCCGGTGCTGAGGCGGAGATTGTTTTCTCCAATAAGCCGGAGACGATTCTCGAGTACACGAACAATGTTATCAATTGCGACATTCATACCCGATTCAGAACCAGAAATAAGCTGAAAGCTCTGGGCGCAAATGTTTACGGAATGGATGAGATTCTGAATGCACCGGTAAACGGAAGCGGCTTCAACGAAGAGTACGGCCTTCTGGGAACCAACAAATCCACCGACGACCGCGTAAAGCTCTTCCCGAGAGATTGTCAGCCTTTTGTGGATGAGGTTCAGGCCATCATGAAGAAGAAAACCGGAAAGCAGGTGGAAGTTCTGGTATACGGAGACGGCGCTTTCAAAGATCCGGTGGGCAAAATCTGGGAACTGGCGGATCCGGTGGTTTCGCCGGCATATACGGAAGGCCTGAACGGAACACCGAATGAGCTGAAGCTGAAGTATCTGGCCGATAACGAATACTCGGATCTTACCGGAGATGAGCTGAAGGAAGCGATTAAGCAGGCCATCAGCGATAAGCCGGAGGAGAGCCTTGTGGGAAACATGGCATCGGAAGGCACCACGCCGAGAAGACTCACCGATCTGATCGGTTCGCTTTGCGACTTGACATCGGGATCCGGAGATAAGGGAACACCGGTAATTCACATTCAGGGATACTTTGATAATTACACCACCGGAATGTAAAGGAAAAAGAGCGGAACGGAGGTCTGGAGGATGAGTAACAGGCGAACCTTCTTTTATTATGTGATCCCCTCCGTGTTGTCCTTCGCACTCTCCGGAATTTACGCCATTGTGGACGGTTTTTTTGTGGGCAATTCCATCGGGGATGCGGGGCTTTCCGCAATCAATATCGCGTATCCGATTACTGCGGTGCTGGTTGCCACCGGAACCGGAATCGGCATGGGCGGTGCTGTCAAATACTCCATACTGAACGCCGGCGGGCACGAAGAAAAGGCGCGGGATTACGCCGCCGAGGCGATATGGATGATGCTGTTGTTCAGCGTGCTCCTTACCGGATCTTTCTACATGTTGTCGGAACGGCTTCTTTCCGCGCTGGGGGCATATGGCGAGCTGCTGGTCCTGGGAAAAGAGTACACGACGGTAATCATCCTGGGAACCGTGCTGCAGGTATTCGGCACCGGTATGGTTCCTTTTATGAGAAATTACGGCGGCGCGATGTGGGCCATGATCGCTATGATATGCGGTTTTGCCACCAATGTGATATTGGATTACATCCTCGTATGGGTGCTGAACCGGAGAATGACCGGTGCGGCCCTTGCGACGGTGATGGGACAGGGAGTCACCATGGCGGTGGCGCTGGTTTATTGTGCTGCCAAAAAGAAATTGTTTTTGAAGATGACTTCCGGCGATATGGGGGTACGGGCGCTGCAAATCGTGAAAATCGGGCTGGCGCCCTTCGGATTGACTCTCGCTCCGGAAATTTCCCTTGTGATTATCAATCGCTTTTCCGCTTCCTACGGTGGACAGCGGGCAATCGCAACTTATGCCTGCATTTCCTATGTCATCTGCATTATCTATCTTCTCTTGCAGGGCGTAGGCGACGGCAGCCAGCCCCTTATGAGCCGGTTCTACGGAGCAGGACAGGGAAAAAATCTGAAGGAAATCAAGAAGCTGGCATACAGATCATCGATGGCCATCGCAGTAATCGGCGGGATTCTGATGTATCTGCTTCGAGGTCAAATCGGTGTGCTGTTCGGTTCATCGCCGGAAGTCAATGGGGAAATCATAATGGTCATGCCGATTTTTCTGCTTTCCCTCCCGGCGGATGCCATTACAAGAGTGACATCGGCAGCCTTCTACGCAACGGAGAAAAGCGTGTGGTCCTATGTGCTGATTCTGTCGGAGCCGGTGTTTACGCTGGTGCTGGTGCTGATTCTGCCGCCGCTGTTCGGAGGTCAGATCATGATCTGGTGGAGCTCCGTTGCGGCAAAAATCGTTACGGCAGTGGTTGGCATTGCGCTGTCTGTTTTTATAAAAGCGCAGAAATGACGTGTTCTTTATAATATACAAATAAATTCTCCAAAAGACTTGATTGGGAATTACGAAACCGTTATAATTTTGTCAGAAATTGATAAATAAATATCAAGTTGAAAGGGACTATATTTTCGGTGCTATGAGGAGGAAAATAAAATGCAAAGATTTACTAACCCAAGAGACATTTATCATGGCAAAGGTGCACTGGAAGTGCTGAAACAATTTGAAGGAAAGAAAGCGGTTATCTGTGTGGGCGGCGGCTCCATGAAGCGCTTCGGTTTCCTGGATAAAGCAAAGAGTTATCTGGAAGAGGCCGGAATGGAAGTTCGTGTATTTGAAGGAATCGAACCGGATCCATCCGTTGAGACCGTAATGAAGGGTGCGGCATTTATGCAGGACTTTGGTCCGGATTGGATTGTAGCAATTGGCGGCGGCTCTCCAATCGATGCGGCGAAAGCAATGTGGATTAAGTACGAATATCCGGAAGTAACTTTCGAGGATATGTGCGTGGTATTCGGACTGCCAAAGCTGCGCACCAAGGCAAAATTCTGTGCGATTTCTTCCACATCCGGAACAGCGACGGAAGTTACCGCATTCTCCATCATCACAGACTACGAAAAGGGAATTAAATATCCAATCGCCGACTTTGAGATTACCCCGGACGTTGCAATCGTGGATCCGGAGCTGGCAGAGACCATGCCGAAGAAGCTGGTAGCTCATACCGGAATGGATGCGCTGACCCATGCGATTGAAGCTTTTGTATCCACAGTTCACAGTGATTTCACCGATGCACCGGCAATCCGTGCAATCGAGCTGATTCAGGAGAACCTGATCGATTCCTACAATGAAGATATGACCGCTCGCGACAGCATGCACAACGCACAGTGCCTTGCCGGCATCGCGTTCTCGTCTGGCCTGCTGGGCATCGTACACTCCATGGCTCACAAGACCGGTGCTGCATTTGCGGACTACGGTTCCCATATCATCCACGGTGCGGCGAATGCAATGTATCTGCCAAAGGTTATCGCTTACAATGCGAAGAATGAAGAAGCTAAGAAGAGATATGCCGTAATCGCAGACTACATGCACCTTGGCGGAACCACCGAAGATGAGAAGGTTGACGCTCTGATTGAATACGTTCGCGGAATGAACGACAAACTGAACATCCCGCACTGCATTAGGAACTACGGCGGCGACAGCTATCCGACCGAACAGGGCTTCGTACCGGAAGATGTATTCCTGGAAAGACTCCCGGAAATCGCTGCAAACGCAATTCTGGATGCCTGCACCGGTTCCAACCCGAGACAGCCGAGTCAGGAAGACATGGAAAAACTGCTGAAGTGTTGCTACTACGACACCAAAGTAGATTTCTAGAATGCGTTGTATAATTCGAGACAACTTAATTCAAAATAGTCACTAGAAGAAAAGAACCTCCGCATTTCAATCCAATGCGGAGGTCCTTTTTTTCTATACACATAAAACAAAATGCGCTCGTTCCGGGCCGAACCGATCTTCCTGAGGGCGGACGTTATGCGGATAGCCGCACGCAGGGATGACAAATTTTTGAAATATACGAGCGAATAGGCTATAATGATAAAGTTCGAGAAAAAAATAATCAGAGAGAAGATTGCATTATGAATGAAAGAAATATTGTTATTGTAAATGGAAATTTATGTGATGCGTCGGAGTACGATGCCCTGATTAATTCCCAGGAAGCGTATGCGTACGAAGTGATTCGGGTTATTGAGGGAAAACCGCTTTTCCTGGAGGATCACCTGGAGAGGCTGAAGAATACCCTGGCGGGAATCGGGATGCAATGTGATTTTACGGCGGAGTCGCTTCGGGCGGATTTCGGGCGCCTTTGCACGGCGAACGGTGTTTTGTCGGATAACGTGAAAATCATCATTTGGGAGGACACGGTGTGCATGATGTTCACCGGGGCCACCTATCCCAGCGAAGAGATGTATCGTGACGGCGTGGGCGTGGGGGTTTTGGCGGCGGTTCGGGAGAACCCACAGGTGAAGATCAGCAACTTCTGGCTGCGGGAATTCGCCAATCGCATGATTGCGGAGAACGGGTTTTTCGAGGTGATGCTGGCCAACCGAAAGGATTGCATCACGGAGGGCAGCCGGTCCAATATGTTCTTCATTAAGGACGGCGTCGTGGTGACCTGTCCGGCCGAGGGCGTTCTTCTGGGAATTACTCGTAAAAGAATCATTTCGGTGTGCGAGGAGCACCGGGTTCCCATTGAATATCGGGAGATTTCACGGAAGGAACTGGGGGATTTCGATGCGGCGTTTATCAGCGGAACATCGCCGAATGTACTGCCGATTCGCTTTGTGAAGGATGAGAATCGGATGATAGAATATGATGTGAATGATGCAACTCTGAGACGCGTGATGAAACTGTTCGATTCGGAGATTGCCGGATACCTTGAAGAGAATGACTAAGATACAAAAAATAAATATAAGCACACATTTATATTGAAATCGTGAATTTGACTTCAATTTTTTCGGCGATTACAATAAGCGGGTACAATAATTGGGGAATTTGTATCATCTGAGAAAGGATTGAATAATATGCCTAATTTAGAATTGCCAAAGTCATTTGACGAATTTGTGGATGCGAGAAAAGCCGGCTTCATTCACGTAAAAGATTACGTGGAAAACGGCGGACATTTGGTCGGAATCTTCTGTTCCTACACTCCGCTGGAGCTGTTCGATGCGGCCGGCGTATGTGCGATTGGTCTGTGCGGAACCAGCAATGAGCCGATTGCGGATGCGGAGAAGGTGCTTCCGAAGAATCTATGTCCGCTGATTAAAGCAAGCTACGGTTTCGCATACACGGATAAGTGCCCGTACACCTATTTCTGCGATTTCATCGTTGGTGAAACCACTTGCGACGGAAAAAAGAAGATGTTTGAACTGCTCAACGACATCAAGGAAACCTACGTAATGCAGCTTCCGCAGGGTCAGAAGAGAGCGTATGCGAAGGACATTTGGTACGAAGAAGTTAAACTCCTGAAAGAAAAACTGGAAGAAAAATACGGCGTGGAAATCACGGACGAAAAGCTGAGAGAGGCGGCCGGAAAGAGAAACGCCCTGAGAAGAACTCAGCTGGAGCTGTACGCACTTCAGGGGATGAATCCGCCGGCATTGAAATCCACCGAGGTGATGTCCACCCTCGCTCAGGGACTCTTTCATTTCGGCGTGGATGCACAGCATGAAACCTACCGGGCAAGGGTCGATGCGGCAAAAGCAGCATATGAAGCGGGAGAAAGACCGGTTTCCGAGAAGGCCAAGAGAATTCTCTTGACCGGCTGTCCATCCACCGGTGTTATTCAAAAGGTAGGCGTTACCATTGAGAACAACGGCGGCGTAATCGTCTGTCTGGACGACTGCGGCGGTGAACGTACCACAAAGATGATGGTAGACGAGGATGCGGACGATATTCTGAGAGCGATTTCGGACCGTTATCTGGAAATCCATTGTTCCGTTATGACCACCAATGAAGGCCGTATCGAGAACACAAAGGAAATGTGCAAGAAGTATAACGTGGACGGCGTGGTAGAACTGGTACTTCAGGCGTGCCACACCTTCAACGTGGAAGCAACCCGCATGCAGGAGATGTGCGACGAAGAAGGCATTCCGTACATGAAGCTGGAAACGGATTATTCCACAACCGACAGCGGTCAGATTGAAACAAGACTTGCAGCGTTCCTGGAAATGTTATAGACTTTCAATAGCATCACAAAGAGCAAGAGTTCTCTTGCTCTTTTCTATAGGAGAAAAATATGTATCAAGTAGGAATAGACATCGGCTCCAGTGCCGCCAAGGTGGCTGTAATCAAGGATGACGAAGTGGTGAAAACAATGCTGCTGGACACCGGGTTCAGCAGCCGAAAGGTGGCAGACGAAATCTATGAGGCATTGGCGTCCGAGGGAATTACCAAGGGCAATGCGAAATACGTGGCCACCGGATACGGCCGGGTTTCCGTTCCGTATGCGGACAATGTGGTAACGGAAATCACCTGTCACGGAAAAGGCGCAGACTACCTGTTCAAGGAAAACGGAACGGTAATCGATATCGGCGGACAGGATACCAAGGGAATTTCTCTTAAGAAAGGGCGCGTCATGAAATTTATCATGAACGACAAATGCTCCGCGGGAACCGGCAAATTCCTGGAGGTTATGACCGGCCGGCTGGGATTGACATTGGAAGAATTGTCGGACTTGGCAAGAGAAGGAAATGAAATATCCATCAGTTCCATGTGCACCGTGTTTGCGGAATCGGAAGTGATCAGCTTGATTGGAAAGGGGACACCGAGAGCGGATATTGCGTTTGGCGTAATCGAATCCGTCATTAATAAGGTGGTGGCGTTGATTGCTCAAGTGCCGGCGGATAAATACTTCCTCACCGGCGGACTGTGCGAGGATGACTATGTGCGGGAGCGCTTGGAGCTGGCATTAAATGCGCCGGTAAAGAGCACACCGCTGGCAAGATATGCCGGAGCCATCGGTGCCGCAATTCTGGCAGCGGAGGAATAACTGATTAAAACGGAAAAATGAAACCGGCATCTGAGGAGGATGCCGGTTTTGCATGAGAAAAAGCGCAAATTTATCTTTTTAAATTAGCCTTTTTCTCTGCACAACAACAAAAAAATAACAAATAAACTACAGGTAAAATCCTTTGATACCATAGGTGCATTGACATCATAAAGAATAGCGTGTAAAATAAAACTACGAAAATGCATATGCATTTTCTTTGCAAAAAGGAGAGGGATATGATTGATTTTCATTGTCATGTTTTGATGGGCATTGATGATGGAAGCCGAAATTTGGAAACCTCCGTATCTATGCTGGAGGCATCGAAAACGCAAGGTGTGCAGCAAATTGTGTGTACACCTCATTTTGATGCAACCAAAGATCGGATGGAAGAATTTCTGATAAACCGGGATCACGCATTTCAAGTACTTCAGAAATGGATCGATGCGTCGGACGCAGTTGACATTCGGTTATATCCGGCTGCAGAGCAATGTCATTAAGTTAGCATTGAGACACGGTTAGTCTTAAGAAAGGAAGCCTATA
>OLOB01000700.1_pt1 | contig 25120 bp, 19 predicted proteins | sample 1671911 | NCBI WGS metagenome assembly OLOB01 (sample SAMEA3136625, study PRJEB25190) | human gut metagenome | biome: human gut; feature: human-associated habitat; material: faeces | place: Austria | collected 2013
CAGGTTTTTGTCCTTCTTCGACTTGGACAGAGCCTTGTCGCATATCGAGAGAGCCTGTCCCGGTTCATTGAGGAGGTAAAGGCTCAGGGCTGCTTGGAGATATCCATTCGGGTTCTTCTCATGGTCCGTTATCTCTTGGTTGGCATAGTCCAGGGCATCGCGGTAACGGCCATCGGCAATAGCCTCCTCCGCCTTTTTGGCGTAGAAGTCCATCGGCTGAGCAGCCTGAATGGTCAGCACAGCCATCAGCACCAGTAGTGCGATAATTGTTGCTTTTTTCATCGGCAGGGCAGTAAGTTGGTTTCAATTTCAGTCGGTTGTGTTTTGGTGTTATCGGAATCGGTGTATCTGGTTCAGCAGCGAATCCCGGTTAACTATTCCTCGTAAATGTCGAATTCTTGTGGTACGGAGGGCAGGCAATACAGGTAGATTAGATATATCCATCCGATTACGGGCACTAACACCCAAAGGGCATTCGCCGGGGAACGGTCTATGTCATGGAGCCGACGGATTCCCGGAACTATGAGAAGATACCAGAAACTCACGTCAACAATCAGATTCACCGCTGTGGCATAAGAGGAATTTACAGTTGCCTTCCCTATTAACATTAAAACCACAAGCGTCATTACAGCTACGAAGAAGAGCACGAACCACCAGTATCCGCTTCGGGTGGTGCGTCCGCTGGTCGACAGGAATTTTTTCATTCCGTCGGAAACTGCTTCAATAAAAGAGGTCATTTCTATAGTTTGTTTTTTGCGGTGATGAGGGTGTATCAAAATTCTGATGCACCCTCATTTCACGCCCTGTCATAACCTGCTGAAAAACATAAAACAAAGCCCTGACTTTCCCAAGCCGGGGCTTTGTCATATCACAAAAAATCATTATCTTTGTGGTATAAAAACAATTAAATGTCTGCAAAGATACACTTTCGGGATTACAATCCCAAACAAATGATACTTTTCCCGCAGCGTCTTGACAAAGATATTGCGGAAAACGATCCTGTCAGGGTCGTGGATGCGGTAATCGATAATCTGCGTCTGGACAATTTCAAGAAGCTTTACAAGGAGAGGGGACGCAGCCCATACCACCCGAAGATGATGCTCAAGGCCGTCATCTATGGCTACATGAACAACCTCTACTCATGCCGGAAGATAGAGACAGCGCTGAAACGGGACATCCACTTCATCTGGCTTGCCGGCTACGAACAGCCCGACTTCAACACCATCAACCGTTTCCGCAACCGGGTAAAGGAAGAGATCAACGAGGTTTTCACGCAACTGGTGGTCGTTCTTGCCGAGAAAGGCTTCATCACCCTGGATGTGGAGTACATCGACGGCACCAAGATCGAGTCCAAAGCCAACAAATACACTTTCGTATGGCGGAAATCCACGGAAAGGAACCGGGCAAAACTTATGGGCAAGATAAAGGCGCTTCTCGAACAGATAGACGAGTCCATAGCGCAGGAGAACACGGAAGAGGAGAACCGTCAGAGCTTCACGGCGGCGGAGCTGATGGACATGGCCGAGGAACTGAACCGCAAACTTGATGACAGACCCACTCCCGAAACCAAGGAACAGAAGAAGGAACACAAGGAACGCAAAAAGCAAATAAAGCAATTGAAGGCGCATGCCGACAAGCTCGGTGAGTATGACGAGAAGCTGCGTATCCTCGGCGACCGCAACTCCTATTCCAAGACCGACCCCGACGCCACGTTCATGCGGATGAAAGAGGATGCCATGAACAACGGCCAGACAAAGCCGGGATACAACCTGCAGATCGGGACTGAAAATCAGTTCATACTTGACTTCGGGCTGTTCCAGACTCCCGGCGACACGTTCACCATGATACCTTTTTATAAGTCTTTCCACAACCGTTACGACCGACTGCCGCATACCGGAGTGGCGGACTCGGGATACGGTTCGGAAGAGAACTACCGGTTCATGGAAGAGGCCGGCATAGAGGCTTATGTGAAATACAACTGGTTCCACCGCGAGCAGCGCATGCACTATGAACCGGATCCGTTCTCGGTGCAAGCCCTTCATTACAATGCTGACGGTGATTATTACGTCTGTCCGATGGGACAGCATATGGAGCGCATCGGGACAACCCATACGAAAACCGGAAGCGGATATGTTTCCGAAAGTGCCCGCTATCAGGCGCGCAGATGTCAGGGATGCCCTCTGCGGGGGAGTTGCTTCAAGGCAAAAGGTGACAGAATTATCGAAGTCAACCATAGGCTCAACGAATACCGCCGCAAAGCCCGCGAACGGCTCACTTCAGAAGAAGGAGTCAGACACAGGGGACAGAGATGCATCGAACCCGAGGCCGTTTTCGGACAGATGAAATACGACATGGCATACAAACGGTTCCGCCACTTTGGAATGGACAAGGTCAATATGGACTTTGCCTTCTTTGCCATTGCATTCAATCTAAAGAAAATGTGTTCAAAAATAGCGAAACAGGCCAAAAAAGGAGGAAATACGCCTCCTCCCGGCCTGTTTTTACTATTTTTTCAGATTATACGCCCTGAGAATCGAATATTCCGGAAATCCATCCAAAAATCGGATCCCTCCAGTTCATCCGGTTCTCAGGCAGCTTAAAAATAGAGGGTGTACCTAAACCTTCATTTTGATACACCCTCATGTTGTTTTTCAGAGGGGATTATTTCTTTTTATTTTTGCCTTTGGTCTGCTTTTCGGGAACGAAACCGCGGAGGCGGAGCAGGGCGTTGGCGTCGGGTTTGTGGCCGCGGAAGCGAACGAAGAGCACCGTCGGGTCTTCGGTGTCACCGCTTTCGAGGATATTCTTCTTGAAGGAAGCGGCGGTCTTGGGGTCGAAGATGCCTTTCTCCTTGAAGAGTTCCCAGGCGTCGGCTTCGAGCACCTGGGCCCAGAGGTAGGTGTAGTATCCGGCGGCATAGCCGTCGTCGCCGAAGATGTGCTTGAAGTAGGGGGAGCGGTAGCGGAAGGTGATTTCCTCGGGCATGCCGATGCTGTCGGCCACCTGGCGCTCGAAGGCCATCACGTCCACGTTCTCGCCGTTGTTCTTACCCCAGGCCATGTCGAGCAGGGCGGCACCGGCGAGCTCGGTGGTGACGAAGCCCTGGTTGAAGGTGGAGGCGGCGGAGAGTTTCTCTATTAGCTCGTCGGGGATTACCTCGCCGGTCTTATAGTGTTTGGCGTAGTGTTTCAGCACTTCGGGGGAGGTGGCCCAATGTTCGTTGATTTGCGAGCACATTTCCACATAGTCTCGGTCCACGTTGGTGCCTGCGATGGACTTGTAGGGAGCGCGGCTGAGCATACCCTGGAGGGCGTGGCCGAACTCGTGGAACGTGGTTTCCACCTCGTCGAGGGTGAGCAGGGCCGGGCCTCCGCCGGTGGGACGCGTGAAGTTACCCACGTTGTAGACGATGGGGCGTTTCTGCTGGCCGTTCTCATAGAGGCCGGCGCTCTGCATCTGCTCCATCCATGCGCCCTGGCGTTTTGTGGCGCGCGGGAAGAAGTCGGTCATGAATACTGAGATGTGTTCGCCGGTCTTGGCGTCTTTCACGTCATAGACGGTCACTTCATCCATATATTTGGGAGCGTCGGGTATCTCCTCGAACTTGATGCCGTAAAGTTTTTCGGCAGCCCAGAAGAGGCCGTCGAGCACGTTGGGGAGGGCGAAGTAGGGGCGGATGTCGCTTTCGGAAATGTTGAATTTCTGAGCCTTCACCTTATCTGCGTAATAGTAGTAGTCCCAGGGGGCGATTTTGAAATCGCCGCCATGGCTGTCCACGAAGGCCTGCATGTCGCGCACTTCCTCTTTGGAGCGGGCGACTGCCGGGGTGAACACCTGCATGAGCAGGTTCTCGGCGTTCTCGGGGGTCTGGGCCATTACGCGCGAGGTCATCATCTGGGCGAAATTGTCGAAGCCCATGATGTGGGCTTTCTCGTTGCGGAGCTTGACGATCTTCTCGATGACGGGGAGGTTGGAGTTGGAGCCTGTCGAGGCCAGCGAGGTGTATCCCTTGTACATGGCTTCGCGGAGGCCGCGGTTGTCGGCATACTGGAGTACCGGGAGGCGCGAGGGCGCGTGGAGGGTGAAGACGTAGAGGCCGTCGAGGCCGCGGTCCTTGGCTTCCTGGGCTGCCTGTGCGATGGAGGATTCGGGCAGGCCGGCGAGGTCGGCTTTGTCGTAAACCACGATGTTGAAGGCGTTGGTGGCGTTCAGCAGGTTGCGGTTATACTGGATGAAGAGTTTCGAGAGTTCGTCGTTGACCTTTATGAGCTGAGCCTTTTTGTCGGCGGGGAGCGCTGCGCCCTGTTCGGCGAACTGGCGGTAGTATTTCTCCACCACACGCTTCTGCACCGGGGTGAGCTTCAGCTTGTTGCGGTTGTCGTAGACCTGCTTGATGCGCTCGAAGAGGGCATCGTTGAGGTTGATGTCGTTCTGTGCCTGGTTGAGCAAGGGGATGGCTTCGTCGGCCATAGCGGTGAAGGCGTCGTCGGCCATAGCGCCGTCATAGTGGTAGAAGACGGCGGCCACACGCTCCAGGATGGGGGAGGCGTTTTCGAGCGGGAGGATGGTGTTGTCGAAGTCGGGCATCGCGCGGTTGCGCACGATGTTGTCGATGGTCTGTTTCTGTTCCGCGATACCGGCTTTGATGGCCGGGATGAAGTCCGTAATCCGGATTTGCTCGAACGGCGGAATCTCATACTTGGTGGTGTATGGCTGCAGGAACGGGTTTTCGTGGTTTTGCGCCATAATCGGTGGTGTTTGTGCGGCGAAGAGCAGTGTCAGAGCCGCGGCGGTTAGCAATTTTTTTGTCATATATTATGGTTTTTAACTGGTTGAGTTTTCATGCTGGTCAAGGCGGGGAAAGGGCGAATCGGGCAAGCACCGGGTAGTGGTCCGAAGAGTCGATGTCGCCCTTCCGGGTGGATAGGGCGCGCAGGCCGCCGTCGGGGCGGTAGAACACCTGGTCGATGTGGAAATAGAGGTTGAAGAGGTTGTAAGTCACCATCATTCCCATACCGGTCTGTGTGTAGGCGTCCATGAGATCCTCGCCGCGCACTATGCGGTAGGTCCAGGAGGCGGGGACATCGTTGAAGTCTCCGCAGAGGAGCAGCGGGCCGGAAGTTTTCTCTATCTGGCGGCGCAGTTGGTCGGCGTCATCGGCACGCTCGCGGTAGGCGGCTTTCAGCTTGCCGTATACGGAGCCTTTGAACTCCGCCACGCTGCGGCGCGCCGAGCGCGGCCCGCGGACGTTCGAGATTACCTGCCTTTCCTCCCGGCTGAGCATATAGGAGGCCAGATGCACTACTATGAGGGTCACGTCGCGGCCGTGGATGCGCGCCGTGAAGCGGCTCCAGCGGTGCGGCCATGCCGTGGTGCGTTCGTCGCGTTCCGCCACTTTCAGGGGGAAGCGCGAGAAGACGGTCTGGTCGGTGTATGGCGCATGCACTATGTAGGGGTAGCGGGCATTTAGGGAGTCGCGCAGCGACTGCGGTATGGGAGGCAGCCCCTCGTCGGCCATTCCCATCAGCTCCTGCGTGCACACCACGTCGGCGCCTGAGCCGACGATGTAGCGCAAGGTGCGGTGGGTGCTCTGGTCGCGGTGTCGCACGTCGTGGCCGTGGGCTATGTTGAACGTCAGCAGCGTGAAGGTTTTTTCGCCGGGTTCCGGCTCGGAGGGTGACCCTAAGGGGAAGTTGGTGAAGAGGGCCGCGGAGCCGAACAGCAGCGAGCCTCCGCAGATGGCGGCCGTTATCCAGCGCCGTGCTATAAGCCACGCCACCGCCACTGCCAACGTCAGGATGGCGAGATAGGGGTACACTAACGCCAGGATGGAGGGAAAGGCCCAGATGCGCGGGTCTATGTGCCCTCCGAAAGCAGCCGTGAGCGTCAGGGCCGCGAGGGCGAAGGACGCTATCCGCAGAGCGGTTCTCAATATGCCGGAAACTACTATCATGGCTTGTCGGTGTCTATGCGTGAGGAGAGTGATTTCAGTTCGTCGCGCTCGGCCCGGGAGAGGGATTCGTAGCCCGATACACGTATTTTGTCAAGGAGCTGGTCGAGGCGTATCCGTGCCGACACCTCCGGTGCGATTCGGGGTGCGTGCATACGTCGGCCGGCTGTGTTGCGCCCCTCTCGGCGCGGGGTTTTTTCGGGAGTGGGACGGTGCGGGGGCGCCTTGGAGCGGCGTTGCCGGTAAAGCGACGCCAGGCCGAAGAGGGCGCCGGTGAGGAGGCCGCCGAGGTGTGCTATCTGGCCGCCGCTGTTGCCGCCGCCGAGTCCGAGGAAAGACAGCGCCACGCAGACGGCGGCTATCCATATCAGCTTTATCTCCCCGATAAAGAGAAGGTTGATTTTCTGCGAGGGATGCGACAGGGCGGTGGCCGCCATCAGGCACATCACCGAAGCTGATGCGCCTACCAGCGTTCCGGCGGGAATCCAGCCGAGACCACCCGCCAGCAGGTATATGGCCGCGCCGGCGAGTCCGCCCGATATGTAGAGCGCGAGTAGCCGGCGGCGGCTCAGCCACGGGTCGAAAAGGCGTCCGAACCACCAGAGCCACAGCATGTTGCACACGAGATGCAGCAGGTTGAAGTGCGTGAACATATAGGTGAAGGCGGTCCATGGCATAAGGAGTGCCTCCGCCGGCGAGGAGGGGAGCGGCAGCACCCGGTCAAGGATATCCACCGAAAAGAGGCGCAGCAGCCAATAGAGCAGGAAGATGACCGTGTTTACAGTCACCAGCCAAAGCGTGGTGTCGCCGCGCCGCAGGTCGGCTTTTATGTGTTGGAATATGTTCACTGTCAACGGATTGTGTTATGTTTAGAAGAAACGGCGTTGCAGCGTCCCTTTTTGTGTCCAATAGAGCAGCATCGGCAGGGCGAAGAGCATTCCGCCCAGGTGGGCGAAGTGTGCCACTGAACTCTGCATTCCGCCGACGCCGAGGAAAAACTCGAGCACCGCGTATCCCAGGACCATCCATTTGGCCTTTATAGGCACTGGAATGAAGAATAAATAGAGCGGCATGTTCGGGAACACGAAAGCGAAACCGAGCAGGATGCCGAAGATGGCACCCGAAGCACCGATGGTGATTAGCTGCGACTTGTAGTCGGCCATGAACTGCATCACGTTGGGGACTTTGGCGGCGATGGCCTGCTCCACGTATTCGGGCGCGACGTTGTTGGCCGCCGCCAGTTGTGTCACGAAGTCGTGCTGCCAGCAGAGGGCCCACACGGCTTCCTGCACCACGGCGGCACCGATGCCGCAAACCATATAATATACAAGGAAACGTTTCTGCCCCCACACCTGCTCCATGAGGCGTCCGAACATCCACAGCGCGAACATGTTGAAGAGTATGTGCATGATGTTGAACGGGTCATGCACGAACATGTAGGTGAGCGGTTGCACCGGATTAAATCCCGATGACCCCACGTAGTTGAGCCCGAGGTGAGTCACCAGAAAGTCGGCGAAATGTTCCATTCTCGCTCCCGAGAAGGAGCACACCTCGATGACGAGCCATATCAGCACGTTTATGATAAGCAGGTGCCGCGTCACCGGCGGGATGGACGACAGGAACCCGGAGCGTTGGTATTGAGTCATATATATTATATCTGCGTTTCTAAGTCAAAAATGTCGGACAGTGCGGCGACGCGTAGGGCGTCACCCTCCTGTCTATAAACGGAGAGGGACCGTCAAATCTTGCATGGCAAGGAGACGGTAGCGCAAAAATAGCAATAAATCCGCACATACGCAAATAAGAACAAACTATCTCCCCGAAATTCTTTATGGAGGCTGCGGGAAAGACGCGCAGAAATGCCGCAACGCCCTCGCGCCGGGGCGCAGCACCCGGCACAGTCAGCGTCCTGACCCGGCTAAATCGGCATTAATCACGCAACCGGGATAATTCGGGATTAAGCGAGAATAATCAAGAAAGATCAGGATTAGTCGGGATAAACCGGGATGAGGCAAGATTCGCAAATCAGTGCGGCATCATGTTCGGTAGTTTGCGAAAAGAAGGGATAAACGGTGTTAAAAAGAAATGGTAAACGAGGTCTTGGATTGTTAAAAACATTTAAATATAGAGAAAATTATGTAAAAAAGCGGGAATCATAGCAAAAAAGTTTGTTAGCAGTTTAAAATATAGTATATTTGCATTTCAAATAACATATTAAATAATAAAGTCATGAATAAAACAGATTTGGTAAACGAAATCGCCGCCAAAGCCGGCCTGAACAAAGTGTCAGCGAAAGCAGCTCTCGACGCATGCCTCGAATCCATCGAACAGGCTCTCGCAAATGATAATAAGGTTCAACTCATTGGCTTCGGAACATTCCAGGTCGTAGAGAAGGAAGCCCGCACCGGCATCAATCCCCGTACCAAAGAAAAGATTGAGATTCCGGCCCGCAAGGTTGTGAAATTCAAACCCGCATCCGAGCTCGCCAAATAAATATCGACGAACCCTACACGATAGCTTCACGGCAAACCGAGGAACACACACACTTTCGCACACAGACCGTTGCCCCGAAAGGGTCAACGGCCCGTGTGTGTCGGTATGTTCGGTCTGCGGTTGCATTTAATGCCGGAGACTGTTGCAGGATATTATTCCACAGGTATCATGGTCCGGAGCTTGCGCCCCGGCAATGCGGTCCCCGTGGCGTACCGGCGAGCTTCGGGGTATTATGCACGGGGGCGCGCCATGGCTCGTCCCGACTTAAATTCCTGGTTTCTCACTGATTCACGACTTTAATAACAACTTGAACGACAAATGACTATCGAACAAATCATCGCACAGGGCGTCGCCGACGCCGTAAAAGCTCTCTATAACGCTGACGTGGATACCGCGAAGATCGTCCCTTCGGCCACTAAAAAAGAATTCGAAGGCAACCTCACCGTCATGGTGTTCCCCTTTCTGAAGGCCTCGCACAAGGCTCCCGAAGCCACTGCCCACGAGATAGGGGAGTGGCTGGTGGAGAACGTACCGGCCATCGACCGCTTCAACGCCGTGAAGGGATTCCTCAATCTCTCGATTTCGCCCGCTTTCTGGCGCGGTGTGCTCGCCGACATCGCCGCCGACGATAAGTTCGGTTTCCGCAAGGCTACCGGTGAATCGCCCCTGGTGATGGTGGAATATTCCTCGCCCAACACCAACAAGCCGCTCCATCTGGGCCATGTGCGCAACAACCTGCTCGGCTACTCGTTGTCCCAGATCCTCAAGGCCAACGGCAACCGCGTGGTGAAGACAAACATCGTCAACGACCGCGGCGTGCACATCTGCAAGTCCATGATAGCCTGGCAGAAATGGGGCAACGGCGAAACGCCGGAGTCGTCGGGAATGAAGGGCGACCACCTCATAGGCAAGTACTACGTGGAGTTTGACAAGCACTACAAGGCGGAGATAGCCGCGCTCGTGGAGCAGGGCGTCCCCGAAGAGGAGGCCAAGGAGAAATCGCCGCTCATGCGGGAAACCCGCGAGATGCTCCGCAAGTGGGAAGCCGGCGACAAGGAGGTGCGCGCGCTGTGGGCCAAGATGAACCGGTGGGTTTACGACGGCTTCGACGTCACATACCGCCGCATGGGGGTCGACTTCGACAAAATATATTATGAATCTGACACTTACCTCGAAGGTAAGGAGCTGGTTATGAAGGGTCTTGAAAAGGGCATCATGTACCGCAAGGAGGATGGCTCCGTGTGGGCCGACCTTACCGCCGAGGGCCTCGACCACAAGCTGCTGCTCCGCGCCGACGGAACGTCGGTCTACATGACGCAGGACATAGGCACCGCCAAGCTACGCTACCGCGACTTCCCCATCGACAAGATGATATACGTGGTAGGCAACGAGCAGAACTACCACTTTCAGGTCCTGTCGCTGCTCCTCGACAAGCTCGACTTCAAGTGGGGCAAAGACCTCACGCACTTCTCCTACGGCATGGTGGAACTGCCGGAGGGTAAGATGAAGTCGCGCGAGGGAACAGTCGTGGATGCCGACGACCTGATGGACGAAATGGTAAAGCAGGCAGCCGAAGCTTCGGCCGACCGCTATGCAGACATGTCGGAAGAGGAGCGTGCCGAAATTTCGCGCATCGTAGGTATCGGTGCCCTGAAATACTTCCTGCTGAAGGTAGACCCGCGCAAGAACATGATGTTCAACCCCAAGGAAAGCATCGACTTCAACGGCAACACGGGACCGTTCCTGCAATACACCTATGCGCGCATCCGCTCGCTGCTGCGCAAGGCGGGCGAAATCGGCGACTTCAAGGATGCCGTTCCCTGCGAGAAGGAATCGTCGCTCATCCAGCGCGTGGCGGACTTCCCCGCAGTGGTGCGCGAAGCCGGACGGCAGTATTCCCCGGCGCTTATCGCCAATTACTGCTACGACCTGGCCAAGATGTTCAACCAGTTTTACCACGATTGCCCCATCCTGAAGGAGGAGAACGCCGCCAACCGCGCCATGCGCCTGGAGCTCTCCTCCGTGGTGGCACGCACGCTGCGCCGGGCCGCCTCGCTGCTCGGAATCGAAATGCCCGAACGCATGTAATCTCCGGGGTAAAAGTATTCTTTAAGTAAGTGTTCAAATTAAACCGATAGTAAGTGAAAGAATTAATCTCACATATCATAAACTTGGCCTTTTTGGCGCTTTCAGCCAAGTCTCCTCGGTTGCGATGCCCGCATCGCGCCCTCGTCGACTCGCTGAAATCGCTCAAAAATGCCGGCGTTTCTGATATGTGTTTAATTTGACCACTTATTTACAAAGTAAAATAAACCAAACGATTAACCGTTTGTCTTAATACAAGGTAAACACCAAAACTAAACATCAAAAAAATTATGGATTATTATCAGAACCAAACCCCACCGCCTTACAATCCGCAGTCATACGAGCAGATGCAAAAGGCAGCCCAAGTGCAAACCAACTCAGTGCTGAAACGTGTGTACGTGCGCATGTTCATCGGCCTCCTCATATCGGCGTTCTGCGCCCTCGGCGTGGCATCGTCGCCGGCAGCCATCGCTTTCTTCCTCGGCAACCCCTTCGTTTACTGGGGCATGTTCATCGCCATGCTGGTGATGGCCTTCGTCATCCCGGCACGCATGGAAAAGATGTCCACCGGCACCATCCTGGTGCTCTTCTGCATCTTCTGCGCACTGATGGGATGCTCGCTCGCATCGGTCTTCATGATCTACACCGCCACCAGCATCACGGCCACTTTCTTCATGGCTGCCGGAACTTTCGGCGCAATGTCGGTGTACGGATACTTCACCAAGACCAACCTCGACAAGATGGGCTCCATATTCATCATGGCGCTGTTCGGCCTCTTCATCGCGATGATAGTCAACATATTCCTGAAGAGTTCAGGACTTGAATGGGTAATTTCCATCATCGGCGTGCTTCTGTTCGTGGGCCTCACCGCCTGGGACACCCAGCAAGTGAAGCGTCTGGCGCAGGCTAACCTCAGCCCCGAATTGACCGACAAACTGGCTACGATGGGTGCCCTGAACCTCTACCTCGACTTCATCAACCTCTTCCTCTTCCTGCTCCGCATCTTCGGCGGCGGCCGCGACTGAGCCGTTTGTTGAATCGCATAAAGGGAGGGTGTATCATGTCTCAGACTGATACACCCTCCCTGATTTGTTTGAATCCGTTGAATTTCAAATTTTTATCCTGTCCGGTGTCCGGAAACGCAAAATGTTTTGGGCAGAAATGTCCCGGAAACGGAAAATGTTTCCTGATTGTCTGATGGAGTCAGAGAAGCCCGGTCATATATACCGGTAGGCAAATGATGTCCTTTTCTTTGCGTAAGTCCTTGGTATATAAGAGATATCTTCTGTCTATGCGCGATGAGAACTTACGTTGGAACTCATCGAGGGATTTATGTGACTTATAACCGGACGACTTTACTTCGATGGGGCAAATCTTGTCATTCCGGGCAATGAGGAAATCTATCTCATAATTCCGCGGTCGCTCAACTCCTTCCGGTTGCTCCTTGAATGTGTAATAATATAGCGAATGTCCGGCAGTGCGCAGTAACTGTGCCACAACATTCTCGTACACATATCCAAGGTCTGCCGGGAGTTTGTCAGAGAGAAGTTTGGCGTAAATGGTATTGTTGAAATAGTCGGTGTCCATGAAAGCGAGCGTGACGAATAACCCTGTGTCTGCCAGATACATCTTAAAGAAATCATATCCGGCATGAAGGGCGAATCCCACTCCCGGGTCGTTGGATTGGAAAGCGAAGTTTACGGTGCGTGAGTCATCGATATCCCTGAACAATTCGCCGAGACGCGCCAATCTGGCATTGGGAATGACACTCCCAACCATATATCTGTTTGTGTTGCGCGACAGTTCAGCGGGGATTGACTGGAAAATTGTCGAGGCTCGGCCGATTGGGTCTATTCTGCGCAAATCATCCATGTATAGATGTAAAATATTGCGCTTGACGGCGTCTATAACAGCAAAATCCGCAGCTTCGAGATAGGCGTTGATAGCTTGGGGCATTCCCCCTACGAGAATATATAGCCGGAATAATTTCATCATTTCGCGATTCACGGCATCTCCCAACGGTTTTAGATGTTCGTAGGAATAACGGATAAGACCAAAGGTTGGCTCCTTGCCTATTGCCCATAGAAACTCCTCGAAGTCAAGAGGATACATGTTGAGCCGTTGTTCTTCGCTCGGGATTAGGATTTCCTTGATATTTTTTTTGATGGAAATCAACGAGCCTGTTTCTATGTAATGGAAGCGGCCGTCTTTCACGAGGAATTTGATTGCTTGTCTCGCCTTGGGACAAAACTGCACTTCATCGAAGATTATGACCGATTTGCCGGGTTTTAGGCTTATGCCGGTAAGCGATTGCAGGGATATGAAGAAGTATTGCAGATCTGAAATGTCATCGAAAAGGTCTATCACGGTTTTCGGAGCATTCGCAAAGTCGATTATGAGGTAATTTTCGTACTCGTTTCGGGCAAATTCTTCGGTGATAGTGGATTTGCCGATACGTCTTGCTCCTTCGATAAGCAATGCTGTTTTACCGGCAAAATCCTTTTTCCATGCCAGCATCTTATTATATATTTTACGCTTAAAAATCTTATCGGCCATAACTTATTGATTTCTCGTGCAAATTTAACTAAAATGTCAGTAAACGCAAAATGTTTTGGACGGAATTGTCCTGGAAACGCAAAATGTTTTGGGCAGAAATGTCCCGGAAACGGAAAATGTTTGTGGATGCGTGGCGGTCCGGAGGGGGATTTTCGGCTCGGGTTATTCTTCGTACTCGGTGTCAGGAACGGGAGCCGGGGTGTAGGCGCGGTGCGGACGCAGAGTTATGGTGGCGCCGTGGAGCGAAGGGAAGGTGATGACCAGGTTGCCGTCCTGGAAAATGGCGGTGGCCAGCGGGTCGGCGTCGCGGCCGTCGGGGCATAGCCAGCGAGCGGAATAGACGTCGTCGGCGCGCGGCGTCAGGTGACATTTTTCCATACCGCGTTTCCAGTATCCGGCGTGGACGCGTGCACCTTCCATGTAGCGTAACGTGTACTCGCCGCCGGGCAGCGGTACAATGGCTACGACGTAGTCTCCGCCATTGACTATGAAGTTGTTATCTACGGTGAAGCCGGCCTGCGCCCAGTATCCGGCGCGGCTGTCGGAGCTGAGGATTATCCTTTGGCTAATTTCGGGGACGGGCATCTGCGGCGGTTCTTCCGGTGTGTCGCATGTAAGTGCGAGATTGAAAAAAGCGAACTCCGCACCGCCGTCCGGAACGATGGAGAGGTGTACGGGCGCGAATCCTACCGGAAGTGGCACCGTCAGTCCGTCGGCAGTTTTGTCTGAGCCGGCTTCGATGCGCATATTGTCGCCACGGCGGCAGAGTGCCAGACGGTTACGTTTTTTGTTTTTACCGATGTTGAACGAGGAGGGATTCATGCCCGGTGCGGTGACGGTGAGGCGCGTTTCAGCCGCACGTGTGTCGCCGACAGGCAATTCGGTGACCTTATAACCCCAATTTGTGGTGAACCGCTGCCCCCCGGCATCCTCGAGGATGAGCGTAAAGCCGGGCATAATGGCTTTGCGGCGCTTTCCGTCGGCGTCGGAGTAGCGGTAATCCCGGTCGGGAGTGTCGCGGAGATTATCGAAAATCAGCGAAAGGGTGAAGTCGTCGTCGCCAAGGTTTAACGGCAGCGACGGGGCGGCTTGCCCGGCAGTGTCGGCACGCAGGATGAAGGGGACTTCGGGCGGAAATCCGGGGAAGAGGAAGCCGCGTGCCCGGTTGAAGTAGACGCCTTCGCCGCTTGCGTGGCAAAAACAAGAAGGAGGAGGAGAGGGAGAATGCGTTTCATTTAACGAAAGCGATGACGGAATTGACGATGCCCACAGCGGCGAAAATGAGGATGATTACGCCTATAATTCTGTTAATCAGCCACATGGAACGTATGTTGAAGTGTGCGCGCACCTTGTTGACAAACCATGTGACGAGCCACCACCATCCCAATGCGCCGCCGAAGATGCATAGATAGCCCGGCACGTAGTGGTAGAACCGCATCTCCGGCAGAAGGAAGTTGAAGCGTGCGAAGAGGCCTATTATCAGGAAGAGAATCAGCGGGTTGGAGACAGTAAAGAGGAACCCGGTGAGGATGTTCCGTTTCACGGAGGCGGCGCCGGCTTTGGGCTTGGTGAGCCGCTTCGACGGGTTGGACTTGAAGAGGTAGATGCCGAAGGCGATGAGCACCGCCGAGCCCACGAGCTGTATTACGTTCTGGTTCTTTTCGAGAAATTCCTGGATAAAGGAGAGTCCGAAGCCGGTGAGCAGGCAGTAAAGGAGGTCGGAAAGTGCGGCGCCGATTCCGGTGTAGAGGCCGGCCTTGCGTCCTTTTTCGAGGGTGCGCTGAATGCAAAGCATACCTACCGGCCCCATCGGTGCCGAAACCAGTATGCCGATGGCCACTCCTCGCCAAAGCACATATAACAGATTTTCCATCTTTCCTAATTCCTGAAGTTTGTAAAAAGCACCATACCGGTAGCTTATAAAGCATCGCACTTAGCTGTTGACAAAGCGTGGTCTTTGCGCGTTATTACCGGCTCACTATGTCGTAGCCGCCGTTGGAGGTCGGGATGCAGGCGTAGCGCTTCATTCCGTATTTCTTTTCGGCCGCCGGGCCGGAAACAGGTGCGCCTCCGGCCATCACCACGTCGTAATGCGACCCGCAGACGGGGCATACGGCGTCAAACCGCTCGCCGTCGATAAAGACCCGTATATCGCTCTTGCACTCCACGGGGCACGCCAGGTCGTAGGCCAGGGGCACCTGTGTGTCGGCGGTGAAAGGGTCCATTCCCCCGATGAGGAGCACGCCGCCGAATCCGGTGTAGGTCTGCTCCGTGTAAGGGTAGTCCGACGGTTCTCGCAGTTGCCGTATGAAGTAGCGGTACTGGCCGAACCCCGTCACGCCGTAGGTGTTCCAAAGTCCAGTGTTGGAGAGGCGTATGGTGACGGGCAACGGCGGTATGCGGTCGTCGTCCACGCTGTCGCAGGCACCGAGCGCCAGGCCCAGCGCCACTGCGACGGCGGGTAATATCTTTGCCACGAACCGCATCAGTCGAGGCGTGACATTTGACGCATCAGCTCGCCGAACTGGTCCACCATCTTCTGGAGCGGGCCGTTGACCATCGGCTTGAGCATCATCGGGATGTCGATTTCGAGCACCACCTGCGCGTCGCAGTGTGCGTCATCGACGGGTGTAATCTTGAAGTCGAGCTTCAGGGGGACGGGAGTGCCTTCGCCGGTGAAGCGCACCAGGGAGGGGCATTCGCGCTCGGAGATGCGCAGCGCTATGGAGCCCACCGGACCGCCGGGAAGCGTTATCGAGTCGGGGGTAAGTTCTATCTGTTCCAGCTGTTTGCGCTGGTTCTCGTCTATCTTGTCGGCGGGAAGGTTGGCGATGACGTTTTTCAGATTCTCGGGATTGGAGAAACGCTCGAAAGCCTTCTCTGCCGAACACTCCAGTTCGGTCTTGCTGCTTTTGTATGTGGCCATAATATGTGGGTTGAATGCCGGGAACCCCGTAAGATGGGGGTTCCTGACAATAAAACTTTTGAGCCTTTGAAAAGGTTTGTCAGAGTATCTTTTGTTCGCGGGGTGTCCAGGCTGCGGGGTCTTTGCGCCATTCCTTCAGCGTCTCGAGGTCGTCCTGGTGTATGTAGTCGGTGTGGAGCGCGGCCTCGAGCATCGCCGAATAGTTGGAGAGCGGGATGAGCGTTACGTTGGCGTCGCGGAAACGTTTTACCGAGATGGGGAACTCGTAAGTGAAAATGGCGGTCATGCCCACTACCTCGCAGCCGGCGTTGCGGATGGCCTCCACTGCTTTCAGCGAGCTGCCGCCGGTGGAGACAAGGTCTTCGACCACAACCACTTTCATGCCGGGCTTGAGGTTACCTTCGATGAGGTTCTCCAGACCGTGGTCCTTCGGGGTGGAACGCACGTAAGCGTAGGGGAGGCCCAGCGTGTCGGCCACCAGGGCGCCGATGGCGATGGCTCCGGTAGCCACACCGGCGATGGCGTCGGCTTCGGGGAAGTTTTCAAGCACGATGCGCGACATCTCTACCTTGATGAAATTGCGAATGTCGGGGTAAGAGAGGGTTTTGCGGTTGTCGGTATAGATCGGTGAGTTCCATCCGGAAGCCCAGATGAACGGATTTTCAGGTTGCAGTTTGATGGCGCTGATTTGCAGGAGTTTTTCTGCCAATAGTTGGGCCGCAGTTTTCATAATCTGAAATTTATTACTAAGTTTTTGGTATATACGAAGTTAACACCGCTGCCTGCTCCGGGGGAACATGACTTCGGCTAACTCCGCGACGCAAAGTTACAAAAAACTCCGTACACTACCAAATCCGCCACCCTCGCCCGCAGCTTTTTTAGCTTAGTTCCAGGCATATTCGTACTGTGGACCCCCGAAAAAAAGGAGGCGGCGGAATCGCTCCGGCGCCTCTTTTTCCCTCTACCCGGGTAGAGAATGTAAATACAAGTTTAACTCTAAAACTTTAAAAAATGAATACAAACAATGTTGTTTTGAACCCAAGGATGAGAGAGGATGGTGTTTTTTTGTTGGCGACAAATTGTGCGTCCACTCTCAGAACAGCAGCGTGCGTAGCTGTAGGGCGATCAGCAGGGCTCCTGCGGCGTAGACCAGCCAGGTGGCGTCGCCTACGCGGTTGATGAAGTTTTGCGGCTTTCGTGCCGTGGCTTTTTTAGAATCCTTTTTCATAATTTCGTTGGCTTTGTGTTTGCGTTGCAAAGTTACGACGCGGCGTATGCCTGAACTTTGCACCTCTATGTTAAAAGATATTATCGATGTTTCGGCGTGTCATTTTTCGGCCGAAACTTGCGTATGTCTCGGAAAATGCTTAACTTTGAAGTGTCATTTTAGGAAAAGAATTGTAAATGGGACAGGACTGGAAGGCTGCTTTGGCAGCGTTGAACGCGTCGGGTTCGTTGCCGGCAGGCGATGAGGGACCGGCGGCACAGGCACCGGAGCCGGAGAAGGTGCAGAAGGCGCCGTTGCGCATCTACATTGACCGCCGTGCGCGCCGGGGCAAGGAGGCCACGGTAATCGAAGGGTTTCTCTGCACCCCGCAGCGCGTAAAGGAGATAGCCTCCGAACTGAAACGCATGCTCGGGTGCGGCGGCTCGGTGCGCGACGACGAGATTTTACTGCAAGGCGATGTCCGCGACAAAACCGGGGAACGTCTCGAAAAACTCGGATTCAGAACAAATCTTTGCTAACACTTATGCCAAGTGTCTTACATCTCCACAAAGCGTCGGCCGGTTCGGGAAAAACCTACACGCTGACGCGCCAATATATTGAATATCTGCTTGTCAACGATGAAGGGCGTCTGTGCCAGCGACGTCAGATAACCGACAACCTGCGCCACATCCTGGCCATCACCTTCACCAACAAGGCCACTGCCGAGATGAAGGAACGCATAGTCTCGGCGCTCTCGAAGCTGGCTTATTCCGATTACACGAAAAGACGCCCCGATTACCTTGACTACCTCACGGAACTCACCGGCGCCGGCGAGGAGGAAGTGCGCGGGGCGGCCAAGACTTCCCTTTCTGTGCTGCTCAACGCTTACAGCGACTTCAACGTCTCCACCATCGACAGTTTCTTCCAGACCATACTGCGCACTTTCGCCTATGAGATAGAGCGCAGCGACAGCTACGGGATAGAGCTGGACAGCGACTTCGTGGCGCGGTCGGCCGTCGACGCGGCGCTCACCGACATGAACTCGGACAACCCCGACCGGCAGGTGCGGAATTGGCTACAGAATACCATGGAGCGCGACGCCGAAGCCGGCAAGAGGTGGAACATTTTCGCAAAAAAGACAAGCGGTGGCACCACTTACGGCCAACTGCTCCGTGCCGTTGAGAAGATGAGTTCGGAAGACTACAAGAAGCACCGCGAAGCGCTGAAAAAATATCTTGACGCTCACCGCGATGCCGACGGAAAAGTGGACATAACCGCCCTTTATGACCAGATAGACGATATTGTAAAGACTAAACTGCGTAAGCATTACAACTTGATGCAAGATTACGCCAGGAAGGTGGCTGCGGTAATCGGCAACTATGACGAAAAGAAACACCTGAACAAAGACCTCGCCGGCCGTGTGAAGAAAACGCTTTCCTATCCGGTGGAAGGCGTATCGAAACCTTGGACAACTAAGGGCGCCCCGGACGACAAACTCGCGTTCAAGACAGATAAGATAAAAAAAGGTCTTTCCCCCGTGGACCGCGCCTTCGCCGACAATGTGATAGCGATGGTGGAAAACTATAGGGACTGGTATGAAGAGCTTCACTCCGAAAAGTTGCGTACCTGGGAACTTTACTCCAAGAATTTCAGGATGTTACCGATGATGTCGGCCGCCGCCGAGCTCTCCGCCGAACAGCTGGCCCGCGACAATATCATAGACATGTCCGAGACCAGCACCATCCTCGACAAGGTGATAGGGGATCAGGATTCACCCTTCATCTTCGAGCGCATCGGCAACCAGCTCAACCACTTCCTGATAGACGAGTTCCAGGATACGTCGGCCATGCAGTGGAAAGTGCTCAGACCGCTGGTCAGCAATGCGTTGTCGGAGGGCCACAGCAATCTCATAATCGGAGACGGCAAGCAGAGCATCTACCGTTTCCGCGGCGCCGACCCGTCGCTGATAATGACGCAGGTGCCGGGCGAGTTCAGCTACTGCGCCTCGATAAAGGGCGACAAGGTGCAGGACAACACCAACTACCGTTCGTTCCGCAACATAGTGGAGTTCAACAACACTCTCTTCCGCCTCGTTGCAGAAGAGATGGACGAAGCCTTTGCCGGGTTTGTGGCCGGCACCGGTGCTCCGCTGCCGGCCAAGCCTTTCTTCGCGGAACTCTACGCTGGGGTGACGCAGCGCCCCGGCAAGGAGGAGCCCAAGGGATATGTGCAATTGCTCACCTATGGGAAAGGGTCGGCCTCCGGCTTTGGCGGAAATCAGCCCGAACCGGCGCCTCACCTTATAGACATCGCCTCGAAAATAGCGGAACTCCGCGAACGCGGTTACCGCTACAGCGACATCGCCGTGCTCGTGCGCACCAAGCAGAACGGCACGAACGTAATCGGCGCCATAATACAGTGGAACAACGAGCATCCCGACAAGATGATACCCTTCATCAGCGAGGAGTCGCTGACAGTAGGGTCGGCCCCTTCGGTGAGGATACTGCTGTCGGCGCTGAGCCTCGTCGGCGAGGGGGACATAACGCGTGCCCGGCAGGAAAACAGCGATGAGAAAGACTCCGGCGGGAAGCACCGCCGCACCCTATCCGAGGCACTCTTCCTGTGCAGCTACGCCAAATTCGTGCACTCGCATCCGGAGATAAAACCTGAAGAGATGATGGCCGCCTACTCTGCCGCAGAGCCGGACCCCAACCCGCTCGACTTCATAACGAGCGACGCGCGCAACATAGAGCTCCCCGCGCTCGTGGAGAAGCTCATCGGTTCGCTGCTCACCCGCGCGGAACAACGCTCCGACGCGCCGTACATAGCCGCCTTCCAGGACCTTGTGATAGACTATTGCGAGCGGCACAGCGCCGACATTCGTTCATTCCTGCAATGGTGGGAGCAGAAAGGGGTGTCGAAAGGTATCAACTCCCCCGAAAACATAGAGGCCGTGAAGATACTTACCATCCACAAAGCCAAGGGGCTCCAATACCGTTGCGTGATAATCCCGGAACTGAAAGCTGAGTTCAAACCTGACCGCCACAAGACGGAATGGCTGTGGGTGAAACCCTCGGCCGCAGTCTTGGGACTGCCAGACCGCACGTTGCTCCCCGAAGTGCTTCCCGTGGAATCGGGCGAGAAAATGGAGCAGACGCCACACAAGGATGTGTATGCCGAATACCGCCGCCTCTACATGATGGACCTCATAAACACGTGGTACGTGGCCTTCACGCGCCCCGTGGAGGAACTCTACATCTATGCCTGGCAGAAAGAAGAGGATGAAAATGGAAAGAAATCTAAGGAAGAGCCGTCGTTCCAGCGGACGCTGCTCGATATTTTCACCAGGATGAAGGAGGGTTCGGCACAGGGCGACGGTTTGGAATACCAGTTGGGCGCCGGGAAGGTTTCCATCATCGAAGAGGCCGGAGAAGTGCCGGAAAACCAAGGCAAGGAGGCTGGATTATACTTGCAGAAAGCCACGGTAGGGCGTCCCCTCGCCAAAGGGGAGATTGAGGCCGGGAATCCCGGCGGAGCCGTCGCTGCCACCGTCGCCGAGGATGGATACTTCGAACACGACCCCGGAAAGTTCATCCAATACCGCGACGTGGAGTTCGACTGCGTGGACTCGGAAAATCCCGACCCGCAATGGGAAGGCAACAAGATGCACGACATCATCGGCAAATACTACGCCACCGATTCGTTCTACGTTGTCGGCAATACGACGAGCGCCATGGACCTGTCCAGCTCCTTCGGTGAGGATAACCTGCTGATCAGTGTGCTGTCCGCGCTGTTCGTTATCCTGGTCCTGCTGTTCACATTCAAGTCCGCGGGTCTGCCCGTGCTGCTGATCATCGTCATTCAGGGCAGTATCTGGATCAACTTCTCGGTGCCGTACCTGCAGCACACCCCGCTGTACTTCCTCGGCTACCTGATCGTCAACTCCATTCAGATGGGTGCAAACATCGACTACGCCATCGTTATCTCCAGCCACTACACCGACCTGAAGAAGGTCATGCGCCCGAAGGAGGCCATCGTCGCAGCCCTGAACGAGTCGTTCCCGACCATCTTCACCTCCGGCTCCATTCTGGCATCCGCGGGTATTCTGATCAGTGTGCTGACCACGAACCCCGTTATCGCCGCCATCGGTACCTGCCTGGGCCGCGGCACGATCGTTTCCATCATGCTGGTTCTGTTCGTCCTGCCGCAGATCCTGATCCTGGGCGACACCATCATCGAGCGCACGAGCTTTGAGATGAAGGGCGTTGCCGGTATGGCCCGCACGGCCAGCGGCACAATGCACGTCAATGGCCGCGTGCGCGGCTACATCAACGGCGTCGTAGATGCTGAAATCAAGGGCGTGCTGCACGGCCAGTTCAGTGCGAACATTGCCACCGGCACCGAATTTACCGTTGACAAGCCCGACATGTACCTGTCGGAGAAGAACATCCACGAATCCGAGGACGGTACCCCCGAACCAGGCACACCCGATACGCCCGACACTGACACGAAGGGAGGCGACGCTGAATGAACCGCATTTCTGACCTGACGCGCCGCCTCTGGGCTGCGCTGCTGGCGCTCTGCCTTGTGCTGGCGCTGACCCTGCCCGTTTTTGCGGAAGGGGAGAGCGGGACCGCCGACACCGCCGAAAAGGAGACCTTTCACATCGGCACCGTCGATGACCTTTTGCAGCTGGTCGATTCCTGCCGCCTGGACAGCTGGAGCCAGAACCGCACCGTTGTGCTGGAAACCGATATTGACCTTTCCAGCGTTGACTTTAACGGTATCCCCAGCTTTGGCGGCACATGGGAAGGCCAGAACCACGCCATTACCGGCCTTTCCCTCAGCCAGGATGGCAGCGTGCAGGGCTTATTCCGCTATGTGCAGCAGGGGGCCCTGGTGCGCGATATGGCGGTAAAGGGCCGTATCAAGCCGGGCGGCACCCGCGCCAGCGTGGGCGGCATTGCGGGCAGCAACGCCGGTACGATTGAAAATTGCGCGTTTGACGGCGTGGTATCCGGCACCAGCCAGATTGGCGGCATTGCCGGTGTCAATACGGTCAAGGGCAGCATCAACGGCTGCACGGTAAGCGGCACAGTGTACGGCAGCCACTTTGTGGGCGGCGTTGTGGGCCAGAATGACGGCGTGGCTGCCAACTGCACCAATGCGGCCAGCGTGAATACCACCGTGAGCCAGAACGAAGTCAAGCTGAATGACCTGACCCTGGACGATTTGCTGAAAACCGAAAAGGCCAACGATGTGACCGATGCAGGCGGCATTGCGGGCAACAATGCCGGTGTGCTGCGCGCCTGCATCAACCGCGGAACCATTGGCTACAGCCACATTGGCTATAATGTCGGCGGTATTGCCGGCAGCCAGACCGGCTATGTGGAAGGCTGCGTGAACTATGGCACCGTCAACGCCCGCAAGGAGGGCGGCGGCATTGTGGGCCAGATGGAACCCTCCAGCGTGCTGCAATATAACCAGGATACCTTGCAGGAATTGCAGGGCGAACTGAATACCCTTTCTGCCCTGATGAACAAGGCCACCAACGATGCCTCGGCTTCTTCCAGTGAGCTGACCAGCCAGCTGAATGACCTGACCGGCCGGGTGGACAGCGCGCGCGAAGCCGTGGATACCCTGATCGATAAGACGGTCAACGGGTTTGATATCGGCACCCAGACCATCAACATTACCAACCTGACCAAACTGACCGGGCAGGGTACGATCAATGGCAGCGGCAACGGCAGCGCCAACGGGTCCGGCAATGGCAACATCAACGGCACCATTGAGCTGGTGCCCACCCCGGAGCCGACCGAAGAACCGGAGGAAACCCCGGAACCCACCGAAACGCCGGCTGTGACGCAAGCGCCGGCCGTGACGGAGGCCCCCACCGCGGCCCCTGACCCGGGGCCGACTGCGGCGCCTGCCCCGGAGCCGGATCAGCCTGACGACCAGCCCGCAGGGCAGAGCGAGGACGACCGCGAGGGCGAAGCACATGGCCGCCCCCGCCGCAATGAACCCACTTTTGATGTGGATCTCGATTTTGGCGGGGAAGGCGGCGGTGACGCTGGCGGCGATGCGACCATCGACCATGGCGGCGAAGGCCAGATCGACAGCAACATTGACCTGACGGTGCCCAGTATTACGCTGAGCGACCGTGATTCCATCACCGCAGCCCGCAGCAGCCTGAACGGCAGCCTGGCTTCCATCATTGACGGTGTCAGCAGCCTGAACACCAACACCGGCAGCCACACCCAGGCTTTGATCCAGGATGTGCAGGCCATCAGCAGCCAGCTGAACAAAATTGGCGATACGCTGGCTGGTGCTGCAGACCAGAGCGAGGACGACAACAACCTGTTTGAAGATGTTTCAGACAGCGATACCGATGGCGATACCGAAGGTAAAGTGTTCAACTGCATGAACCTTGGCGAGGTAAACGCCGATATCAATGCAGGCGGCATTACCGGCGCCATGGCCCGTGAAAACGACCTGGACCCCGAAGATGATACCAAAACCAGCGGCAGCAGCTCACTGAATGTGACCTACAAGACTCGCATCGTGGTGCGGGACTGCATCAATAAGGGGGCTGTCAATGTCAAGAAAAAAGGCGGCGGTGGCATCGTTGGCAGCATGGATATGGGCTCGGTGCTGCAAAGCTATAACTTTGGCAATCTGGAATCGGACGATGCGGATTATGTTGGAGGTATTGCCGGGCAGAGCAAGTCCATCATCCGCCGCAGCGCAGCCAAGTGCCGCCTGAGCGGTGATAACTATGTCGGCGGCATTGCGGGCAGCGGCTTTACCATTACCGGCAGCCGCAGCTTTGTGCTGGCGGATGGCGACGAGTATGTCGGCGCGATTGCCGGCGGGCTGGAAAGCAGCAATTCCATCACCAACCTGAACAGCGCACTTCAGGATTCCGAGTCCGAGCAGAGCGGCAACTATTTTGTCAGCGAAACGCTGGGCGGCATTGACGGCGTAAGTTATGCAGGTCAGGCGGAACCGCTTTCGTTCCAGGAATTCTGTGACCTGACGGCACAGGAGGGCATGCCGGATGAATTCCGCAATGTTACCCTGAATTTTGTTGCCAACCAGGTTACGGTGGAAGCTATTACGGTGGAGTACGGTGCGGCCTTTGATATGGCCAATGCGCCGGAGCTGCCTGTCAAGGGCGGCTATACGGCAGAATGGTCGGACTTTGACCATGACCATGTTGTGTTTGACCAGACGATTGAAGCAGTATACACCCCGCTGGATTCCGTGGTGCAGAGCGGCGATACCCGCAACGGCCTGCCCATCCTGTTGGCAGAGGGCGCTTTTGGCACGGCGGAAGTAACGCTGACCCCGTCCAGCGAAAGCCCCGGCGCGGTGGGAACGCTGCTGGAATGCTGGGAAATCACCCTGCCGGAGGACCACTCCGACAGCCATGTGCTGCATTATCTGGCACCTTCGGACAATACTGTGGTATACCTGCGCGATGCTGACGGCAGCTGGCGCAAGGTGGATACCACCGAGGACGGCAGCTATCTGGTGTTTACCGCCATGACGGACGAAACGACCCTTGCCGCAGTAGAAAAGCCCGGCATTCCGCTGCCAATTCTGATCGGCGGCGCTGTGGCAGCGGTGCTGCTGGTTATCCTGTCCATTCTGGGCCACAAACACCGCAAAAAGCGCCTGGCCAAAAAAGCAGAACAGGAACGCAAACGAGCCGAAGAAACTGAAAACGGCTGGTTCTACTAAAAAATAAAAAACGCAGAACTTTCAACGTTCTGCAAAAATAAAGCTGAAACATCCCCCGCAGGTGCAGCAATCGCTGACTTGCGGGGGATGTTTTGCGCTTTTAGTTTAGGCAACACCGCACAATTCCCGCCTTGCGGCTTAAGCACCGCTCCGGCGGCTG
>OLOB01000703.1_pt1 | contig 25088 bp, 16 predicted proteins | sample 1671911 | NCBI WGS metagenome assembly OLOB01 (sample SAMEA3136625, study PRJEB25190) | human gut metagenome | biome: human gut; feature: human-associated habitat; material: faeces | place: Austria | collected 2013
TATCTGTTTATATATTGCTTTTGTGCTTATTTCTGCTGTAGGAACAAGCCTTGCTGTTCAATCATTAAGTGATTCAACTAAATATAAATATCGTTATTCTACGTTACGAAGAATAGGTGTGAATGACAAATCACTTTTTAGAACAATCAAAAAGCAATTATTGATACTGTTTGGTGTTCCTACCGTTTATTCTATTATATGTGGTTTCTTCATGGTAGTATCTATGAATAATATTTTTCAAATTAAGACCTCATTTCTATTAAATATTTTATTTACTAATTAATTTATTTATTAAAACACCTTACAAAAACTGTTTATTTTTTATTAAAATTGTTTTTTGTTTGACCTAAAGTTTCAACAGTTGCATCACATTCATTTAAACATTTAGTTATTGATAACATTTTTAATCTCTTTTATTTTTATTAAATACTTGATTTTAAGTCTTCATAACTATTAGTAACTTCTAGTTCAACATCGTTACCTAAAGCTTTAAAGTGTTTTTTACCACATTTAATTTTAGCTTGCTCAGATGGTCTTAATTGAGTAATATCTTTCGTACCTTTTGTTTCAACTACAAAATACATTTTACGTTCCCCATCTTTGTTAAATAAGATAGCCCAATCTGGATTATATCCTCCAATTGGAGTAGCTATTTTAAACCATCCAGGTAATTTAGTATATAATTCAACTTCATCATCATTTTCTAATCTTTCTGCAAAGTTCTTTTCAACTTCACTATCATATACAATATGATCATAAACAGAACGATGACTTTCTATAATATTTTTATTAAGATATCCCCATAACTCTTCATTTTCAAATAATTGTTGGCTGTAATAATCATCTAATTCTGAATATTTTACTCCATCAACAATTAAACTACTCATTACACGTTTAATAATCTTTGAAGATTCATTCATGTATTCTGTAGGATTTTTCTTAAATTGGTCTAATGTTTCACTTTCAATTAAAATCTTAATAATTGTTTTTCTAGTTAAACTTGTAGTATTTTGTAAGAATTTTAATATATTAGGCAGAGCTATTTCATCTTCATCTGAATAAACTGTTTTTACAGTTCCTTCTTTATAATTTACACCTGATGCATCAATTGTTAATCCGCTTTTTGTATAAATTAATTTAGGTGGTTTAATATTTAATTCATCTTTTAAAGCATTGCAACACTTTTCTATTAATTCATCTGTGTCAAATTCAACTGAATAAGTTGTTTTATGTTTAATTTTATCCCAAAATTCTTTAAAATCATCACTTAAGAAAACATGTTTATTAACTTTAACTTTACGTTTGTTATTTGCATTTTTAATTTCATAATGTTTTGTTTGTCTTTTAGCTACTGAAACTATATCTTCTTTAATAGATTCATACTTTTCAGGCACTTCTACAGTATTATCGATTATAGCTTGCTTTAAAGTATCTTGAACTTTACCTTTTCCATTAATATACTTCATTTTTTTAAAATGATTAAATAGTTCTAATGATTTTTGAGAACCAATTGCCTCTTTTTTACCATTTTTATTTTCCATAATAATATGTGCAAAACTTGTTTTTTCAATAGTGCCAAATTTAATTCCAGTATCTTTTTCCATTTCACTTTGTAATTTTTTAGCAAAATCACTATAACTTTCATTAGCCATTACGGTTAAAATATTAATATTATTATCTTTAATACGTTCTCCGTCCTGATTAACACATAAACGTAGTCCTCTACCGATTTCTTGACGTTTTTTCATTGTAGAAGATGTTTCATTTAAAGTACAAATTTGGAAAACATTAGGATTATCCCAACCTTCTTTAAGTGCAGAATGTGAAAATATAAATTTTAAATTAGAATCAAAACTTAAAAGTTTTTCTTTATCTCTCATGATTAAATTAAATGTAGATTCATCATCTTTATTTGCTCTAAGTTTACCTTTTTTAGTTTCCCTTGAGTCTTTAACTTTACCTTTTTTATCTACAGAAAAATAACCATTATGAACCTCTTCAACAGGAACATGCTCAATTTTTTCTATTAAAGTATTATATTTAGGTTTTCTAATGACTTTTTCATATTCTTCTTCAAATATTTTAGCATATGGGCCTTTAATAGGATTTCCATCTTCATCATATTGTCTATAATTAGCTACTTTGTCAATGAAAAATAAACTTAAAACCTTAATTCCTTTTTCATTTAAAGATAACTCTTTATCAAAATGCTCTTCAATTGTTTTTCTAATTTGAGCTCTTTTAATTACTAAATCATCCATATCTCCAAATACTTTTCCAATTCTTAATTTATCCTTTTGAGTAAAAGAAACAGATTCATTACCTTCCTCACAATATATTTCATTTACAATATAATTTTCATAAACATCCCGTCTACCAGAAATATCAAATAAGTCATCACCTTGTTTTACAGTTACTGTTTTTCTTTTAATTGAACCATTCATTAATTTATCTATTTCAATTTTAGCAGTTATAGGAGATTTTTTATTATTAGTTTCAATTAATTTCATATAGGCTTTATTATGAAAATCTTGAGATTCAAATCCTGCAACTTCAATTTGTTTAACTAAATTCATTTTATAAGCATCAACAGCATCTAATTTATAAATTAAATTCTGTATTTCTTTATGAGTTGCTGAATACCTTAAAGTACATAACGGATTTAGAGATTTAACTGCTTTTTCACCTTTACCACCCATAACAGATTGAGGTTCATCAATAATAACAATAGGATTAGTTTCTTGAATTAATTCAATAGGTTTATATCCACTTAACCTATCATTTTCCCTATGGATAATATTAGCTTTTGTTTCTTTACTTGGATCTGTAAAACTTTTATTAAATGCATCAATATTAATAATCATTATTTCAATATTGGAATCAGTAGCAAAATTTCTAATTTGCTCTAATTTAGAAGAATCATAAACAAAAGAATTATAAATTACATTATCATACAAACCTTTAAAATGATCTCTAGTAATTTCAATTGTTTTATAAACTCCCTCTTTAATAGCAACTGAAGGAACAACAATGATAAACTTAGTAAAACCATAGATTTTATTTAATTCAAAAATAGTTTTTAAATAAACATAAGTCTTACCAGTTCCAGTTTCCATTTCAATATTAAAATCCAAATGATTTTCATTTAATGATTCACTTGGAGCTATTTTATGATACTTTTGAACTTTTCTTAAATTTTCTAAAATATCCGAAGCACTAATATCAATCTTATTTCCTACACCCTGTCCAGTACTATTAATAGTCTGTTGACCAGACACAGTAAAATAAGATAACATTGAATTTTGACCTTCAAATAAATCAATAACTGATTTTACTGCTTCATCCTGGTACTTAAGGTTAGGATCAAACTTAAGTTTCATAATTTTAAAATCTCCTATTAAATTGTTATAAACTCATTAATGTTATTTATTCTTAAATTTTCTTTTATATTTGTTTTATCTGCATCAGATTTAAAACCAGATTCTTTAAAAACGACTCTAGTAATGTTATCTGATTTTAGTTTAATAATTTCTTCTGTGATTTCTTTTGTAATATTATCTTCTAAACAGATCAGCAATGCACCATAACCAATTGAATAGATGTTATTTATTTTTTCTATTGGTAATGTTAAATCAATACCATATTTAAGCATAATTTCATAAATTAAATCTAATTCTGTTCTATCTGGTTTTATATTTTCCTTATTAGTAAGCAAAGTTTGCTTTAAATTATTATAATCCGGATCCCACTTTTCCAAGTTTGAAGAATTTAATTTGAAAACTTTAAACCCAATATCTAAATTTTTGTTATCAGATTCTTCTAAAATTTTATCTCCAGCTCTCCTAATTCTTTCCTTACCAATTTCACAAATATTCTCAAAACCTTCTTTAAATGAAATACTCTTTTCAGAACATTTTTCAGGAATTTGAATTAATATAAATTTTCTTTTTAATTTATCTTCAGAATTTAATTTCATTATAGCTTCAGCAGTTGTTCCAGAACCTGAAAAAAAATCTAAAAAAATACCATTATTGTTAATATAACTACATAATAATTTAATAAAATTTGAAGGTTTAGGATAATCAAAAACTTTATTATTGAAGTGTCCTTTAATTTCAGAACTACCTTCAGTATTTATTATATCATAAATTAAATTTTTATGAGGTGCTGAACGCTCAATAAGTTCATCTTTATTGTTAACATTAACATAATTTTTATAATAAACTCCCCATCCACTTCTTTTTTTATTTGATTTTTTAAATATTATAAATCCATTTTCAATACCCCATTTCAATTTATCTTTACCCCAAGTCCATATCCATCCATCATTTTTAAATTTAGTTCTCCCATTTGGAAATGTCACAGTGCCATCAGGACATTTTATACCATAATTTAAAGAATCACTATATCTAATCCCACCTCTATCTAAATTATCTGGATAATAAGGTCCTCTCCTTTCAACATATTCATCTGTGAACCTATATCTTTTAGAATCATAAGAATTTTTATTTTTAGTAAAAATTGAAGATATTTTATCTCTAGACTTAACATATGTTAAAACATATTCAGTTATTGTGGAAATATCTTTTGAATCTGAAGCACCAGTTTTTTTCTCCATATGAAATTAGATATAAAATTTTCTTCACCAAAAATTTCATTACATATATTTTTTAAATTATTAAATTCATTATCATCAATACTGATGAATATGACTCCATCATCAGTTAATAAATTTTTAGCTAATTTAAGACGAGGATACATCATGTTTAACCAATTTGAATGATATCTTCCAGTAGTTTCTGTATTTGTACTTAATTTAATTCCAATGCTCTCTCTCTCTCTCCTTCTTTAACTACTTGACCACTTAATTCTAAATAATTTTCTAAATTATCTTTGTAATTATCTGAATAAATAAAATCTTTACCTGTATTATATGGTGGGTCTATATAAATTGCACTTATTTTATTGTTGTAACTTTTTTGTAGTAGCTTAAGAACTTCTAAGTTATCTCCTTCAATGTATAAATTTTGAGTTGTGTCCCAGTTTTTAGATTCCTTTTTACATGGTCTTAAAGTTCCAGTACTAGTTTTTTGAGATTCACGAATAGCTTGAGTCTTACCCGGCCAAGTAAAATTATACCTCTCAGAATCATCACTAACATTCTCACCTAAAATCAACTCTAATTTCTCAAAATCAATCTTATCTTCAGATACAATTTCAGGAAAAATCTCCTTAAGTTTATTTATATTATCCTGAACAATATCTTGACTTTCACCACTTAACTTTATTCCATCCATTTTAACCACCATCATATTGTTATAAATTCATCAATATTATTAATTCTTAAAGTTTCTTTTATATTTGTTTTATCTGCATCAGACTTAAAACTTGAGTCTTTAAAAACAACTCTGGTAATATTATCTGATTTTAATTTTATAATTTCTTTTGCGATGTTTTTTGTAATGTTATCATCTAAACATATTAATAAAGCACCTAAACCAATTGAATAAATATTGTTGTGTTTTTCGATTGGTAACGTTAAATCAATCCCATATTTAAGCATTATTTCATAAATTAAATCTAATTGAGTTCTATCTGGTTTAATATTCTCTTCATTCGTTAGTAATGTTTGTTCTAAATTATTGTAATCTGGATCCCATTTTTCTAAATTACTTGAATCTAATTTAAAAACCTTAAACCCAATGTCTAAATCTTTATTATCAGATTCTTCAAGTATTTTATCCCCAGCTCGCCTAATTCTTTCTTTACCAATTTCACAAATGTTTTCATAACCTGCTTTATAAGCTTCAGATGTTTCATCAGTTGATTCTGGAAGTTGAACCATTATAAATTTACGATTACCTTCATCTTCAGAGTTTAATTGTATTGTTGCATGAGCAGTAGTTGCAGAACCTGAAAAAAAATCTAAAACAATTGAATCATCTTCAGTTCCTATTTGTAATAAATGAATTATTAATTCTATTGGTTTAGGGTAATCAAAAAAAGAATTACTTTTAAAAATATCTTTTATTAATCTACTACCATATTCATTATAAAATTTATCAATTAACAAATTTTTATACGGTAAAGATCTAATCAAAGGGTTGTTATTATTATCTACTTTTTCATATTGTTTAAAATAAACATTCCATTTATTCTTTACCTTTTTAATTACAATGAAATCATTTTGAATACCCCAATTTAATTTACTTTGACTCCATCTCCAACACCATCCATTAAACTCTTCCACACCACCTGGAAAAATTTTTGTCCCATCTGGTGCCAAAATAGGGTAATCTAAACTTGAAGAATATTTAATACTCCCCCTATCCATTTTATTTAATTTAAACCTGCCTCTTTCAAGAACATATTCATCTTCCAATATGTAAGAATCATCCTCATAAGTCATATCTTTATTAATTTGAACAGAATTTTTATTTTTACAGAAACATAAAACATAATCGGTTTCTACTGAAATTAATTTACTATCCAATCTTGCAGAAACACCACTTTTTCTAATAAAATCACAAATAAAATTTTCTTCACCAAAAACTTCATCACAAATTTTTTTTAGATTGTTGACTTCATTATCATCAATACTAATAAATATTATACCATCATCTTTTAAAAGATTTCTTGCTAATTTTAATCTTGGATACATCATATTTAACCAATTACTATGATAACGACCATCAGATTCAGTGTTAGTGCTTAATTTAACACACAAAGGTGTGTGTGTGTGTCCTCTGAATCTGAAACCTGCCCCGAAATTTTAAGATAATTATCTAAATTATCTTTGTAATTATCTTTATAAATAAAATCTTTTCCAGTATTATATGGTGGATCAATATAAATCATTTTAATTTTATTGTTGTAACTTTTTTGAAGTAATTTAAGAACTTCTAAATTATCTCCTTCAATATACAAATTTTCAGTTGAATCCCAATTTTTAGATTCTTCTTTACAAGGCCTTAAAGTTCCAGAAATAGTTTTTTGAGATTCTTTAATAGCATAACTCTTGCCAGGCCAAGTAAAACTGTATTTTTCAGAACCATTATCAATATCCTCCCCTAAAACTAATCTTAATTTATTAAAATCAATTTTATCTTCGGTTACAATTTCTGGAAAAATTTCCTTAAGCTTAGAAATATTATCTTGAATAATATTTTTACTTTCTCCATTTAATTTTCTATTAATCATATAATCACCATTAACTTATATTAAATCAATTTCTCCTTCAATTTATCAATTTCACATTCCAATCCTTTAATCTCAATATTTAATTCAACTTTTCTATTAAATTGAGTTTCTTTTTTAATAGTTGCTTTTTTAGTTTTAATTTCACTTTCTAAACTAGCTATTTCATCATTAATTCTTTTAATTTCTTCAACACTTAAGTTAACTTCATGACCAACTGATTTTGATCCATTATATTTAATTATATTTTGAATTATACTATCATAAAATTTATAAAAATTTGAATAATCCAGATTATTTAATTTTAAATTTTCAAATAAAATTTCATCTATTTCATCCATATCATCAAATAAAATCCAATTTGTTGAAATAATTTCATCTAAAGTTATTTTACTTGAATCTACTAAACTTTCACTTTGATGTGACACAAATAGTTGAATATTATCCCTAAATTCAAAAACAAGTACCATTGGATAAGGTATTACTCTCATTACAATATCTGCAATTCTATTTAATTTTTTATCTTCTTTTAAAACAATGTTAATTATTTCAACTTCAAGATAATCTTTAACTTCATCTTTATAAGAATCAATACCTATATTTTCTTTGTTAAGTGAATACAACCATCTAATTTGTTTAACATAATTAGTAAATATCTTTTTATCACTAGATTTCAATCCACCTTCACTAAAAATAACATCTTTAGCAATAATATCATTTACTTTGCATTCATCTGGAATTGTTAATAATTCTTCAATTAAAACCATAAAATCACTTTAAAATTAAAAATGAAATTAATTCAAATTCTTCTAAACCTTCAATATTATTTTTAACTGGAGAAGTTCCACCTTTTGTAAATAAGCTTCTAACTCCAGTTTCTTGCTTTTTACCAATTATATTTTCAATACTTTCTTTGAGAAGTTGAGAATATTTATCCATTTGCCTACCATTATCTGTTTCCCTGTCAAATGATTCAACTAGGTTTCTAAATACTTCTTTTTTACCTGAACATAATTTTTGATAGTAATCTAATATTTTTTTAGATTGAATATAGTTTAATTTAACTTCTTCATCTTCATTAATGTAGACTAAATAATATGGAGTTAATGCATTTTTATCTTTTGATTCTTTAACTCCTTTAACCTGTCTTAATAAAAATATTACTCCTGGTTCAAACTCCTCTGCTGGAACTATTGAATATATTCCAAATGGAGCATTATCTAATTCTTTTCTATGCTCTTTCATGTACTCCATTAATTCTATTTTAAAATCATTAAATGTTAAATCTGTAATTGATATTGCATCTGAAACATCTTCTAAATCAATAACTTGGTCTTTAAGTTTTTCTAATTGATTTTTACGATATTCTAAATCATTCATAATTTTATCATTGTTTACTATAATATTCTCTTCACCAGTTGCACTTACATCAACCATTACCATTCTGTTTTCTACACGACCTTTAAGGTTAATATATTCATCTAATTCTATATTTGGCCAGAAGTTAACTAATTGAATATCTTTATTTTTAGAACCTATCCTATCTACACGACCAAATCTTTGTATGATTCTTACAGGATTCCAATGAATATCATAATTAATTAAATAATCACAGTCTTGTAAGTTCTGACCTTCTGAAATACAATCTGTTCCAATTAAAATATCTATTTCTTCAGTCATTTCAGGATTTATAATATTTCTGTTTTTAGATATCGGTGAAAAACTAGTTAATATTTCATCAATATCTGTATTTCTAACTGATTTTAAGTTAGTTTTATTATCTCCAGAACCTGTAACTAATGCAGTGTATAATCCATAATTATCAAAAATCCATTGCGAAATATTTTCATATAAGTATTTTGCAGTATCTGCAAATGCTGTAAAAATCAATATTTTCTTATTATCTTCATTTATAGGATTTTCTATTTTATTTGAAATAACTTTCTTTAAATCAGCGAGTTTTTCATCTCTAAAACAATCAACTTCTTTTGCTTGTGCAAATAAAAATTCTAATTTTTCTTTATCTAATTTTAAGTCTTGTTTCCATTTAATTAAATCCATATCTTGAAGTAAAACTTTTGTTTTTTTACCAAACATTAATTCATCATATTCATCTTCTTCAGGATCAATTAAACTAATATCAATATCTTCATTATATTCTGAGATATTATCTATTTTTTCAAGTGTTTTATTGATTTTAAAGAGTAATTTTTCTATTGTTAATTTAAATGAATGAATTGAACTTTCCATACGTTTTAATAGATTTATTCTCATTAATTGAATAAGACTTTTTTCTCTGTCTGTTTGTTTGAAAACAGATTTACCCTCCCCAATTGCAATATCATATTTTTTTGCATAGTCTTCCCTTTTTTGAGGTAAAATATATAAAAATGGAGAAAATACACTTAAATTAAGTCTTTCAATTTCATTATTAATTTCATTTAAAGTTGGAAATTCTTTATTAATATCAATATCTGAACTTTCATTAATTGGATCTAACCTATTTGGAAATTCTCCAATTTCTGCTAAATCATAATATTTTTCAATGTGTTTTCTACTTCTTGCAATTGTTAAGGTATCTAGTAATTTAAAGTAGTCTAAATCCATCATATCAACAAATTTTTCACCAGTCCGAGTATTATCATCTAATTTTGACCATTGGTTAAATATTGCTTGCGCATTTTTAAGGGTGTGATTAATACTAGAAATCCCTATTTCTTCTAGTGCATTATCTTTATCTTCTGTAATAAATGCAATTTGATTTTTAATATCATTCATCTTGTTATTTACTGGTGTTGCAGATAACATTAAAAGCTTTGTTTTATGCCCTTGTTTAATAACATCATTCATTAAACGTTGATATCTTGTAACTCTATCTTTAACTGCAGGATTATTCCTAAAGTTATGTGATTCATCAATAACTACCAAATCATAATTTTCCCAATTAATTGTTTTTAAATCTATATTTCCTGAAAATCCTCGTTCACGACTTAAATCTGTATGATTTAAAACATCATATCTAAATCTATCTTCTGCAAAAATATTTCTTTTATCATTAAGTGTATAAATAGTCCAATTTTCTCTTAATTTTTTAGGCACTAATACTAAAACCCTATCATTTCTTAACTCGTAATATTGAATAATTGCAAGGGCTGTGAAAGTTTTACCAAGACCAACACTATCTGCAAGGATACAACCATTATATTTTTCAATTTTATCAATTGCACCAATTACTGCATCTTGTTGAAATTGATATAATGTATTCCAAATTTTAGTTTCTTTAAGTTTATTTCCTTTTTTAACAATATTATCTTCATCTAATTCATCAAGATAATTATAGAAAATATGATATAATGACTTAAAATAAATAAATTCCCCTGAATTTTCTTCATACATTACTTCCATTTGTTTTAATAACTTATCTTTAACATCAGTTAAAACCATTTCATTATTCCATAATGTATCAAAAGATAAAAGTTGAGAATCAGTGAATTCTTCACCTGCCATGAAATTATTAAAATCTGCTCTATTTGACCCAGTTATACCTAAACCATCGGTTGTAAAATCAACACTTCCATTAATAACAATATCTTCTTCTGATTTATTATGAACATGAATCATCCTAGGCTGTGCAACATTAGGTTCCTTAAAAGATTTTATTTCAACTTTATCTTTTAACCATTTAGCACAGTCTTTAGCAACAGCACTTTGAGTCATTTCATTTCTTAATTTTAACTCAAATTCATTACCAAAAATATTATTATTAACTATTTCGTATTCACGAGCTTCTTTATCTTTATTTTTAGAAAAACTAGGAGTTGTAAAAATAAAACGCATTTCATCAATTTTATCTAACTCTTTTTTAAGAGCACTATAAGCATACATTGTAAAATAAGCAGAAATAGTTGAAACTTTAGAACCTTTTCTAATATGTTTTTCAAGTTCTTTATAAACTGTTTCACCTAATTGATTATTAAGAGTTTTGAATTCTGGCAAGTAAAAATTCCCCTTTTAATTAATTATTCATATTTTTATAACAATTCTTAAATATAATTTGTTATTTTGTTTCATTCCTAGAAACTTAATATTTTTTGATGAAAATAAATATTAAACAAAACCCGAGATGTTTCTAATATTGGCCACCATGGTATTGGTGATTATGAAATGAAAATAGCTAATGATGAAGATATTGATTACTTTATAAGCTTATTTAAGCAAGCATACAAAGAGAAATTATAACATTTTTTCATCATTTATTTTATTGAAATACTCAAAATTTAAAAATCTGTTTCTAAATGGACAATTAAAAATAAATAAAAGCTCATTATTTTTAATTACATCAATTAAACTTTCCCTATCAAATAAAATATGATTTTTAAGTTCTGCACGATCCTGTTCAGGCAAATACTTAATAAATTTGTTTTTATTAAAACTAACAGTTAATTCATCAAGCTTATATAAAGTTTCAGAACTTTTTAAAATATTTTCAACATCATAAATTATACTTTCAATATTTTCCTTTGTAATTACTTCATCATTATTTTTTGATTTAAAAGAGCAATAAAACGGATTTATTTTAACATCTTTTAATTCATAATACATTTCAAATATTGTAGATAATAATTTATTTGCTTTATCTCCTGCAAAAGTGTAAATATAAATTTTACCATCGGTAGATATCTCAACAGGAATTATTCCATCACTAAACTCTGATTCACTAGCTGCTACGATTCCATCCTGAATTACTGCTGTTGCCAGTTTGCCAAAAGGTTTTAAGAATTTTTTATCAAAATTATCTAAAAGTACATCATATATCTTACGTGAAATTAAATAACCAACTGGTGCTCCTTCAGATATCCATGATGGAATATCAGTTTTAAGCTGAGATTCAAGGGATACCTGTATTCTAAATAATTCATGGTCAATTGAGCTAACTTTCCATAGCTTACCTGCAAGGGTAAATGTTTCACCAGGTGCTAAAAATACTGCAAATGAAACATCCAATCCTCCAATTTCTTTCATTCCCTGTTTAACAGAATATTCATATGTTGGCATGAACACAGCAAAAAATTCCATAAAATTTCTGCTACCAAATTCTTTTTCAAAATTATAACCTAATGTCAGATAAGGTTTATTATATTCAACAAATTCAAACTCTTCCATATGCTTTAACAATCGCATATATTCATCAAATGTTATTTCACTAAATGCATAACATTGAGTTAATTCTTCATAAAGATTTTTAACATTAACTTTGCCTTTTCCATAAAGGGAACTTAGTATCTGATGGAAAAATATATCCATGGACCTTTTTGATATTTTGATTTCTTCTGTTTTATTTTCATAAGCTAGTATGACTTCTGCTAAAGCTTTGAAAAGATCCATATTTTTTGCTGTTACAATAGACCTTTGAAGTTTAGATCTACGTCCACTACGCCCCATTCTTTGTAAAAATCCATTAACTGTTGAAGGAGAACCTACATTAACAACCAAATCAATATTTCCAATATCAATACCTAATTCCAAAGTAGTTGTAGCAACCATAAAACCTGATTCTACCAATTTAAATTTTTTTTCGTTTTCTTCACGCGTTTCTTTATTTATAGAACCATGATGAATAAAAATATTTTTTAAGAATAACTCTCTTTTTAAATTGGAATAAACTAATTCTGCAGTCGCTCTTGAATTAACAAAAATTAAAACTTTATTATTAATATATTTATTCAATACCTGATCAATAAGGCCTTCTTCAATGTTTAAAACTTTATACTGAAATTTACGCCCTTCATTATCTTTTACAATTGTTGCAGGTTTTTTATAATTAATCCATCTAGCTATTTCATAGGGATTACCAACAGTAGCAGATAAACCTGCCGTAACAACATCCGGAGACATATATCTGCTTATTCTATTTAAAATAGAATTTAGCTGGATTCCCCTATCCGAGTCTGCGAAGTAGTGTATTTCATCAATTATAATATATTTAATATTTTTAAATACATTTTTCTTTTCAGCTTCTTTTCTATTCATTAAAATAACTTCTAATGATTCGGGAGTTATAGATAAAAAATCGGTTGGATTTTTAATAAATTTATCTTTATCATACTTACTAACATCTCCGTGCCATTTTGTTGCATTTAAACCAAAATGATTACACCAAAGCTCAATACGATTATGCATATCATTTATTAGAGCTTTTAAAGGAGAAATATAAAGTACACTTGTAGGTTCTAATCCTTTTGTAATAATTTCATTAAAAATAGGTATTAAAACAGCTTCAGTTTTACCTGAAGCTGTTGGAGCTAAAACTAATACATCATTACCTTCTAAAAGTAAAGGAATTGTTTTTTCCTGAATTGGATTAAATTTCTTCCAACCTAATTTATCCCCTAAAAAGTGAGTTAATCTATCACTTAATAAAGAATTTATATCTTCAGCCATTAATATCTACCAATCGTCGTCAAATTCATCGATTTCTTCATTTAATTCTGCTTCCCTATCATTAAATACCTGAAGTATTTCATTTGAATCTTTAAAGTAAGATTGATTTTGCTGAACTGTATCTAAAACACTTATAAATGACCTGATAAATGTTCTAGGTGTAACCTTTCCACCGGTTAAACCTGCATTTTCCACATGTATTCCAACAATATCATCAAGAATAGGATTTATTTTATCACTAGCATTCCATTTATAAGCTTCTTCATGCATAATAAGCAATTTACCTGAAACATCCATCAAATCTTTTTTCTCAAAACCTTTTAAATCAAAAATAGGTTTTCTCATATCTGGTAAATCAGTGTCTAAAACATCTTTAAGCCTATCATCTAAAGCTTCATAAGAAGGTATTCCTTTTTTTTGGTTATCAAATAATTCAGGAGTTGCAGCAAAAACAAAAAGAGAATTTTCAAACTTACCTAAATTACAATTATCATAAATATCCCTCATATAATTGTAGGCAACATCTCTAAGTTTTTTAGTGTGTAAATTCATTGTAAATTCAGCTTCATCAATAAGAACTACTAAACCAGAGTATCCTATTGATTTAACAAAAATGGATAATGCTTCTAAAAAATGTATTGCATTTTCTTTTGTCACATCTCCTTTAACTCCAAATTTTCTTTTTTCAGTAAATGGAATGTTTGAATCTCCGCGTAACCATGCTTTTGCATATTCTGCAGTTTTATAATCCTCTTCATTCATTAATTTATTATAGCTTTCAATTGCCATTGCAAATGCACTTGCATGTTCTCGTGTTTCTGCTAAATCATCATAAATAGCTTCTTGAACTAATTGATTTTGTTTTTGAGGATTGGATGTTTCTTCAAATGCTTCCATTTTTAATCCAGTTATCCATCTATCAATAATATGACTTAATGAAGTTCCTGTTTTGCATTTTAATGATTTTACAATATTTTTATAAACAATATCAATTTTATTAAAAGGAATATCATTACTTAAAGTAATCCATGATACAACAAAATTTTTATCATATGCCATTTCTTCAATTACTTTTAAGAAAAAAGATTTTCCAGCACCAAATTCCCCATTAATAAATTTTACAATAGCTTTTTTATTATCAACTTTATCTAATAATTTTTCAAATTCATTAACTTGTTTTTCACGACCAATACATAATTCTTTTACACCACTTTCTGGAACATTACCATTTTTAAGTGCCATAAGTATATTTTCATAATCCATAAAATAAATCCTCCATTAAATTTATTCCAAACTTATATATGCAAAATTCTTCTTACTGCCAGAATATGTACATAAAGGTACAAATTTGTCCGGATCTCTTGAAGGTATATGTTTAAAACCTAAATCAATTGCATTTCTTGAATAAAACTCTTGTAAATCACTTACACTTTTATTAACACCATATCCATCTAAAAATTTCTTTAAAATAACTAAAAATTTTTTAATTTCAATTTGATTTCTAGTTTCATAATGTTTAACCATAATATAAACTGATTTAATAGTGCTTAATATAAATTCCTTTAAATTCATGGAAAATTCTGCTAAATAATAAGGAAATTCATCAGTTAATACTACTTTACGTCTAATTTCAGCAAAATCTTCTTTAGATACTTCCCGATATTCTGTTTTAAAAAAATTAGCACTTTTTTTCTTATTCTTAACAAAAGATAAGTTTTCACTAATATCCGTAGTTGTTATAGGAGTTGTGAAATATTTTATACCTTTAAGTTTTAATTTCTTTTTAGATTTGTAATAATCATATAATGGTTTATTATCATGATAAACTTTTTCTACCTTAGCATAACCAAAAAATTCCAATGCATTATTTCTCTTTGTCACTAAAAATATTAAATCATTAGCATTGACTTCTTTAATTAATCTAGATTTCTCATTTACTGCACCAATACACTTTTCATTATTTAAAATAGATAAATCATCTAAATTTATTCTATGAATCCAGTATTTATGTCCACAGTCAACAGATTTAAGAGTATTACTTTCAATTGAGCTAATGTAACTGCCCCCTTCAAAATGATATATAAAATAATATTTATAATTAGTTATATATTAATTATTATAAAATGATTATTAAAATCAGTCTTTTAAAATTAAGGGGTCTTCAAAAATGGAGTCAGAAAGTCAAATAAAACAAATAGAAAAATATAATCCTGTTGATGAACAAGAGAAAAAAGATAAAGAAATTATATTAGACTTTATAAACAAAAATGATGATGTTTTAGTTAGAGATAATGAAATAGCACATATAACAAGTTCTGGATTTATAGTAAATAAGTTAAGAACTAAGGTTTTAATGATACATCATAATATATATAACTCATGGGGATGGACTGGTGGACATGCTGATGGTGATAGTGATTTAATTAAAGTATCTATAAAGGAAGCTAAAGAAGAAACAGGTATAAAAGAAGCTAGACCTATAACAAATGATATATGCTCAATTGATATACTACCAGTAAATGCTCATATAAAAAGAGGAAAGTATGTAGCAAGTCATCTTCATTTATCAGTAGCATATATTTTAGAAGCAGATGAAAATGAAGAGTTAGTTGTTAAAGAAGATGAAAATAGTGGTGTTAAGTGGGTTGATATAGATAAGGTATTAGACTTAACTAATGAAGAGTATATGAAAAATGTTTATAAAAAATTAATAGATAAAAGTAAAATGTATTAAATAATTTCTCAGTAGTTATATAATATGAATCAATATATATATAAATTGATATTAGGATGATAAATATATATGAATATAAATAAAATAGCAGAGTTAGCAGGTGTATCTAGAACAACAATATCTAGATATTTAAATAATGGATATGTCAGTGAAGAAAAAAGAAATATAATTGCAAAGGTAATAGAGGATACAGGGTACATACCATCAGCTCAAGCTAGAATACTAAGAACAAAAAAGAGTAAGTTAATAGGTGTTATTATACCAAAGCTAGATTCACAATCTATAAGTAGAGAAATTTTAGGTATAAATGAAGCTTTATCAAAGGAAGGATATCAAATTATCCTTGCTGATACATTTAACAATGAACATAAAGAATTAGAATATCTTAAGGTTTTACAAAATAATCAGGTAGATGGAATTATATTAATAGCAACAGTATTTACTAAACAGCATAAAAAACTATTACAAGAGTTAAGTATTCCAGTAGTAATAGTAGGACAATATTTAAAAGGTTATTCATGTATATATAATGATGACTATAATGCAGCAAAAGATATAACTAAAGAATTAATAAAGGATAATAGAAAAAATCCTGGATATATAGGTGTAAACTTAGATGATGAATCAGCTGGTAGCGGAAGATATAATGGGTATATAGATGCACTAAAAGAGTATGGGATAGATATCAATAAAAATAATATGAAAATAGCAAAGTTTAATATGGAGGATGGTTACTTAAAAACAAAGGAACTTTTCTTAGAAAATCCAAATATAGACGCACTATTTTGTGCAACAGATAATATCGCTGTTGGAGCTATGCAATACTTAAAAGAATGTGGAAAGAAAATACCAGAAGATATTTCAATAGTTGGTTTTGGTCATACAAATATATCAAAGGTTGTAGAACCTAAATTAACAACAGTACATTTTCATTATAAAACTTCTGGAATAGAAGCTGCTAATATAATTATGAATATGATTGAAAATGGAGACAAAATTATTAGAGATATAAAAATGGGATATGAAATAATAGTTCAGGAATCAACAAATTAAAAATAAGCACTTAATCTGATAATGAGATTGGGTGCTTTTTTAATTTACAACTTATTACCTAGAGCAAGAGATGAAGCCATTGGCGCTATGAATGAAGTGAATTTATATGTATAATTAGTGATAATACATATATAAAGGGGATATCAAAATAAAATATGGAATTGATTTCAGATTTTAATAAATTTATAAGTTAGTCATAACAAGTTATATGATTAAAGAATGTGGAAAAAAATTCAAAAAAAACCTTTGCATAAATATAAGTAGCGTGCTACAATGAACTTGAGAAATGTGAGAACGATATCATATATTACAAAAGGGGGATAAAAATATGGAAGAAAATAAACAAGAAAAATATTTACGCATTTCGAAAGAAATAGTGAATTACGTAGGTGGAGAGGATAATATTCAAGGCGTTGCACATTGTGCAACAAGATTACGTATAGTGCTAACTGATAATAATTTAGCCGACATTGAAAAATTAGAAAATATTGATTCAGTAAAAGGCGTGTTTATCGCAGGTAACCAATTGCAATTAATATTTGGAGCAGGTTTAGTAAATGAAGTTTATGAAGTATTCAGTCGTTATACACATACAGAAAATATGTCGCTTGGAGATATTAAAGCTCAAAGTGCTCAAAAACAAAATCCAATACAAACAGTAATCAAGTCTTTATCAGATGTTTTTATCGGTATTATGCCTGGGATATTAGCTGCAGCATTACTTATGGGGATTACTGGTGTTTTAGGCAAATGGGATGTTGTTGTAAATAATGAAACATTATATGCAATTAATAAATTAGCAAGTATAGCTGCTAATGGAATATTTAGTATTTTACCAATGGCTGTTTGCTATAGTGCTACTAAGAGATATGGTGGAAAACCAATCTTAGGTATGATTGTTGGAGCGATAATGCTTGATTCTTCTTTAGCAAATGCATATTCAGTTGGATCAGGAAGTGTTGTTCCAGAAGTTATTAGGATTTTTGGCTTCCCAATTGAATTAGTAGGATTTCAAGGTGGAATTATAATCGCATTAATGATGGGATTTGTAGTTGCTAAATTAGATATTTTCTTTGATAAAAAAGTACCTGATTTTATTAAACTATTATTATCACCATTATGTACAGTATTTATTTCTACAGTATTATTATTCACAGTTGTTGGACCATTAGGTAGAGAGTTAGGTAATTTAATAACAGGAAGTTTAATTTGGATGACTGAAAATCTAGGTGCGTTAGGTTATATGATTTTTGCAGGTTTACAACAAATAGTAGTTATTACAGGTTTACATCATATTATAGGAGCTGTTGAAGCTCAGTTAATTGCTGATACAGGGAGAAACTTCTTAAATCCTTTAATGTCAGTTGCATTGATGGGGCAAGGTGGAGCTGTTTTAGGATATTTAATATTAAACTGGAATGATGTAAAAGCTAGAGAATTATGTATTCCTTCATTTGCATCAACTTTATTCGGAATAAGTGAACCAGCTATATTTGGTGTTAACTTACGTCATAAGTTCCCGCTAGTTGCTGGATGCTTAGGAGGAGCTATTGCAGGTGCCTATGTTTATTTTGCTGATTTAGCAGCATTAGGGTTTGGGACAAGTGCATTACCTGGTATAGCTATTACAGACCCTACTAATAATGGATATATAAATTATATAATAGCTCATATAATTGCTTTATTTACAGGTCTTGTGTTCTGTGTGATATTTGGTAAAGTTAAAGACAAAAAAACTACTAAAGTAGAAGATAGTGAATATGATGTTTCAGAAAAAGTAGGCAATATTGAAGTTACTTCTCCTGTAAAAGGAAGAGTTAAAAATATAGGTGAATCATCTGATGCTACATTTGCATCAAAATGTATGGGTGATGGAATTGCTGTAGATGTAATTGATGGGGAGATTGTCGCACCTTGTGATGGAAAGATAACTATTGTATTCCCAAGCAAGCATGCTATAGGAATGAAGCTGAAAGATGGTTCTAGTATACTTATTCACTGTGGTATTGATACTGTTAATATGGATGGTGATGGATTTGAAACATTTGTTGATGTTGACCAAGAGGTTAAAAAAGGAGATTTATTATTAAAATTTGATATAGATTTAGTAAAAGAAAAAGGATATTCTACGGAAACAATGATGTCATTTGAATTAGCTGACAAACGTACTTTACAAATGCAATACACTGGTCAAACTCAAGGAAAAGATGTTGTTGCAGTAGTTAAATAGGAGGTGGGGATCTCTAATGATGACAAAAGAAGATTACTTAAATGAATATAAGACTCATAAAAGTATGCGAGATAATGTTAAAAGGGATAATTATCGATTACAATATCATTTGATGCCTCCAACAGGCTTTTTAAATGATCCAAATGGGTTATTTCAAAAAGACGGTGTCTACCATATTTATTTTCAATATACACCTTTTACAGCTGGATGGGGAACAAAGCTTTGGGGACATTATACAAGCAAAGATATGATTAATTTTAATCAAGAAGAACCATTTTTATATCCAGATATTTCTCTTGATAGGGATGGTGTTTATAGCGGTTCTGCCTTTGTAGAAGATGAAACAATTCACTATTTTTATACTGGAAATGTGAAGTTGACTGATAGAGAAGATTATGATTATATTAATTCTGGTCGTGAACAAAATACAATTCATATGACAAGTAAGGATGGATATAAGATTAGTGAAAAGGAATTAATTATTTCTAATGATGACTATCCAATAGATATGTCCAAGCATGTTAGAGATCCAAAGATATTTAAAAAGAATAACTATTATTATATGGTTTTAGGTGGTAGAACATCAGATAATCAAGGATGTGTGTTATTATATAAGAGTAAAGATTTAATTAATTTTGAGTATTATAATCGTATAGAAGTTGATGATTTCGGATATATGTGGGAATGTCCAGATTTATTTGAATTAGATGGAGAATTATTTTTAGTAGTATGCCCACAAGGAATATCTCAACGAGGTTATGATTATGCTAATGTTTATCAAACTGGATACTTTAAAGTTGATTATGATTTTGACAATAATACTTACAAAATAAGTGAATTTAAAGAGTTAGATAGAGGATTTGATATTTATGCTCCACAAAGTTTTTTAGATGAGAAAAATAGACGTATACAATACGCATGGATGGGAATACCTGATGCAGAATATAACAATCAACCAACTGTTGATTATTGTTGGCAACATGCTTTGACTATGCCTAGAGTTTTATCTTATAAAAACAATCAGATTTATCAACAACCACTAGATGAAATGAAAAATTTAAGATTAGAAAAAATAGTATCCAACTGTAAAAATATTAAACAAAAGGATACAGTTGTTTATGAAATGCAAGTTGATTTTGATAAGTCTCAAGATTTTGTTTTACAAATAAGAGACGACGTTCAATTATCATATTTAAATCATGTTCTTTCATTAAGTCTGAAGCAAAGTGGATATGGACGCTCAATTAGAGCAGTTGAATTAAATGAAGTTAATAGCTTGACTATATATAGTGATACATCAAGTTTAGAAATATTTATTAATGATGGACAAGAAGTATTTACAACTCGTCTTTATGGAAAATTATCTAATCAAAATATAGAATTCTTAACAGAAAATAAAGGTGAAGTATTCTTCTATCCGTTAAAAGGATATACAATTATTAAAAATGATTAATCAAAAGAGATTGTCACATAATAATATTGTGTCAATCTCTTTTAGCTTTTGATATACAAATTGATAGAAGAGGTGAAAATTTAATGAAAAAATTAATTTCAATAGGAGAGGCATTAATTGATTTTATACCTACAGAGTCAGGTAAAAAAATCAAACAAGTAGATGGTTTTAAACCAGCAGTAGGTGGAGCACCAGCTAATGTATGTGCTGCTTTTACAAAATTAGGCGGAGAGTCAAAAATGATAACACAATTAGGTGAAGATCCTTTTGGAGATAAAATAATAGATGAATTTAGAAAATATAATATAGGTTGTGAATATGTATCAAGAACATCAGAAGCTAATACGAGTTTAGCTTTTGTAGCTTTAGATGAAAATAAAAACAGAGAATTTTCTTTTTATAGAAAACCTGGTGCAGATATGCTACTTGAAGCAGATACTATAAAACAAGAATGGTTTGAAAATATATTTGCACTTCATTTTTGCTCTGTTTCAATAGGCGATTTCCCTATGAAACAAGCACATAATAGAGCTATTGAATATACATTAAATAACAATGGAATAGTAAGTTTTGATTTAAATGTAAGACTTCCATTATGGAAAGCCCCAGAAAGATTAAGAGAAGCTATATTAGAAATGATACCAAAAGCACATATTTTAAAAATTTCTGATGAAGAATTAGAATTTGTGACTGGAGGAACAAATATAGAGCATGAATTAGATAAATTATTTGTAGGTAATGTCAAATTAATCATATTTACAAAAGGTAAAGATGGAGCAGAGGCATACACAAAATTTGCAAAAGCATCAATACCTGGAATAAAAACACAAGTAGAAGATACTACTGGAGCAGGAGACGGATTTATAGGCTCGTTTTTATATCAATTAGATAAAAATAGTGTAGATGTAGATAAATTAAAGTTATTAAACAAAGAGGATTTAGAAAGATATTTAGATTTTTCAAATAGATACTGTGCTATAAGTGTAACAAAAAAAGGGGCTATGGATTCTTATCCTACATTAGATGAATTTTTAGAAATTATATAAAAAATATATACAGGTTAAAAAGGTATGTAACTTAAATTTTAATAATATCAAATTATATGAAATTTTATATAGATATAAAAATAGTAATACATCAAAAGTTGGATATACTATAAATATTAAAAAATTAGGAATTAATAGTTAATAAACGTTATATAAACTAATACAAAAATATTAGGAGTATACAATATGAAAATTAGACTAGGCTATGTTGCAATATCAAATGCATTAGGAAAAAAAGTAACAAGCTCCAGCAATGTTACTTATAAAACATATAGTAAAATAACATCAGAAGAAAAGAAAATAGAAAAATTAAAATCTATAACACATTCAAATTTTGAGGGTCTGGAAAAAATACTTAGATACAATATAGAAAATGATATACATTTTTATAGACTTACATCAGCACTAATACCATTAACTACACATCCAGATGTTCCAAACTGGGGATATAGAAAACTATTTAAAAAGGACTTTGAATATATAGGCAAATTGATAAAGAAAAATAATATGAGGGTAGATACACATCCAGATCAATTTAATGTAATTAATAGTGCAAATGATGAAGTTGTAAAGAATACTATAAAGAACTTATCAAGACAGGTAGAGTGGTTTGAAGATATGGATTATCCAATAGGAAAAATGGTTATTCATATAGGTGGTGCAACAGGGGGGAAAGAATCGGCACTTAGTCGTTTTGTTGATAATTTTAAAACATTTCCACATGATATACAAACTAGGCTTATTATTGAAAATGATGATAAGATATATACAGCACATGAAACACTTACTTTATGTAAACAATTAGATATACCTATGGTATTAGATGTTCATCATCACAATTGTAATAATGAAGGTGAAAATATATATGATATGCTAGGAGAGATTTTTGGTACATGGAATAAACAACAACTTCCGCCAAAAATTCATTTTTCTTCGCCGAGGGATGGAGAGCTAGATAGAAAGCATGCAGACTATATAGACGCATCTTCATTTATAGATTTTATAGAAAATAGCAGAATAGTTAATACAGATTTTGATGTGATGTTAGAATGTAAAGAAAAAGACATTGCTCTTTTTAAACTTGTAGATGATATAAAGAAGCTTAGACCAGAATACACTTGGATAGACAAGACTACTTTAGAAATTTAATATTTGATATAAAGTATTTAATATAATTAAAAGGCAAAGTAACGTAATAAAATACATTTACTTTGCCTTTTTTATTAAACTATATTAAACATTAAACAAATTGGATATTGCAATGTTGAAGTCTTCTTATAAACGAGTATCCCAAGCTCCACAGAATGCATCTACAGAACTTACACCTTTAAACTCAGATTTACCCATTATTTTTTCTATAACTAAATCTAATGTTGCATCATTATCAGAGTATGCATTTATATAAGTTGGTACCATAGGTACATCTATTAAGTGGAATGGATTGAATACAGATACACAAACTGTTGGTAATTCTGTTACATACCATGGGATATCTGGACCCATAGGCATTGCCCAAGTTATACGTCTAACGTTGCTTTGAGAGAATCCAGCAACATGAACGAATAACATTACTGCATCAAATTGATCCACGAATTCTTTTATTGGAGTAGCAGCTAATAATTGTTTACCATTTAATCCAGCAGCTGGGTCAAATAAAGTAACTTCAAATCCTTGAGCTTCTAATTTAGCCTTTACTCTTTGGTTTAATCTATCAGCTTCTACTTTGTTTGGAGCAAATCCAGATTGCTCTACAGTATAAAGCATTACTCTCTTATGAGTTTCTGGAGTTAATGGTAATTGGTTTTTAGTATTTTTAACTAAAGTTATAGCTTGGTCAGCTATGTCTTTAGCAACTTGTTTATGTTCTTCACAACCTATTACAGAAAGACCTTCTTCAGCAGGAACTAAAGTACCTTCAGCTTTTTTAGTATGTAATTTTAACATTGCTTTAAATGCTAATATACGAGTAACAGCTTCGTTTAATCTTTCTTCAGTTAATACACCATTAGCTAAACCTTCTTTTATAGCTTCGATATCTTCTTCTTTATCTCTATAGTAAAGTATCATATCGCATCCAGCAGCTATAGTATAAGGCATTATTTCAGCTCTTCTCATAGCAGAAGTTAAACCAACCATGTGAGTTGCATCAGTTATAACTAATCCGTTAAATCCTAATTCATCTCTTAATAAGTCTTGTAATAACTCTGGAGCTATAGTAGCAGGCATTATTTCATTATCTTTTATTCCTGGTCTTAATTTTCTAGACATTTCAGGAAGTCTTATATGTCCTATCATTACTGATTCAACACCAGCATCTATCATGCCTCTATAAACTTTACCGAAGTTTTCTTCCCATTCTTCAACAGACATATCGTTGTTAGTAGTTACTATATGTTGATCTCTTTCATCAAGACCATCACCAGGGAAGTGTTTCATACAGCTAGCTAAACCAGCATCTTTAGCACCTCTTAAATATTCTTTAGACATGTCTAAAACTTGTTCAGCTTCACTAGAGAAACATCTACTTGAAACAACACAGTTTCTCCAGTTTTTATTTATATCAACTATTGGAGCGAAAGTCCAGTTACAACCTATAGCTGCAGCTTCTTTACAACCATAGTATCCTAATTTATATGCATTTTCTTTATCTTGAGTAGCACCTATTGTTACATGGTGACCGAAGTGAGTACCCCCACCAACACCACCATCTCCACCAGCTTCTATATTAGCAGCTATTAGAGCAGGTATTTTGCTGTTTTCTTGAATAACTCTATTTTGTTTATGTAAGTCAGCTGGAGACATATTGTTATATCTAAATCCACCCATACCGTATTTTTGTATTCTTTCAACTACTTCTTCTTCAGTATTATTCCATAACATATCAACGAAAACTTGTCCTATTTTTTCATCTAATGTTAAATTTGCTAAAGTTTC
>OLOB01000708.1_pt1 | contig 24960 bp, 20 predicted proteins | sample 1671911 | NCBI WGS metagenome assembly OLOB01 (sample SAMEA3136625, study PRJEB25190) | human gut metagenome | biome: human gut; feature: human-associated habitat; material: faeces | place: Austria | collected 2013
TGCCCGCGCAGGGTACGGTTTTCCGCCAACTGCGCCGCGTACAGCTCCGGGTAACCGCCGCCCAAGTACAGGCCCTGTACGCTGTCGGGGAGCCGCTCATCCGCCAGCGGGCTGAAGGGTATCAGCTCCGCACCCAGCTGCCGCAGCAGGTCGAGACTGTCCTCGTAGTAAAAGCAGAACGCCCGGTCCCTGGCCACGCCGATACGCACCGGCGCGCCCTTTTCCGGCAATACCGGCGGCGTGAAGTCCAGCACTGGCGCATTGTGGGCGATCTCCAGCAGCGCGTCCAGCTCCAGCGTTTTTTCCGCCTCGGCCGCCAGCTTGCACAGCTTCTCTTGCAGATCGGCCACCTCGTCCGCTGTGATGAGCCCCAAGTGGCGGCTCTCCAGCGCGCACTCCGGCAGATGGGGGAGGTAGCCGCAGGCACGGACGCCCAGACAGTTTTCCAGCTCCCGTGCCAGTGGGCCATAGCTCATGGCGCTGCACCCGTTGAGGATGACACCACGGATGCCGCTGTCCGGCGCGAAGTGGAGAAAGCCCTCCACCGCCGCCAGGACGGAAAGGGCCGCCCCTCGGGCATTGACCACCAGCACCACGGGGCTTTGGGTCTCCCGCGCCACCTCGTAGGTGCTGGCCCGAGTGGAGGTGAGGCCCAGCCCGTCATAATAGCCCATGACCCCCTCTATCACCGTGACATCGCGGCCCCGGGCGTTGCGGGCCAGAAGATAGCGCAGGGTATCGGGATCAAAGAAGAAGGCATCCAAATTGGAGCTCTTCGCGCCAATGATCCGGCTGTGGAACATGGGGTCGATATAATCAGGGCCGCATTTCGCCGCGCCTACCCGCAGGCCCCGCGATACCAGTGCCTGCAAGACGGCACAGGTGACGGTGGTCTTGCCGCAGCCGCTGTTGGTGCCGGCCAGCACCAGCCTGGGGACTTTTTGCTCCATAGCGCCCTCTCAATCCGCCACGATGGTGGCAAAATAGCTGATCTCCTCCGGCAGCTGCCGCAGGTCGGTGTAGACCTGCTCTGTCTCCAGTCCGCAGTCCGCCACCATCCCGGCATTTGCCAGCAGACCGTGGCGCTCCAGCGCCGCTGCCGCTTTGTAGATGGCCTTGCCGGATTTCATCACGACCTTTGTTCCCGGCAGCGGCAGCGCGTTGTCCAGATCCGTGCTGCCCGGCAGGATGTGGAGCGGCTCCTCCATGCGGGTCAAACTCCGTCCCAGCCGCGCCGCCACGGCGCAGAAGCTGGTGACGCCGGGACACATCACCGTCTCAAACCCATCAGCGCGGATGCGCTCCAGAATATAGTAGGCAGTGGCGTACACGGATACGTCGCCCAGATTGACCATGGCCACGTCCCGTCCTGCCGACAGCTCCGCTTCGATAGCGGCTGCCGCCATGCGGTAGCTGTCCTCCCGCACTGCCTCGCTTCGCTCCATGGTAAAGTCCAGCGGCAAAATGGTCTTGCCCTGCGTATCCACCGCCCCGGCGGCGATATCCAGCGCCAGCATCCGCCCGGACTTCATCCGGGGGGCTGCCACCACAGGACAGTCCGCTAAGACCCGGCAGGCCTGCCGGGTCAGCAGCTCCGGGTCACCGGGGCCCACGCTGACGGCGTAAAAAACACCCTGTTTTTCCATGTCGCTACTCCTTACGGCACAAATTCCAGGCTATCGAAGCAGGGGTCATACTTCCCGTGCTCCATCCGGTACAGCCTTGCAATATATGCGCGGGTGAAGATCTCCTCCGGGGTGCCGATGCGGTCGATGCGGTCGCCCGCCACACACACCACCGTGTCCGAAATGCGCTCCGCCAGCTCCAGCTCATGGAGGGACAGCAGCACCGCCAAATCGTTCTCCCGCACCATGCGCTTGAGCACCGTCAACAACTCCAGCTTATAGCGGATGTCCAAAAAGCTGGTAGGCTCGTCCAATACGATGATCTCCGGCTCCTGACACAGCGCCCGGGCCAGCAGAATGCGCTGGCGCTGTCCGTCGCTGATGGCGGAGAAGGGGCGGTCGGCAAACTCCATGCCGCCTACCTGCGCCAGAGAGCGCTCCACGATAGCCTGATCCTCCGGCTGCAGGATGCCCAGCCGCCCCGTATAGGGATAGCGGCCGCTGCTCACCACGTCCCTGCAGGTCATCAGCTCCGGATCCATGCGGGCCGTCATCAAAATGGCCATGCGCCGGGCGATCTCATTGCGGCTGCGCGCCTCCATGGCTTTTCCATCCAGAAACACCGTGCCGGACACCTTGGAGAGCTGGCCGATGATGGTTTTCAATATGGTGGACTTTCCAGAGCCGTTGGGGCCGATGAGCGTCACGATCTTGCCCCGCTGCACATGAAGGGCTATGTCCTCGATCAGCGGCTTGCCGTGGTAGCCCACGGTCAGGTCTTTTGTTTCCAGATATGCCATACTCACGCCGCCTTTCTGTGGATCATCATGTAGATGACGATAGGTGCGCCGAATACCGCCGTGACGGAGCTGATGCTCACCTCTGTGGGGGCAAAGGCGGTGCGGGCGATGAGGTCGCAAAACAGGCAGAACACGCCGCCGCCCAGGAAGCAGGCTGGGATCATGACGAGCGGCTCCGCCGATTTGAACAGGGATTTCATCAGGTGCGGCACTGCGATGCCGACAAAGGAGATGGGGCCAGCAAAGGCCGTGACGCAGGCGGACAGCACGCTGGACAGCAGGATAAGCGCCGTACGGAAGGCCCGCAGGGGGACGCCCATGTTCTGGGCGTAGACCTCGCCCAGCTGGTACGCTCGGATGGGCTTGGACAGGAAAAAGGTCAGCAGCAGTGTGACACCGCATACACCGGCCATGGTCTTTACATTCTCCCAGCTCATGCCGGAGAAGGATCCGAGAGACCAGTTGTGCAGGTTCACGATGCTGGAATCGTCGGCGAAGGTCACGAGAAAATCCGTCAGCGCCGAGCAGATGTAGCCGATCATCACGCCGCAGACCACCAGCAGGCTCATGCGCTTGACCCGCTGGGAGATCAGCAGCACGAAGCCCATGGATATCATAGCGCCAACGAAGGCCGCTGCGATGAGAATGGCGGAGGAGGTGGTCTTGCCCCGGCTCAGCAGCGCCAGCATGGCCACGCACACCGTCATCTTCGCTCCGGAGGAGATACCCAGCACAAAGGGGCCGGCGATGGGGTTGTGGAAAAAGGTTTGCAGCAGATAGCCGGACAGCTTGGAGCGCTCTGTGGTCAGAAGGTGACCCGTATTACCGGAAAGCGCTTTCTTGTGCTGACTTCTTCTCTGGAAGAATATGAATATTATTTTGCTAAATTGAAGAGGCTGTTTGATGTAAATAAGGTGTTGGATGTGGAAGATAAAAATATCGCTGTTCCGGTAATTATAAGCGGCATTATCAATGCTCAGAAGCTTGAAGAAAGCGGTCTGATCATGGAATATGCGGAATATCTGGAGTCTCTGACACCGCAGAGCGGACTGACAGAAGTGATACAGGATGACCGCCAGACAATGAATGGTTTTATGTATAACAAACGGGTGGAACAGTATCTTCATAAAGCAATTGAGGAAGATCTCTTTGAAGTATACTATCAACCGGTATATTCTACCAGGGAAAGAAGATTTATTACCGTGGAGGCGCTGAGCCGCCTGTATCATCCGGAACTGGGTTGGATTGCACCGGATGTGTTTATTCAGATTGCAGAAAAGAATCATATGATTGAACAGATTACAGATATGCAGTTCAGACGTATCTGCAGATTCCTGAAGGAAAACAGGGAATTGATGTCACGCCTGCTGAACGTAAAGGTGAATCTGTCGTCTCTGGATTTGATGCGGAATGACTGCAGCAGTCATTTTATCCGTATGATGGATGAATATGAGATCAGGCATGAGTGGATACAGTTTGAGATTACTGAAACAGTTGCAACAGAGTACAGCGCCAGTCTGGGAATGGTTGTGGACGGATTGACAGCAGCAGGTATTCGTTTGTGTCTGGATGATTTTGGCTCGGGATATGCCAATCTGAATACGGTGATGCGGCTTCCGTTTTCTACCATCAAGCTTGACCGCTCACTTCTTTTTGATATCTGCAATGATGAGAAGCGCGCGCAGTTTTACCAGAGTGTTGTGGAAACATTCCGCAAAATGAACTATCATATTGTTTCGGAAGGCGTGGAGACAAGAGAAGAGATGGAATTGATCAGCAGATGGGGTGTGGATATGATTCAGGGATATTATTTCTCGAAACCGCTACCTGAAAAAGCACTTATAAGTTTAATGCAGACAGAGACGATGTCTGCTACTGTAAATGGGGAACAATCAGAAAAGGTTTGACCTGATTAAAAAGCGGATTATGAAACGCATGATGGGTAAATATACAGAAGAAAAGAGGCAGAATCCATGAAGACAAAAGCGAAAATCATGATTGTTGATGATGCAGAGATGAATCGGGAGATTCTGATGGCGATTCTTGGTGATGAATACGAATATGTGCAGGCGGAAAATGGGCGTCAGGCTATTCATATTCTGCAGCAGGATATGAATATAGATTTGATGCTTCTGGATATTAATATGCCGGAAATGAATGGCTTTCAGGTACTGGACCGGATGAATACATTTCATTGGATTAATGATATACCTGTAATCATGATATCCTCAGAGGAGAAGAAAGATGTCATTGAACGGGCTTATATCCTTGGAGCGGAAGATTATATCCGCAGGCCATTTGATGCGTTTATAGTGCGAAGACGTGTACAGAATATACTCAATCTGTATGCCAATCAGAAAAGGTTGATGCAGATGGTTGCAGATCAGATTTATGAAAAAGAAGAGAACAATAATCTGATGATTGGAATTTTGAGTCATGTTGTGGAATTCCGGAACAGTGAGAGCGGAGAACATATTCTTCATATTCGTACAGCTACAGAACTTCTGCTGCGCAGACTGGCTCAGAAGACGGATGAATATCATCTGTCCGAGTCAGATATTGTTATGATTACAACAGCCTCCGCCTTGCATGATATTGGCAAGATCAGTATTCCTGAAAGTATTTTAAACAAGCCGGGAAAACTGACCCGGGAGGAATTCAGCATTATAAAGACACATACAACGATTGGTGCGGATATTATCAATCAGATGACGACAAAAATGGAAAAACCGTTGCTGCGCATTGCCGGAGAAATCTGCAGATGGCACCATGAACGGTGGGATGGACACGGCTATCCGGATGGACTCATTGGAGAGCAGATTCCTATCGCGGCACAGGTGGTTGCATTGGCAGATGTTTATGATGCACTGACCAGCAAGAGATGTTATAAGGATGCATATGATCATGAAACGGCACTGGATATGATTCTGGCCGGTGAATGTGGTGCCTTTAATCCGTTGCTTTTAAAGTGCCTGCAGGATATTGCACCGAGGCTCAGAATGGACGCACAGTATGACGCAGGAGATTCTCTCTACCGCAGTGAAGCAGACCGTCTGACCACAGAAATTATGAATAAAACGGAGATACCAAGCAGTGAACGTTCTCAGCATATGCTGGAATCCATGCAGGAGCGGATGAATTTTTTTGCCTCATTAAAAGGTGGAATTCAATTTGATTATGATTCTGTTTCCAGACTGGTCAATGTTACTAATTGGGATGAACCGCCGCAGTACCGTTATACGGTCAAAAATGTTGCAGATACCAATTGCTTTACCTGCCTGAGTCAGAAGGATTTTCACCGGTTGAAAGACGCATTGGATGCAACGACACCGGAGAACAGGGAATTTTCAATGAGTATCATGATGCCAAAGGAAAAAGAGTATGAGTGGTGTGATCTGAGGGTACATTCGCTCTGGTCGGATCTGTCCCCGGAACATTATATCGGAGCAGTCGGGCAGCTGGTCAGGCCGCAGGAGGTGTCGGCAGATATCCCAATTCTGGATGGCCTTGCAGAAAGTGATACAGCAGATGGAATGGCAGTAAAGGCTATTGTTGATCAGCTTCGGAAGATTTTTGACATTGTTCGGCTTGTAGATCCGACAGCTAATGCAGTGCTGGAATTGGATCATAATGGAACATTGAGGAAAACCGACCAGCATTGTGCGGCTTTCTGGGAGACAGGGGGGAATTGTACAAACTGTATTTCGACCCGTGCTTTGTCTCAGAAGACAATGCTGAATAAGCTGGAGTTTACCAAGACAGATATGTATTATGTCGTTTCCAAATATCTTTGTATTAACGGAACACCGTGTGTTATGGAAATGCTGTCCAAGATGAATGAAGGACGTTGGATCGATGCAAACGGAACAAGGTTTTTGTTGGATAAAAGTCGTGGAGAGAGTCGAAAACTGTTCCTGGATCCATTGACAGCTACATATTCCAGACGCTATTTTGAGACATATCTCACTCATATGGAGGGCATGGAATGTGTGGAAATTATAGATGTGAATCAGTTCAAACAGGTGAATGATACATATGGCCATCCGGCGGGGGATGTGGTGCTGAGAGATATTGCAGCAGCTATCAGGTCCTGTATCCGCAGCAGTGATATACTGGTTCGCTATGGCGGAGATGAATTTTTGCTGCTCTTTCCGAAGATGTCGGAGAAGGATATGGCAGAGAAGAACAAAAGAATCAAAGAAGCTGTGGCGAATATTGTATTTACAGAATATCCGACATTACATCTGTCAGTCAGTATCGGCGGTGTCTGTGGTGTCCATCCGATAATGGAGGCCATTCGCCAGGCAGACAAACGGATGTATGAGAATAAACGAACGTCATAGAAGAGAGTTAGAAGAAAGTTGATGCTCGTTGCGATGCATCAGAAGATAATGCAGCAGGGGCTGTCGGGATGAAAAATTACATTTCCCGACAGCCCCTCTTTTGCACTCAGTCATTTGGAGAAGGATCTTTGGACTGAGACTCTGCGGCTTTCCGATGATTTTCTTTTTTTTCTGCATACATCCGCTGGTCTGCAAGAATACGGATTTTGCCGGTATCTTCTGTTTCCAGAGGATAGACAGCATAGCCGCAGCTGGCACCGATATGCAGTGTCTTGCCGTCAATTTCATAAGGAAGAAGCAGAGACTGGACGATGCGCATTTTCGTCTGCATGCAGAGTGAATCCTCCATTTCTGCACTGATAATCAGTGCAAATTCATCTCCGCCAATCCGAAAAGCAAAGTCGTTGCTGCGGATACATTTTAAAAGTCGTTCAGCCACTGCTTTCAGGAGTTTATCGCCCATATCATGTCCGTAGGTATCGTTGACAGGCTTGAAATGATCCAGATCAAGATAGTACAGAACAAAAGGAAGCTTTTTCTGTTCTTTGCGGTGCAGGACAGAACTGAAATAACGCTCGTTGAATAAGCCGGTCAGGCCATCCGTGTTGGCCAGATTCTCCAGTTCATGTCGTTTGCCAATATCCTGTGAAATCATCATGACTTTTTGCGGGATACCTGCTTCATCCCATTCTACAGCAACGACATTCATAATTTTGTAAACATTTTCTGTTCGTTTGCTGTATTCGATTTTCATGATACCGTTTCCTTTATGCAGCACTTTCTGCAGGTATTCTTTGTTCAGCAGATGGCTCATTTTTATATTTTCTGTATCGGATAATACGATATAGTTTCTTGCAGCCGTATCGAGCAGATTCTGATAGGAGCCGGTTTCGGGATACAGGTTGTTGCTGCTGTATTCATGGTATTCATATCTGTCCTTCAACAGGTCAACGACTGTATAGCGATCTACAATGCAGGTCATTCCGTAAAATAGCTGATCGGTCTGCTCTTTTTGGGCTTTTAGAGCCTGATGCAGTAATTCCTGATGCTTCAGCTTGTATTCTGCGTTTAAGGACGACAGCCTGAGAAGTAAAAGAAGCAGGCAGGTGGCAAGTACGGTGATTGCAGCAATGGTAACATGCATTATTTTTTCATCCGGGGAATTGACAGCAGCTGTCTGCACAATTCCGAGAATGCTCCAGTCATTGAGACCAACAGGCTGGTAGACCATGTAATATGATGTCCCCTGACTGTTAAATTTAGCACGGCCTTTGACGACCTTCTGAAGGTCATGTTCAACGGCATCGTATGTGTTCTCTGAAAATACGGCATTGTTCTTCAGAAAGGTAAACAGATTCTCATGTCCTGACAGAAACTCCGATTGAGATTCCAGAGAAAGAATGACGTGTCCCTTTGCATTGACGAGATAACAGCTGCTTTTGTCGCCATATACATTATTAGATATCATGTCCTCTACTGTAGTGACATCGTAACTGACAGCGACGCCTGTATAGGTTATATTATTAAGGCAAAATGGATGGCTCAACGGAATCGCAAAGACGACTTTATGTTTGCCGCTGCTGGCAGTATAGTCAGAAATAGTGGGGCATTCGGAGCTGTACATTTCCTGAAAACAGTTCTGGATACTGTCTGCAGTGCCTTTCCGGTTGTTGGCTGTAAGAAAATCACAGTGTTCGTTAAACATATAGAAATCACTGTATTGCCAGTTGTTTTTCCGGTCTGCAAAATCATGCCATACCGTTTCAGTATTCTCAGAATCTGATATACACTGCAGATATTCATCCCAGTCAGACAGGACATTCCAGTTGCGTTGCGTAAACAGCGTAAAGGTCCGGTTGACCTGTTCATAGGTTGCCAGAAGATGTTCAGAATTCTCCTGGTAAATCTCTGTTTGAATGAAGGTGCGGTACTGATAAATCCCAAACAGGAGAACGACAACAATTAGAATAATAAGAGTAAGGAATTTACATATTTTGTTCATAATGTTCTCCTCCTTTTGATGGTGCGGCTACTGAGACATGTGAAATTATATCTGATCAATATTCTTTTCAATAAGCAGGATTCTCTTACGGTTATATACCAGATGAAGATACATGGCATCCTGAGCGCGCAGCGGGTCGTGCCTGGCAATTGCATCTGCAATCTCTCGATGTGTTTCGACTGCCTCTTCGTGCAGAGCCCCACTGGTTGTTTCAACAAACAGCGGAATAGAGCTGTTAATGACAGGAATCAGACGGGGAACAACAACATTTTTGCTGCTCAATGCAATGGCTGTGTGGAATTCAATGTCCTTTTGGGTGTGATCATCATGCCTCTTTAATAGTGCTTCCGTTTCATCGCAAAGTGCGGTGATTTTTTTTATGTCATTTTCATCGGCATGGGCAGCAGCCATTGCAGCAATGGAAGGTTCAAGCAGAAAACGCACTTCCAGCAGATCATGAATCAGCTTCTGTTTATTGCTGATAAAGGTGAATCCCAGTGGATCCTGCACCACCCCCGGGGATGAAGCAATATAGGTACCGGAGCCCTGGCGGATCGTAACGATATTTCTGGAAGCCAGGAGTTTCATGGCTTCACGGATGGAACTCCTTCCGGCATTAAGATGTTCGGAAAGGACGGTTTCATTAGGAAGCTTATCTCCCGGCTGTAGTTTTTCTTCTAAAATAAATGTGATAATGTCTTCTGATATTTTCTGTGGAAGACTTTTTTCTTCTGGTGACGAAATCATCCTATGATTTTCTCCATTTCTTTGGATTTATTCTTCTTATAAATTATAATAATGGTTATTAAAGGGAATGTCAAAAGGTTAAAATGTACAAAATAGTAGATAATAATTTAGATAAAATTCCAGTATTGCTTTTTTTCAGAATAAATATATGATAAATACATCGGATGTATTTGCACAAAAATAAGAAAAAACCACAATTTGAAGAAAATAACAGTTAAAAGGTCTGATGTATTTGAGAAAAATGAAACATCGGATGAATTAAGGAGGCAAAAACAGAAAGATGGAAGAGACTTTTCGTACAGAAGCGGCCATTCGAAAGTAATTGATTCTGAACATTTACAGAAAAATATTCATTTATCCATAAAAAATCATAAAGCCATACGTACATCTATTGTCACAACGATGTACGAGTCCTGAGATGAATCAAGAAGGACAATAATTTTTTGGAAGCAAAAAGACAGCAGATATGCAGGAGGTTTATATTGATGAAGAAATTAACGGGTATTTTGATGGCGGTATGTTTGACAGCAGCATTAATTGCAGGATGCGGACAGAAAGCAGGAAGAGAGAACACGCAGACCACTGACAACCAGTCAGCAGCGCAGACAGAGAGTCAGACAGCGGGCAATCAAAGGAAAACAGGTGATTTAAGCGGTGATGAAGTCTCAGCGGCGCAGCATTGTATTTTGCTGGCAGGGAAGAACGGCACATGGCTTCTGGCAGACAGAGACAACGGAACGGTGTTTACGACATCTATTCCAAATGATCTGAAGGATAATGACGGCAAAAAAATCACATCTGAAATTTTAAAAGCCGGAGATTATGTGGATGTTTATGGAGACGGCATTATGCTGGAGAGCTACCCGGGGCAGTATCCGGGAGTCAGCAAGATGGTCGTTACCGGTGAGGGTACGGCAGATGAAGTGAAGCAGTACCAGGATGTCATTGATATGGTTTTTGCTGAACCGGATACAAGTACAGTTCCGACAGTGGGTGTTGTCTACAGTTCATCTCTTGGTCAGACCATGTCATTGATGAGCGGGCCGGGCAACTCTACATGGACAGCGCCTTCAGGCGATTCTGAAACGGACAGTTCAGAAGATAACACAGTGACAGCATGCGGTTCAGCAGTGATGCAGTGGGAGAATCTGGAGAAAATGTCCATGGATGCAGGTAAGACGGACTTTACCATCAGCTGTGATCTGACACCGACAAAGGTGACTGTGCGCCGTTGGAATTCAGATAAATATCCGGCTTCTGTGGATGATGATTTGGATGCATTGGCAGAAGAAGTCAATGTAGAAAAGAGTGCTGACGGAGAGTTTGTTGTCAGAGATGTGGAGCCGGGATATGTGTATGAAGTCACCGTCAGCTGGGAATACGGAGATGCACAGTATGGGTTTATGACTTCAGAGATTCAGTAGTATCTAACAGAGAATCATCAATTGCCAGGCATCGTATTTTTTATCAAAGTCGTACAGTGCCAAAAACAGTTAAAAACGGATTTATAAGGATGACTTTTAAGAAAATATCAAAAAAGTTATAAAAAACGGTTGACAATACTCTATAATCGCGATATAATGATTTACGACTTATGGAACAGATAAGTCTTAACAGAATATCGCGGGGTAGAGCAACCCGGTAGCTCGTCGGGCTCATAACCCGAAGGTTGTTGGTTCAAATCCAGCCCCCGCAACTCCGCCCAGATAGCTCAGTCGGTAGAGCAGAGGACTGAAAATCCTCGTGTCACTGGTTCGATTCCGGTTCTGGGCACGATGGGATATTAGCTCAGTTGGTAGAGCACTAGACTTTTAATCTAGGTGTCCCGGGTTCGAACCCCGGATGTCTCATTGTTTTTAAGACTCTGAAATAATTTCAGAGTCTTTTTTTTCGCTAATGATCTGCTGTACAGAAAAAACTTTTTAAAATTCGTGAAAAGTGACGATATTTATTCTTCGAGATATTTCCTATGGTATTTTAATGACAAGCGTGCTATAATAGTCCACGGAGCGTTTGAGAAATAGAACGAATGTTCTTACTATATTTTGTGGTTAATTTGTTGTTTATGTTTGTAGACAACATGATATTGTTTCTTATAGATGAGAGGAAGGTCATTATGATTGTTATCAAAAGGGATGGACAGGAAGTCAATTATAACCGCAGTAAGATTATAGTTGCTATCGGGAAAGCCAATGAGGAGGTTCCGGAAGAAGAGAGAATCTCGGATCAGGAGATTGAAGAGATCGTTTCTTATGTGGAGACTAGAAAGAGAAAGAGAATTCTTGTTGAAGACATTCAGGATATCATCGAGCAGAAATTGATGGCCTTAGGGAAGTTTGATTTGGCGAAGCGATATATTGTGTATCGTTATACACGTGAGTTGGTGCGCCGCGCCAATACAACAGATGATTCGATTTTGAGCTTGATTAAGAACAGCAATAAAGAGGTTATGGAAGAGAATTCCAACAAGAATGCGACAGCAGCTTCCACTCAAAGAGATTTGATCGCAGGCGAAGTTTCCAAGGATCTCACGAAACGACTGCTTTTGCCTGAGAAGATTGCAAAGGCCCATGAAGAGGGAATTCTGCATTTCCATGATGCGGATTATTTTGTACAGCCGATTTTCAACTGCTGTCTGATCAATATTCAGGATATGTTGGACAATGGTACCGTTATGAACGGCAAGCTCATTGAGAGTCCTAAGAGTTTCCAGGTAGCCTGTACGGTGATGACTCAGATCATTTCAGCAGTAGCCAGCAGTCAGTATGGTGGACAGTCTGTTGATCTGAAGCACCTTGGCAAGTATCTGCGCAAGAGCCATGATAAGTATGAAAAGGCCTATAGAGCACATTTTGGCGATGAATTTGATGATGATACCATTGAGAAACTTGTCCAGGATCGTTTGAAGGATGAGCTGAAGTCCGGTGTTCAGACGATTCAGTATCAGATTAATACATTGATGACTACCAATGGTCAGTCACCTTTTGTTACACTCTTTCTGAATCTGGATGAGAATAACGAATACATTGAAGAGAATGCAATGATTGTTGAGGAAATCCTCAGACAGCGTCTTGAAGGTATTAAGAATGAGAAGGGTGTTTATGTAACACCTGCATTTCCAAAGTTGATTTATGTTCTGGATGAGAACAACTGCTTAAAGGGTGGCAAATATGATTACATTACGAAGCTGGCTGTGAAATGTTCTGCAAAGCGTATGTATCCGGATTATATTTCTGCGAAGAAGATGCGTGAGAATTATGAAGGCAATGTTTTCAGCTGTATGGGATGCCGAAGCTTCCTGTCACCTTGGAAGGATGAGAACGGCAACTATAAGTTTGAAGGTCGATTTAATCAGGGTGTTGTCAGCATTAATCTGCCGCAGATCGGTATTCTGGCGAAAGGGAATGAAGAAGTATTCTGGAAACTGATGGACGAACGTCTGCAGTTATGTTTTGAGGCGCTTATGTGCCGTCACAATGCGTTGAAGGGTACATTATCGGATGTCAGTCCTATTCACTGGCAGTACGGTGCGATTGCCCGTCTGGATAAGGGTGAGAAGATTGATCCGCTTCTGTATGGCGGTTATTCTACCATGTCTCTTGGCTATATCGGACTCTATGAAGTAACCAAGCTGATGAAGGGTGTCAGTCATACGGATCCTGTGGGCGAGGAGTTTGCACTTCGTGTCATGAATCATATGAAGGAAGCAACAGACAGATGGCGTGATGAGACGAACATCGGTTTCAGTCTATATGGTACACCGGCAGAATCTCTTTGCTATCGTTTTGCAAGAATCGATCTTGAGAAGTTCGGTGAGATTAAAGATATCACTGATAAGGGATATTATACGAATTCTTATCATGTGGATGTCAGAGAGAAGATTGATGCATTCAGCAAGTTCTCATTTGAGAGCCAGTTCCAGAAGATTTCATCCGGCGGATCTATTTCTTATGTGGAGATTCCGAACATGAGACATAATCTTGAGGCATTAGAGGAAGTTGTCAAGTTTATCTATGACAATATTCAGTATGCAGAATTTAATACAAAGTCTGATTATTGTCATGTCTGTGGTTATGACGGCGAGATCAAGATCAACGATGATCTTGAGTGGGAATGTCCGCAGTGCGGCAATAAGGATCACTCTAAGATGAATGTTACAAGACGTACATGCGGTTATCTTGGCGAGAATTTCTGGAATGTGGGTAAGACGAAAGAGATTAATGCCAGAGTGATGCATTTGTAATTCAAACCAAAAAAAAGACGATTTTTACAGCATTTAATAATGTAAAAATCGTCTTTTTAATTTCAAAAGCCAGGTACTTCTGCTTCAAAAAAAAAGAAGATGTATGGTATAATGGTTTTATGTCGTGTGAGGACGAATTTATTGACAACCAATGTTGTTGACAGCACTGGCAAAATAATTGCGCTAGAGATTTTAAGCAGCGCAATAGGATGTCAGAAAAAAGATGATGGAGGAGTAATAATGCGAGTAATAGTTTGCGTGGATGACAATGGAGGTATGTTGTTTAATCATCGCAGACAGAGCAGGGACAGAGTGCTTTGTGAGCGCGTGCTGCAGATGGCTGATGAGCGTGATTGCAGCGTGTATATGAATACGTATTCAGCTAAGATATTTCCGGAAGATAACAGAATTGCAGTGTCTGAGAATTATCTGGAGGAAGCAGGAGTACAGGATTTGTGTTTTGTCGAGAAAGAGCCGCTGGCGACTTATTTTGACAAAATAGATGAATGCATCGTTTTTAAATGGAATCGTGTTTATCCGGCAGATCAGCATCTGGATATTGACATTTCCAAAATGACTAAGGTTCAGGAAGAGGAGTTCGTGGGATTTTCTCATGAGAAGATAACGATGGAGGTTTATGAACGATGAGAAGCAATAAGCGGAACAATAAGTTAAGTTATTTTTTGACGCTGTTGTTGTGTCTGTGCATGCTGGTTGGCTGCGGATCCGGTGCAGCAACCCAGGTTATGCTGAAAGCAGAAGATTCAGAAACAGAATCTTATGTTGAGACGGTTCAGACGGAATCCGCGGAGAATGATCCTGGGGATGAAACAGAGATACAGACAGCAGCTGAAACAGAGATACAGGCTGCTGCACAAGTCCAGTCGGATGACTCAAAGCAAAAAGTGGTTCATACCGATACCGCATCAGCATTTAATGCAGCAGATGTTCCGGCATATTCCGGGGAACCATATACAGCTGTCAACAATAATGAACCCTATTTTACATCGGATAATCTGACAACAGAAGCTTTTGAGAATTACAGTGAATTGGATGCGCTTGGACGCTGCGGGGTGGTTTATGCCAATGTCTGCCTTGAGACAATGCCTACAGAGAAGCGCGGCAGCATCAGCGAAGTGAAGCCCACAGGATGGCATTCAGTTAAATATGACAATGTGGACGGCAAGTCGCTGTACAATCGCTGTCATCTGATTGGCTATCAGCTGACTGCTGAGAATGCCAATCAGCAGAATCTTATTACCGGTACACGTTATCTGAATGTGGACGGGATGCTGCCTTTTGAGAATATGGTGGCCGATTACGTGAAAGAAACAGATAACCATGTGCTTTATAGAGTGATGCCTATATTTACGGGCGATAATCTTGTAGCGGATGGCGTACTGATGGAGGGATATTCTGTCGAAGATGAAGGCGACGGTATTTGCTTCTGCGTTTATGCGTACAATGTTCAGCCGGGAATTACAATAGACTATGCAACCGGTGACAGCTGGCTGTCTTCAGAAAAGGAAAATTCCGACAGCAGTTCCGGCGGCAATTCTGCAGTCAGCCAGTCAGCCGCAGACAAAAGCGGTACACAGCAGGCTGCGGTTCAGACAGAATCCGTCAAGGAGACAAGCGCACTGGTCAGCACAGGGACAGAGTACATATTGAATACGAATACCAAGAAGTTTCATTATCCGTCCTGTTCTAGTGTGAAGCAGATGAAAGCGTCCAATAAAAAGGAATACACAGGTTCCAGGGATGATCTGATCGCTCAGGGATATGATCCGTGCAAGAAATGCAATCCATAAATTAACGCAGAGGTATTATTCATAAATTTGCTGCTTGCGGTTCATGTTGTTTTCTCATATAATGATAAGGATGCATGTCTGTACAGCTGGCACAGAATGTGAATCGGGTCGGGGCGATGTGATCACGGCCGGAACAAATATATTTACTGAATAGAAGGTTGATGAATTTGAATTACGCAGATATTAAATACTGCGATGTGGCCAATGGCAAGGGCGTTCGTGTGTCGCTTTTTGTCAGCGGATGTACGCATCACTGCAAAGGATGTTTTAACGAGGAGACATGGAATTTTCATTACGGAAAGCCATTTACAGAAGAAACGGAGAAACAGGTACTGGATTATCTGGACAAATCTTATATTGCGGGTCTGAGTCTGCTTGGCGGGGAGCCCTTTGAGCATGTGAATCAGCAGGGACTGCTTCCACTCTTGAGAAAAGTAAAGGCAAGATTCCCGGAGAAGAATATCTGGTGTTATACAGGCTATGATTTTGAAAAGGATATTCTCGGAAGAATGGCAGAGCAGTGGGAAGAGACAAAAGAGATGCTGTCTTATATTGATGTGCTGGTGGACGGCGAGTTTAAAGAGGCACTTAAGAGCCCGAGCCTGCAGTTTAAGGGCTCATCGAACCAGAGAATTATAGAAGTACAGCCCTCATTGAAAGAGGGGCATATTGTCCTCTGGGAGCCGAAGGAATATGTTCATGTTGAGGTCAGAGAGAATTAGGAGGAGATGAAGATGAAACAGCAGGTGAATATAAAGAAACTGGATGACAGAGCAATCATTCCAACATACGGAACAGCGTTTTCAGCAGGTGCGGATCTGTATGCATGTATGAATCATGCAGTGACGATCGCACCGGGTGAGACCTATCTGGTACATACAGGCATCAGTGCAGCAATCCCTGAAGGTTATGCAGGGCTTATTTATGCGCGAAGCGGGCTGGCAACCAAGAAAGGTCTGGCACCAGCCAACAAGGTAGGGGTTATTGATGCGGATTACAGAGGCGAGATTATGGTTGCGTTGCATAATCATTCCAATCAGCCGGCAGAGATTGAGAACGGTGAACGTATTGCACAGATGGTGATAACACCGTTTTTGACAGCAGAATTTGTCGAGACAGCGGAACTGGATGAGACAGAGCGCGGTGCAGGCGGTTTTGGATCTACAGGCAGAATCTAATAGATATCCTTTAGAATCCGGACAATTTCACTGACCAGCGGATATCCGGATCCGGCATCGGCACAGATGGCGGATAACTGTTCAAAACTGCGCAGAGCCAGGTCCTCTATGCGCTGAAGATAGTCTTTTTCTCGGATATGGCAGCTCTTAATATTGGTCGGGAGATGGGCATCATCAAGAAGTGTGTCAATTTTTTCGGCCAGTATATCGGCTGCCCGTCGGTTTCCGTCGAAGGATGGATTGATGGCAGCCAGCATTTTTAAATAGTTATCAGCAGAGCAGGCGGAGGCAGAAACCGTCCAGGCTTTTCCGGAGAGATGTGTGGAATCACTGCCATAATACAGGAGCAGACGGGGTATCAGGAGTGCCTGCAAGGCAGACATCGATATCCGAAATTCACAGCATAATTGTTGTGAGAGGATATGAGAAAGGCCGAGGCCGGTATGAGAACAGGCCAGTCCGGATAAAATACATGCATTTTGCAAATGTTCCAAACAGGCGTCAGGCCTGTTTTTTTGATGCCCTCTTTCGGAGGAGGCGGACAAAAAAAGCGGAAGCCAGACGAGAAACAGCTGAATGGAACGGAAAGCCATAGCATCGGAAATATCATCTCCGCCGACGAATAAGAGAGAATCAAAAGCATCGGCCATAGCAGCCATGCAGGCACTGATCAGATGTTTGTGGCTTCGGAAAAAGGAAAAATGGCTGTCAGCAATCAATGTAAAATGGGAAAGCCGGCAGGACATATCTGTCAATCGGTTGCTGCAGCTGTCATAGTGTGGATAAAAAGGCAGAAGCGCCGCATGGCATCCGGCATCCGAAGTCATGATGATCAGGCGTGGGAGGGAAGAACTTGCGGATTGCTGATAACGGGTCATGAGCATTTTGGTAATATGGACAGCGGTGCTGTCACCGATGACAATGAGACAATCCGGTGCAGCAGGCAGTTCAGGAAAAAGCGAGTGCTGGCAGAGAAAGTCAGTGATCTGTGAATCATCGGGCGCAAGCTTTAGGCATTCATACTGAATAAAGGGGTATTTTTGCTGTATCCTTTTTATGACAGTCTGAACGGCAGATTCTGAAAATGCAGGACACTGCAGAAAGAGAAGATGGTCTTCATGTTCATAAAGTTTCAGTTGTTCAAGGGGATTTTGTCCATAATAAATTTCTGCAGGAAAAGAAAAGCAGCGGGCGGTTTCGATCATTGTCGAATGGCAGCGGCGGATGGAAAAAAGCTGAGGAATGGCTGAAGAAGGAAGAAGATGGCCATAGATATCCATATATTGCTGGATCATGGATACAGAAGCAGCCGGAGCATTTTCAATTATGGAAAAATCCGGAAGTGCATAGGATAAAAATGAAATCGGTGCATTGTCGGCGGCATAAAGCGCAAGATAATGATGTGTCGGCAGGGGGCGGGTGTCGGAAAAAGGGAAGTCAGTGGAAAAAGATGCACTTTTTGTGGATAAAAGACGAATTTTGTCGGCTGCCTGTTCATAATCATTCACCGATATCAGTACAAGAACCGGGCACAAAAAGGGCAGAAGAAGTGGGTGGGAAGCATTATCCGGTTCGATTTCAAGAATAATGAGGCGGGTGGCTTCAGGAATGACAATACCGGCCAGATCAGCCAGTGCCTGCGTAGATTGTCCGATAACAGAAGGATTAACTGTATTGTCCGAAAGGTTGGCAAGAATCGCAGTGAGGCGGACAATTTCTTCCGGGGATGCAAAATAACCGCCGGTGCGGCGCAGGGCATCTTTCAGCGGCGGCAGGATCGCAGCATCGGCACAGATTATCTGCTCACCGTTCAAGCACATTCCGTTGTCAAAGGTTTTGGATAAAACAATCTGCCCTGCAGCAAGTGTCGGATCAGCACTATAGTGGATATAGCAGAAAGCAGGCTGTGGAAAGGAAAGGATACATTCTGCTGAAAAAGCAGAAAATACTTTGCGGATATTGGCGGAAAGTCCGGAAAGAATAAGGCCGCTGATGTCGGGACAGTGATTGCATTTTTCAAGCAGGTTGTCATCAGCAATTTCCAGCCATTGAATGCAGTTGTCAGGTGCACCGGCAGCAATTGCAGCATCACGGACCAGGGAGGCTGTTCGGGCCGATATCTGAAATGCACTGTCAGAAAAGAAAAAAATGAGCGGATTTCCTGTTTGAATGGCAATAGCAGCGGCAAAGAGGGTTTCAGTGACCGGATGTATGGATGATGGTATGCCAAGCAAAGTGCCGGAGGGCTGGCTTTGGGTGTGTGTGTCCGTGCAGGAAAGACGTTCTGAAAAGGGAGATTCTGTTTGAAGGCAGCAGGAACGGAGGTCACGAAGCAGGCGTGTGATTATGAGCATCCTGTCCTCAAAAATACCGTAGCCCGTCTCTTGGACGCTGTCACGGGCAAGGGATGCGCAGATGGGCTGAAGGGTATCCAGAACTTGCAGAAAAATCCGGCTTCGTTCGGCAACATTGGTCCAAAGCCATGCGGCACGTGCCTGTCTGGCATAGGTCAGTTGTTCATTCAAAATATCAGGATATAAAAAATCAGTCATAGTTATATTTCCTTTCAAAAGCAGAATTTGAAATAACGCGGAGTAAAATGCCATGTTTATAGTATATGCGTTCATGAAAAAGAGTATGCTGATAAAGAAAGGGCAGGCAGAAGTATTGAAAAAGTATTTTTACAATGGTATAATTAATGCTCGATAAGAATGAATGGATCCGCCCCTGGGCGGGCAGTGATGATGAGGTGACAAAGATGCTTGATATTAAATTAATCAGAGAGAATCCGGATAAGATCAAAGCCGGTTTGAAGGCAAAAGAGGTAGATTGTGACGAATTGATCGACCGTATTCTTGAGTTAGATGAACAGAGAAGAACACTCCTTCAGCAGACAGAAGCGCTGAAGGCTGAACAGAATAAAGTAAGCAAACAGATTCCTGCATTGAAGAAGGCTGGTGAAGATACAACAGCAATCTTCAAGGAAATGGGTGAGATCAAAGGCAAGATTTCCGCACTGGACGGACAGTTAAGAGATGTTGTGAACGAGTATCAGCAGGATTTATATTGTCTTCCGAATATGCCGGATGATGATCTTTTACCGGGCGGCAAGGAGAATAATGAACCGCTGCGTTATTTTGGCGAACCGAAGAAGTTTGACTTTGAGCCAAAGAACCATGTGGATCTCTGTACAAACCTTGGCCTGATTGATTATGAGCGCGGTGTTAAGCTGGCCGGCAACGGTTTCTGGATTTACAAAGGCATGGGCGCACGTCTTGAATGGGCATTACTGAACTACTTTATTGATACACATCTGGCTGATGGCTATGAGATGATCATGCCGCCATACATGCTTGAATATCAGTGTGGTCTGACAGCAGGTCAGTTCCCTAAGTTTGCAGATGAAGTTTATAAGATTGCTAATCCGACAGATGAAGGCAGAATTCATTACATGCTGCCTACAGCAGAAGCTGCGCTGGCATCTGTTTACAGAGATGAGATCCTGACAGAGGCTGATCTGCCGAAGAAATTCTTCTCTTACACACCATGTTTCAGAAGAGAAGCAGGTTCTTACAGAGCGGACGAAAGAGGTATGGTCAGAGGCCATCAGTTCAACAAGGTAGAGATGTTCCAGTACACACTGCCTGAGAAGTCAGATGAAGCGTTTGAAGAACTCGTAACAAAGGCTGAGAACCTTGTTAAAGGCCTTGGCTTCCACTTCAGAACTGTGAAACTGGCAGCAGGTGATTGTTCTGCATCTATGGCAAGAACATACGATATCGAGATTTCTATTCCATCTATGAATGGTTACAAAGAAGTTTCTTCTGTATCCAATGCAAGAGATTATCAGGCGAGACGAGGCAATATGCGTGTCAGAAGAGCAGATCGTTCTATCCAGTTCATGCACACATTGAATGGCTCCGGTCTTGCTACATCCCGTGTACTTCCTGCACTGGTTGAGCAGAATCAGCTGAAAGACGGTTCTATCGTTGTTCCTGAAGTTCTGAGAAAATATCTTGGCGGTATTGAAGTTATTTCCAAGTAGAAATCATTTGCAGGTGGTTATATGCATGATTATTTGAGAGCGGTAGGTTTTAGTAAGGTTCAACATAAAAGAGATTTGCAGCGGCTGCTTGATATGGTCATGGGAAGCCCTGACAGTGAATTTGCTTCAGATTGCGGCGGCACGGTCTATGCAGAGAAGTGTCGAGATTTTGTGTCCAATGCAGGCATCACGGTGCGTGGTGAAGTAGATGAGCATGGTATGTTCAGTTATGAATATTATTTTCCGCATTATACAGGTCATCAGATTTCGCTCACAGATGATGTCAGTGTTGAGAAGATTTCTGAAAGAGAAGAATATGATGGCATGTGTGATGTGGTGAATCTTGGGGTATCTCTTATTTTCCATATGAATCATCTGATGGATTATGCAGATATGAACCCGAAGAGTCGTCAGATTTCTTCTGTATCCGTAAGGTTGTCGGCATTGTCGATTTCCGGCAAGGTGATTCTGCCTGTTGTGAGAAATGATTCTGAGCGTTTGAAGCGGCTTCGGGAGAATGAATCACGCAATGGTATGATTGCAGCGGCCAGACAGGGCGATCAGGATGCACTGGAGAATCTCACATTAGAGGATATTGACATGTATACCTCTATTTCAAAGCGTATCAAGTCAGAGGATGTCTTGACGATTGTAGAGTCTTATTTTATGCCGTATGGTATTGCCTGTGATCAGTATTCGGTGATGGGGGATATTCTCAGTGTAGAAGAAGTATACAATCAGCTGACAGGAGAGAAGCTGTATCAGATACAGATCGAATGCAATGATGTGTTGATCGATCTGTGTATGAATGCAGAAGATCTATTGGGTGAGCCTGCAGTGGGACGCCGTTTCCGCGGCAATATCTGGCTTCAGGGGCATCTGGACTATGTATAAACAGATGGAAGCAGTGTCTGTGAATCGGATCTGAATTCCGTGTAGGGACTCTCAGGTGAGTCCAAGAGTGTATAAAAAAGCTGGCGTACTGTTGTTATTCGCAGTACGTCAGCTTTTTCTTTTAAAAGATTCTAAAAGTCATCATCGTCGTCGTCATCATCAGCTTCAGCTTCAGGGTTCTCATCTTCCGAAGCAGGTGTAATAGATTCGCTGTATATTACTGCCAGGTGGGAAAGCAGAGCTAGTTCATCTTTGTCGTACGGTTTCTCAAGAGATGGGTCGACAAGATTCTTCAGAGACAACTTGTCCGGTTTTCGGTTCTTGACATATTCTTCAAAATCGCAATACATTTGTATACCTCCCTATCCTGAATCAGTATTATAATGCAATAATAGATGTATTATAGTTGATTATAATATTAAAAGACAAAATATACAATGGGTATCTTACACAAAAATTTCTGTTATGCAGATTTACTAATACTTTGCATTGCCTTTTTGAAGACAATACGGAAAGTAATGATGGATGCTGTAATGGAAATGGTGTCTGATACCGGTTCCGCAAGAAATACAGCAAACACTTTGTTGTCAAAGAAATGCGGCAGTATAAAAATCAGCGGAATCAGCAGAATAATCTTCCTGAGGCAGGCGATAAAAAGGGATGCCTTTGCTTTTCCAAGGGCTGTAAATGTCTGCTGGACAGACATCTGGATGCTGAACATGCAGAAAACGGCCATGTAAACCCGAAGTGTCCAACCAGCTGTCGCAATAATTTCTTCAGAATTGCTGAATATGCGGATGAAGGTTGTTGGCGACAGTTGGACAAACAGCCAGAAAACGGTCAGTGCTGTCATAGAAACAGCAAGCATGCATTTAAACGTCTGTCGGATTCTTTTGGCGTTGCCGGCACCGTAATTGTAGCTGATGATGGGCTGAGCCCCCTGACCAATGCCCTGCACGGGAATCCATACCATCTGCTGGATCGTGCTGGAAATGGTCATGCAACCAACGGCAATATCACCGCCATAATGCTGCAGTGAGGAATTAAAGGCAATATTCAAAAGTGCATCCGTAGCCTGCATAACAAAAGGACCGAGTCCGAGTCCGAGACATGGAATGACAATGCGCTTCTCAAGGTGCATATCGGATTTCTTCAATCTCAGCCGGGTCTTTTTGCCGGTGAGGAACCTCAGAATCCAGATGCAGGACAAACCCTGTGAAATGATTGTTGCAAGGGCGGCACCACGGACTCCCATATGCAGACCGTAGATAAAAATCGGATCCAGGATAATATTGGCACCGGCACCGATCAGGACGGAGGTCATGCTGAAACGTGTGAATCCCTGTGTCGTAATAAAAAGATTCAGGCCCAGAGCCAGCATGACAAAAATCGATCCGGAAACATAAATCTGCATATAAGGCAGCGCATAGACAATTGTCTGTTCACTGCAGCCGAAGAGCCACAGCAGCGGTTCGCCAAAAATCCAGAAAAATACACTCAGGACAACGGCTTCAATGATCAGGACAACGAAACAGTTATTCAGGATCCTGTTGGCTTCGGTTGTCTTATTCTGCCCCATGCAGATGGCGGCTCTTGGGGCACCGCCCTGACCGATCAATGCTGAAAAAGCAGAAATAAGATAAATAATCGGAAAACACAGTCCGATGCCGGTCAGCGCAGAACTGCCGGTTCCGGGCATATGGCCGATATAAATTCTGTCTACGATGTTGTAGAGCAGATTGACCAGCTGGGCAATGACCGTGGGAACGGCCAGTTTAAAAAGGAGCTTTCCCACCGGTGCGGCGGCAAGCTCGTTGGAGACACTCGTCTGATTCAAAATGATCACAATCCTTTAATGTTTTCTAAGGAGTTACTTTTTGTTTAAAATAAAGTACTATATAAATTAGTATAGCGGGTGAATGGACAAAAGTAAAGCAACTTCATAAAATCAGATATTTCATTCTGTGGGTATCTCTGTTATACTGAGCATGTAAATGATATGGAAGAAATTTAATTTCAGGAGGTTTTATTATGGCAATTATAGATTTAACAAAAGAAAATTTTCAGGCGGAGATTACAAAATCTGACAAGCCGGTACTGGTAGATTTCTGGGCTGTATGGTGCGGTCCGTGTCAGATGATGGCACCGATTCTTCATGAACTTGAAACGGAAATGCCGGATGTTCAGATTGGCAAAGTCAATGTGGATGAGCAGATGGATCTGGCACGTCAGTTCCGTGTTGTCAGCATTCCGACACTGATTATTTTAAAAAACGGACAGGAAGTTCAGCGTATGGTTGGTGTGACATCCAAGGAAGAGCTGAAGGATGCGCTGAAATAAAAAGATAAAAATTTCTTGACAGATATATTGTGCACGCACAGAGAGTCCGGGAAGATGAGAGCCGGGCCGAACGCAGATAGGCAAATGGACCACTGAGGGCATAGTGAAAGGCAGCAGAGCTGGTCAAGTATTCTATGACGCGGGGCAGGCGTTAATTGCCGGGAGTATGTTAGTACTTCTTTAACAAGCGCACAGGATTTTTCTATCCTGTGAAGCAGGGTGGCACCGCGATATAAGTGAATTCCAATCGTCCCTGGCAATGTATTAATTTACATTGCCGGGGATTTTTTAGTTTTGGGATCCGGCGTGAGCCGGATATCGGATGTGAAGCGGCGGGACTGGATTTGATCTCTATGATCGCACCGACATCCCATGACCGCATCAAAATGATCGCTGCAGAGGCAAAAGGATTTGTGTATTGCGTTTCGTCACTGGGAGTTACTGGTGTCAGAAGTGAGATTACAACAGATATCGGTGCCATGGTGCGCCTTGTCAAAGAGGCTAATCCGGACATCCCATGCGCCGTTGGATTCGGTATTTCAACACCGGCGCAGGCTGAAAAAATGGCAGCTGTATCGGATGGTGCTATTGTGGGCAGTGCCATTGTTCGTCTGTGTGAGAAATACGGATCGGAGGCAGCAGGTCCGATCGGAGAGTATGTACGCAGCATGAAAGCGGCTGTGCTGCAAAAAGACTAAAGGCGGTCACAGAGTGCCATCGGCCGACTCTAAGACAGCTTTCAATAAACAGACAGTTTTCAATAGCAGGTCAAGACTTGACTTTTCAGGTTGTAAATAGTATGATATTTAAACAGGCGTCTAAGTGTGAAACACCGGGATGTACTGGTTCGTCCTCTTAGTTTAACGGATAAAACAAGCGCCTCCTAAGGTTGCGTTACAACGGCCACCTCAAAAAAAACTAAATAAGGGATT
>OLOB01000718.1_pt1 | contig 24689 bp, 29 predicted proteins | sample 1671911 | NCBI WGS metagenome assembly OLOB01 (sample SAMEA3136625, study PRJEB25190) | human gut metagenome | biome: human gut; feature: human-associated habitat; material: faeces | place: Austria | collected 2013
CCATTTCTCTCAAATCTTGTGTCAAGACAAGTGGTGGAGATGGCTCAGCAAGCGCACCATACACAATAGTGGAAACAACAAGTGGGTGTTAGTACTAAATAAAGTACAAGATAAAGAATTCAAGAAATTGGATTCTTTTTTCTTTATTGTTTCATATTTTTATGGTAAAATGGTTATGAAAGGTAGTGAAGATATGAAACAAAGAGTAATAAGTGCAATCGTGGCAATAATTATAGTAGTCCCTATTGTCTTATATGGAGGTATTCCATTTTATTTAGGTGCTAGTGTACTTGGATTAATTGGTTTTTATGAAATGTTAAAGGCTAGAAAAACTGAAAGGGATATTCCAAACATAATGAAGATAGTTTGTATGTTTGCATTCATTATTATAATGATGGATAACTGGGGTAATAAAGTACTTGTGTTTACTAGTAATGATAAGCTAATTTTAAGTATTTTATTAACTGTTATTCCAATAGTGTTTTTTAACAAGAAAAAGTCATATGATATTAATGATGCATTATTTATGTTAGGTACTATTATGTTTTTAGGAATAAGCTTTAATCATTTGGTAAATATAAGAGTAGGAAGTTTATATAATTTTATTTATTTAGTTTTGATTACTACTATGACTGATACTTTCGCTTATTTTACTGGAAGACTTATAGGAAAACATAAAATGTGCCCTAGTGTTAGTCCTAATAAGACATGGGAAGGTTTTGTCGGGGGACTTGTGTTTGGTACTATAATAAGTGTGGTTTTCTATGTATGTGCGTTTGACTTTACTGGAAGTGTGTTCTTACTTGTATTAGTTAGTATGCTTTTAAGTGTAGTAGGACAGCTTGGAGACTTAGTATTTAGTAGTATAAAAAGACACTATAAGATAAAAGATTATGGTAACATCATGCCAGGACACGGTGGGGTATTAGATAGACTAGATAGTTTATTATTTGTAATACTTGTGTTTACTTATTTAAGTAAATTTATATAGGAGGGTAAAAAAATGAATTTTTTGTTAACTTTATTAATACTTGTATTAGTACTAGGCATAATAGTGTTTATCCACGAACTAGGGCATTTCCTTGCTGCTAAGAAAAGTGGTGTACATGTCTATGAATTTGCTATTGGTATGGGGCCTAAAATATTTAGTTTTAAGAGAAAGAATGATCCAACTCTTTATTCAATAAGACTTTTACCACTAGGCGGCTTTAATGCTCTTGCTAGCACAAGTGAATTTTGTAAGGATGTTAAAGAAGACGAGATATTAGAAAATAAGAGTTATTTTAAAAGATTTTTTGTCTTAGTTATGGGTATCATCTTTAACTTTATTTTATCAATAATATTTTTGTTTATTAATGGACTAATATATGGTAGCCCCGTAACTGATCCTTATTTAGGGGTTATTAAAGAAGGCAGTTCTGCATATAATGCTGGGCTAAAATCTAATGATTTGATATTAAGTATAAATGGTAAAAAGGTAGAAAGTTTTGATGACGTGCTTTTGGAAACTAAGTTTGGAGAAGATTTAGACAGTTATACTTTTAAAGTTAGAAGAGGTGATAAGGAACTTGATATAGAAGTAACACCTATATATAAAGAAGTTAATGGAGAAAAGACTAAAGAATTTGGTTTTTCTTCAAGTAATAAGAAAGAAAAAGGGTTTGTAAATGCGTTAAAATATGGTGTAGTTGGAACATATAAAAATACTGTAAGTGCGTTTAATATACTAGGAAAACTTGTAACAGGAAAGATTGGTGCTGATAATTTGAGTGGTCCAGTTGGAGTATATACAGTAATAGATAATATTAAAGAAAATGGACTAGAGAGTATCATTTATTTAATAGCTTATCTAAGTATAAATGTCGCAGTAATTAACTTAATTCCAATACCTGTATTTGATGGGGGAAGAATACTTTTACTATTAATTGAGAAAATCAAAGGTAAAAAGTTAAATCCAAAAATAGAAACAACTATAAATAATATATGTGCAATACTTTTAATTATATTGATGCTTTATGTAACTTGTAACGATATATTAAAATTATTTTAAGTACGGTTTTACGTACTTTTTTCTTTTTAATGTGCAATATGTTGCACACGCAAACAAAATTTATTCTTGAAAAGACTAAAATATTTTTCTATAATTTAATTACATAGTAGAAGGAGTAAGAAGTATGAATAGTTTTAACAAAAATAAAGAAGTTGTGAGTATTTGTAAAAATTATTATACTATTGTAAATAGTGAAGTTTATAAAAATGATAAGATTACACAAAATATGATTAAGTTATATAAAGATTATATTTTTAATATTGAAAATATTACTGTAAGAGAAAGAGAAAAGATGGTATCTATTGATAATATAATGTATAAGTTTATCACTGATATTAAGTTTAAAAAAGACATTTGTGATAAGCTTAGTAAATTAAGTGTACCCTCTAGGATTAATAATTTAGTAGAGTATACTATTAATAAGATACTTGAGTATTTTGAAGATTATAAAGATACAATGACTAGAAATATATATATTCCTAGATGGATATAAGGGCATAAGCTCTTTTTTCTTGCATTTTTATAGTTTTAGTTTTATAATTTTGGTGGTGAATAAATATGAAGAAAAGTATAGAATATAGTTTGATTATATTTCTTATAGTGTTATTTATTAGTGTAGATGTTCTTTTAATTTTTAAGTATCAGAGGTTAAAAAATGATAGTTTATCTAATAATGAAGATAAGAATGAAGATAAGAAGGAAGAAGTTAAAGAAGAAGTTAAAGAAGAAGTTAAACCTAAACCTTTTATAACTGAATATGATATTGAAGGTATAGAAGATGATGAGGTTAAAAACATATTTAGTAAATATAAAGCAATGGTTGCGAGTGACTCGTTTGGAGAAGGGTTAGCTGCATATAAAGTTTTAAATAGTGAAAATGTTGTTTACGCTAGAGGTAGAAGAGTAGACAATATGAGTAAAGACATGAGTGACATAGTTAATTATAACCCTAAATATCTATTTTTAAGTTACAGTGCTAATGATTTAATTAGGTGGAATGGCAATTCTGAAGGTTTTATTGAAGCTTATAAGAAGAGTATTAGTGGTATTTTAGAGAAACTACCTGAAGTGCTAATCATTGTTAATTCGGTTATTCCGGTTACAAAGAAAGCTTATACTAATAAGCCAGGGTTAAAATATTATAACGAATTTAATGTGGCATTAAAAGAAATGGCTAAGAGTATGGACTTAGATTTTTTGGAAAATAGTAGATTTTTAACTGGGGATGACTCATATGGAGCTGATGGGATACATCCTAAAAGATACTACTTTTATATGTGGGGAAAGCAAATGGCAAGCTATTTAATTACTAAAGAAAGTAATTAGTGCTTGCTTTTAATTTTAAATTTTAGTAAAATATTTTGTACAAAGAGGGGTAATTGGTATGAATAATGATGAAATAATAAATATACTAAAACATGATAATCTAAAATTTAAAGAATTACTAGAGCTATATAAAAACTATTTAATAAACATTCGCACTCTAGAAGATAAAAGTCCAAAGTTTGAAAGTGATTTTGACTACTATTATGCTAATTCATTATATACCAATTGTTATGCTTACGCTCTTAAGCTAAGAATACCAGCATTTTTTAATAATTGTTTTTTAAATTCAACAGGTAGCTATTTTTCTTTTATTCCTGGAGTGTTTTCTGATAAAGCTTACCCTAACACGCCTAAAAGTTTAATAGAGAATGTAAAAAGTGATTTGGATAGTCTCAAGATTAAAGGCTCAGGCTATAGAATAGCGGTACTTTCCGAAATAAAAGCGTGTGATAACGTGAAAGACTTTCATTTTGTAAGAGAAAATACTAGTGGTACTTGGTCTCATAAATTAGGTATTAGTGCTTTAATAGAAGAAAAGTCTTATGTAGAAATACCAGATAATTACGAATTAATTAAGATACTTAAAATTTAACATTATATAAATTCAGTTGTAAAAAAATTTTTGACAACTGAAAATTATTAGGGATATCTTGATGTTTTAAATAAAAAAATAGAAGAACTTGAATTAAGTAAAATTTAACATTTAATTATGTTATTTTTTTCTTGACTTAGGGTGTAACTAGTTTTATAATGAGATATATGAATGGTTATTCATAAAAGGAGAAAGTATGCAAGATTACGATAAGTTAAGTGAATTTTATAAAGTGTTTGCTGATAATACTAGGCTTATGATACTTAATAGTTTGTTAAGTGGAAGTAAATGTGTTAGTGGTATTTCTTTATGCCTTAATAAAAGCCAGTCTTTAATTAGTCATCAGCTAAAGTATTTAAGAGACTTAAACTTAGTTAAGGTAGAAAAAGACGGACAGACTAGCATGTATAGTATAAGTGACGAACATATTAAGATAATACTTAAATATGGTATTGAGCATATTAGTGAGAGGAGTTAGATTTATGATATATTTAGATAATGCTGCGACTACTAAAGTTAGACGTGAAGTGTTAGATGAAATGTTACCTTATTTTAGTGAGTATTATACTAATCCATCTAGTATATATAGTCCATCTAGAATGGTAAGTAAAAAGGTTGAAGAAGCAAGAAAATTAATAGCAGGTACAATAGGTGCAGAAGCTAGCGAGATATATTTTACTAGTGGTGGAAGTGAAAGTGATAACTGGGCTATTAAAAAGATAATGATTAGTAGAATGAATAAAGGTAAACACATGATTACTACTAAAGTAGAACATCATGCAGTACTAGAAAGTTGTAAGTATTTAGAGAGTTTAGGTTTTGAAGTAACTTATTTAAATGTAAACGAAGATGGATTAATTGATTTAAATGAGTTAGAGAACTCAATTAGAGAAGACACCATATTAGTTAGTATAATGGCTGCTAATAATGAAATTGGTACACTTATGCCTTTAAAAGAAATAGGAAGTATTTGTAAAAAACATAAAGTTTTATTCCATACTGATGCAGTGCAAGCTTATGGTAATATTCCTATTGATGTAAATGAGATGAATATTGATTTACTTAGCACTAGTGCACATAAGATAGAAGGACCTAAAGGGATTGGCTTCTTATATGTTAGAAAGGGAGTTATGATTACACCTTTAATAAGTGGTGGTATGCAAGAAAAAGGTAAACGTGCAGGAACTACTAATGCTGCAGGTATTATTGGGTTTGCTAAAGCAGCTGAGTTAAAGTTTAATGAGATAAAGAAAAATAACGAGTATGTTCTTAATTTAAGAGAACACTTAATTGATAGAGTACTTAGTGAAATTCCTTATGTAAGACTTAATGGAAGTAGAGACAAGAGACTAGTAGGAAACGCTAACTTTAGTTTTCAGTTTATTGAAGGAGAAGGAATGCTTTTAAAGCTAGACGCGCTTGGAATTTGTGCTTCAAGTGGTAGTGCTTGTACAAGTGGTAGTTTAGACCCAAGTCACGTACTTTTAGCAATCGGGCTTCCACATGAAATTGCACATGGTTCTTTAAGACTTACAATGAATCATGAAAATACTATGGAAGAAATTGATTATACAGTAGATAAGTTAAAAGAAGTTATAAGTGGCTTAAGAAGTATGAGCCCACTATATGAAGATTTTGTAAAGAAAGGAAGTAATTAATTATGTATTCAGAAAAAGTAATGGATCATTTTACTAATCCAAGAAATGTTGGAGAAATAGAAAATGCAAGTGGTGTAGGAACAGTTGGAAATGCAAAATGTGGTGACATCATGAGAATTTATTTAGATATAGATGATAATGGAATTATAAATGATGTAAAGTTTAAAACTTTTGGATGTGGTGCAGCAATTGCAACTAGTTCTATGGCTACTGAACTAATAAAAGGTAAGACTATAGAAGAAGCACTAGAAATAACTAATAGAACAGTTATGGAAGCACTTGATGGGTTACCACCAGTAAAAATTCATTGTAGCTTACTTGCAGAAGAAGCAATACACGCTGCACTTTGGGATTATGCTGAAAAGAAAGGTATAACTATTAAAGGATTAGAAAAACCAAAAAGCGATATTCACGAAGGTGAGTAATCACTTTTTTCTTTTTAATAAAAAATTTTGCTTAAAAATACGAAAAATTGACGAAAAAGGTTGACTTTGTACAATTTTTTGGTACAATAGTAATCGGTGATGTGAAATGGGAAGACCAAAAAAAGAAAATATCGTTAAAACAGAAGAAGAAATTAAAAGGGAAGATAAATTAAGAGAATTAGAGCACGAAGTAATTAGACAAGTTGTCATTGCAAGAAAAAGTCAAAAATTAAGTCAGAGAGTAGTAGGAGAGCGTGCTGGAATTATAAGAGAAACTGTAGCTAAAATTGAAAATAATTTAAATAGCCCACAAATAAACACACTTATAAGGCTACTAGAGCCTATTGGTTATACTTTAGGTGTTGTACCTTTAGAAAAACCTGAAGAAGAAAAAGAAACTGTTAAAAACGCTTAGTTAATGTTTACTTTAATTAATATTTAAATGATTGAAGTAAAATGGAACTTATAGTGATATTATTGACGAGAGATTAATCGTGTTTCATATTTTGAAACTGATGAGTTAATCTCTTTTTACTAATATAAATTAAATGATATACCTATAAGACTTAATTTGACATATTGTACCAAATATGGTATAATACTAGTAATTAAGGGATATAAAATAGACCTTAGTAAATTAATTGTACTTAAAATGATACAAAACTATTGACAAAATGTACTTTATTTGGTATAATTAAATCAGTAAATGGGGGTAAGATAAATATGAAAGGTAGATTTTTATTAGATTATTTAGATGAAAATAATTTTAAAAAGTTAGAAAGAAGTTTAAAAAAATATAACATGATGGCTTATAAAAAGTTAATGTTTGATTTTTATCCTAGTTTAAGAAAAGGCGACTTTTTAGGAGAACTTGTAAGCATTAACAAACATGAACAAACAGAAAACTACGAACTTCAACTTCCTACAGATAATCTATTTGTAAAAGTTTATGGTAAAGTTAAATTAAGTTATACTGTTTATAAAGACCAAAATGTAGTTATGTTAACAGGTCTTGAACCAAAAGATATTTTAATGGATGGTCACAAATCTGAATTAACAGCATATAAAGGTATAATGATTTCTAAGGCTAATGCTCAAAAAGAAATGTTTAAAATTGATTTATTAAGTAGATTAGAGGATAAATAATTCCTCTTTTTTTATTTTTTTTACTTTTGTTAAAAAAACTATTGCATTTTTTATAATTTTATTGTATGATTAAATAGTCGTTGGACCCTTAGCTCAGTTGGTTAGAGCATCCGGCTCATAACCGGGCGGTCGCAGGTTCGAGTCCTGCAGGGTCCACCACTGTGCACGCGTGGCGAAATTGGCAGACGCACTAGACTTAGGATCTAGCGGAGAAATCCATGGGGGTTCAAGTCCCTTCGCGTGCACCATGTTGGACATAACAAGAACCTAGACGGTTCTTTTTTCATGCGCCCGTTATGAGCCTTTTATAGATAAACTACATTTTAATATTTCTTAAAATATCAAAGAATTTTAAAAAACTCTAAGGGCCAACTTTAAACTTTAAAATAAGACGTCTCACTTTAATCAATTCTAATTATTTCAAATTAGAATTTAGTAGGGAAGATAAAAAAATATATTTACTTGTTTATGATATGAATAAGAAATTAATAGAAAAATTATCTTATATAGATTTTGATTCACTAGAAGAAAGAATAATGTTAAAACTTTCTAATCTTTCACTTATTTATGCAAATAAAACGAAGAAAGAAAACTCTCAATACTTTAGGTACTATAAAATAGTTTTTTATAAGATTAAAGATTTTGATATCTTTCTTGATCTATTAGAAAAAGACAAAATAGAAGTAACTTTATGTGCAAGAGTGTCTAGAAGTGGTGTGGAATGTGGTAGGCAAAGAAATAAAAATTTGGTTTTCAAAATACTAAAAGAAAGTGTTGATGAGTTATTTTTAAAAGAATTTGAATATAATTTTGACACATCTTCAAAAGCAAATGAAACCCAATATTTATGGCAAGCTAACAATTACTAGCTTGCTTTTAACTACTAGAAAATTATCTCTTGACTATTATTGTTAACAAATGTAAAATAGAATTATAAACTATGGAAGGTGAAGAAATGATGAAAAAAACAAAAATTTTAATTGGACTACTTACTTTAAGTGTTATACTAACTGGTTGTAACTCAAAAACTGAAGAAAATAACGGTAATGAGACTAACGTAGAAACTTCAGCTATAAATAAGAAAGACTACACAAATCCGCTTATTTGTAAAAAGGTTAATACAAATGATTATAACACATTTACTGAATACCTAGTATACGATTATGACAAGGAAGGAAAAAACGTTATAAGCTATACTGAAGTAAACACTTACGTTTACAAAGAGGCTCAAACAACTGAAAACAAAGAAAGATATGAAAAATGGTATAACTGTGCAAATTTTAAAAACATTGAAAGAATTCAAAAATGTGACTCTTCTTGGACAAACGATAAAGAATACAAAGTTGTTAAAAATTTCACAGAAAAAGTTGTTTCAAATTTAGCTGGCATACCACTAGATGAAATGAAGTCTGACCCAAGAAAAGGATATGAGTGCGAATAATGAAAAAGTTTATTAGCGAATTTAAAGAGTTTATTTCTAAAGGTAATGTCCTTGATATGGCAGTTGGTGTCATAATCGGTAGTGCGTTTTCTAAAATTGTAACTAGTCTTGTTAACGACATAATGATGCCTTTAATCGGTATAATAATAGGTGGGCATGATTTCAGTAATCTAGGCATAAAAGTGGGAAATGCTAAAATTATGTATGGAAGTTTCTTACAAAACGTAGTTGACTTTCTAATCGTTGCCTTGTCTTTGTTTACAGTTATAAAAGTTATCAATAAGTTTAAGAAAAAACAAGAGAAGAAAGAAACAGTTGTTGTAAAAAGTGAAGAAGTTCTTTTACTAAGTGAAATAAGAGACTTACTAAAAAAAGAAGAAAAACCAAAAAAAGCTTCTAAAAAGGTTACTAATAAGTAATCTTTTTTCTATATCTAATGTATAATATTGTATGAGTAAAAATTTAAAAAGAATATTTATGTATATAATTTGTTTAATAATGCTTTTCCTATTTATAATAGTAACTAAAACTATCTTTACAAGAAGAGAAACCAAAATTAAAGAAAGGGTTATATTAAAACTAAAAAGTTATGAAGTAAAAGAAATTGACGGCAAAATTAAAATTCCATATTTTGACTATGAATTGCTAGACAAAGAAATAACTGACTTTTTAAATGAACATAATAATAAAAATATCTTAGTAGACTATAGTGTTAATTTTACTGAAAATCTTTTAAATATCTTTTTAACTGTAAAACACCAAAACAATTACTACTATAAAAGCATATTCTATGACCTTGATAGATTAAAGTTTATAGATGCAAATAAAGTTATAGATTTAAAAGTAACAAGTGACGTAATACTAAATAAAATAAAAAATAAGTACTGCAAAAAAATATACGAAAAAATTAAATTAGACAATTTTGAAAATTCATTTGTACTTTTGACTGAAAATAAAATACGAATATATTTTGATAATAGCTTGTTTGACTCTATAAGCTATCAAGTATATATAGACATAAAAAGTAGTTCTATAGAAGAAGTAAGTGATATTATATATGACAAAGTAGTCGCGTTTACATTTGATGATGGACCGAGTAACTTAACATTAGATTTTGTAAATACTCTAATAGAAAACGATTCAAAGGCAACATTTTTTGAACTTGGTAACAGAATGAAATATAATCAGGACATTACTAGAGGGCTCTATAATTTAGGAATGGAAGTATCTTCTCACACTTATAGTCATAAAAATCTTACAAGTTTATCTAAAAAAGAAATGGAAAGTGAATTAAATAGCACAGACATTATATTTAAAGAAATTACAAAAGACGCAATTTCACTAGTAAGGCCACCATATGGAAGTTATAACAAACAATTAAGTTGTACTATTAAACATCCAATTATTCTTTGGAATGTAGACACAAATGACTGGTTACATAAAGACGAAGAAAGAATTTATAATCACATCATAGAAAACATAAGTGATGGGGACATAGTTTTAATGCATGATTTGTATCCAACAACACTAGAAGCACTAAAGATGGTTTTACCTGTTTTAAGACAAATGGGATACAAAATAACTACAGTAAGTGATCTTGCAAATGAAAAAGGCTACACCTTAGAAAATGGAATAATATATCGTTTTTTCAAATAATGTTTATTTTTTAAAATTAATGTGATAAAATGATGTTATGAAAAAGAAGTATTATATAAAATTAGTATTAGTAAATTTAATAACTTTATCTAGATTAATCGGCGCACTTTTAATGCCTTTAATCTATTTTAAGCAGGGTATAGAAAGCCTAGGATTTTTAATAATCATACTATTTTTAACTGATATGATAGACGGTAAACTCTCAAGACTATTAAAAGTAGAAACATTTTTAGGTGGACTACTTGATGCTGTAAGTGATAAACTATTTGCTTTTGTACTCCTAGCAATTCTTACTTATTACTATCCATCAATGTTAATAGTTCTAACACTTGAATTTTCAATTTTCGTATTAAATACACTAACATTTAAAGATAACAAAAATATAAAATCTAGCAAGATGGGCAAAGTAAAAACAATGGTATTAGATATTGCTATTTCAATATTATTTATACTTCTTGCAAAGAGTATCTATGTAAAATACTTGCCATATACACTTAATTATTTAATAGATAAAAACATGAATGCCATAACATACATTCTAATTGGAATAATGATAGGTATGCAAATACTTACAATTTCAGATTATAGAAAAAAGAATATAAAAGAGACTTCTTATGAAAAAGTAGCCCTTAAAGAACTACTCCCACTTAAAATAATATTTTTTAGAATAACTGATAGAAATTTCTATATTGAAAATAAAGATAAAAAATTAAAAGAACTTCTATATAAAAAATAGATTTTTCTATATAAATGTGATAAAATATTATACATGAGGAGGGAAGTTATGTTTGATATTAGTGAATTAAAAAATAATACTAAAGAATTTCTTGATATAGATATGGATATTAGTTTTTCTTTAGAAGATTTAAAAGATACTCCAATAAAAAATACTAAAAATATAAAAGCTAAAGGCAAAATAACAAGATTAAGCAATATTTTGTACCATCTAGAACTAAATATCACTGGAATTATGGTCTTAACTTGCGCTAGAAGTTTGACAGATGTTGATTATCCACTTGACATTTTTATAGATAAAAACATAGAAGATAGTGCAAAAGTTGACGAAAAACAATTATTTTTTCAAAATTCTCTTGATATTTTTTCAATTGTGTGGGAAAATATTGTATTGGAAGTTCCACTTCGTGTAGTAAACGAAGATGCAGAGTTTACAAAAGAAGGAAATGGATGGAGCTTAGTTATAGAAAATGAACGAAATGTAGAATCACCATTTAGTGATTTACAGAAAATGTTAGATATGGAGGGAAAAAGATGAAATTAGATTTACAATTATTTGCAGTACCAGCAAGACGTGTTAGTAAAACTGCTAAACGTGCTAGAAGAACTCACCTAAAGAAAGAAGCACCTACAGTTGTTACTTGTCCTAACTGTGGAGCACCTTTAATGCCTCATCGTGCTTGCACTAAATGTGGTTCATATAAAGGAAAAGAAGTATTAAAAACTACTAAGACTAATGAATAGTTTTAGTTTTTTTTTCGCCATTTTTTGTAATAAAGATAAGTTAAAATATAATTGGTGAAGATTATGAACAAAAAATTTCTTTTAATTCTTATTATTATAACTTGTCTTTTTTCGTGTAGTATTTTTGGTTTGTACAAAAGAAAAAGTGTAGTTAAAAATAAATATTATCTTCTTCAAGTAGGAGCTTACAAAAATTATGATAGTATTTCAAAGAAAACAAAAGAATATGAAAATTACCTAGTTTTAAAAGAAGAAGACTTATATAAACTCTATATTGGAGTAACTAAAGATAAAGAAGTGTATAAAAAACTAGTTAATCTATACGCTAGTACTTCTTCAATATACAAAAAAGAAATTACTTTATCTAATCAAAAATTTGATGATACTCTAACCAAATACGACTCATTAATAAAAAACTCAGAAGATATAAAAGAAATAAACCTAGTAATAAAAAGTGAATTAAAATTTTTAGAAGAAATGCTTGCAAAAAAATCTAATTAGTTATATGATATAATTACTTTAACTTTTCGGAAAGGAAAGTATGAAATTAAAAGAACTAATTAGTGAAGACAAACCAAGAGAAAAATTATTTAAAAAAGGTGCTGAATACCTAACTGACTCTGAACTTCTTGCAATTATTTTAAGAACTGGAAACAAGAGTGAATCTGTAACTGAATTATCAAATAGAATTTTAAAAAGAATAGGTGGAGTTAAAAATTTAAAAAACATGACAATAAACACATTAACTCAAATTGAAGGCATAAAACTAGGAAAAGCTTCAAGCATACTTGCTTCTTTTGAACTAGCTAAACGTGCTTTAAAAAATGACGAACCTATAAAATTTAAAAATACAATTGATATGTATAACTATATTAAAAATGACTTCTTATATGAACTTCAAGAAAAGTTTATAATTCTTTTATTTGACAAACAGTTTAAATTAATTAAGAAATGTGAAGTATTTAAAGGTACTATTGACGCTGTAAACGTTTACCCTAGAGAAATATTTAAAGAAGCCCTAAAAGAAAATGCATCATTTATAGTACTTGCACATAACCACCCAGGTGGAGAAGTAATGCCTAGTATTCAAGATGATGAAACCACAAAAATTCTTGTTAAAAACGGGCAACTTATTGGAATTAAAGTAGTAGACCATTTAATAGTGACACAAAATAGTTACTTCAGTTATTACGAAAACGCGCAAAAAAACAAATTAGTAGCATAAACTTATAATGGGTGAAGTTATGAATAAAAAAGAAGAGTTTAAAGAGTTTTTAAAACGTAATTCTTACTTATCTAGGTTTGTTAATGATGGGTCTACCACTTACCAGAAACTTTTTGAAACATATGATATATACGGGGAAAATAGTGAAGTATGGAACGAATTTAGAAATGCGAAACGCTCAAATATTGGTGATACAAAAGTAACCGACAGCGTTAAAAGTGTTCTTAATAATTTAAAAAATGTTGACTTAGATAAACTAGAAGAAAACATATCTTCCCTTGAAAAAGCACTCGGTTTTTTAGAAGAAATTGTACTTTCTAGGAGTGAAAAGAAAACAGAAAAGAAAACTTCTAAGAAAAAGAATGCAGATATAGAAAGGTTTTTTGAAGACTAATGAGATACGATATTAAAGAGTCCATTTATAAAGACCCTAATTTGTTAAGATTTTTAAGAGAAAACTCTTCATACTATAAACGCCTAAATAGGGGAGAAAGCTTAGACAATATGATAAATGAAATGAAAAGCAAATATGGCTTAAGATTTAAAGATAAAGTTGATAAAGTAAGTACAGGAATAGACCTTATAAATGCGTTTATGAATGTTACAAAAGAGTAGAAACGTAAATATAGTGAAAAACTATATTTTTTGTATTGACTTATTTAATTAATATTTGCTATAATTGAGTTATGGTAAAGAGAGATATATCTTCCAAGTATATCTTAAAAAGGAGAGGAGATTTGGAAATGAAAAAAATGAATAAGAAAGGTTTTACTTTAGTTGAATTATTAGCTGTTATTGCTATACTTGCTATATTAATTTTACTAGTAACACCAAATATCTTGAAAATGTTTAACGAAGGAAAGGAAAGCATATTTGTTCAACAAGCACAAAGAGTTATGGATGCTTCAAATAATAAATATATGAGCGTTTCATTAAAGAGCCCTGGAGCTTATGTATTCACAAATAAAGTACAAGATGATGAAAACAAAACTGGTTATCCAAAAACTACAAACTTGAACTTAACTAGCAATGCTATTGATTATTGTGTTGAAATGAATAATGAAGGTAATATAACATTCATTCACGTAAGTGATGCAACATACTCAATTAAAATTGCAAATGATAAAGGTGTTAAGTTAGACGATATTTCTAAACCAAATGAAAGTGATGCTAATAAATATAAAGAACTTAAGACAAATGGAACTGACGCTGATTATGCTGCAGTTGGTTTAACTATTGAAGGTTCAGGCGATACAGCAAAAAGTAAATGCAATAGATAAAAATTTAAGAGGGAAACCTCTTTTTTTCTTTGCAAAAATTTGGTACAATTATGTTAGAAAGGAGTACTTATGAATTACATACCATTAAATGTTAAAACTGAATATGAGTTACTTAGTAGCCTTATCAAAATAGCCCCGCTATGTAGCTATGTAAAACAAAACAACATAAATGCCATCGGTATTACTGATACTAATATGTTTGGCACTTTAGAATTTATTAACGCTTGTAAAAAGAACAATTTAAAACCAATTATAGGTGTACCTTTTGAATTAGAAAGTATAAACTTTATTTTATATGCCAAAAACTATAATGGATATGTTGCTTTACTAAATTTAACAAGTTTAAGAAACTTGAATACTTTAGAAACAAACAATTTTTCTAAATTCAAGAGTGATTTAATATGTGTCACAAGTAACTATGAAAACTATAGTACTTTAAAAGAAATATTTAATTATGTATATCTAAGTTACTCCACTACTGAAGAAAAAAATAATGCTTTAAAGTACACTGATAAAATAGTCTATATGAAAGAAGTTAGATACATTAATGAAAATGATAAAGATTATCTAATGTATTTAGAAATGATAAAAGATGGAAAAACTATTACTGAAAGGGATAACTACAAATATGATAATCATATGGAACGCACTATAAACGAAAGTGACGCGTTAACCACTACAAATTTTGCTTCATTAATAAACATAGAACTACCAAACTATACTTTTGAACTTCCAAAATATACAGTCAACAGTGTAGAGTTATTAACCACACTATGTAATAAAGGCTTAAATAAAAGACTAAACAATGTAGTACCCGATAATTATAAAAAAAGACTTAACATGGAACTTGATGTAATTAATTCTATGGGATACACAGACTACTTTTTAATAGTTTACGATTTTATATTATACGCTAAGAAAAATGGAATAGTTGTGGGCCCAGGCCGTGGATCAGCTGCAGGCAGTTTAGTTAGTTACACACTTGGTATTACCGAAATAGACCCATTAAAATATGATTTAATCTTTGAGAGATTTCTAAATAAAGACAGAGTCACAATGCCAGATATAGATACCGATATAGAGTATCTTAGAAGGAACGAAGTAGTAGAATACATAAAAAACAAATATGGAAAAGACAAAGTCGCTAACATCATTACATTTGGTTCACTTTTACCTAAACAAGTAATAAGAGACGTCGGTAGAGTACTAAATATCAATATAAAAAAGATAGACTACCTAACCAAAACAATAGGTATGGAAACAACTTTTGAAGAACTTAAAAAGAACACGCTTTTTATGAGTGCTTATCAAAAAGACTATGAATACACTAACTTAATCAAAATATGTCAAAAATTAGAAGGTTTAAAAAGACACACTAGCATCCATGCTGCAGGTGTAGTAATAAGTAGTGAACCACTAATGAATAAAGTGCCTATTTATATGAATGGAACTGATGAGTTAACTGCTTACACTAAAGAATACTTAGAAGATATTGGCTTACTTAAAATTGATTTACTTGCTCTTAAAAATCTTACAATAATTGACCGAGTAGTAAAGAAAATTGCTAAAGAAAAGAATATTTACATTGATGTAAACAAAATCCCATTAGACGACAAAATGGCAATAAAAGTATTTTATGACGTTAATACAATTGGAATATTTCAGTTTGAAAGTTCAGGAATGATGTCATTCTTAAAAAGTTTAAAAGTATCTTCATTTAACGACTTAGTAAGTGCAATTGCATTATATAGACCAGGCCCAAGAGATATGATACCTGAGTTTATCAAAGTCAAAGAGTGTAAAAAGAAAGTATTTTATATAGTTCCAGCACTAGAAAGTATTTTAAAAAGTACAAACGGAATAATAATATATCAAGAACAAATAATGCAAATTCTAAAAGTAATAGCTTCCTTTTCATATAGCGAAGCAGACAACATTAGACGTGCTATGAGTAAGAAAAAAGAAAGTATTATCTTAAGTTATCAAGAAGAATTCATTAGTCGTGCATTAAAAAATGGATACAAAAAAGAAAAAGCAGAAAAAATATACAGTTTAGTTTTAAAGTTTGCAAACTACGGTTTTAACAAAAGCCACTCAGTTGCTTACTCTATGATATCATTTCAAATGGCCTTTTTAAAAGCACATTTTCCTGAATACTTTATGACAACATTACTTGACATGGTAGTGGGAAACGACACTAAAACAAAAGAATATATTACTGAAGCTAAAAGATTTGATTTAATATTCAAAAAATGTGATATCAATATCTCAACAGATGTTTATTTATCAAAAGATAAGACAGTTTATATGCCTTTAGGAAGTATCAAAAATTTAGGAAAAGAAACCATAAATGCTATTCTTGAAATTAGAAAAAACGGGCCTTTTATGGACTACTATGACTTCATGAAAAGAGTGTGCAAAAGTAAAGTGAACACTAAAGCTATAGAAACACTTATATTAAGTGGTGCATTAGATATATTTAATTTAAACAAAAAAACTATGTTTCAAAACATGTCTTCTTTATTAGAATATGCAAAATTAATTAACGATTTAGGTGAAAATTTAATAGAAAAACCAATTATAGTAGAATATGAAGAATACACTTCAAACGAGTTATTAGACTTTGAATATCAGTCATATGGTTTTTACATAGACAATCATCCAGTCAGCAAATATATTAGAGATAACACGTGCACTCTAAAAAATATTGTAAATTACTTTGATAAAGTAGTGGAAACTATGGGATTAGTTGAATACGTTAAAGAAATTGAAACTAAAAAGAAAGAAAAAATGGCATTTATTACTATAAGTGATGAAGAAGAAAAACGAGAAGTTATTATGTTTCCGAAAATATATAATGAGTTCTACGGTATAAAAAAAGGAGACATAATAAAAGTAAATGGTCGTGTTGAAAGAAGAATGAGTGAATACCAAATTGTAGCTAATAAAGTAGAAGTGTTAAACAAAGACAAGTAAAATTGTCTTTTTTGTATTTTAAAAAGTACTAAATTAAAACTTTTTTATTTTGTTGATAGTGACCAATTTTCAAAATTGTTCTGTGGATAAGCCTTAAATGTACTATACTAAATACTAAAAAAGTACTCTTTGTATAAAACATTCTACAAAATACTTACAGATTTTAAAAATTGCCTAATTTGCATTATTTTCTTCTTTCTGTTATAGTGTATATGAAAGGAGGAAATTGTGGAAAAGTTAAAAGTTTTTATCTTAAACAAAAAGGTTATAATTTCAGTAATCGCGTTATTATTGCTTAGCTTAATTTCTTTTATAGTCATATCTAATATTACTACTTCTAAAGGAAAAATAACAGTGGATACTAAAGTAGAAGAAAAACTAGTAAGCAGTGAAGAACAAAAGGTACAAGAGTATATCTTAGTAGATATAAAAGGGGAAGTAAAAACTCCTGGAGTATACAAACTTCCTGTTAATTCTAGAGTAATAGACGCAATTGAAGCTTCTGGTGGACTTACTAAAAAAGCTGTTACTACATATATTAATTTAAGTAAAACTTTAAAAGACGAAAATGTAATAATCATAAACAAAAAGAGTGAACTAAAGAAGATAGAAGAAAAGAAAAACATTGAAGAAATAAAAATCAATAATAACTCAAGCGTAAGTGTAAAAACAAGTGATGTTATAACTAATGACGTAGATAAAGTAAAAGAAGAAACAACCACTGAATCTGTAACTAAAACACCTGAAGAAGGATCATCGCCAGCAAATGAAATAAGTAGTGAACAAAAAAAAGAGACTACATCTGTGAATATTAATGAATCTTCAATAGAAGAACTTACTACTATTTCAGGAATAGGTGAGTCTAAAGCAAAAGCTATAATTGAATACAGAACAGCAAATGGCCCATTTAAAAGCGTTGAAGAGATAAAAAATGTAAGTGGCATAGGAGACAAACTATATGATAAAATTAAGGCGTATATTACTATATGATAACATCTATAGAATGTCTTTTATTTTCGCCTTGTCATTTTCTTTATTAATAACACTTATTCCAAATTACACTAGTGTCTATAAAGGAGATGAAACTAATTTTAATTGTAAAGTGTTAGATAAAAAGTTTGATGGAAACAAACTAAGTTTAAGCTTAAAATGTAAAGAGAATATTGTCTCTACTTATTACATAAAAAGTGAAAAAGAGTTGTCTTATTTAAAAGATAATATTAAGTTTGACAGTCGCGTTACATTAACAGGTTCTTTAATAACACCAAAAGAGAGTACGATACCAAATGGTTTCAATTACAAAAAATACTTGTATAACAAAAGTGTATACTACATACTAAAAGTAAATAAAATAGAAAGTATTACTAAAACAAAAAACATCTTTTACAAACTTAAGAATTTTATGTATGATAGAAGTGATAAAATTGACAACTCTACTTACATATATTCTTTTGTTTTAGGTAAAACACAATTAGTAGATATAGACGTATTAAATACTTATAGAACCAATGGAGTAAGCCATTTATTTGCTTTAAGTGGACAACACGTATCGGTATTCAGTCTGATACTTTTATGGATATTAAAAAAACTAAAAATAAAAGAACTACCCAGATACATAATAATATTTATATTCTTATTATTGTTTTCCTTTATAACAGGATTTTCCCCATCTATTTTAAGAAGTACATTATTATTTTTCCTACTTGGAATAAACAAAGTATTTTACTTTAATATCAAAACAATAAATATATTGTATATAGTATTTATCATTTTAGTTTTAATAAACCCATTTGTTATATATAATTTAAGCTTTATTTTATCATTTACTGCTGCATTCTTTCTAATCATTGGTAGTGACTTAGTAAAAGGACAAAACTATTTTACATCACTTTTTAAAGTAAGCTTACTTGCTAGCTTGTCTACTATGATGGTTAGTATCTATTACTTTGGTTACACAAACCCATTAGCGCCATTATATAACATGTTCTTTGTACCATTTGTAAGTATGATAGTATTTCCACTTAGTTTACTAGTATTCATATTTCCATTTTTAAGTCTGGTTTTAAATTTTATGACAAACATAATGGAAAGTGTATCTATATTATTTTCAAAGTTAAACTTAATAATATATTTTCCTAAAGTAAGCTTAATAACTGTATTTATTTTTGAACTATTAATAGTATTATATATTAAATTCAAAAAGAAGACTCTACTATTTATACTCGCATTAATTTTGATTATAATAAAAGTAAAACCATATATAGTAACAGGCACAAGCATATATTATTTAGATGTTGGGCAAGGGGACTCTTCACTTATTGTAACTAAAAATTTAAAAGAAACAATTCTAATAGACACAGGTGGAAAAGTAACTTATGAAAAAGATAGTTGGCAAAAACAGAAGAAAATATATTCAATTGCAGAAAAATCATTAATACCATTTTTTAGAAGTATAGGCATAAATAAAATCAAATATTTAATTCTTACACATGGAGACTTTGACCATATGGGAGAAGGAGTTAATTTAATTAATAACTTTAAAGTTGAAAATGTAATATTAAATTGTGGTGAATTTAACACTCTAGAAATAAATTTATTAAAGCTCTTGAAAGAAAAGAATATTAAATATTATAGTTGTATAAACAACATAAAAACTAGTGATTTTACTTTGAATTTTCTAAATACAAAAAAGTATAATAATGAAAATGATAACTCAAGTGTAATTTACTTTGATTACAATAACTATAAGTTTTTGTTTATGGCTGATGCTAGTAAAAAAGTGGAAGAAAACATATTAAATAAATATTATTTAGACAAAGTAGATTTCCTAAAAGTAGGGCACCACGGCTCAAATACATCTACAAGTGAAAAATTTGTGTCCAAAATAAGCCCGAAATATTCTATAATAAGTGTAGGCAAAAATAATAGATATGGTCATCCAAAAATAGAAGTATTAAATTCTTTAAAAAGTAGCAACATATATAGGACTGATATAGATGGAAGTATAGAAATTAAATTAAATAAAAAGGGCTATGACATAACAACTTATAGCCCATAGAAAACATTGAAAGTTATTTTTTCGTAGTTGAGAAAATAAAGAGAGTATTTTACAAAGCGATAATGCAATGAAAAGTTGGTTAAAAACCATTTTCGTGAGCTCACGAAAATGGTCAGCGTTTAGAACTTACAAAAACGCAAGTGAATTCATTAATTTAGACAAAAAATATTAAAACATTATGACTTTTAGCAAATAGAAAGGAAGGAAATATGAAAGTAAACAATTATACAAAAAACAAATTTGATAACAAGAGTGACAATATCGAAAACCATTTTCGTGAGCTCACGAAAATGGTCAAGACTTCTACAAAAGTAACTGATTATACAGAAAGTATATTTGATAATATTAGGCATACAGACAAAAATGATACTGAGTATTGGAGTGCTAGAGAACTTATGCCGATACTGGGTTATAAAAGGTGGGAGAATTTTTATAAAGTAATAAAGCAAGCAATGATATCATGTGAAATATGTAAAAGAAATATGACTAAGAAAGGTAATCTCTCATTAAATCAAGCAGCAAAACAAGCAGGTGTTAAAAATTTTGACAAATTTCATAATGCCGGTTATAAGGGACTTTATAATGGTGAAACTGCGAATGATATTGCAAAACGCAAAGGCTTAAGATATAGAGAAGATATACTAGACAATATGGGGAGTGAAGAGCTTGGCGCTAATATTTTTAGAATAACACAAGCCGAAGCTAAATTAAAAAGAGAAAACATAAAACTAGAGTCTGAAGCTAATAAGGCACATTACGAAGTCGGCAAAGTTGTAAGAAATTCAATAAAAATAATGGGTGGTACCATGCCTGAAAATTTACCAACTCCAAGCAAAAGCCTGAAGGAATTAGAGAAAACTCAGAAAAACAAAGTTCAAAACTAGTTGTATTTCATATAATTATGTGGTAGAATATTAGTTGCTTTGAAAAATAATCACTTATAGGAATTTTACTTGCTAGTGCTTAATTGTGCAAGTATTTAGAACTATAAGGAAGTTAAACGAAAGGAAGAGTGATATTATGGCAGTTGTGTCAAAAAGTTATTTATTAGAAGCAGGTGTTCATTTTGGACATCAAACAAAAAGATGGAACCCTAAAATGAAAGAGTACATCTTTACATCAAGAGATGATATTTACATCATAGACTTAGAAAAAACAGTAGGTAAGTTAGAAGAAGCTTATCAAGCATTATATGAAGCTTGTAAAGATGGTGGAAAAGCTTTATTTGTAGGAACTAAAAAACAAGCAGAGGAAGCTAGTATTGAAGAAGCTACAAGATGTGGTGGATACTATGTAACTGAAAGATGGTTAGGTGGTACACTTACAAACTTCAAGACTATTAGAGAAAGAATTAATAGACTTGACGAAATAGAAAAAATGAAAAATGAAGGTAAATTTGAATTACTTCCAAAGAAAGAAGTAGCAAAATTACAAAAAGAATACGACAAATTAAACAAAATATTATGTGGTATTAGACAAATGGTAAAATTACCTCAAGCAGTAATCGTTACTGACCCAAGAATTGAATACAATGCAGTAAGAGAAGCTAAGAAGTTGGGAATTCCAACATTTGGTATCGTTGATACAAATAGTGACCCAGACTTAGTAGACTATGTAATTCCAGGAAACGACGATGCAGTAAGAGCTGTTAAAGTTGTACTTGGTGTACTTGCTAATGCTGTATGTGAAGGTAATAATTTACCACTTGATGACTATGTTACTGAAGAAGAATTTGTAAAACCTAATAAGAAAAAGGAAACACCTAAAGAAAGTGTTACTGTAATTGAAAAGGAAATTGAAGTAGCACCAACTGAAGCTGAAACTGTTAACTATGAAGATATGAAATTAAGTGAGTTAAAAACTATAGCTAAAGAACAAGGTATTAAAGGATATTCTTCAATGAAAAAAGAAGAATTACTACAAGCTTTAAAATAGGAGGAAATAATAATGGTAGATGCTAAAACTGTAGCTGAATTAAGAGCTAAAACAGGTGCTGGAATGATGGATTGTAAAAAAGCATTAGAAGCATGTGATGGTGACATCGAAGCATCATTCGACTGGTTAAGAGAAAAAGGAATCGCAAAATCTGCTAAAAAAGCTGATAGAATCGCTGCTGAAGGGTTATCTGCTTTCGCTATTAACGGAAATGTAGCTGCTATGGTTGAAGTTAACTCTGAAACTGACTTCGTAGCGAAAAATGCTGAATTCGTTGCATTAGTAAATAATGTATGTGAAGCAGTTGCTGTAAATAACCCTGCTGATTTAGAAGCTGCAAAAGCAATTGAAGTTGATGGAAAAACTATTGAAACTACAATTGCAGAAGCATCTGGAAAAATTGGTGAAAAATTATCTTTAAGAAGAATTAAAACTTTCACTAAAAATGATGATGAAGTATTTGGTGCTTATTCACATATGGGTGGAAAAATGGTATCAATCGTTAAATTAGCTGACGGTGATGAAGAAAAAGCAAGAGACATTGCTATGCATGTTGCTGCTATCAATCCAAAATATATCTCACAAGATGAAATTCCACAAGTTGAAAAAGATAGAGAAGATGCAGTTCAAACAGAAATCATGGCTAATGATCCTAAATTAGCTAACAAACCTGAAAAAGTATTAGAAGGAATCAAACGTGGAAAATTAAATAAAGTATTCTCTGAATGGTGTTTATTAGATCAAGAATTCATTAAAACACCAAAAGAATCAGTTGCTAAATACTTAGGGAAGGCTAAAGTGTTAGAAATGGCTCGTTTCCAAGTTGGTGAAGGTATCGAAAAGAAAGAAGAAAACTTTGCTGAAGAAGTAGCTGCACAAATGAAACAATAATTTTTAAGGACACTACAAGTGTGTCCTTTTTTTAAAAAAGGAGAACATTTTATGAAATATAAAAGAGTTTTATTAAAATTAAGTGGTGAAGCATTAGCCGGTGACGATCATTTTGGTATAAACGCTAATACTGTAGCCGATATTGCAAGACAAATCAAAGAAGCTAAAGATTTAGGTGTTGAAATTGCCATCGTTTGTGGTGGTGGTAATATTTGGCGTGGTGTTACTGGTGCACAAATGGGTATGGAACGTTCTTCTGCTGATTATATGGGAATGTTAGCAACAGTAATGAATGGTTTAGCTGTTCAAAATGCTTTAGAGCAACTAGGAGTTCAAACACGTTTACTTTCAGCAATTGAAATGAGACAAATTGCAGAACCATACATTAGAAGACGTGCTGTTAGACATTTAGAAAAAGGTAGAATCGTTATTTTTGGTGCTGGAACTGGAAGCCCATATTTTACAACTGATACAACAGCTGCATTAAGAGCCGCTGAAATCAATGCTGATGTTATTTTAATGGCTAAAAATGGGGTCGATGGTGTTTATTCTGCTGATCCTAAGTTAGATGAATCTGCAGTAAAATTTGATGAAATTTCATATAGTGATGTTTTAGCAAAAGATTTAAAAGTAATGGATCAAACAGCTATTACATTATGTAAAGATAACGATATTGATTTATGTGTATTTAATATGCAAGAAGATGGTAATATTGCCAAAGCTTGTGATGGACAAAAAATAGGAACAACTATCTCTGGAGGAAAATAATATGATAAATATGATCTTAGATGATGCAAGTGATAGAATGCAAAAAGCAATCGAAGCTTACCAAAGAGATTTAGCAACAGTTAGAACTGGAAGAGCTACTCCTGCAATGTTAGACCGTGTAATGGTCAACTATTACGGATCACCAACACCAATTAATCAAATGGCTGGTGTTTCTGTTGTAGAAGGTAGACAATTAGTAATTAAACCTTATGATAAATCTGCTTTAAAAGATATCGAACATGGAATTTATGAAGCTGATTTAGGTTTAACTCCTCAAAATGATGGAGAAATTATTCGTATTACTGTACCAGCATTAACAGAAGAAAGACGTAAAGAATATGCAAAAAATGTTTGGAAATTCGCTGAACATGCTAAAGTTGCTATAAGAAATATTCGTCGTGATGCTAATGATGAAATTAAAAAATGCGATGGTAGTGAAGATGAAATTAAAGACGGTCAAAATCGTGTTCAAAAATTAACTGATAAATTTGTCAAAGAAGTTGATGAAATTGGTAAAGTAAAAGAAAAAGATATTATGACTGTATAATTATTGAAGCGTCTTATTAGGCGCTTTTTTATTTTAAGGTTTTATGTTATAATCAATCATGACTTTAAGGAGGATTATTCTATGAATGATCAAATTGAAAACTATGAATTAGACATGAATAATATACCAGCACATATTGCTTTTATTATGGATGGCAATGGACGCTGGGCTAAAAAGAGAATGATGCCAAGAACTTATGGCCATAACGAAGGGACAAAGACAATTCGTAAGATTGC
>OLOB01000719.1_pt1 | contig 24675 bp, 15 predicted proteins | sample 1671911 | NCBI WGS metagenome assembly OLOB01 (sample SAMEA3136625, study PRJEB25190) | human gut metagenome | biome: human gut; feature: human-associated habitat; material: faeces | place: Austria | collected 2013
CCGCACGACTTGTTGTTTGACCCCAAGGAGGTACCCGATATGTTTTGTCCCGGTTGTGGCGCCAAGATCGACGACGGCGCTCGTTTCTGCCCTGTTTGCGGCCAACAGATCCAGACGGCGACCACTGCCTCTGTGAACGCGGCCGCCCCGGCTCAGCCCGCCCCCGCGGCTCAGCCTGCACCTGCCGCCCAGCCCCAGGCGGCCCCGCCTTTGCCGCGGCGCCCGCCATGCATGCGGCTGCCCCCGCCTCTGCCGTGCATCCGGCCCTGTCCATCGCCCGCATCATCCCTTGCGCTCTTGCGGTGGTCGCGATCGTTCTCTCCTTTATGCCGTGGTTTAGCATCTCGCCCACGGTGGTGCAGGCATCGAGCTACGCGAGCCAGGGCGCCAATTTCCTAAGCCAACTTGCCGGCCAGAACACCGACTATTCGTCGAGCCTGGGCTTTGACGAGAGCTACAACGTCTGGAGCCTGGGCAAGGCCGGCGAGGTCGCCGTTACCTACCAGAGCATGTACGACTCGGCGTCCGACCTCGCCAGCTCGCTGAGCAGCTCCTACTACGATGACTATTCCGACTCGGGCCACGGTCATGCTGTGAGCATCACTAATCCCAACTACGGCAAGGTTTCCTCCGGCGGCGTCTCCTTTATCTCGATGGCCGTTACCGCCTTTTGGGCCCTCGGCATGCTCGCCACGATCGCCGGCATCGTGCTCTACCTTACCCAGGGCCTCAAGGTCGTGCTTCCCGCTGGCTGTGGTCTCATGGTGCTCTCGGTGTTGGCCTTTGAGCTGCTGTACGCCAACATGATGAGTGCTATTGGCTCTGCGGCGACCACCCCCATCTTTACGGCGCTGTTTGCCATTGCCGCTGCCGTGCTCACCTTTGTGCTGCGCGAGCAGACTGTTCCGTCGGCTCACTAGAAAACCGGCGCTCAATACGACCGATTCGTGACCCATGGCGGCCGAGGACAACATCCCCGGCCGCTTTTCTTTTTCGTCTTTACCCTCGCTCAGCAGGCAAAACAAAAAAATTTGCGATGAGAGGCAATGTTGCGCAACAACTTTTTGATTTTTGCCCTCATGGTATTGGTAGCAAAGAAAGGCAGGTGCTTACCAAGATGGATCAGACGACCGATAAGAAGAACGTCGCGGCGGCCCCGATCGACGCCAAGGTCGACATGGTTGCCAAGCTCGCCAGTGTCGACGGGCTCAAGCTCGTCTCGAGCGCGGCGGGCGGCACGCAGGTCTTTGTCGGTTCCTGCACGGCTGACGGACTTCGTGGCACCTCGTGCTCGCTCAAGCTCATCCGCGGCGACATCGATCACCTGCGTCGCCAGGGCGACTTCTTCTGTCGTGTCTCGGACACGCAGGCCGATGCCGGCGGTACCCTCACGCCCTCCTCGCATGGCTTGGCGCGCGTGCTCTTCCACGAGCTCGTCGCCCTGCCCGGGGATGACGTCGTGTTGGCCGTGGTGACCGTCATGGTTCCGGGCGTGTCGTTTGCCGACGTGGTGCGCACCTGCGCCACGGGCGTGCGCACCCTCTCGTTTGCGCAGTCGCTTTTGCTCGTGTCCTCGTGCTTTAAGGCACTTGCCCAGGCACAGGCCGCCTTTGGTGGGACGTTTGTCCATCAGGACCTTAAGCCCTCCAACATCGTGTTCGAGAGCGACCCCTTTGATCTGGCGCCCGACCTTTTGGGGGATATTCCCCGGGCCGCCCTCATCGATCTGGACTTTTCGTTTTTGGCCGAGGGGGGGCGTATCGCGCCCGCCCGCATGGAACGCCGGGCTATCTGGCACCCGAGCTGCTGCTGGGGGAGGCCGATGGGGCACGCTACGCCCTGCCCGCGTCCGATGTGTTCTCGCTGGGCGTCCTTGCCCACGAGGCGCTCTGCGGCAGTCTGCCGTACCTGCCGGGTGCACCCGACGTCGGTGGCTCCGGCAGTGCGTGGCGGGATTTCCTCGGGGCCTGCCGAGACACGGGCGCCGAAGCCATTGCGGTGGACGAGGGCCTGCCGGCGGACGTGCGCGCCGCCATCGCGGCGTGCCTGGCCAGCGACCCCGATGCTCGTCCAAAGGCGGCTCAGATGGCCCGCGTGTTTGACGACCTAGCTCGCCGCCACGTGCAGCTTAAGGGCGACTTTATTGGCGATCGGCACGTGATGGATGTGGTGACGCCCGTCACGTTGCTGTAATGCCGCCCGCACCGGCGGCGATGTTGAGTTACTGGACTGTTCCCGAGGTGTTGCGCAACAGCGCGGGAATGCGGTGACCCCTAAAGTTTGGGGTGCCGGGGAGTTAGGAAAGGGGGCCTTATGGCGAGCTCCTCTCAGGTTTGCGATTGCGTTCACGAGCATGGCTGGGACAGTGCGTTCTACCGTTTTGCCGAGACCATCAGAAACCTGACGTGCGGCGGCTGCAACCACAAGCACATCTACGCGCTCGTGGGCACCCGTGGCAGGTATATCAACCACAGCAACCCGGTCGTTCGTAAGCGTACGGCCGCGGCGCTGTCCCGCCTGATGCATTCGAGCCGCTATGCAGCCGATATGCAGCAGGGCTATGCCGACGACAGCTCGGTGTTCTCCAGGGCCGCGACTTCGTTGATCGAGATGCTGCACGAGACGACCAAGCTGGACGATGCGGAGCTGTTTGACTACGCGCTCCACACCTCGTGGCCCGAGCTGCTGCGCGGACTGGAAAGCGAGCGTCGCGCCGGTCGCGAGGTCGATCCGCTGCGCATGGCCTGCGAGTCGCGCGAGGTGGTGCGCTGGGGCGAGCAACAGGCCGCTTGCGGTTGTGCCCCGCTTGCCGAGCTCTTCGCCGCCTGCTTTCGCACCATGGCCTTTGGCTGCCTGGACGATCGCTTCGCCCGCACGCTTTGTTCTCGTACGCCCGCGGAGTCCGATGACTCGCCGGCGGCGTGCGGCGAGCGCGTGTCCAAAGGCGCTTGCCTGGTGCGTACCACGGCCGGAGACGGACCGTGTATCTCGGGCGTGTGGTGCGTGGATGCCGACCGGCCCTTTTCGATCGGGCGCTTTAGCAGCTGCGACGCGATCGAGGCCGACCCGGTGGTCTCGCGTCTGCACTGTCGCGTGTTCATGCTCGACGGCACCTGGTTTTTGGAGGATGGCGGAAGCACTCACGGCACGCGCGTCCTGCGCGGTGAGGACGATGCCCTTTCCTGCGTTTTCGACAGCGGGGGAGAGAAGGGCCCCCGGGCCTTTCCGCTCGAATTCGGCGACCGCATTGTGCTCGCCGGCCGAATTACCTATTGGTTTTGCGCGCGCGACGCGCATGTTCTGACGATTGGTTAGCCAAATGGAAAAACGAGTTATTCAGCAGCGTGACGGTTCTATGGCACTCGGCTACGTGGTCGCCGACCAGCGTCAGCTCGACAAGCGTCTCTATGAAGCTGTAACCGGCGGCGCCGTGCCCTGCCTGCTGCCCGGCGCGCTTATGCGCTACCCCGATGGCGTGCTCGAGATGCGCTATCGCATTGCCGGCGAGACCTTGGAGCAGCGTCTGGCGCGCCCCTTTGACGGTGCCGAGACCTGTGAGCTGCTCGAGAGCATCTCCAGCGCGCTTGATGCCCTGGTTGCAGGCCAGATGCCGCTTATGAACCTGCGCTTTGCCGCCGATGAGGTGGTTATGGACGCCGCCGGCACCGGATGTCGCTTTGTGTTTTTGCCCATGACCGGCATCAAGCCCAACCTGGATGGTGTCCGCGTCTTCTTTGAGTCGGTCGCCGCCGCGGTCAAGCCCGCCGATGATATTGCCCAGAACGCGCTGGTGTCGCTGAGCTCTTTCTTTAAGAAGTCCGGCCCCTTCGACATCTTGGGTTTCTCGCGCCATCTGAAGCAGGTAAGCGTGAGCGCGATGCTCATGGATGCCGGCACTACCGTGCTCGACGATGGCGATGGCGATGACCACGGCACCACGGTGCTCGATAGCGGCGATGACCACGGCACGACGGTGCTCGATGATGGCGAGGACCTGGACGTGTCTGCCCCCGGCCCCGTGCTGGGTACGGTCGTTCTTTCCGATTTGGAAGACGAGCCGATCGCTGCTACCGAACCTGCACCTGCGCCCGCGCCTGAGTCGCAGCCTGCCCCGGAGCCCGCGCCTGCACCTGTGCCGGAGCCTGAGCCGGAACCGGAGCCCGAGCCGGAGCCGGAGCCCGAGCCCGAGCCCGAGCCCGAGCCTGAGCCTGAGCCGGAGCCTGAGCCCGAGCCCGAGCCGGCGCCTGAGGACGAGGATGACCTGGCCGACGCGCCCATCGCCCAGTCCCGCCCGGATCGCACTGGCGTGCTCAACCCGATCGACTTTAAGGTCGCCGAGGGTTACGAGTCCCTGTTCTCCCAGGATACGGTCGAGCGCCATGGCTCCCATGCGAGCGATGCCAAGGCGCCTGCGCACGCCGCCCACGCTCCCGAGCCCGAGCCCGCTCCTGAGCCCAAGCCCGAGCCCGCACCTGCGCCCGCACCTGAGTCCAAGCCCGCTCCCAGGCCCGAGCCGGCCCCCGCGCCCGCGGCTCCCGAGCGCCACCTGCGCTTCTACCTCACGCGCATTGCCACCGGCGAGCGCTTTGAGGTCCGCGGCCGTCGCTTTGTGGTTGGTAAGTCCAAGCACAGCTCGTTTATGGTCAAGGGCTCCACGACGGTTTCGCGCAGCCATGCGATCTTCGTTACCGACGGTGCTACCTGCACCATCGAGGACGACAACTCGCGCAACGGTACCTTCGTCAACAACGAGCGCATCGATCCGGGCTTCCCGGTCGCGCTCGTCGACGGCGACACCGTGCGCATGAGTGACGAGAACTTTGCATTCGAGGTCCAGCCCGCCTAAGGGCGTGCGACCCACGTTGAGATATTCGAGAAAGGAGCGCAGATGCTTTTCGAAGGGGCCGGTTACTCCAATGTCGGCCGAACGCGCGAATCCAACCAGGATAGCTACCTGATCAAGGTCGCCTCCACCCCCGTGGGCGATGTCGCCCTGGTCGCCGTCGCCGATGGTATGGGTGGCCTTGAGTGCGGCGAGCTCGCCTCTGCCGCGGTCATCAACATGCTGTCCGATTGGTTCGACAACAAGCTGCCCGTGGCCTTGGAGGCCATGGAGAGCTCCGTCGGCGGTTTCGAGAACTTCGTCGACGGTCAGTGGGGCGGCTTGGTTCAGGACATGAACATGGCGCTGATTCGCTACGGCATGGCCGAGCATATGAACCTGGGCACCACGCTTACCGCCATGCTCGCCATCGGCGGCCGCTATTCCATCGTGCACGTGGGCGACACGCGTGCCTACGAGCTCACCGAGTCGGCAACCAATCAGCTCACCGTCGACCAGACCTTTGTGCGCCGCGAGGTCGAGGCCGGTCGCATCACGCCCGAGGAAGCCCTCACGCACCCGCGCCGCAACGTGCTGCTGCAGTGCCTGGGTTCCACCAAGGAGGTCGTGCCCGATCTGATTCACGGCAACCTCGATCGCGATGCTATCTACCTGCTGTGCTCCGACGGCTTCCGCCATGTGCTCACCGACACCGAGCTTCGTCGTCGCCTGGGCCCTGACGCCCTGGACGCCAACGCCTGGGACGCCGAGCGTCGTCGCGGTGCCTATGCCACCTGCACCGCCGCCGAACTGGACCGCGAGGAGCGCGAGGGCTTTGAGCCCGGTTGCGTCACGCAGCGCATCGCCGAGACGGCCCAGCTCGTCATGGATCGCAAAGAGGCCGATAACGTTACCGCGCTGGTGCTGCGCGTCCAGCCTCAGGGAGGTCGATAGCCCATGCCGTCTACCAGAAGCAGGCGAGAGGTCGACGCGCGCCGTAAGCGCGTGGGCGACGTCATCAAGGGCCGCTACAAGATTCTGTCGGTGATCGGCAAGGGCGGCATGAGCCGTGTCTACCTGGCCGCCGACCTGCAGCTTACCAACAAGCAGTGGGCTGTCAAAGAGGTCGACCGCAACGCGACCGACCCCACCGGCCGCCCCATCGAGCAGTCGCTGGCAAGCGAGGCCGAGCTGCTGTCCAAGCTCGATCACCCCAATATCGTCGACATCGTCGATATCGAGAAGACCGAGGACTTCATCTACGTCATCATGGACCACGTCGAGGGTACGTCCCTGGCCGACGTGGTGCGCCGCGAGGGCCCGCAGTCCGAGGAGGACGTGCAAAAGTGGATGCTGCAGGTGTGCGACGCCCTGGGCTACCTGCACCGTCAGGACCCGCCCATCGTCTACCGCGACATGAAGCCCTCCAACATCATGCTGCACCCCGATGGCTACATTAAGCTGATCGACCTGGGTGTTGCGCGCGAGTACAAGGACGAGGCCCGCAAGGACACCATCGCCTTTGGTACCACGGGTTACGCCGCGCCCGAGCAGTACGGCAAGGCCCAGACCGACGCCCGTACCGATATCTACGGCATCGGCGCCACCATGTGGCACCTGCTGGTGGGCGAGGCGCCTCCGGTCGAGTTCCCGCTGCCCAACGTTCACACCAAGAATGAGAACGTGGGCGAGGGCTTTGCCGACGTCATCATCCCCAAGTGCTGCGAGCTCGAGCGTGCCCGCCGCTACCAGGACTGCGACGAGCTGGCTGCCGACCTGGAGATCTACAAGGAACTCACCCGCGAGTTCCGCGATAAGCAGGCCCGCAAGGTCAAGACCTTCTTTGGCTGTGTCATCGCGTGCGTGGTGTGCCTGGTCGTGGGCATTGGCAGCATGGCGCTGCGCGAGTCCACGATTACCGAGAAGTTCGACTACCAGATGAAGCTCGGCCGCGACCAGACCCAGTCGGCTCCCGAGAAGGCCGAGCAAGCCTACCTCGCCGCCATTGGCTATCGTCCGGGCGACGTCGAGGGCTACGAGGGCCTCATCGATGCTTACAAGGCCGACGGCACCTTCACCACCAAGGAGAAGGCGCAGCTCGACGACGTGTATCAGCAGAACCTGACCGAGCTCGAGAAGTCGAGCAGGTTCTCGGAGCTGTCTTACGAGATGGGACGTCTGTACTGGTACTTCTACTCCTATGGCGGCAGCAAGGACGACGAGGACGCCAACCGCACCACGCGCATCAAGGCGTCTGCCGAGTACTTTAAGAACGCTGCGGAGGATCCGTCATTCGAGAACCGCGACAAGGCCAAGATCTATAACGGCATTGCGCAGTTCACGACCAAGATCGCCATCGCGGTCAAGACCGACGACGACTCCGACTCTATGTACAAGGAGTACTGGGGCAACCTGGAGGACCTGGCCGACGAGATCGCCAGCGAGTCCAACGAGACGGTGCGCCTGGACAGCTACGCGCTGATCTCCAACGCCATGGAGACCTACATGGATAAGTTCAAGGCCGCCGGTATTAAGAAATCGCAGGCCGAGAAGCTCTACAAGAAGGTCGATTCGGGTCTTAAGTCCGTCTCGCCCAAGGATGACGATGCCGAGCAGCGTCGCGACGAGACCATCCAGCGCCTGGAGAACGAGGTCCAGCGCAAGATCACCACGGTGTATTCCAACGCCGTCGTCGCCGAGGATTAAGGAGGGGCGAACATGGAAAACGTTTACTTTTACGTAGCGATCGCCGCGTTTGTTCTCGCGGCCGTGCTCGCCGTCGCCGCGGTGGTTGTGTTTGTGAAGATGGATGTCATCAACGCCATCCGCTTCCTCCAGGGCAAGCGCGTGCCTACGTCTGGCGAGGGTACGCGCCGTCGTACGACGCGCGGCTCGCGCGGCGCCGGTGCTAAAAAGTCCGGCAATCCCGCCCGCTCCGTGCTGGGTGGCCCCGAGGGCGATGACCGCGTGACCGACATTGCGCATGAGGGCCCCGAGGGCGACGACAACCTGACCACGGTGGTCGCGCCCATCAGCGACGAGCCCGCATCGGCCCGTCATACCAAGGCGCACGCCGCCACGGCGGAGAAGCCCGTCCGCGATGAGAGCGACGACGAGGGCTTTGCCGGCAGCGAGACCCCGACCGAGGTGCTGACCGAGGACGATCTTGACACCGAGCGTCCGACCGGCGTGCTCGTGGAGGACGAGGAAGATTCCGAGCGCCCGACCGGCGTTTTGGTTGAGGACGAAGAAGATTCCGAGCGACCGACCGGCGTCCTTACCGAGGACGAAGAGGATTCTGAGCGTCCGACGGGTGTCCTGGTCGAGGACGACGAAGAGTCCGAGCGTTCTACGGGCCTGCTCGTGGAGGAGGACGAGGAGTCCGAGCGCGAGACGGGCCTGCTCGATGAGACCGACGAGGACTCCGAGCAGGAGACCGGTCTGCTCGACGAGGGCGCCGAGGCGTCCGAATCCGAGACTGACGTACTCAGCAGCGGCGATGTTTATGAAAACATCGGTGCCGATGGTGTTGCTCAACACGAGGATGACGGATTCCGCTTCATACTCAAACAGAATGTGATCGTAGTTCATACCGACGAGTCTCTCGATCGGGTCTGCAACTAGGGAAGGAAAATCGAACGATGTCTGTGTTTGATAAACTCAAGGCGTATTCACGTAAGCCTGCTGCCGTGATCCTCGCCACCGTGATGGCCACCTCGACCATCCCCACCACCCCGATCGCCCAGGCCGTGACCGCCGCGTATGCGGAGAGCACGACGGCCGAGCCGGCGAAGGGTGCCGAGACGTCGAATAAGGGTGAGGTGTACGGTAGGTTCGATAAGGTGAACACCGTATCGCTTGGTTTTGACGCTCATCCCGCCAAGGGAACTGACGGAACGGCTTCTTGCTCCATCTCCAAAAAGGATCTTACCGAGTGGCTCGTTGGCAAGCTTAAGACCGAAGTGCTGCACGATAAGACGGGCAGCTACGATGCTATCCTCAACGATGCAAAAGCAAAAGCAGAGGCAGCACATCCTGGCGCTTCGATCACCGATATCATGATTACGGACATTTCTGATGCGGTTGCGGGAAATCCGACTTCTGACAACACGGGTGTTGCCGTTGAGATGAAGGACGGAAATCTCACCATCACCTCTAAAACCGCATGCAGTGCAAAGGTTAACGTCCCTGTTGCTTCGGTGAAGTATAAGTTTACCTACTTCTATACCGATCAACCTTCCGAGGGCTCTAAAGAGGATAGCGGTACCGGCGAGTCGACTGGGGCTGAAGATGCCGGCTCGACGACCAAAGAGGAGAACAAGAAGGCTCAGCAGAAGGTGCCCACTCCTGTTCCCAACCAAGAGGGGGAGTATGCTCCCGTTGACGCAAAGAGCTACATTCTTGATGTAAATTCATCTGATATCTGGGCGAATGTTGTAGACAACCTGTCTGACAAGGCCATTGAGGGGCTTGTCTACAAGGGCGAGGATAAGTCTGTTTCCTTTGCTACCGGCGCTGTGACTTCTGGCCTGGTACCCGAGCCTTTGAAAGATTATCAGGATTCGGATAAGTGCTTTACCGCCAAGGTCGATGCAGATACCTATACGGTAACCGTTAGCCCCGTCAAGGCCTCGAAGCATACCGACCCCGTGAGTTTTGATGTTAATTGGCTCTATCCTGACAACACTGTCGCTAAGACCACGAAGGTTACCGTGCAACCCGTCGCCAAAGCGCCGGTCGATCTTGAGCTGAAGGGTAGCTTTGACGCGCGCATCCAAGAGAAACAGCAGGAGGCTGTCAAAAACAGCGCCAACGAAGCTGTGAAAAAACAAATCAAAGAGAAGTACGGCGATGATATCAATGTTGATTACTTTAGCGGTGTCACCTTTAAAGATTTGACGGTTGCGGGTGGTAGCACTGAGGTCACCTTCCAGGATGCGGAAGGCGTCAAGGATGATGCTTACTCGAATTACCAGATTAAGGTTCCCGGAGCGGTGACAATCTCCCCTGTCGCAGATAAGAAATGGGCTGAGACAGGCATTATTGCGTATGCCGATAACGGTGGCAATAATAAAGAGATGACTTCCAAGCAGTACGAGGGGAATGCGACTTACTGGTTAAATGGTACCGGCAAGGATGGAAAGATTGCTCCGGTTACATTCGGCTGGGAAGATCACATGCTTACGACGGCTGATGATCCTACTGCAATTACCTCCGAAGAGCTAAGTAAAAACAAGAACAAAAAGGTCGATCCGGGCAACACGGCTATCGATGGCGATCACGGCGGTATCCATCTTTACTCAATTGATGCGGATGGCGTGATTACCCAGACGAGCAACCTTGCTTATCGTCGAGACACTGTTGCTCCCGTGCTGAAGACCTCCGCCTTGATTTCTGACTTCAATACTCGCAACCCGAAAACCCATGACAATCTGACAAACGATTCCAAGTTTGTTACTAAAAAACTGGGGCTTACGGTTGACGTGTTCGATCCGAATGGAGATAACGGTTCAGGCCTTTCGGGCACTCCGGAAATCTCATATGTGTACGGCAAAAATGCCAAATCAAGTGGAAGCGAGAACTCGGGCTCTGGTAATCCTGTCGGTAAGCCGAATGGCAACCTCTTTACCTACGATCTTTCGAGCAACGCTTCCGATCAAAAGGTGTATGCCAAGAACATTAAGGTGAAGACATCCGATGTTGCTGGCAACAAAATGGAGAAGGCTGTTACTCAGGCCGATTCTGATGCCAAGATTGCTGATATCGAATTAATCCAGAACGCTTCGGCGCCAACGATTACTTCTGGTTTTGATAATAACAACGTCCAGCGCGAGGCCAATGGCCGAGGCTATTACAACGCTAACCGTACTTTTACTATTACTGTGACGGATCCCTTCGGTGACTACGTGCAGAAATACGATCGCGATCAGGTTATTACCACGATTACCGACGGCAACGACACCTTTAATGTCACCGCAGGTGATCTCAGGGATGCGGGTAACGACACTTGGACGTTCTCCTACACCTTCGGTGCTAAGGGCGATGCGGACTGCAAGGTTTCTGCGGTCAGCTACGCAAATCTTGCTGGCACCCCGGCAGCCTCTACGTTCTCTGGCGATACCTTCACCATCGATAAGACTGCTCCTAAGCTGAACGTGTCCTGGAACACTGAGGCTGCTCAGAACGGTAAGTATTACAACGCTGCTCGTACGGCTACCATTACGGTTGAGGAGCACAACTTCGATCCGAACCTGTTCAAGATCGAGGCTCCGGTCTCTGCCGGCAACGGTGACGAGGCTACTCCTGCCCAGATCGGTGGCTGGTCCAGCAACGGCGATACCCACACCGCTACGGTGACCTTCCCGGGTCAGGGCGTCTACACTCTCTCCGTCTCCGGTGAGGACCTGGCTTCCAACAAGTCCGAGTCCTACACCTCGCCTGAGTTCGTGATCGACACCATCAAGCCCAAGATCGACATCCAGAATGTCGTCAACCGCACGGCCTACGCCGGTGAGGTCGCTCCGACCGCTGCCGTTCACGACACCAACCTTGCCGATGGCACCTCCATCGAGGTTTCCAAGATCAGCTACCCGCTGTCTAAGGACGATCCGAACCCCTATGCGGGCGCCGCGATCAACACCTCGGCTACCGACAAGTCCGTGAGCTACCTCAACCCGGCCAAGACCAAGGGCAACGACGGTGTCTACACCCTGACCGTTCAGGCTATCGACCTGGCCGGCAACACCGAGTCCGAGGCTGTCACCTGGTCGGTCAACCGCTTTGGTTCGACCTACGTCATCTCCGATAACACCGGCAAGATGCTCGACCAGTACCTCAAGAGCTCCAAGACCACCGATGTTAAGGTGACCGAGATCAACCCGTCCGGCCTTGATGACAACAAGACCTCCGTCGAGCTGACCCGCGACACCAAGAACACGACGCTCAAGAGCGGTGACAACTACACCACCGATTCCGACACGTCGAGCGGTTGGAGCGAGTACAACTACACCGTCAGCAAGTCCAACTACGACAAGGACGGCGCGTACCGTGTGCTGTTCCACAGCGAGGACGCCGCTGGCAACTCCTCCGAGAACACCATGGAGGGCAAGAACGCCAAGAAGTCCGGCGCTGCGGCCGAGATCAACTTCGCCGTTGACGACACCGCGCCCATCGCTTCCTTCGTCGACCTTGCCTCCAACGGTAAGTACGAGGAGTCCTCGCACAAGGCCAAGGTGAGCTTCGAGGACAACCTGAAGCTTTCGAAGGCTCAGATCAAGGTGAACGGCAAGACCGTGGCTACCTTCACGGCCGACCAGCTCGAGAAGAGCCCGATCCGCGAGTTCACGCTCGACGGTAGCTCCTCCAAGCAGGATGTCACCGTTGTCGCTTGGGATGCCGCGGGCAACAAGTCCAAGGAGCTTAAGGCTACGGGCGTGCTCGTCACCAACGACTCCTTCGTTCTGTGGATGAACAACCTGCCGCTTATGGTTGGCACCATCGTCGCGATCGTTGTCGTCGCTGGCGGTATCTACATGGTCGTCGCCAAGAAGCGCAAGGAGAACGAGGAGAAGTAAGCTCTTCGCAAGACGCTTGTGCATCTGTGAGCTTTACGGCGCCTTGCCCCACTGCTGGGCGGGGCGCCATTTTTGTTAGGAAAGGATTGATCGATGAGTTCCAAACAGGCACTGTGCCCGTTTTGCGGACAGCCGGTCGATGAGGGAATGCGTTGCTGTCCGTTTTGCGGTGCGCCGCTGAGTGCGGGCGAGGATGCTGTGGTGGATGTTGGGTCGCACGCTGCCGGCGCTGGCGGGGCTGCCGATGTTGCCATGCCTACTGCTGAGCCGGCCGCCGAGCCGGCCGCGAAGAAGCCTGGCCGTCGGTTTGCGAAGACTGCCGCGCCGGCCGCAAGCCCTGCCGCACAGGCTCCGACGGGGGAGGACGCGCTGTTCTCGCTCGATAACCTGGATGGCGATGCAGGGGTCAACCCCAATGCCTCTGCTGGTAAGGACGCTGCGGCCCCGCGCATGACGCCCCATCTGGATAACGCGCGCGCCGCGGTCCGCAAGCCGCTGGCGAAAAAGATCGCGATTGCCGTGGCTGCCGTGCTGGTTGTTGTGGTGGTCGTGGGCGTTGGGGTGGCTTGGAAGGGCGATCAGGATCTTAAGCGCGAGGCGCAGCAGGTCTCGGCCCAAAAGAAGAAGTCCGAAAGCAAGCTCGACCTTATGGGCGGCGACCGCAAGATTAAGGCGCAAGCCAAGGCGGGCCTGGGCGGCGACGCGATGGTGTGCGACGGCTCGTATCTGTATTGGGCGGATGGCTCGCATATCCTGGCGCGCAAGGCTTCGGGCACCAAAGCCGTGGATGCGACCGTGCTCACCAAGACCACCGCGAAGCACCTGAACGTTTGCGACGGCGACCTGTATTATGCGGACGGTGCCAGCGTCATGAAGATTGAGGACGTTGCCGAGTGCGCCAAGCAGGCGGGCGGCAAGGACAAGTCCAAGGTCAAGGTCAAGACGGTCGCGACACTCGAGGGCGATGTTGAGGGGCTTGTCGTGCGCGATGGCACCGCCGTTGCCATGACGCTCAAGGACGGCAAGGCCTGTGTGTGGCGTCTCGACAAGGACGCGGCGCATCTGGTGGCCGCCCAGCCGGCATCGAGCGCCTGGCTGTTTGCCGATGACACCCATTGCGATGTGGTCGTTGCCACCGATACGGGTTGGACCGTGTGCGAGGCGACGCTTGCCGACGTTTCGTCTGCTGCGGAGATTACGCTTGAGCAGGAGAATGCCGAGGCTGAGGCGGAGCATCCGCAAGAGACGCACGGTCCCTTTGGTTCGTACGTTGCCGGCTCCGAGCAGCTCAAGAATGCCTTCTTTGGCGAGGGCACGCTCTATGCCGTGCTGACGGGCACCGATGGGCACGCCACGCTTTCGCGCTGCACCCAGGGCGGCACGTTTAGCTCGTTTGACGCTTATGCCGATGCGGGCCGCCTGTGGGCCAATAGCCACGGTTGCGCACTCGTGCTCTCGGGAGGCGAGCTCGGTTGGATCGATGCGAGCTCGGGCCTTTCGAGTGACTACGACAAGGTTGCCGACAAGGCCGGACTCGACCTCGATCCTTCAACCTCGGCGTTGTGGCTCAACGGAACGACGCTCTTTGTGGCAGATAATAGTGGCAAGTCTTCTACGCTTTGGGCGCTCGACACCTCGGCCGAGAACCCCAAGCTCGTCAAGATCGCACAATAAGGCGCCCGGCGCCGGAAAGGACCCATCATGTTTTGTGGTCACTGCGGATACAACAACCCCAATACCAGCAAGTTTTGCTTAAAGTGCGGCTCTGAGCTTGCCAAGTACATGCCCGGTGGCGCCTCTGCCGCCGCCGCGGCCACGCTTCGTACTCCTGCTCAGCAGCAGCGCCCCGTGCAGGTGCCTGGTGCGCAGACGGGCATGGGCGCTCAGCGCCCCGCTGCGGCTCCGATGCCGCAGACGGCTCGTCCTGGCGTGGCACCCATGGCGCAGCCCCAGATGCCGCAGGCTGGTCGTCCTGCTGCCGGTATGGCTCCTCAGCAGCCGGTGCAGCGTCCCGCCCGTACTTCGCACAACCGTCCGTCCAACATCCCGGACGCCGGTCCTGCCGTGCGTCCCGGCTCGCATCCTGCTGCTGCCCCTACGGCCGCTCCTGCCGGGGCCAACGGTAACGTGGTGATCCCTCGTGGCCCCGCGGCTGGCGCTAACCAGCCGGCTGCCGGCTATAACCAGCCCAATGCGGTCTACAACCGTCCCAGCACGGGCGTGACGGTGCTCGACGATCTCATGGCGTCCTCGGATCATCCGTCGTCCTCGGAGCTGCCCCGCATCGCCTCCGATGTGCCGCGTTCTGCCTATGGCCCGCGTATGGCACTGATCCGCGAGCGCGGAACCCGCTATGACATTACCGAGTTTCCCGCCACGGTGGGCAAGGGTTCGGCGGCAAATGTCCGCATCGAGGGCAACACGGCTATTTCGCGCGTGCACTTGCTGGTGCGCTACACGGGCCAATGCTTTGCCGTGGAGGACAAGAACTCTACCAACGGCACGTGCATCAACGGCAACCGTTTGGAGCCCGGCGAGCTCGTCAAGCTCAAGAACGGCGATAAGCTCAAGATGGGCAATGAGGTCTTTACGGTCGAGATTCGTTAACAGATAACGGTCTGTACCAGTCAAAACGTTGTAGACGAGCGACGGCAGGTAAAAAACTTGCCGTCGCTTTCCATGTTGCGCAACAACTTTCGAATTTTTGGACGGATGATTCTAACTGTCAAAGGTGAACGAGCGGACGCGGTATCGAGCCCGGCCGCTCCCTTAAGAAAGGGGAATGATATGTTCTGTCCTCATTGTGGAGCCCAGCAGCCCGATGGTGCCGTCTTCTGCGGTAACTGCGGTCAGTCTATGGTTGGTGCTTCTTCTGCGCCGCAGCCGGCTCCTGCCCGTCAGGCTCCTGCTCAACAGCAGCCCGTTGCCGCGCCCGCACCTGCATCCGCCGCGCATCATGGGTTTGGCAGCTCCGGTTCCAACTTCCAGGGTACACTGTCGGCGGCGACGGGCTTTGGCAAGCGCTCCCTCGCCATGCTTGGCGGCGCCGTGGCATCGTTCGTCTGCATGTTCCAGCCGTGGGTCTCGCTGCCGTTTGCCGACAAGGGCCTCGACTATGCTCTGCAGCAGTCTGCGAGCGGCTCGAGCACCGCTATGATCGAGCAGCAGCTGGGCGGCGCCTTCAAGGCATTCATCAACACCTCGTTCGATATGCCGCACGTCTTTAGCCTTTCCGGTAGCCTGCGTGGTATCGCATCGGCGGCCAATACCTATATTACGCAGATGTCGAGCTATGCCGATCTTCCGGCACTGCAGCAGGCCCAGAGCGCCGTGGGCTCCATTAATCTGGCGGCCAATGTCCTCACCATCTTCTTTGTGCTGTGGATTGCCTGCCTGGCTGCACTGATTGCCGGTGTCGTCCTCAAGTTTGTCAAGAAGAACGACGTCGTTCTGATTGCCGCTTTTGGCGCCACTGCCGCCATTTCGCTGGTCTGCGTGATCGCGTCCTTTGTCGTTAATGGTCAGATCGAGAGCAACCTGGTTTCGGCTTTTACCTCGATGGGTAGCAGCAGCACGGCCGGAATCATCGCGTCCATCAAGCCGTTTATCCAGCCTGCATTCGGCGCCATCCTCACGCTCATCTTTTCGGCTGCCGGCCTGGTGTGCTCCTTTGTCCTCAAGGAGGACTAATTTCGTCGATACGCCTGCTGGCGGGCTAGACTCGGCCCCGTTTACAGGAGACTATCGTAGGCCCCGCGGATCTTCCGCGGGGCCTTTTGCTATGAGGTGGCAATTGTTGCGCAACGTTGTGGGCGGAGCGCGGGTTACACTCTGGGTAACGGAATTGTTGTAAGGGAGAACCTTATGTTTTGCACTAAATGCGGTTCGTACGTGCCCGACGGCCAGCACTTCTGCACCAGCTGCGGTGCCCCTATGGAGGAGTTTGGGCCTACTGGTGACGTCCCTGCGCAGCCGACGTACCAGCAGCCCGGTCAGACGCAGCAGGGCTCTGGGCAGACGGCTTCTGTAACGGGCGCCAGCGACTTGCCGCCCTATATGCCGCCGGTCGACGTGCCGGGTGTCTACGATATGGGTGCAGGCGGTCCTGGTCCGAAGCGGCCCAAGAAGAACGGCAAGAAGGCTGCGCTGATTACGGTTGGCGTGCTGGTGGCTATCCTTGCGGGCGGTGGCGCCGGCTACTACCTTGGCGTGTATCGCCCACAGCAGGCCGAGACTGAGCGTATCGAAAAGAAGAAGGAAGAAGAGGCCGTCAAGCACTCCAAGCACCCAGTGCGCATCACGGCGACCGGCATGCGGTGGGATACCGATACCGGCGCCACCAAGCTGCCGGTGCACGTGACGGGAACCGATGTTGACGGCAAGGACGTGGATACGGTCTTTTATGTCGACAGCGAGGGCAACGGCATCAAGCTTATGCAGGGCAACTACAGCCTTGCAGTGGCCGCGTCGCCCTTGGGCGCCGATGGCGAGATTTGGGACGTACCCAACGTTTCGGTGAGCATTAAGCTGGGCGACGCGCTCAAGAAGGGCGAGAAGCTCGATCTGCGCGAGAATGCCAAGTTTGAGCTCGGCGATCCGATCAATGCCGTGGACGTTGAGGCTGGCGAGATCACCATGGCGCAGAATTACGCGCGCCAGGGTGGCTGCGACGACAAGGACGAGGCCGATCGTCTAGCGGGCTTGGCTTCTTCGGCACGTAACGGTGCGGTCGCGAGCTATAACGCGGCCGTCTCGGAGGCGAGCCGCAAGAGCCGCACCTACGACGGCGACGTGTTTACGTTCGAAGTTCCCGAGGACTGGGGGAGCGACTGGGACGTCAAGACCTCACAGGGCACGTACAGTGGCGTCAAGAACGGTTTGTGGGTCGATTACACGATTGTCCACGATGGCTACACGGTGGGAACGCTGATGATCTCCAACCACTTCAGCTCGGGGTTTAACACGATCGGGAAGACGAACAACGTGGGTAAATCGACCAATCTGTGGCTCGGATCGTACGATTCGCTTTCGGGCGACTCCGATTGGGAGTACATCGTCGATTCGGTCTACATTAAATAGTTTCGCTTACAAGAAAGTGCCCCGTTTCCCTGGTGGAAACGGGGCACTTCTTTGTGCAATGAGACTGTGGCGTTCGGCGCTACTCGTCGACGTCGGTGAACTCGGTGGGCGGGACGGAGTCCGTGGAGTCGTCGTAGTCGCTGGAATCGTCGTAGCTGTCGTCGTAGTCGGAGTCGTAGTCATCATCGGAGTCATCGTAGCTGTACGATTTGCTGGAGCTGCTCGACTTGCTCGATTTGCTCGACTTTTTGCTGGAGCTCGACTTGCTGCTCGAGGAATCGCTCGACCTTTTGCCGCTCGGATCAGCGTCGCCCGGCTCGGTGCTGGTGATACCGGTGGTGAGGACGATCATCGTTTTCTCGACGGTATCGACGGTGTTGTTGAGGTTGAGCCTGGAGGTGTCGATCTTGCCCTCGGCGTAGCTCTCGTCATGCTCCTCGAGGTTTTCGGTGTAGCCTGAGATGAGGTAGGCGCTGTCATTGTTAAAGTCGCTGGCGGTGACATCGCGATCAGTCGCCTTGAAGCTCTTACCGTCGTAGGTAAAGAACTTTTCCTCGGTCTTGGACTTCTTCTTACCCGTGAGCAGGTAGGCCTTGCCGTCGCTGATGAACTGGCTCAGGTAGACGGTTCCGCTGTCGTCGCCGATCTCCTTCTCGAACATGACGAAAATGTAGCCGCCGTTTGTTGCCTGCGGCGAGCCGCTGTAGAGGTTGACGAGCTCGGTTCCGTTGTAGCCCCATACGTCCAGAATGTAATCGCCGGTCGTGAGGTGGGTTTTCTTGCCAAACTCATCGGCCTTGGTCTTGGAGTGGACGGTCACGAGTTCCTGGAGGCCGTCACCGTTAAAGTCGACAAGCTGGGCAAACTCAACGCCGCCAATCTGGTAGACGTTGCTCTTGAGCGAAGCGATCTCGGGCTCGCCGTAGATGTCGATAAGCTCCTCGAGCTTGCTCTTGTAGGCGGTGTAGGCCGCGTGGAACGTCGCGTCGTCGATCGTGGTGGGCGCGGAGGTGTCGACGGTGTCCTTGGACGTGTCGGTCTTCTTGTCCGTCTTCTTGTCGGACTTGCTGGGCTTGGAGCTGCTCGTGCTGTCGCTCGACGTGCTCGAATCGTCCTCGGTCGTGGCGTCGTCGCTGCTGGTGTCGTCCTTGGAGGTCGTGTCCGAGGAACTGCCGTTGTCCGTGCTGGTAGAGGCGTCGTCGTCCTTCTTGGGGGTGTTGACGGTCACGCTCTCGGCAGGCTTCTCGGCGCTGGTGTCGTCCTTCTTAACCACGGTGGTGTTGAAGTTTTGGACCGTATTGCCCTTGGTGTCCTCGATCTTGCAGCTGTAGTCGCCGGGCTTGACCTTGCCAAAGTCGCCGATCGTAAAGCCGTCGTCGCCCTTGACCTTGATCTTGTAGCTCTTGCCGCCGTTCTTGGGCGTAAGGGTCGCGGTGTAGCTGTGGATCACGCGGTCCTTCTTTTTGGGCAGGACCTTGGTGTCGACGGTGCACACGACGGCGTCCTGACTGCCGGAGGTGATCTCGACGGCGTTGGCGTTGGGCGTGAGCAGCAGGATGGCTGCCACGGCGGCGCCGGCAGCGACCAGACCAAGGCCCGCGAAGACCGGCCAGCGGCGCTTCTTTTGCTGCGGCTGCTGCGGCATGGGCATCTGCGGTTGGGGCTGTGGCTGCGGAATAGGCGCCGCCTGCATGGTGGTGTCGGTCAACTGCTGCTGCGGCAGGTCGACGACGGTGGCACCAGCCGTGGGGTGTGCCACGCCGAGCGACTCCATGGCCTCGGCGGTCGCCTGGGCATCCTCGTCGAACTCGGCGATGGTGGTGGGGTCGTCGTTGACGTTGACGAGCGTGGTGGGGTCGTCGGCGACGGCCACGGGCTCGGCTGCATCGTCGCCGGGGAAGGCGACGGCGACGGCTGCGTTGTCGTCGGTCTCGAAGATCTCGTTGGCTTCGGCGGCGTCAACGGGCGCGGCGTCGTCGATGACGACGGGCTCGGCGGCCGGCTCGGGGTCGACTGCGGACTCGGCATTGGCAGTTTGCTCGGCCGCGGGCTCAGTTGCGGGCTCAACGGCATCGAGCGTGACGACCGTCTCACCGGGGTCGGTCTGATCAGCTTGTGGCTCGGCGGTGTCTGTCGGGGCGTCCGACTCCGGGTCTGCGGCGTCGAGCGTGACGACGGTCTCGCCCGGGTCGACGGGCGCCGGGGTAGATGCTTCGGCTTCGGTATTGGCCGCGGGCTCGACGGCGTCGAGGGTCACCACGGTCTCGCCGGGATCTGCATCGACAGCGTCCAGCGTGACGACGGTCTCGCCGGGGTCGGTGACGATCTCGGGTGCAGGTGCGGGCTCGGACGTCGGCTCAACGGCATCGAGCGTAACGACGGTCTCGCCCGGATCAACGGCGGGCGACTCGGCGGGTGCAGGTTTAGCAGCCCGTGTCTCGGTGGGGGCCGGAGCCTGGGTTGCTGTCTTGGGCGCTACGGACGCTCCGCAATTGGTGCAAAAGCGCGCGTCGTCAGGCAGCTTCGTTCCGCATTGCGTGCAAAACATAAGGTGAGCTCCCTTCTTTTGATGGTTCTTGCGTTCGAATCTATGGTACCTGCGGTATAGGACAAAGTTGTTGCGCAACACTGCGAAAAACCTTGCGACGGCGCCAATAGTGATGTTCGTGTGTACGGATTCCGTCTCGATCTGTAACACCTGGGCGGGATTTCAGCCTCTACCTGTTACAGATCAAGATAGTTGTCCGATAACCGATTCAAACATCTCAATCTGTAACAGTAGGGACCCGTTTTGCTCAGCAGATGTTACAGATTGAGATCTTGTTCGGCGGGGGATTCTTCGGTCTCGATCTGTAACATCTAGGCCGGGAATCGACCTCTACTTGTTACAGATTTAGATGTTTTGGATGGGACCGACAGTATGTCTCAATCTGTAACATCTGGACGAAGATTCAGCCTGCAGATGTTACAGATCGAGATGTTGTTTAAGGGACTGACTGAATGTCTTGATCTGTAACATCTACAGCTCAATTTGCTCGATAACTGTTACAGATTGAGATGTTGTGTCCTGGGATAGCGGTTTGTCTCGATCTGTAACAGCAAGGACCGATTTTGCCGAGTAACTGTTACAGATTGAGACATTGTCTGACGGGAGATTCTTCAGTCTCAATCTGTAACATCTGGGACCCGATTTGCCCCGTAACTGTTACAGATTTAGATATTTCCGAACGGCTCAGATTGTTTATCTCGATCTGTAACAGTAGCGACCGGTTTCGCCCCGTAGATGTTACAGATTGAGATGTTGCTCGGCGGGGGAGTCTCTGCTCGGCCCCGTCCGCCCCGTCATCTGTGGTTTACGTGGGGGCATGCGAAGCGCGGGTATACTAACCGGCGGCGAATCTGCTCCATCGCTTAGAGCTGCTGCGTCTGGACGGCGCGTGATAGGGCTGCCAAAGCGATCGCCAGCGTGCTGAGCAACGTCCTCTCTGTGCGCACCTGTTTTTGTATGTATCAGCGCACTACCAAGCACGCTCGCGCGGCCGCATGCCGTGCCCATAACGCGTGCAGATAAGGAACAACAACATATGCGTAATTCTGTATCCGACGTCACGGACGCCGAGATTCTGGACGAGGCCCGCGAGGCCATGACCCAGGCTGCCTTCGATGCTGCCGACGAGGCCAGCGCCGCCGAGACCGTCGAGTCCGCGACCGAGAACCTGCCCGCCTTTGACGAGCTGGGCCTTTCCGACGAGATGCTTCGTGCCATCGAGAACCTGGGCTACACGGCGCCCACGCCTGTCCAGGCTGGCTCGATCCCCGTGGTGCTCGAGGGCCGCGACCTGCTTGCCGCCGCTCAGACCGGCACCGGCAAGACGGCCGCCTTCTTGCTGCCGACCATGAACAATCTGGAGCACATCGCTCCTCCCAAACCCGTGCACGAGCGTGGCGGCCGCAACCGCCGTCGCGGCGCCAAGAAGCCCGAGGGCAACGGCCGCGGCCCCGCGATGCTCGTTATCACCCCCACGCGCGAGCTTGCCCAGCAGATCGATGAGGTCGCCGGTAAGATTGCCGACGTCACCGGCCATGTCGCCGTGACCGTCGTGGGCGGCGTGAGCTACAAGCCGCAAACCGCGGCGCTCAAGTACGGCTGCGACATTCTGGTCGCCACGCCGGGCCGTCTGGTCGATCTGATCGAGCAGGGCGCTTGCCACCTGGACGAGGTCAAGGTGCTGGTGCTCGACGAGGCCGACCGCATGCTCGACATGGGCTTTTTGCCCGCCGTCCGCCGCATTGTGCGCGAGACGCCGGCCGAGCGCCAGACGCTGCTGTTCTCGGCCACGCTCGACGAGGAGGCCGTGGGCGAGATCACCGACCTGGTGAGCGACCCGGCCCGCGTGGAGATCGCGCCCGCCACGTCGACCGCCGACACCGTCGACCAGTTTGTGTTCCCGGTGTCCATCGAGGCCAAGAACAACCTGCTGCCCGAGTTCCTCAAAAAGGAGGGCCCGGAGCGCACTATCGTCTTTATGCGCACCAAGCACCGCGCCGACAGCTGCTGCCGTCGTCTGGAGCGCAAGGGCATCAAAGCCGCCGCGATTCACGGCAACCGCAGCCAGGCCCAGCGCGAGCGCGCGCTTTCGGCCTTCCGTGACGGCACCGTCGACGTGCTGGTGGCAACCGATGTCCTCGCCCGTGGCATCGACATTAGCGACGTGCGCTACGTCGTGAACTTTGACGTGCCGGCCGAGCCGACCGACTACATCCACCGCATCGGCCGCACGGGCCGCGCCGGGCACTCTGGTACGGCCGTCACCTTCGTCGACTGGGACGATACGCCGCGCTGGTCGCTGATCTCCAAGGCCCTGGGTCTGGGTGTGCCGGATCCGCTCGAGACCTACCACACCTCCCCTCACCTGTTCACCGACCTGGACATCCCGGAGGGCACGACCGGTCGTCTGCCGCGCGCCAAGCGCACGCGCGCGGGCCTGGACGCCGAGGTCCTCGAGGATCTGGGCGGCTCCTCTCCCCGCTCCGAGGGACGAGGCCGGGGCGGCCGTTCCGGGTCGCGTTCGGGTTCGCGTGGTGGCTCGCGTGGTGGCCGCGGTCGTTCGTCGCGTGGTGGTTCGGCTTCTTCCTCCGACGCGTCGCGTTCGCGCGGGTCGCGTCGCGGCTCCCAGGACGGTGATCGCACGCTGAACGCCGGCAAGGGCGGTCGTTCCGACCGCGGCACGCGTGGCCGTGGCCGCGGCGAGCACTCGCAGCGTTCGGGTTCGGCTGATGGTGGCGCCGCGGGTTCTGCTGGTGCTGCCGGTTCTGCTTCGGAGCGCGCGCCCCGCGCCCGCAAGCGCATCCGCCGCCGCAAGGGCGGCGAGTGAGGCGATAGAGCCGCTGCACTGATACGACATACGGAGGGGTCCGAGCCGAAAGGCTTGGGCCCCTCCCCTGTTTGGTTCCTCAGGGCGCGGCAAGATTCAACCTGATCGGGAACATTCAACCCGTTAGGGAAGATTCAACCCGATCAGAAGGGGTTGAATCTTCCCGATCGGGTGCAACACCTCATCGGCAACAAGCTTGCACGCGGGTTTCCTCGCTGACACTGCACATGCCGGCATCCAACAGGGTCCGGCCGTGCAGCGCGGCACCCGATCCGTCGCAATACACCCGATCCGTCGCACTACACCCATTACGTCGCGATACACCCGATCAGAAGGGGTGTAATGCCTACGGATCGGGTGCACCGCTTCATCGATAACAAGCGTGATCGCGGATAACCTTGCCCAGCGCCGGCCACACCGGCATCCAACAGGACCAGGCCACGCAGCATTGCACTAGATACAGCAGCAATGCACTAGATAGGAGAGCATTGCACTGGCTGCTATCCAGTGCAACGCTGCGCTAACTAGTGCAATGCCACTGGCCAACAAGTCCCGTCGCGGCAAAGCAGCTCCATAACAGCTCCAACATGCCTCCAACCAAGCCACAGCTAACAGCCCTGCACCACTTAGGGAGCATTACACCAGTTAGGGAGCATTACACCACCTCCGAGCTGGTGTAATACCCCGCTAAGTGGTGTTACACCACTTAGGAACAAACGCCATTGAGGTCTGGTCCTCACCACACTTCGGTGAGAAGCATTGTGACTGGCCTCTGGCCGGTGAGGTGGCGCGTAGTGTCGGACCTGTTGGTGGGGGGCCGAGCTGCCCCTGACGTGTATCCGCGCTGCCGCTTGTTGCCGATCAGGACGTGCCCCTATCAGTGAGCATTGCGCCCGCCCTGATCGGGTGCAACGCTTCCCATCGGCTGTAGCGCTCCCTATCGGGTGGAATGCTCCCCAGTGGGTGCAGCCCCGCAAAAGTCGCATGCAATTCTCCCGACAGAATTTCAAATGTTGAAATTAAAACGTTGAAATCATGCGGTTTCTGAGGTTCCGTCAATTTGCGTCAGCGGGGAATTGCATGCGAGATTGTTGGGTAAGTGCTTAAGGGTGAGAGCCTAGTGTGTTGTGGAGCTAGCTGGGGCGTCGCCGGGGAGTGCCTCTTTGAGCCAGTCGTAGGCGACACGCTGCGTACCGTTGGCAACCGTGATGGTGCCGCACTCTCGGAATCCGAATGACTCGAGCGCACGCCGCATCGGGGCGTTGTCCTCGTGGGTGTCGCAACGCAGATAGTCCGCATGCTCCGCTGCAAAGCTGAAAATCGCCCGCGCGACTCCACGCCCGCGCACCGCAGCGACGCGGTGAATCACGTGGTACTCAGCCTCGGAATGCCAAGAGCCCTCAATCTCTGCGTAGGTTTCGTCTGGCCCTGGAGCGAGGGTGAAGACAGCAAGCGGCCCCTCATCGTCGGCCACAAGGAAACAGTGTCCGCGCGCGATGTCTTCCTCAGCGTCAATCCGGCCCGGGTAGCCGTCAGGCCACTGTGTCGCATTCCCATTCGCCTGCATGAATGCCCGGGCATGCACGTACGCCCCCTCGATGAACACGAGGTCGGCAGGGGAAGCGAGTCGAATCTGCATGTCTCAATGATAGGAGGGGTGACCGTGTACTACGTATCCTCCTACAAAATGTGGCCTCAATGTTATGTCGGGCTGATGTGCCGTATCTTCGTGCGCATGTCTGAGAGAAGAATTGTATCTTCGTTCTTTGAGGTTTTGGTGTCGAGACATTCTGAAACTAATGATCTCAAATGGTAATCACATAAG